>Ga0164306_10000009_pt1 | contig 102955 bp, 99 predicted proteins | sample Whisoiple_242_MG_FD_110213 | JGI IMG/M metagenome (GOLD analysis project Ga0164306, IMG submission 110213) | Soil microbial communities amended with fresh organic matter from upstate New York, USA - Whitman soil sample_242_MG | ecosystem: Environmental > Terrestrial > Soil > Unclassified >... | reverse complement strand
GTTTCTTGTTCAGCAGGCGATGTTGATGCAGGATGGCGAAGCCATACGCGAATGCGTGCAAAAAGCTCTTCAATTTGAAAAGGCTTTGTAATGTAGTCGTTCGCTCCTAAATCTAGTCCGCTTACCTTATCAGGAAGGGCGTCTCGAGCTGTTAATAAGATAACGGGCGTTTGATCATCATTTGCTCGAATGCGACGAAGTACTTCGAGTCCGCTCAGTTCAGGAAGCATCACATCTAAAAGCAGCAAATCCCAATCGTGTTCTTGAAACTCTGCCAATCCTTCTGTTCCAGTGTAAGCCATGCCCGTTTCGTACCCTTCATGTTCAAGCTCGAGCTGAATTAAACGAGCAATTTTGCGCTCATCTTCTACAATTAAAATTCTGCCTTTACTCAACAAAAATTCCCCCTTGTGTCTATGTATAGTTGCGTACATTATAGCACGGAGAGATTGGAGGTGTATAAAAACAGCCGGAGGTTAGTCCGGCTATTGATCTGCTGAAAGAGGAAGGTGCAAGATAATGGCAGTGCCTTCGTGAAGAGTAGAACTTACTTCGATATGTCCTTTATGAAGTTCACAAATAGCTTTTGCGATGCTCATGCCAAGTCCAGCACCTTCTGTTTTTTCGGTTGTATTTGTGCCGCGGTAATAGCGGTCAAATAAATTTTTCTGCGTTTCTTCATCCATTCCAATTCCATCATCTTGAATCGTAATCAAGACGCAGTCACTTTTTATCGCGGTCGAAATCGTAATGGTAGTGTTCTTAGGGTTATGTTTAATAGCGTTAAAAATTAAATTATCAAGCATTCGTTCAAACCAGCGCGGGTCAGCTTGAATAAAAGGTTGAAGATGAGCGGGCACATAAGAGAAGTGAACATTTTCAATGGTTCTATCGTTAACGAATTTTAAAACAATATGCTGAAGTAATTGATGAACGTCCACTTTTTTTGTTTCTAAAACAACCACGTTATTTTGAAGCTTAAAGGCCAATGAAAAATCCTCTACAAGCTCCACCATGTATTCACTTTTATCACGGAGTGTTTGGCCAATTTCTTTTAACTCTTCTTCGTTCCAATTGTAATGGCCGCTTTCAAGCATATGCCCATATCCTTGAATCGTTGAAAGAGGTGTGCGCAAATCATGTGATATTCCCGTCATCCATTCTTCGCGAGTAGTTTCTAGCTGCTTTCGTTCTTTTTCAGCTAAGCTAAGCTGCTCCGCCATCTCATAAAAGGCTTTAATTACTTCTGAATACAAACGATATTGTAAGCGTACTTTTCCATTCTTCCGAAAGACGCGCTTCCGCTCTTTTTCTGTTAGCACTTCTGAATAGTTTCCGCTTCCCATGCGCCCGAGCCAGCTCGTGAAGAGAAGTAAGGGGCCGCCATAGCGAAAAGCGTTCCAGATGGAGAAAGCGATGGTGGCTATAAGAACAGAAACAGCCACGATAATGGAGACCATCCAAGCTTTTCGAATAATAGATTCATCGGTTATACTGTGGTAATTATTAGGAGTGTAAAAAACCCATGAAATTTTCTTCTTTGGATCATGGAATACAGTAGCTGTTGAATCATATTTATCTTGTTCAATTTTTCGGGAAATAATTTCTAAAGGATCGTAACGTGTTTTTTCTTTAGACATTCTAATTGAAGCTAAGATATCACCTTTCTCATTTAAAATTTGAAGCGAAGCATCTTTTTCTTTTAACGCCTTTTTGATAAGAGGGATATCGCTTTTGGGAGGCACATTTTGTTTATTATATTTAGCATACAAAGCATATAGCTGGTCTTTTAAATCACTTTTATAGCCCAAAATATAATAAGTAGGTGTAGTCAAAAAGGTATCAAGTTCTGTTACTACACTATAGCCTTTAAATTTTTTGGTTTTATCCATTTCTAATAATTCGGAAAGACCGTATTGGTGGGGCAAGTCTTTTGGGGAGTTAATTTCTCCAATTACTTTTCCTTGTTTGTTCAGTACTTGGTACCATAGTCCTTCTTGTTTAAGTTGTTTTGCTAAATCATCTGAAACGGTTGCTTTTCCACCTTCAACTGTTGTATCCCCGGTTAATACGCTAAGTGATCCAGAGGGTAAGTCTCTTTTTATATCTTGCTTTGAAAGGTAATAAGCTAGAAACATTAAAACGCAAAAAAGAACGCAGCAAACACATGCAATAATCGCAATAAACTGAAATGAAAAATGAAAGGTCAACCTTCTTTTAATTGATTTCATAGCGCTTTTCCGTTCACTAATTTATATCCAAGTCCGCGCACCGTAACTAAATGCTTTGGACTGCTAGGATTATCTTCAATTCGTTCTCGAATTCTTCGAATATGTACGGTTACTGTATTGTCGTCTACAAACTGATTATATCCCCAGACGGCTTCAAGCAGCTGTGATTTAGAAAGAACAATATTCATATTTTTACAAAAGTGAAGAAGCAATAAAAACACTTGTGCGGGGCAAGAAACCGTTTGACCGTCCACAATGAGTTCTCCTGCCGATTCATCTACAGTAAAACGATCAAACTCATAGCGATTTGACGATTGTGGTTCCGTTCTTATAGAAGTTCCTTCAGTCAGCGCTTGCTTTCTGCGCAGTCGTGCTTTAATTCGTGCTGCAATTTCTAAAGGATTAAACGGCTTAGTTACGTAGTCATCTCCTCCCATGGCGAAACCCGTTAGTACATCCAGGTCGGATACTTTGGCTGTTATGAATAAAATATACGCGTTTGAGAGCTCACGAATTTTAGGACAGATATCAAATCCGCTTTGATCGGGAAGCATTACGTCCAACAAAATAATATCAATTGTTTGATTATGTAAAACATCCAGCGCTTCTTGAGCGGTGTGAGCTTTATAAATTTGGTTGAATCCTTCTTTTTTTAATACTGTCTCCAGCATTTTGACGATGGCAATTTCATCATCAACTAGCAATATAGACGCATCTTCCAACGTAAATCACCTCTGTTTCATTTCATACGTATTCGATTTTAGCATAAGAACATTACGAAAAGATTAACAAAATTGGAAAATGTTAAGGAAAAGATAATCTCCTGGTTATTTTCTTGAAAACTTCATTTCATATACTAAATGCACAGACACATAGTAAAGGAGTTAAAAGGATGAGTAATGATTTTAGGCGGGTTAAAGTAATTGATAGTATGAGAGGATTCAGCTTGTTTGGTATTTTACTAGCGAATATGCTGATTTTTCAATATGGCATTTACGGAAAGGATATGATTCATCTCTTCTCGCTATCACCAAGTGATTCAGCAGCCTATGTCTTTTTAAAAGTCGCGGTAGAAGAAAGTTTTATGCCGATTTTCACCTTTTTATTTGGCTATTCAATGGTGAAGATGAAAGAAAGCTTAGAAAGAAGGCAGCTAGGCGTGAAAAGGCATTTCTTTCGCCGTTTTCTTCTGCTTCTAGGGTTTGGAATACTGCATGGAGTGTTTTTATGGGAAGGAGATATTCTTACGTTTTACGGAATGATGGGAGTATTTTTACTACTTTTCTTTTTAAACCGTAAAGCCAAAACACTATTGGTGTGGGCATCGATGTTGCTGATTCTTACGGGAGCAGCTGGTTATGGTTCATTAAACGATAATATGTATCTTCTTAGCGATAAACAAACGCTTACGACATATGTAAAAGATACGATTCATGTGTATGGAAGCGGAACTTATGAACAAATTAAAGACCACCGCAACAATGCTGATCCGGTGAATATGGCAGGATATAAATTTGCTTTTGCCTTCTTGTTTACGCCATTTATAATGGGCGCTTTGTTTTTATTTGGTATGTATGCAGGAAAGAAAAAGTGGTTTTACGACGTTTCAGCTAATCAAAAACAGTATGGCCGTTGGGCGGCCGCGCTGATTCCGCTTGGCTTGCTGTTAAAAGGAACTATGTACCTGTGGCCGGATGCTAATTGGGCTGGCGCTACACATATGTTAGGTGGGAGTCTTCTATCTCTTGGTTATATTGCAGGCTTTGCTTGGCTATATGCGAAATGTGAAAAGTCATTTTTGATGAAGGCTTTTGAAAGCGTAGGAAGAATATCACTTAGCAATTATTTAATGCAAACGGTTATATGCACGACGATTTTTTATGGCTATGGCTTAGGCTATTTCGGAAAGCTTGGCATGATTGCAGGAATTTTTGTCTGCATCGGTATTTACGGAATTCAGCTTATCGGCAGTTATATGTACGTGCAAAAATTTAAAACTGGACCCGTGGAAAAGCTGCTGCGCATATGGACAAATTTTTCTTGGAGTGGAAAGCCAAAAGAGAAAAAAGCTTTACCGATAGAAGTAAATCATCCTTTTGTTGGATGAGAGGGGTCAAACTTATGTGAAAAGGAGATTTTAAAAATGTGGGCTATTAGTGTAAAAGAGTTTCAAAGCTTATTTAAAAGTATTAAATCAATTATCGTTATTTTAATCGTATGTGGTGCTTCCTATGGAATAGCCCATATAGTTAGTCAACTTGGAGGTCAACTGACGAGTGCACAGGTTCGAGATGGAGCCAACGGGGGAATTTTGGTGATGCTTCTCGGGTTCGGACCTTTATTTATTTCAAGTCTTTCTCATAATGTTATTAATCAAGAAATTAAAACAAGAACAGCAAGGTTTTTAGTTACCAAAACATCAAGAGAGCGTATTGTATTAGGGAAATTCTTAGGTATTTGTTGCTTCTGGCTTGTTTGTATCTCTATTTCATTTCTACTGATTGCGTTTATTTCGCATCATTTTTCTTTTTATATATTTTTAGAGTGCCTGCTATTCACCGTTTGTATCATTTCATTTGTTTTAATGCTTTCAGCTTTAATGCCAAGCCCAACTCATACTATGTTTTTATCAATTATTTTATCGTTTGTTCTACCGGTACTGAGTGGATGGAGCATATTTTCATCAAAAGCGTACATTGCATGGTTTAAGTATGTGACACCTTACTACTATTTAAAGCTGGAGAAAGGGTATCTAACAGTTCTTCTTATTTTTGCAGCACTTTGTTTATGTACGGCACTTTGGAGTTTTAAAAGGAGAGAAGTATAATATGTATGCCATTGAAACAAGTAAATTAACTAAAAAATATGGATCTAAAACAGTTGTTAACGGTATTAATTTACAGGTACCACAAGGAGAAATTTACGGGTTTTTAGGAAGAAACGGAGCAGGAAAGTCTACCTTTATTAATATGCTTACCGGCGTTTCATTTCCTTCAGCAGGAGAATTTACGCTGCTGGGACAGAGTGATATTGATTTAGAGCTTCAGAAGAAAATAGGTGTGCTTCCTGACTATGCTAACTTTTATGATGAGATGACAGCGCTCAATCATTTGCGCTATTTTTTAAAGATAAACGGCCATCGTTTTTCGAAAGAACACTGTAGTAATGTACTGAAGAAAGTAGGATTAGAAGGACATGACCATCAGAAAGTTGGAAAGTTTTCATTTGGAATGAAAAAGAAGTTAGGAATTGCTCAAGCAATTGTAACAGACCCAGATCTTATCTTTTTAGATGAACCGACTTCTGGAGTAGATATTGAATCTGCTCTCTACATTCATGAACTAATAAGAGAACTCCAAAATCAAGGCAAGACAATTTTTATGACGTCTCATAATTTAAATGAAGTTGAGAAGATTTGTACACGTGTAGCGATTATGAAAAATGGGGTCATTTTAATAGAAGGTACAATGGAAGAGCTGCGCTTTCAATATCAAGCGAAAAAAACGGTGATGATCAAACATGATCCTTATCCAAACAGTCACAAAGAATACATTCAACAGTTTTTCCGTACGTTGAGTCCCGAAGTTGAATACCATCACATGTACACAAAAGTGATGCTTCAAAAAGAAAGAAATATTCCTCTTATTATTCGCGAATTGATTCAATGCGGCATCGACATTTATCAAGTTCACGTCGAAGAACCTTCTTTAGAAGAAATCTTTTTGCAAAAAAATATTGTGGATCACTCACAGGTGAGTTAATGGGCGAAAGGCCGTTGATTTACTACTCAGCCTGAATACATTATTTATAAATACCAGTTAGGAAGCTTCTGACAAAAACATGTTCATTTTCTCAAGAAACTGATAAGATAGCTAATGACATTTAAAAATAAGAAAGGATTTCGATTATGTTATCAGCTATTAATTCAGTAGATTATACCATTTTCCATGCGGTGAATCAGTATGCCTCACACGTAAAGCCTCTAGATTCGCTGATGGTATTCTTTGCAGATTATGCCCAGTATGTACTTATCGTTTTACTCGGCTTGTTTTTACTTATTAATAAAAACGGCAGCCGTGTTGTAGCATTTCAAGCTTTATGTGCTTGTGCCACAGGAGTCATTATCAATAAAGTGATTAGTTTATTTGCTTATCGAGATCGTCCGTTTATCTCTCACCACGTGAATCAGCTTATTGATCACGCCGCAAATTCTTCATTTCCAAGCGATCATGCTACATCTGCATTAGTTATCACTTTTACCATTTGGCTGCATTTCAAACGTTCAGGGCGCATGTGGGTTGTCATGGGCGTACTCATTGCCTTTTCACGCGTATGGGTTGGCGTTCATTATCCATTCGATGTGTTAACAGGAGCCGTTTTAGGCTGCGTGCTGGCGCTGTTTATTCATTATGTTATTTTTAATACGAAACTGATGAGGGCTATTACCAACTTGTCTATTTTTCGAAAATCAGCTTATGACGAACAGTCTCAATATTATTAAGAAAAAGTCGCAAATACGCGGCTTTTTTTATTGGGAAATTTTTAATGCATTTAATACTTGTTTTTTAAAATTAAATTGTGTACAATTAAATTACAGAAACGATAAATAAAAAACTTTTAATAAAATTAACGAAAAAGAGGAGAGGTTTATACATGAAAGCTTTATATGAAACAACAGTCGTTAACACAGGTGGAAGAACAGGAGAAGTTCACTCTTTAGATAACATCTTTAACTTAGACGTTGCAACACCTCCAGCGCTTGGTGGAGAAGCAACAACAGCAACAAACCCAGAGCAGCTGTTTGCAGCTGGATACAGTGCTTGTTTCAACAGCGCGTTAGAATTTATGTTGAAAAAACATAACGTAGAAATCAAAAGCAGTGAAGTAAAAGCTACTGTTCAGCTGCTTCCTGATAAAGCTGATCAAGGAGTGAAAATTGGAGTAGCGCTTGAAGCTCATATCGAAGGCTTAGATTTAGAAACAGCGAAAAAATATGTAGACCTAGCTCACTCATACTGCCCGTATTCAAAAGCAATCAGCGGTAACGTAGACGTAACGGTAGAAGTAGTTTAATTGCTTTAAAAAGCCCTGCTAAGCATGTAAAGCTTAGCAGGGCTTTTTTATTTGAATTTTCTCTATTCATTTGTAAGAAGTACTAGTATAATGAGGAAGAAAATGAATCATTCGCACAGTTTAGGTGCTCTTACATAGCGTAAGAGGTAACAGGGAATCGAGTGCAAATCTCGAGCGGTCCAGCCACTGTAAGCAGGGAGTTTTCTATCTTATCGTCACTCAAAACGGGGAAGGCGGTAGAAAATGATGATCTCAAGCCAGGAGACCTACCTATTCTGTACACTTGACTCTTCTAGGAAAGAGGCGGTGTATCAAGGTACGCAGTGAGCAATTGCTGTTTATTTTCATATGCCGACACATCCTCAATTTCTATAGAATTGAGGCTTTTTTACGTTTTATTTTTAAAAAAGGAGTGTAGGAAATGGAAGGTTTATCAGTTTTTTTACTTGTCTTTTTATTAGGAATCAGGCACGGATTGGATGCAGATCACTTAGCTTTTATTGATGGCCAGACTCGATATAATTGGCGAATGGGCAGCCGTTTTGCCCCTTGGGTCGGAACGCTGTTTTCACTAGGTCACGGAGGAATGGTGGCCGTCACGGCCGGAGTGCTGGGCGTGGTGATGAAGAATTTTACGTTTCCATCGTATTTCGATCATTTTGCATCTTGGGTATCCATCATCTCTCTCTTTCTAATCGGGACATTAAACACGTATCATTTGCTTCGAACCAAAAATAAAGAGGAAGAGTTTCAGCTGAGCGGGTTAAAAGGAAAGTTTATTCCGAAAATCGCAAAAGGAACAACGAATCCTTTTTTAATTATTCTTGTAGGAGCATTGTTCGCTTTAGCAGCCGAAACGGTCAGTCAAACGGCCGTGTGGTCTCTAGCTGTAGGGAACGCAGGCAAGTATACGCCGCTTTTGTTAGGACTAGTGTTTATGTTTGGTATGATGCTTACAGATACAATCGATTCGATGATTGTACATAAAATGGTGAATGAATCGAGTAAATTTGGACAATCTGCTTCCCGCTTGATGGGCTGGGTTATTGTTGTCCTCGCGTATGGTGTGTCATTCTATTTAGCATTCACTTTCTTTAACCCATGGGCCGAAGTAAACTTTGAAATGGTTGGCGTTATTCTGTTTATTTTTTTAGTGTCTATGTTTGTTTTTGTGAGTGTGAAGTCAAAAGGGAAAAATATTAAAATAAATGTCAATTAGTCAAACGAAAGCTTTAATCTGTTGAAGATTGAAGCTTTTTTGTATGAATTTGTTGAAGTTTATGGCTATTTTCGGTCGGTTATGAATAAGTTAAAGTATTATCTGTATTTAAAGGATGGAAAATTGTCTGAAAACCATTATAATTAAGGATAATTTAAGGTCGTTATGTGAAACGTAGAACATAGTTATACGTACGATAAATAAAAGCATTTAATGCAAGCAGCAGGGGTTGTTTGGAGGAGGAATTGATTTGAGTCAGGTAATGGTAGAACAAAGCGTGTTTAGTTATTTAAAAGAACACGAACAAGAGATGCTTGAAGATTTAGTTGGATTTGTGAAAAAAGAATCACCGTCCTACAGTAAAGAGTTAGTAGATCAGTGTGGAATGTATTTAACGCAGCTGTTTCATAAACGGTTGGGGGTAGGATACGAAATCATAGAAGAAAAAGAAGTAGGAAACCATTTGAAATTTACGATTGGAGAAGGAGAAAAGCAGCTTTTAATTATCGGTCACTTTGACACGGTATGGGAAAAGGGAAGGCTGAGTCTAAGAACAGAGGGAAACAAGCTGTACGGTCCGGGAATTTTAGACATGAAAGGCGGCATTGTGCAATCTATATGGGCGATTAAAGCGATTCAAGAGCTTGGCTTATCGCTCGATAAAAAAATTGTGTTTTTCTGCAATTCGGATGAAGAGATTGGGTCAATTTCTTCTAAAAAATACATTGAAGAAGAAGCACAAAGGAGTGAAGCAGTGCTAGTAGCGGAACCGGCGGTGGCGGGTTCAGGCGCGTTAAAAACGTCGCGCAAAGGAGCGGGAATTTTCACCGTAAAAGCATGGGGACGAGCAGCACACGCGGGTAATCACCACAAAGAAGGAATCAATGCGATTGAAGAGCTGGCGCGCCAAGTGATTTTCTTGCAGGGCTTAACAGATTATGAAAAAGGTACAACGGTGAACGTTGGGACATTTACGGGAGGCAGCGGTACAAATGTAGTGCCGGAATATGCAGAAGCGCACGTGGATTTACGTGTTTCTACAGAAGAAGAAGCAAAACGCATGACGGATATTATTTTGAATTTAACACCCATTTTAAAAGGGATTAAGCTCGAAGTAACGGGAGGAATGAATCGTCCTCCGATGGTCAAGTCTAAACAAACGGAAGAGCTATTTGAATGTGCTCAATCAATCGCGGCCAAACTGGGTATGAAATTGGAAGAAGCAGCTGTGGGCGGCGGAAGTGATGGCAATTTTACAGCGGCCATTGGTGTTCCCACGTTGGATGGATTAGGAGCATGCGGAAAAGGAATACATGCGGAATATGAACATATTCAAATTGATACGTTGTCCGAGCGTTCTTCTTTATTTGCCAATTTGCTGCTGCAAATATAAAAAAAGCCCGCCTTAAACGGCGGGGACTAATCTGAAAGCTTATATTGGGAGAGTATAAGCTTTCTTTTTTTATTTACTGCTTTCTTCTTGAAGAGAAAAGGCAGTTTCTTTCTTTTTGAATACCACTGCATCAAGAGCAAGGAACTGGCTTCCTGCAAGAAATAAGTGAGCAGACATGGCAATTAAGGCAATATCAAACTCAAACCCGCCAACAAATCCGCTTTTAAGCTTGGCTGTAAAAATGGCGCCAAGCATAACTGCCACAAATAAAGCAGATACAACTCTTGTTGCTAGGCCAAGAATAATAAGAACCCCACCTACAAGTTCAATGGTTGCAACAATATATGCCATGAAACCAGGGATTCCTAAGCTATCGAAGAACCCTACTGTATTTTCAATCCCGCCTTGCCATTTTTGAAAGCCGTGTACTAAAAATGTAAAACCTAATACTAAACGAATAATAAGTGAACCAATTTCGACGTTTTTATTCACTTTACTTCCTCCTTTAAGTGTATTTGAAAAACACTACATTATGTAGTGTAAAAGCCCGAAAAAAGAAATGTAGTAATTAAATCAGAAAGTCTTTCTTATTTGGATAATTTTACAACATTATGAACATCACACTACACATTGTAGTGTGATGTTTGTCCCCAGTCAAGTGAAAATATAAAATTAGACCATTTGGCATACAAAAATTTTCTGAAGAGCACTTGAAAAATCCTTTAATTATGTACAAGTTAGTCCCTTATTTTCAATCTTATTCTCCAACATGCTATACTGATGGCGGAGGTGTTACGATGCGTTTAGAAAATAAAAGAGTTATTGCGCTTGTTAGTGCAGACTTTGAAGATCTAGAACTATGGTATCCAGTGATGCGTCTTCGAGAAGAAGGAGCAGAAGTACATTTAGTTGGAGAAAAAGCAAACGAAACGTACATGGGGAAATACGGTGTTCCAGCCGTATCGGACTACGCTTTTAAAGATGTTGATCCAGCTGAATATGACGCTATTTTAGTACCTGGAGGCTGGGCGCCGGATAAACTGCGCCGCTACCCTGAAGTAATTGAAATGGTTCGTCATATGGATGAACAGCAAAAGCCAATCGGCCAAATCTGCCATGCAGGATGGGTATTAATCTCTGCAAAAATCTTAGATGGCCGAAACGTAACAAGTACGCCAGGAATCAAAGATGATATGGAAAATGCGGGAGCTATTTGGCATGATGAAGCAGTCGTAATCGACGGTCACATCATCTCAAGCCGCCGTCCGCCAGACCTTCCTCCTTATGCAAAAGCATTTGCTGATGTACTAGCAGAGCAATAAGAAAAAGCCGAAACCAGTGTGGTTTCGGCTTTTTTGTAAGATCCGCTAAAAAAGAAATGATAAAGTAAATAAAAAACCATCATTAAAAAAGCGAGCAGATGCATCTGCTCGCTTTTGTTCGTGTTTCTTATCAGTAACTTGCTTTTGCAAGTGTAAAAACAAAATGATTACTTTCTTTATAAAATCCATGATTACGGTTTTTGTATGTTTCGTTGTTGTTAGGGCACAATTAGCATTGATTGTGCTTGCATGGATTTCATCCATTGCCGCGGTTTGTTTTTCCACATGATCGATTAACCTAAACGACGCAAGCCCTACCTCTCTTGCATCCTTACGGCTCCGAAGCCGATCCAGTGTGAATAAGTTTTGTTCAAAGACATGTGTCGAATGCCAGTATTTTTACCTTGCATTGTACGATACATCCTTTCAAGTTACTTTCACTATGTCCAGCTCTTAAAGAAAAGCCAGAAGTCTAAATATAACACCTCAGTTGATCTATGTCAAATAGAAAATATGATTTTTTCACGTGAAACAATTGCAGCTAAAACATAGTTAAGTAAAGGGATATCCTTTTTATATAGAAGAGTTTTTTGATACGATAAGCTAGAGGAATCCTAGAGGAGGATTAAATATGAATAAAAATGAACAGTTTCGAAATGACGTATTGAGCAGTGTAGAATCATTAACATATGAACAATTAAATCAACAGCCAGCATCTAATACATGGAGCGTTATGCAAGTATTAGAACATTTATATTTGATGGAGCGCATGATTGTTTCACGTGTAAAGGATCAGTTAGAAAACGGTGTGGATCAGCCGACGGAAGATAAGCCGTTTCATTTAGCGGTAGACCGTTCGCGGAAAGTAGATGCACCGGCTCAAGTTACGCCTTCTAATGAAAAGCAGACATTAGAAGAAATGAAGAGTAAGCTGGCAGAATCAAGAGCGGCTTTAATAGAGCTAGAAGAAACAGCAAGTGAAGACAAGCTAAAGCAAAAATCATTTCCACACCCTGTGTTTGGGTTAATGGATTTAAAGCAGTGGATTGATTTTATTGGCTATCATGAAAAGCGTCATCAAGAACAAATAGAAGAAATCAAAGCAGCAATTGGTGCATAAAAAAAACAGGCAGTCCGCCTATTTTTTTATTTTTGGACCAAAATAGGATAGTCCGACATCATCCAAATACCAACACTGTATGTTTGGGGATTATGGTTCCCTACGGTAGAGCCTGTTTGAATCGTAAACGAGAGTTGCAGAGGATCCTGATCGTAATAAATTGTTTGCTTGGTGGAAGGGGAATAAAGGCGCTTCGGCGGGATTTTAGGAACCGTATCCGTCGTGTTAACAAAACAGCGGCTATTTGAAACAAGATTTGTGTATGTTTGAACGAATTGAGGATCACCTACTCGAGGAGCTCCGTAGTTGTACATTGTAACTTCTGGAAAAGATGCGTTTGTGGCGACATCTAAGGCATGAAGAACAGCGAGTGCGCCACCTAGGCTATGCCCCGTTATATAAAGTGGCTTGGGGGCAAGGGACTGATACGTTTCAAAAATTTCATCACGGCATGATTCGTAAACGGCTAAAAAACCTTCGTGGACGAGACCGGCTTGTTGATTGTATGGATAAGGGCGCTGCCTAATGCGAGCATCAGCAATCCAGTCTGCCTCAGATTGAGTTCCTCGAAAGGCAATTACGATAGAGTCATCAGATTCTAAAATAAAACCAAACCATTCTTGCACCCCTACGGCAGAAGCTTTAAACGATTTAATAAGCCGGTAGCCTTCAGGTACATCAAATGTGCCTCCCTGTGCGTATTGCTTATAAGCTAAGACGCACGCATAAAGAAGGTCTAGAGCTAAAGGACGATAAAATAAAGGCTCTATTCTCATCATTGTTTTTCACACCTTCTAATAGAAAATAACTCCTACAGCCTATGTGTTCCTGATAAGAAAGGTGCAGATATCTCTCTTTTGAAGGCGATAATTACGGAATGTAAACGGTTTATCGTTGGATGTTTTTGAGGATTTTATAAGTTTTTTGTGTATTTTAACTAAAAATGAGTTTTAATTTAGAGTTTTATTGTTAAAATTTATAATTTAACTTATAATTTAAAATAGTCTGAATAGAAAATAAGGGGGTTATCGTTTGGAGCAATTTGTAACGAGTTTGAATAATGTGCTATGGAGCACACCTGTTATTTATGGGTGTCTTGCGATCGGCCTGTTTTTCTCAATTTTAACGAGGTTTTTGCAGGTAAGACACTTAAAAGACATGGTTATGCTGATGTTTCAGGGTAAAAGCTCAGAAGCAGGAGTTTCTTCCTTCCAAGCCCTGTCTTTAGCGCTGTCGGGACGAGTCGGAACAGGAAACATTGCTGGAGTTGCAACAGCTATCGCTTTTGGAGGTCCAGGAGCTGTATTTTGGATGTGGGCAGTTGCTTTTATTGGTGCTTCTAGTGCATTCATCGAATCAACACTTGCTCAAATTTATAAAGTTAAACAAGATGGCCAATATCGAGGTGGTCCAGCGTACTACATTGAAAAAGGAACAGGTATGAAATGGTATGGCATTTTATTTGCTATTGCAGCACTTGTTGCAATGAGTATCTTAATGCCGGGCGTTCAGTCTAACTCCATCGCGCTTGGCATCGACAACGCATTTGGCGTTAGTCCAACGGTTACAGCAGTAGGATTAGTTATTATTCTTGCTTTTATTATCTTTGGAGGCGTTAAGCGTATTGCAGGAGTGGCCCAATTCGTTGTACCTTTTATGGCACTTGGGTATATTATTTTAGCTCTTATTATTATTGCCATGAACATTTCCGAGTTGCCGGGAGTTATCGCTCTTATTTTTAAAAGTGCTTTTGCATTAGATTCTGCTTTTGGAGGAATCGTTGGTTTAGCTGTTTCTTGGGGAGTTAAGCGCGGTATTTATTCAAACGAAGCAGGGCAAGGAACAGGTGCACACGCAGCAGCTGCAGCAGAAGTTTCACACCCAGTGAAACAAGGTCTTGTACAAGCTTTTTCGGTTTATATTGATACACTGTTCGTTTGTTCAGCGACAGCGTTTATGATTTTATTTACAGGCATGTACAATACGGAAGGACCAGGCGGTTCATTTATTATTTCAAATCTACCGGGTGTAGAAGCAGGACCTGGATTTACACAAGCTGCTATTGAAACAGTGTTGCCGGGGTTCGGAGCTGGCTTCGTGGCAGTTGCCCTATTCTTTTTCGCGTTTACAACGATCATGGCTTATTATTACATTGCTGAAACAAATATTGCTTACCTAACTCGCGGAAAGAACGGAAAGTGGGCTATGTTTGCATTAAAGCTTGTCCTTCTAGGAGCTACGTTCTACGGCTCAGTTAAACAAGCATCACTAGCTTGGGCGTTAGGAGATGTCGGGCTTGGTATCATGGTATGGCTAAATTTAATTGCTATCTTAATTTTAGCTAAGCCTGCGTTAGTTGCATTAAAAGACTATGAAGCTCAGAAAAAACAAGGGGTAGACCCTGTATTTGATCCTGTTAAGCTGGGAATTAAAAATGCAGACTACTGGGAGAAAGAATATAAGAAAGATGAGTCACAAGTTTCGTAAACAAGAAAATCCTCACATATGTGAGGATTTTTTTATGAAGAAAGTGAGACAGATGAGTTATTTAAGTTATATCGATCCTTCAAACAATGAATACGGTGTAGTTCTTCAAGCAGATGGTGAATTGCAAGCAGTTCGTAAAGCATTGTTGTTTCTGTTGAAAAAGGGTGATCCCCTCTGTTTTCCTCCTGCTTATGTGCCCAAAACCTTTGTTTTAAAGTCAAAACAAGCGTTTGATGCTGCAAAGAGCTTTTATATTGTTCATTTTGTAAGACATTATGAAAGGAAGTGAATGTATCCCATATTACTTGATGTCTTGCACTTTGCAGCTGATGAGCAGGCAAGTAAATTAAATTACCAATATGGTAGACAAGCTGCCTCATAAGAGAAAGTTTCTTATATTCATAGTGGAATTTTCTCATAGCTGTACGAGTGAAATGATGAAACTTCCATTCTTTTCGCTGATACTCACAAAGCGTCTCAATTTTTTCAATTTCAGCGGAAAGCTGCTGAAATTGAAGCTTTGTTTGTTTATGACAAGCATGTACTTGGGAAAGTTCGCTTCCTCTTTGCTGTAAAACGCTGCTCATTTGTTTTGAGAGATTTTGAATTTTCCTCGTAATAATCGGTGTATAATTAGGAGGAAGAACGATGATATTCACAAGTGAAGAAGTAAGCAGCCCAATACTGGTGGTCGCTAACCGAATTAAAAACGAGATGAAATAATGATCGTGCACAATCGTCAGCATAGCCACCCCTGTTAGCGTGGCAACGAGTGTTCCTGCATGCAAACGCAATTTAGAACAGGATATAATAGTAGAAACAGCAACAAGCATATAGGTAAGCGGCGTCACTCCTAATAGAAATGTGTAAAGCATGGCAAAAGCAGCTCCGATTGCTGAAGCAGGAAAGCGGATGAAAGCTTTTTTAATAGAATCGGCAGCTGTTGGTTCAATCGTAACAATAGCTGTAATAACAGCGAGCATATACGGCCAGCCAATGGACTGGCAAATGAGCGCAGTTAAAAAAACGGCAATGCCTGTTTTAATAATACGACCGCCTAAAAAATTGAATTTTTTTATGTTAATCATTATGCATACCTTCTTTAAAACAGTTAGTAATTTAATTATAAGGCATATTAAGGTGATAGGAAAACCCGTCTTAAAAACTAGCTTTTAAAAAACGAATAAATATACTATAATTTGTTTAAATATTTAAAAGAGGAGTACAACTAATGAAACAATTAATAAATGAAACAATTAATAACTTACAGGATACATTTTATGAGGTAAGCAAATATATTGGGCAAAATCCTGAGCTTGGTCACGAAGAATTCAAAGCGTGCAAAGCATTAACGGATGTTTTAAAAGAACAAGGGTTCACAGTTGAAATTGGTACATGTGACTTGCCAACGGCTTTTACTGCTGTTTATGACAGTCAAAAGCCAGGTCCGTCGATTGGGTTTATGGCTGAGTACGATGCTTTGCCGGATCTCGGACATGCATGCGGACATAACTTAATTGGAACCATGTCGATTGCAGCTGGTATTGGTCTTAGTAAAGCAGTTGCAGAAACAGGCGGTAAAGTATACGTATATGGAACGCCTGCAGAGGAAACACGAGGCGGCAAAGTAACGATGGCCGAGCAAGGCATTTTTAATCATTTAGACGTAGCTATGATGGTACATCCTTATTACTGCCACCAAAAAAGCGGACGTTCTCTTGCGATGGATGCCATTCAGTTTGAGTTCTTCGGAAAATCCGCGCACGCAGCTGCTGCTCCTCATGAAGGAATCAACGCGTTAGACGGCGTATTACAAACGTTCAACAGCATTAATGCGCTTCGCCAGCACGTGAAGCCGGATGTACGCATTCATGGAGTGATTACAGAGGGAGGCAAGGCGGCCAACGTTGTACCGGATTATGCAGTAGCACAATTTTATGTCCGCGCTTCAACTCGTGCATATGTAGATGAAGTGACAGAGAAGGTGAAGGCATGTGCAAACGGCGCTGCTCTAGCCACGGGAACAAAATTAAAAATCTCAAACTATGAGTTTTCTTATGATGATATGCAAACGAATCAAACATTATCCGATGTCTATACAAATAATCTCATCTCATTAGGCGTGAGCGAACAAAGCATTACGGAAGACCAAGGCGATCATGGATCTTTAGATATGGGGAATGTAAGTCAGGTTGTTCCGGCTATTCATCCGTATATTCAAATTTGTGATGATTATTTTGTTTGTCATACGCACGAATTTAGAGAAGCAGCTTTAAGTGAGCAAGGAAGAGAAGCAATGATACTTGGGGCACAAACAATGGCATTAACAGGGTATGACGTATTAACAAATCAAACGCTGCTCCAAAAAATCAAAGAAGAATTTAATGCTACAAAGTAAGAGATAATGATAAAACCATACCAAATAATACGCTTGCGATTGCAAGCGTATTATTTAGTATGAGAAGCGGGACTGAATGGTTTGGAAAATTTGACCGTGGCGCTGTTCATCGCTCGCAGCTCGAACAATGCGGCTTTGAATTCGAGCATTTGTGATTCTTCTAGCGATTGATTGATAAAATGGAACGGTTTCTACTTCATCTTTAATGGATTCAGAGACCCCTTCTTGAAAAGTATTTGGCAGTTTTATGTTTAATGAAATCTGTGGGTAGCTGCCTGATAAATCATAATAGGCTTTAGAAAACCAGTCAAAGTGTTTAATTTCATCCTGCCGAATACCTAATATAGCTTGTTGAAACTGATTATTAGGAGCCAGTTCTGCTAAGCGTGTATAGTAGTGAATAGCGGAAAACTCATCGCTTACAGCTTTGTTTATATCTCTTAGAAGCTGTTCGTCTAGTCTTGTATCATCTTCCCAATATTCTTCATGCCGGGAGTAAAATTCATACATATGGATATACCTCCTCACCGTTTTGTTCTCTTGTCGTCACCATCATCGTATGTATAGACGAGAAAAGGCGTACATTAAAAGAAAAAAGTTTAACAAAATGGTAAAAAGGGTATGTGCAGAGAATAGTATCAAAAAAGACAGAGGTTATCTTATGATTAAAATTGTAGCTAAAACCAAAGAAGGAGCTATTAAAGAAATAGAAATGAATGAGATTCGTTCAAGCCATGACTTTCAATGGTATTGGGTTGATTTTTACAATCCCACCGAGGAAGAAAAAAAGCAGCTTGAACAATTTAATTTTCATCCTTTAGCAGTTGAGGACTGTTTAAATCAAGGTCAGCGCGCTAAATTTGAGCTGTATGATGAGCATTATTTTTTAGTCTATTATGCCCTTCATAAAGAAGAGCTTGAGCACTTAGAAGTATCTGCGTTTGTAGGGGATAACTTTTTAGTCACTTACCATATGGATAAGCTAACGAGCGTGGCTAGGGTGTGGGAGCTTATCAAAAAAGACCCTGAGGCTACCGAAGATGGAACATGGGATATCATGTATGAACTCTTAGATCATACCGTTGACGAATACTTCCCTGTGCTTTATAAATTTGAAGATCACATAGACGACATTGAAGACAATGCAAAAGACGAACCTATGGATGAATTAATGAGGCAGCTTTATGACATCCGAAGTGATTTGTCACGAATGCGCCGCATTTTAAACCCCATGAGAGATTTAATGTATCGTATTATGTCAACTAATGCGTTAAAAGCAAAAGAGCAGGTTCGCTATTTTAATGATATTTATGACCACTTATTAAATATGATTGAAATTATGCAAGCGAGCAGGGATTTGTCAAATGATATTCGAGAAAGCTTTATGTCCATTAACTCGGATCGTATGAATTCAATCATGTTTACCCTAACGCTTATGTCAGCTATTTTCTTACCGTTGACGTTTATTGCTGGTCTCTATGGCATGAACTTTTCATATATGCCGGAACTGACGGGGAAATATAATTATTTTATTGTACTTGGCATTATGATTGGGCTTGTAGGCGTAATGGTCTTTGCCTTTTATAAAATGGGATGGTTCAAATATCGAAAAGGACCTAAACTATAAAGTAGATTGTTAACCTTCCTGTATAAATGTTAATCAACTCAGTAAAACTGAAATTAAATAAGCGAAGATCTTATCTGACTCTAGATAAGATCTTTTTCTTGTGCTATAAACAAGAAAAGCAGGGAAGCGAGGGAAGAATGTGAAACACGGAAGAATGGGGCTGCGAAGCATCACGGTGCTGCTTGTATGCATGGTGGTGATTCTATCGCTATTGTTAACGGATTTATTAGTTAGCAGTTCAATTGGAAAAAATATTCGAGATCAACAGGCTGAAAAAGCTCGGACTATTGCTACGATTATTTCAGAATCAACGAACGTGAAAGAAGGACTAGAAACAAAAACACCTCAGTCAATTCAAGAATTCACTAAACGAATTCGTAAAAAATCAAGCGTCTTGTTTATCGTTGTTATGGATATGAATGGAATTCGGCAATCTCACCCAGATCCTAAAAAGATAGGAAAGAGGTTTGCCGGAGGCGATGAGCAAAAATCATTGCACGGAAAATCTTATGTATCTGTATCAAAAGGAACGCTCGATAAATCTCTGCGCGCTTTTGCACCTATTTATAATGAAAAAAATCAACAAATTGGCGCAGTAGCTGTGGGGATTTCTTTGAATAATGTAAATGAAGCAATTAGAGATGGGCATCGCCGAATTGTTTTAGGTTCATTAATTGGTTTACTTGTAGGCGTTCTTGGTGCTATTTTATTAGCGAATTACATAAAGAAAATTTTATTTGGCTTGGAACCTTCTGAAATTGCTAAAATTCTAGAAGAGAGAAGCATCATGCTGCAGTCGGTTCGTGAAGGAGTGATAGCTGTTGATAAAGAAGGTAATATTACACTTGCTAATCGTTCTGCACGCCGCTTATTTGTTAAAGCAGGGTTAGCACCAGAGCCAATCGGTTTGTCTATTCGAGAATATATGCCCACCTCCAGGTTGGACGACGTTTTGTCTACGGGGGAATCTCATTACGATGAAGAGCAAGTCATAAATGGAGTAGCCATTGTGGTTAATAGGGTTCCGCTAGTAGTAAACGAAGAGATTGTAGGGGCACTTTCTACGTTTCGGGATAAAACAGAAGTTAATATCTTAGCAGAACAGCTAACAGGTGTTAAAATGTATGTGGAAGCGCTTCGAGCACAATCGCATGAATTTATGAATAAACTTCATGTGATTTTAGGAATGGTGCAGATGAATTATTATGATGAGCTAAAAACGTATATTCATCAGCTTGTTAATCACCGTGTCGATGAATCTAGTTCAGTGACTAAATCTATTAAAGATCATGCGTTGGCAGGGTTCCTCATGGGCAAAATGAGTTATGCTAGAGAGGAAAGCGTAGAACTGACGTTTTCCGCTGATGAAGTTATTCCAGAACCTTCAGATCCACAAGTTACTCATCATCTCATTACCATTATTGGAAATTTAATTGATAATGCAATTGATTCAGTTTGTCATCAAGCCTCTAAAAAAGTGTCCGTTATGCTTGTGTATAAAAACAATAAACTTACGATTCAAGTCACGGATACAGGCTGCGGCATTCCTTCCGATACAATGAATCAGATTTTCAAGAAAGGCTTTTCTACAAAAGGCACGAGCAGAGGGTTTGGGCTGCATTTAGTGAAGCAAACGATTGATGAACTAGGTGGCCAAATCGTCATTGACTCATTTATAAATAGCGGTACCACATTCTATATTGATATTCCGTACGAAACAAGGAGAGATCAAGTTGATTAAAGTATTAATTGTTGAAGACGACCCAATGGTTGCTCAGTTTAATCAAAAGTACATTGAAGAGATAGAGGGGTTTACAGTGGTCGCTGTTGCTCATTCGGGTCATGAAGCCTTGGTGAAGGTAAATGAATATCAAGTTGATTTAGTGCTGCTTGATGTCTTTATGCCTGGACAAAATGGTTTGAAAGTTTTACAAGAGATTCGAACAAAACAAGAGGAAATAGATGTCATTTTTATCACCGCTGCTTCGGATGCCCAAACGATTCAGCAAGCTCTACGCTACGGAGCGATTGATTATTTGATTAAGCCTTTTACATTTGAACGCTTTTATCAAGCACTTTCGGCTTACAAACAAACATTTCGTACGTTAAAACAGCAACCTCAGCTTAATCAACAGGAATTAGACGGGCTGCTGTCTAATAAAAAAATAAAAGAAGCTCCGGTAGAGCCGTTGCCTAAGGGTTTAACGACAGGAACATTAGAAGTTATCGTAGAAGCCATTGAGCATCTTAAAGATCACCCTTTTTCGACTGATGATGTAGCTGAAAAAACGGGAATTTCAAGAGTGTCTATTCGGAAATATTTAAAATTTCTAACAGATATAGGTCTTCTTGGAGAAAGAATGACTTACGGCACAATAGGACGACCTGTGTATGCGTACTTATACAATGAACAAAACCGTCACTTGCTGCATCACTACCTCGTTGACTTTGAAAAATAAAGAGATTGACTTGTCAGAGACGTCCGGTGCTATTTTGTCAGTGTGAGAATATTTTACTGTAGAGTGCGGGTGAGTTAAGTGGTATGGTTGATAATAACAAAGGAAAAAACAAGTCGTTTGACTGAAAAAGAGGTGGTTTCTTGATTGAAAGCATAGAACGCTTGACTGAATTACTGTTATCAGGGAATCAAGATGAAGCTTGGAATATTGTGTGGAAAAAAAGACAGCAGGGTTTCGATACATTTTATATTTTTCAGCAATTCATTTCAGTGTCAATGGCTCAAATCGGTATGATGTGGGAAGAAGATGAAATTTCAGTGGCTGATGAACATTTAGCTACTACTACCTGTGACTATGTTTTGTCACGCTATCAATTGTGTATAAGACAAGAAGTTATTAAAAATGAAAAAAAAGGTCTGTTTTTGTGCATAGAAAATGAACAGCATTTTTTAGGTTTAAAAATGATTTCCATTCTCTTTGAAGAGCACGGATGGCAGACGAAACTTTTAGGAGCAGATTCTCCGCTTTTACATGCAACGCACGCTGTTGAACAATGGAAACCTGATTTAGTAGGAATCTCGTTCAGTTTAACTCATCATATAGAAAAAGCAAGCGAATATATAGAAGGATTACAAAAGACAAAACATCAGCCGCTTATTTTAGTTGGAGGCCGAGTAGTTTCAAACTATAAGTTTCCTCTTGTTCAAACAAATCAAGTTCGATTTATTGCACAGTTAGAGGAGTTGAAAGAGTTTTTTCATTATCAATCAATTAGGGGGATTAAGGTTGTCGACTATTAAATATGCTCCGCTTCCTGTTTTTATTATGGATGAGGAAATGAATATTCTAGCGCAATCTGATGAAGCAGCCGCTTTATTCGGAGAGGTTCAACATTTTTTAGAAATTGTTGACGAAGATAGTCAGAACAAAGCTAGAAAACGATTAGGGCAGAAGAAAAAAATAAAAACAGAATTAGTCATGCATTCGCGCAAAGCTAAAATGTCTCTTTATACCGTGAATTGCAAATGGGAGCAAGATAAGGCACATGTAATATGTGTAGAGGAAGATTCTCAAATTAGAATTCTTTCAGAAAAAATCGAACAACATACAGCGCGTTTATCTGAAACAGACTTAGAACTGCTGCTGCAAAAAGAACGATTAGAAAAAGCAATGAACCGAGTTATAGAACTGTCGGGACCGTTTATTCATTTATCGAACAACATGGTGCTTATACCTCTGTTTGGCGATTTGTTTGAGGAAGTCATCATGAAAAATGAACATCGGCTGCTCAGACAAATAGATGAAGAAACGGTTGATCGAGTTATCATTGACTTTAATGGAATAGGTCAAATTGATGAACGAGGTGTTGCAGCCCTAGAACATTTAATATGGGAATTTCAGCTAATGGGTGTACAGATTTATTTAACAGGTGTGACACCCGATCATAGTCAATGGCTTCACCAGTATCATTTTCAAGCAAATGTAAAATCTATTAGTAACTTAGGTCAGGTCATTCATCAATTTTTTACAACGGCATGAAATGACTACAAAAAGTGAACACTTCATATAAAGACAATAAGACAGGGGATCAATACTGATAAACAGGTGATTAAAATTTGGTGAAACACGCGCGTAAAGTAGCTTTAAGAATTTCGATTATATATATCATTATTGGCGCTGTATGGATCTTGATATCTGATAATATATCTAGAACATTAGCGCAAGGTCGTTTTGAAGTATATATTTTTTTTCAACAATACAAAGGTTGGTTTTTTATTTTAGCTACGGGGATTATTTTGTATGGGTTGGTATATAGGAGAGCTTATAAACTAGTGGAGTCCCAGCAAGAGCTCGTAGTAAAAGAACACGAACTTCAAACGAGCAATCAGCACTATCAATCTTTATTCAAACATAATCCCGATGGCGTTTTTGAAATAAGTAAAACGGGTGAAGTTCTTCTTGCTAATCCAGAAGGTGAAGCAATCGTTGGATACTCCAGTGAAGAATTACAAAAGATGAAACCTTCAGCTCTTATCGCAGCTGAAGAGTTTGATATGTGTAAAGAGTATTTTAAAGAAGTGCTGAATGGAAAAGGTGCTAAGTTCGAAATGAATGTGATCAATAGAAAGAGAGAAAGACGGTTGCTTAGGTGTTCTTTGCTTCCCATCATCGTTCATAAGCAGGTAGTAGGTGTATTTATGATTGCACGCGATATTACTACATACCGTCAAGATGAAGAGCTTATGATAACCTCGGAAAAAATGTCGGTTATTGGACAAATGGCAGGTGCCGTCGCACATGAAATTAGAAACCCGCTTACTTCTTTAAAAGGCTTTGTACAGGTTATGCAAGCCTCTAAGGAAACAAATGACACATATTTAGATATTATGATGTCTGAAATCGACCGCATCAACTTAATCTCCAGTGAAATGCTCATTCTTGGAAAAAAGCAGCATGTATCTTTTGAAAAGACCAATTTATGCGAGATTTTAAAACAAGTTATTACCCTAATGGAAGCGCAGGCCAATTTAAATAATGTTTCTATTTTATTGAAAGAAACAGCCAAAAGGCCTATTTATGTTTCAGCTGATGCAAATCAGTTGAAACAAGTGTTCATCAATGTGATTAAAAATGGTGTAGAAGCTATTATGGAGAAAGGTCATATTACAATCACAGTTGAAGAAAAAGATACACGAGCATTGATTCACTTTGAAGACAATGGAATCGGAATGAGTCAAGAGAGGATTGAACAAGTAGGAACGCCGTTTTATTCTACAAAAGAAGCTGGCACTGGCTTAGGGCTGGCCGTGTGTTACAAAATCATGGAGCGTCATCAAGGTACCATGCATTTTAAAAGCGGTAAAGGAAAAGGGACAGCGGTTACTATTGATATGCCAATTATAGAACGAAACAGCCGCCTCTCGTAGTTCAGAGAGGCGGCTGTTTTCTTGAAAAAGAGGCAGTAAGCAGATGAGCCCTTTGCGTCTGGATCCATATAGGACATAAAACCTCCTTCTTATACAAGTTTTCGTTCATAATAAAGAGGATCATATTGTTTTCTATAGAAGCAATAGTGTATCATAGTTGAAGCTATGTTTATTGATGTAGAAAAGTTAAGGCAACAACCGATTTTTCTACTGACGGATTGACAGGGTCCCTTGGGATAAGGAAGGTTTATTTATAAATGGAAATTAAGGTCAGTATTAACGCACATCACATGGCGACTGATACATTCGTTTAATTGAAATGAAGAAAATCGTTTATAATATCGAGAAAAGCATGGAAAAGGAGATAGATATGAGTCAGTTTATAGAGACTTTACAGCCTTTTTTACAAGAGGCGTGGAAAAAAGCAGGGTTCAATGAGCCTACTGCTATTCAAACGAAAGCTATTTCAGAGATTTTAGCTAATAAAGATGTAATAGGAGAATCCCCAACGGGAACAGGAAAGACGCTGGCATATTTGCTGCCTGTCTTACATCGCATTCAGCCGGGACCATCTCATATTCAAGCAGTTATTTTAGCATCTTCCCATGAATTAGTTATGCAAATTCACGGTGAAATTCAAACTTGGTCGCAGGGAAGCGGTATTTCAAGTGCTGCGTTTATTGGCGGAGCAAATATGAAACGACAATTAGAAAAACTCAAAAAACGTCCTAATATCATTGTTGGTACCCCAGGACGTTTGAACGAGCTAATTAAAATGAAGAAATTAAAAATGCACGAAGTCAAAACAATTGTGATTGATGAGGCGGATCAATTGTTTGTACCTGAGCATTTTCAAACGGTTCAACAGATTGTAAAAATGGCGTTAAGTGATCGTCAAATCCTAGTCTTCTCAGCTACTGTATCAGAACGTACCAAATCGCTAGCGAAAGATATGATGAACCATCCTCTTGAAATAGAGGTAGGAAGAGACGAACTTCCAGCTTCGAAGGTAGAGCATGTATACATCAAAAGTGAAGCTAGAGATAAAGTGGACGTGCTTAGAAAACTAGTTCGTCAAGAACAAATGAAAGCTTTAGCCTTTTTTAAAGGGATTGATACTCTCATCGAGTTTGAAGAGAAATTAACATTTAAGCGTGTAGAAGCAGGCTCTTTACACAGTGAAACGAAAAAAGAAGATCGTGCTACGACGATTAAAGGGTTTCGAAAAGGAGATTTCCCTGTCTTATTAGCAACGGATGTCGCAGCTAGAGGATTAGATATTAAGGGATTGACGCATGTAATTCACATCGATGTTCCTCAAGATGCAGATCAATACGTACATCGCTCAGGTAGAACAGGCAGATCGGGAGCAGAAGGTACAGTCATTTCTCTTGTGACTGAACGTGAAGAACGAAATTTAAAACAAATCGCACGTGAACTTCAACTTTCATTAGTGAAAAAAGAACTTTATATGGGTGAAATCGTGGATGACGGAACAAAAGAGCAGTCCCGTACAGCTAAAAAACCTTCAAAAAAGCCATTTAACAAGAAAAAGAAACAAAAAGGTCGAATGTAAACTAGGTATTATTCCTTTTTATAACAGCAGTGTCACAACCTAAAAAGCAACGTCTACTGCTTTATTACAGCAGCCTGGCGTTGTTTATTTTCTCTATTTTACCTGTATAAATAAGTAAAAAAAGAGAAATGTAGATATTTTTTCCTAGGTATGAAAATAGTTTGAATGATGGATTTTGTTTTTTGTAACCTTATTTTAACATTACTTTAAGAGACTTCTAATAAAAGAGGAAGAAGGACGTGGGGACATTTTATGGATGCAATTGATGATCTCTTTGACGACATAGAGCGAAGAAGAAAAAGTAAAGAATATAGTCGAGATGCAGATCAATTAGAATCATATTTACATGAAGTTCAACGTATCATGGAATTTCTTGAAGAGGGTATCTATCTGTTTCAAAATTCGCACCAACAATATGCGTCAGATTGGTCAGGGCGTTCTAAGAGCTCATATGAGGATATTTATAATGATATTACGCAATCTACTTTTCATCTGTACGACGTAAGGGATGAATTGTTTCAAACTTTACGCTTAGAAATTTCACGATTAAGAGAGTTAGCATCGGCGTAATAAATAACATTATCGACTCACTCCTTTAGAAAGTGAGTCTTTCCGTATAGGCTTAAAAAATGTTTGGATGATGACTGAAGGCTTACAAGAGATAGGGGGACGGACATACATGGAGATAAAAGTAAATCCAGAGGTGCTGCAGACATTTGCAGAGCGAATTCAGCAGTCTCATTCACAGACGGCTGATGCACTTCAAAAACTAAGCTGGGAAGCTACAAATCTACATTTCTTGTCTGTTGCAGATATTGATAAAGTGCTGGACTTGCAGGAAGAGTTACAGCATATGATTCGCAAACTTGATTCGCTAACGGAAAACGCACATTTATTAGTAAAAGACACTGCAGAACAAATGAGAAAAGCAGATGGAGAGCTAGAAGGCTCTTCAGGCTGGACGGAGTTTTGGTCGAGCGTGTGGAGCGATGGGAGCACCCATTCACAAGATACATGGAATGACATAAAGAACTTAAAAGAATGGAATACGTATGACAATATGCATAGAACGATTGAAAAACCTTTAGGTACTCTTAATGTTATGTGGAATTCGCTTTCTATGTCTTGGGAAGAAAAAGTAGTGAATGGTTCTACATGCAGTCGAACGGAATTTTTTACTTATGGCGTTATTCAAATGGGGTTGGGCATTTTAAGTCAGGAAATGAATTCTTCAAACATTATGTTTAGTGACAGCACAGAGGAAGTGAAGAGAGAATGAATGAAGTATATGATGGCGCTGGAAGTGAAATGGTACAGTTCCTTACAGGGTTGTCTCGGCAATGAAATATACATTTAACTTATTAGAAAAATCATTAATTGAAGCAATGAAAGATAATAAGAAAATTGCTCAATTTTATAAAACTTTAATGAATAGCAATTTATGGCTAGTTGTTAGTTCAGAGCATGGAGCATCAGATATATTAATTGCAGAGCACTACGTTCAGACGATGAAAAGCGCAGCGTACCGATATTTACCTGTTTTTTCGTCAAAATATCCGATTGAACAGATGCTGAAAGATGAAAAGACCGTATGCGTATCATTTAAGGATATGCTGCCTGTATTAAATGAAGAAATAGCGATATTACTTAACCCTGACACGCCTCTCTCAAAATTATTCATCCCCGAAGAAATAAGGATGTTAAAAGAAGATCAAAATTATTTTAAGCAGTAGCCAAAAAATAAAAAGCGCATGTGCTTTTTCAAAGCATGTCTGAATCTTAAATAAATAGAAGATATATAAAGAGGCAGGGCCTTAAATAGGCTGCTGCTTTTTTATTACTAGTAAATAGTTCTATAGATAATGAACAAAAATGTAATTTAATAGTCTTATAGTTTTTATTTTCCTTTAAATAGGTACCTATAGATCAGATAGAAAAGGTTTAAATGAGAACAAAATCTTGGTTATTTAGGTTTTATTTGCATTTTTTAGGGGTATTTGTAGATACATATTCTCATTTTTGGAGGCTTTTGCAAGTAACCTTTGACCTTAACACTAGAGTTTCTTACAATAATAGTAAATATATAAACCGAAGGAGAGATATGTATGTCAGGGATTATTCGCGTAACACCAGCAGAGCTTCGCGACATGGCAGGTCGTTATACTAACGAAAGCGGTCAAGTTCAAGAATTAGTAAGCCGTCTTGATACAATGAAAAATCAACTTCAAGACATGTGGGAAGGTGCTTCAAGCGAAGCGTTTGCTGCTCAATACGAAGAATTAAAGCCTTCTTTCGTTGAAATGTCTAACCTACTTACAAAGATTGCTAAGCAATTAGATGACTCTGCAAATGTTCTTGAAGATACAGATAACCAAATCGCTAGCCAAATCCGCGGTTAACTTCATCTAATAATCTAAGTGAAGTAATAAAAGGAGCGCCCTATTCTCAAAAGATGAAGGCGCTTTTTCTATGTTTTGAGGTGATGAAACCCTATGTATATAGAAGTAACAGTAGACTTAAAGCACTATACAGGTGATCGGTTCGATTTGCGACTATCAAACTATCATTCACTCAAAAAAGTAGTCGAGATCGTTTGGCAAGCTAAAAAGATTACTCAATCACCAAAGGACGGTGCGTGGATACGTGTTTCAAATAAAAATCTTATTTTCTCGGGAAATGAGACGATGATTAACTGCGGAATTACCACAGGTGATTGTATCGAAATTCTCTAAAGGAGTCTATTAGAATGTCAGAGAAGAAACCGACTTACTTAGAAGAACAGCTCGAAGCTGTAATGACACGTCATAATAATGAATATACATTTATTTTTCAAAAAGAAAAAATTCGACTTAATCGTTCTGTTGAGATTGAAATGTTAAAGGATGTAAACACGGCTTTTCAAAAAGAAATCATGATGAGCGATGATGAACTTAAAATAACAATTAAGCCTACTTCTGAATTTCAACCTTTTACAGCATTAAGAGGAAAAGAAGAACAGCAAAAATGGCTGTTTGCAGATCAGCTTATCAAACAGGTAAAGCAGCATTCTTTTTCAAGGCTGCATTTGTTGATTTGTCCAGAAAATATCATTTTTGATAAAAGTTTAAGTCCGGCTTTTTTACATTATGGAGTCAAAGAAAGTTTACCTCCTTATGAGTCTAACGAGGAACAAAGCTTTCAAGAGTTAAAGGCTACGATAGCAGCGGCCGTTGACTCATCGCATACATTTGAACAGTATTTTAAGTTATATGAGACCTTGCAATTAAAAGAAGACGCTAAAAAAATAATGCATATCAGCAATGAGGAAGAGTTGAGTCAATTTGTTCAGCATAAGCTAACCCAAATTGAAAAGCATCAAAAGACACTCGTTCAACTTCCTCAAAAACGCTGGACTATTTTTAAGTTTTCATCTGTGGGTATACTTGTCTTATTAATTCCAGCTCTTATTTATACTTTTTACTCTTACTTTTTTGCTCAGCCGAAACAAGAAGCATTTGTAGAAAGCAACGAATACTTTCTTGAAAAAAACTACAGCAAAGTAGTCGACACACTTGAAGATTATGACATTGAAAGCATGCCTAAAATTGTGCAATACGAAATAGCAACTTCCTATCTTGTTAATGAAAAGTTAGGGGAGGAGCAAAAAGCAAATGCTTTAAAGACTATTACGCTTCAGTCAGATCCTCAGTATTTTGCGTATTGGTTTTACATTGGCCGAGGAGACAACAAAAAAGCGCTAGAAGTCAGCAGGTTGTTAGAAGAACGTTCATTAATTATCTATGCACTAATGAAATACGAAGGTCAGCTAAAGACAGACAACGATTTAGCGGCTGATAAAAAGCAAGAGGAGCTTGATAAAGTAGCGAACGAACTTGAAGAATTTAAGAAAGAAAATGATCAGCAAGAAGCGGAAGCAGCCAAGCAGCAAGAAGAGAAACAAGCTGAGGAGGCACAGGCGGCCAAGCAGCAGGAAGAAGATCAAAAAGCTGCAGAAGCCGAGAAAAAGAAACAAGAAGAGCAGAAAAAACAGCAGGAAGACCAATCGAAGTAGGGAGGTAGTTGTATGAATATGCTTTGGGTAGTTAGTGGGCAAACGTATCAGCAGCTGCCTGTAGATTTTAAAACCTTTCGCCAAGCAACGGTTGGAAACACTCAGCATCAAACTTTTACGTTTTCCTATCCGTTTGAGAAAGGGCAAATGACGCTGTCATCTGAAAAGAACGGCCGGCTCTTAATTTCCTACGGAGAAGAAAGGATAGCAGAGCTATCTGTTTCTGAGTCGTTTGTATGGCGAGAACAAGGACATGCTTTAACCTTTGTCCTTACAGGGACGGCTGTTAAAGAAGCTGTCTATTATATTGATTACGGATCAGAAGTTTCGTTTTCCACAAGTGATGAAGCAGCTGATGTGTATCAGCAGAAACAAAAGTGTGTAGTAGAGCCAAAAGAAGGATTTTACTTATCGAAGATAAACGGGAAGTGGAAGGTCTTTTATAACCAAGAACCGCTTTATCTTAACGGACACCGACTAGAAGAGAATACGAACCTTCAGCCCGGAGATCTTATTTTATGGTCTTCTATGACGATTCAATTGATCGAAAAAGATTTGCTGAAGATTCAAAGCTACTACGATTATGCATCTAAGCTTCCAGCTACGGCACAGCCTATTTCTGAAATGAAAAAGAAGTACCCGGTTTATAGACGGACACCGCGCATGATATATGATTTGCCTAATGATAAGGTAAGCTTGTCCTTTCCATCTCAGGACAATGATGAAAATAACCGAAGCTTATGGCTTACTATTTTACCGCCATTAGTCATGCTTTTAGTCATGGGTACGGTCTCGATTATTCAGCCTAGGGGAATTTTTATTATTATATCTGTCATGATGTTTACGACTACGCTGATTGTATCTACCGTTCAATACTTCAAAGATAAAAAACAGCGCAAGAAGCGGCAGGAGCGTCGTCGTCGAATTTATACAAAGTATTTAGAAAACAAGCGCGAGGAATTACAAGAACTAGTATCAGTTCAACGAGATGTATTATCTTATCATTTTCCGACGTTTGAACGAATGAAATATTTAACAGAACAGATTTCTGATCGAATTTGGGAACGAACTGTAGAAAGCAGTGATTTTTTACAGGTGCGCCTTGGAACAGGAACAGTTCCGGGAAGCTACCAAATTTCTTTGAATAGCGGAGATATGGCTAATCGAGAAATTGATGATTTGCTTGAGCAGTCTCAGCACATGGAAAAGGTCTATCGAGAAGTGAAAAATGCCCCTGTTACCGCTCATTTAGGTTTAGGCTCTATCGGTCTGGTAGGAAAGATGAAAACGGTGAAGAATGAACTGCATCAGCTTGTAGGACAGCTGGCATTTTCCCACAGTTATCATGACGTAAGATTCGTATTCATTTTTGATGAAGAAGAATATAAAGAGTGGGAATGGATGAAATGGCTTCCTCATTTTCAGCTTCCGCATTCTTTTGCGAAAGGTTTCATCTATAATGAACAAACGAGAGATCAGCTTTTATCTTCTATTTATGAAATGCTGAGAGAACGCGATTTAGATGAAGCAAAAGGAGAAGGGGTTTTCTTGCCTCACTTTGTTTTTATTATTACGAATCAGCAGTTAATTGCAGATCACGTTATCTTAGAGTATTTAGAAGGATATCACCCTCACCTTGGGTTCTCTGCGATATTTGCGGCAGAGACAAAGGAAAGCTTAACGGAGCATGTTCATACACTCGTCCGTTATATTAACGAATCCGAGGGGGATATATTAATTCAAAAGCAAAAAGCTGTGAATATTCCATTTCAGCTTGATAAACACACGCTTGATTATAATGAAAGATTTGCAAGGATGCTGCGAACATTGGATCACCAAGTCGGCATGACCAACTCAATTCCAAATAGCGTTTCATTCTTAGAATTATTTAAAGCAAGAGAAATTGGTGAGTTGGATATCGTGCAAAGGTGGCAAAGCAATGAATCAGCTAAGTCGCTAGCAGTTCCCATTGGTTTAAAAGGAAAAGAAGATATTGTTGAACTAAATCTTCATGAAAAAGCTCACGGCCCTCATGGATTACTTGCAGGTACGACGGGGTCAGGGAAAAGTGAATTCTTACAAACGTACATTCTTTCTCTAGCGGTGAATTTCCACCCCCATGAAGTTGCGTTTTTATTGATTGACTATAAGGGCGGAGGAATGGCTCAGCCGTTTAAAAACATGCCTCATCTGCTTGGAACCATTACAAACATTGAAGGAAGTAAGAATTTTAGTACAAGAGCCCTAGCTTCTATTAAAAGTGAATTAAAACGACGCCAGCGCTTGTTTGATAGATATGAAGTCAATCACATTAATGATTATACAGATTTATATAAGCAAGGTATGGCAGAAGAACCTCTGCCTCATTTATTCTTAATCTCGGATGAATTTGCCGAGTTAAAAAGTGAAGAACCAGAGTTCATTCGGGAATTAGTCAGCGCGGCGCGCATTGGACGTAGTCTGGGCGTTCATTTAATTTTAGCGACGCAAAAGCCAGGCGGTGTTATTGACGATCAAATTTGGAGTAACGCGCGCTTTAAAGTAGCTTTAAAAGTCCAAGATGCCGCTGACAGTAAAGAAATTTTAAAAAATGCGGACGCTGCTTCTATTACGGTGACGGGTCGAGGCTATCTGCAGGTTGGAAATAATGAAGTGTATGAACTGTTTCAGTCAGCTTGGAGCGGCGCGCCGTACATGGAAGATACGTATGGGGCTGAAGATGAAGTCGCCATTGTCACAGATCTCGGGTTGATTCCTTTATCTGATGTATCTACTCAGCAGACGTCATCTAAACAAGCGGAAGCAGAAATTGATGTTGTGGTGCAAAAAATTGAAAAAACGCAGCAGGAACTAGCTATCAAAAAATTAAATAGTCCATGGCTGCCGCCTCTTAAAGAAAGATTGCTTCGCAGTGAGTACAAAGAGAAGCGAGACGGCGTATTCCCAATTGGCTTGATTGATGAACCGGAAAAGCAAAGCCAAACGGTATATAACTATCAGCTGATGGACGATGGAAACATTGGTATATTTGGTTCGTCAGGATACGGTAAATCGTTTACAGTCATGATGTTGCTTCTTAGTCTAGCTGAAAGACAGAGCCCGGAGCAGCTTCATTATTACATTTTTGACTTTGGAAACGGCACGCTGCTGCCGCTTCGTCAGCTGCCTCATACGGCGGATTATTTCTTAATGGATCAAATGCGTAAAATTGAAAAATTCATGACGATTATCAAACAAGAAATCGCAAGGCGAAAGCAGTTATTTCAACAGCGGGAAGTTAGCAATATCAAAATGTATAATGCTCTAAGTTCAGAAGAGCTTCCTCTAATTTTTATCACGATTGATAATTTTGATCTTGTCAAAGAAGAAATGCAAGATCTAGAAATGCAGTTCACACAGCTCGTGCGTGACGGTCAGTCTTTAGGAATTTATATGATCTTTACCGCGACGCGCGTGAATTCTATTCGTCAGTCGCTTATGAATAACTTGAAAACAAAAGTTGTTCATTATTTAATGGATCATTCAGAAGCGTATTCTATTTTAGGACGTACGCCGTATGCGCTAGAGTCTATTCCAGGCCGGGCTATTATTAAAACGGATCAACCTTATTTTGCGCAGCTGTTTTTACCTGTGGAAGGAAAAGATGATTTTGAAATCTTTGATGCAGTTAAGCTGCACATTCAACGATTAAAGAATCAATATGCTGATGCTACTGTTCCGGAGCCTGTACCAATGCTGTCATCGAAACTTGTACTTGCCGAGTTTATGACGGACAGAAGGGTTATTCGGGAAAAAGGAGTCATTCCTCTTGGATTAGATGAAGAGTTTGTTCGACCGGTGCATATGAACTTTACGAAAAATAAGCATTGCATCGTCATGGGGCAGACGCAAAAAGGAAAGACAAATGTAGTGAAGGTCATACTGCAAACAGCGCTTGAACAAGGCGTGAAGCAAATCGGACTATTTGATTCGGTTGACCGCGGTTTATCAAGCTATGCAGCTGAAGAGCAAGTTGTTTACATGGAAACAAAAGAACAGATTATCGACTGGCTTGATTTAACTGAAGAACGATTGCAGCGACGTGAAAATAAGTATTTGGAAGCAGTGCAGGAAGGAACGGTACACAGTCTTTCATTTGCCCCGATCATGCTTGTAGTAGACGGATTTGTACGATTCCAGCAAAACTTAGACAGCGTCCTGCAGGATCGTATTACAAAATTGATGAAAAATTATAGTCACCTGGGCTTTAACTTGATTGTTGCAGGGAACAACAATGAGTTTTCAAAAGGATTTGACGCGTTAACAACAGAAGTGAAGCAAATTAGCCAAGCCGTGTTGCTGATGAAGAAAACAGAGCAAAGCTTATTTACACTTCCTTATGACCGAAAAGAAGCCGATGTTAACCCTGGCTTCGGTTATTATATTAAAAGTGGAAAAGAAACAAGAATTCAAATCCCGCTATGTGTAAGTGAAAGGAAGATCTTAACATGACCGAACAGCGTAAGTATACACTTAAAGTCATATTAGCTGTTGTTTTAATTTTGGCTCTTCCTTCTTTCTTTTTCCAGTATATTGGAGACAACCCGCTGCAAGTCACAGAAAACTCAACAAGAACGATTGCGGTTGTTAACGAAGATAATGGAGTAAAAGAAAATAGTGAAAAAGCGATAGAATTTGGAGAAAAAGTGACTCCTCTTTTACAGGAGGGGTCGGATTATCAATGGACCGTGCTTGGACGAAGCGCAGCTACAAGCGGTTTACAGAATGGGAAATATGATGCGGTTATCTATATTCCCTCGACCTTCTCACAAAATATTTTATCGTATCAGGAAAAAAATCCAGAAAAAGCTACTTTGGAATACAAAGTTCAAAGTCAGCTTAACGCAGTTAATAAGGAAAAAGTAGTAGGGGAATTAGAAGATGCTACTACAAAGGTTAATAATGAAATGTCCTCTTTGTACTGGAGTTATGTATCACAGGAAGTAGATAAGGTACGCGGACAGTTCGATAAAATTCTAAATAAAGAAATCGCCTTTCAAAAAACAATGGTCGCTTTTTATAAACCGAATTCAAAAGATTTAGCAGGTGAATTAAATGATCAAAAGAAAATTCTTCAGCAAATCCAAGATAATGTAAATAAAGCAGAAAAAGGTTCAAGCGACAGACAAGGCGACGTAGAACAGGTTGAAAAGAATTTAAACAGCTTCATTGAATATGTAAATCAATATCAAACATATCAAGAAACACAGAAACAAATGCTTGAAAAAACGCAGGCTCAAAGCGTCGCTGCGATTCAAGAAGAGTTGTCTTCCCTTGAATCTAATCAGCCAAGCTCTAAGCAAAATTTTAATGAGCAGGCCAATCAAGTGTTTAGTGGCTTATCTTCCATTCAACAGCAGTTGGATCAAAATCAAAAAGCCGTCGGAGAACTTGGAGAACAACAAGCGGATAACGTCAGTGAACAAGAAAAAGCTCTGCAAGATTTGAACGGCCAAATAGTCAGTTCATATAAACAGCAGTCTGAGCAAACAACCCTAAATCAAATTGAAAGTAAGCTAAAGCCGCTTCGTGCGCAGCTAGAGACAGCTTCATCAAATGAGGGTGGCGGAGGCTCAACGGATCCAGGAGAAGATGGCGAAGCTCAGCCAGATCCAAATCAAGGCGGAGAGACGCCAACGGACCCTGGGGAAGATAACGGAACTCAGCCAGATCCGAGTCAAGGTGGAGAGACTCCGACGGATCCTGGAGAAGATGATGGAACTCAGCCAGATTCCGGTCAAGGAGAAGGAACGTCAGAACCAATTAAAGTGGATTTATCTCAGCAAACAGCAAAGCTTGATGATATATCAAAAGGACTTGAAGACTTAGAACAGCAGCTCCAAGGAATGGTGAACGAAACACCTGAAGCGCCTGAAGCGCCTGAAGCACCTGAGACATCTGAGGGAACGGAAACGCCTGAAACATCGGACACAGCGGATGCATCAGGTACATCCAATGCTGTGAAAAGTGCGCTTGAAAAAGTGGCTAATCTGAAAACACAGGTACAAGCAGTCAAAGATGAGCTGCAAAATGTAACCGTTCAGCCGGAAGCTTCAGGAGAAAATACGGATGCGCTGAAGCAGAAAATTGCCAGTTTGGAAGTAGACGTTAAGTCTTTGACAGCACAGAAAAACAAAGCAGAGAAAGACTTAGAAGAAGCAACCAAGTCGTCGAGCGGTCAAATTGCTAAGCTTCAAGAAGAAAATGAACGATTAAAAAAAGAGAATGAAAAGTTGAAAGAAGACGGCAAAAAGCCTTCTAAAGGTAGTGTGGATGTAGACAATCTCATTACGATGATTAAAAACAAAGAAGATAAAATTTTATCTTCTCCAAACCTTTCAGCTTCTCGCAAGGAAAAGTTGAGCAATACATTCTCAGGTAAGATTCAAAGCAGCAGTGCAGAAGATCTGCTAAAGTATTACGGTGATTTATCGCAGTATGATTTGACTTTAGCTCAAATAGGAAATACAGACATACAGAACAGCGTCCTTAACAATGACTCTATTAAAGGAAGTTTGCAGCAGGCGTTAGCTGGCACCGTCTCTTCTCAAGATGCACGTAAGCAAATCCAACAAAACCTGTCTCTAACAAAAGAAGAGTTAGCACAGTTCCAAAGTTCAGTGCAAGATTTTGCTGATCAATATGGACAAACAGTTGATGCTGAACAAGCATCTATTATGGAAGAGCTATCAGCTATTCAAGAAAAAGCAAATGCAATGAATCAAGAGCTTCAATCTAGCGCAGGTGAAGATCAAGCATTAGAAAAGAAAGAAGCTCCGGACGTAACGGGCTTAATGACGCTGCAGCAAAGCATGGGTCAAGAGTTGAAGGGAATGAACGAACTCATTTCATCTTTAGGTGAAAGACAAGCTAATGTTGTCACATACACAGATGAATTGCAGAAGCGTGTAAATGAAGTCCAGGATAAAGCTGACACGCTTAACAGCAAGTGGGCCCAAAACGTGGATTCAACGAAGTTGGTTCGCGGCCAGGTATACCGTTTGTTAAATAATACATTAGTAGATGGACAGAATAATGATTACGTTTATCATTATTTAGCGAATCCTCTTCAAGTAAGCGGTGAAGTGCCGGCTGAAAAAGTAAAAGAGGTTCCACCAGTTGTCATTTTGGTTATTATCTTAATCAGCAGCTTACTAATTGGCTATTTCAGTCAATACTACCGACATGCACCTATGCTTGTGAAAGGTACGCTGTTTGGGTTATTGAATTTGATTGTAGGGTTAATGGTAAGTATCTTTAGCCTTAATATTTATTCGTTATCGGGAGACCGGGCAATGGAATGGTCAATCTTTACAATCGTCTTATTGCTTGCTTCATCTACACTCGTACGTATTGCTTTCTTATTAGGAAGCTTCGCTGGATGGGTGACGACAGTAGGGTTGATTTTATTTTATATTACCCCGCTTCTTAACTTATCTATGCCAAACTTTAATTACGAAGATCCAGTATCTAAAGTATATATGTCAATTCAATATGATACGCAGTCTCTGTTTGGACAGGCGCTTATTGTATTACTGGGAATGACTGCCGTTTTAAGTGTTCTGCCATCTATTATTCGTGCTTTAAAGACGACTAAAGAGGTTGAAAATGATGAAACCTATAGTGCTTAATAAGAAGATTGGAAGTATTGTTCTTATTTTTTCACTTCTTTGTTTCCCTATAGCAGCAGCGGCTGAAGCTGATGACGGAAACGTTGAAGAGATTAAACCAAATGTATATAAGGATGATCCGATTAATTTGGACCCCGAATCTTTGCTAGAAAATAAAAAAGAAGTAGGAAATATTCCGGAGGAAATAAAGGATCTTACATTTGAAAAAGAGGAAGATGCAGAGAAAGAGAGCTTAAAAGAAAGTCTTTTTGCGAACGCATCAGCTGAAGATAATACGATTTCTGCGAAAGCAAAAGAATATAACTTGTTTTCTTCTAAAAACACTTCCTACAAGAAAGAGCGAACAGAACAAACTGTTTCTGAAAAGTCATCAGACCTACAATGGTTTTATTTATTATTGATTGGTGTGGGGGTTGTTATATTATTTGCGGTTTTAATACCGCGCATTAGCCCTCAGCCTTCTGTAAAAAAATGAAAAAACCTCGCTGTTAATCAACAGCGAGGTTTTTTCGTATAGACGCAGGCTTATAGGCGGCGGAAGCCTTCTTCAAACAAATAATCTTCTGCTTCTTCGTAAGATAGAAATGCTGCCTCTAAATTCAAGCCAGAATAAACATTCCACAGGTCATCTTCATGAACAAGTAAAAGCGTTGCATTGTCTGGGCCGTTCCAGCGCTGTTCATTTCCATTCCCTACAATAGCTTCTTCTCTAGCTGTATCAGGAAGGGTAGACAAAGATTCAATAGAAGCTTCAATAATAGAGCGAAGCTCTTCTTCTGTATAATCACGGATATTTACAAGACCTTTGTCATTTGTTTCATATCCTTTTAAAAACCCTGCATATACAAATCCATTTCCGTTAGGATGCAGATGATGCACAACAACCGTTTTATCGTACACGCTTTCTTCATAATGAAAATTCACGCGTCCTAAAGATACATCTTTTCGATGCAGCTCTGGAAACGATGAAATAATAGCTAATTTTTCGTCAAAACTAAGCATAGACAATCCTCATTTCTATTTAAATCATTTCATTTTCTGAAATAGTATAAGCTCTTTTACGATTCGGTTGATTATACCATATATAAAGAAAGACACATAATGCTTTTTCCAATGTGGACTTTTAAAAAGATAACCCTTCGCATAAAGTGGCCGTCACTGTAAAGAAGAATACATCTTTTTCACTATAAAACTTAACAAAAAAGAGGCAGGGAATTCACAGTGAAAAAATAATATAAAGAGGTGGAAGAAAACTAGTTTTCAAACCTATCATAAGGAGGAATAAAAAAGTGAAATTATACGCTCTGTGTAAAAAAACATGGGCAATGTCCCTGCTTATTTTTGTTCTTTTAGTAAGCTTAACTCCTGTTAGTCAAGCAGCCGCGTTTTTATCTGTTGCACAAGCTCTTGAGAATCAAAACAACAGTGTACAAACGGTTAAAGGATATGTAGTAGGTCAACCTACAGGCACATCTACAGTTATTAAGAGCAATTACCCAAACGATTATGCACTTGCTCTTGCTGACAGTTCAAATGAAACCAATACAGACAAGATGGTGTACGTTCAAATTCCTTCAAATTTGCGAAGTACATTTGGACTTCAAAGTCACTCGGAGTTAAAAGGGAAAAGTCTTACTGTTACGGGCACACTCACTCCTTATTTTTCGCACTCTGGAATAAAATCAGTTACTTCTATCAGTACAGAAACAGGAGGAACTGATCCCGCTCCAGATCCCACAGAGCCAACCGTTCCAGTAGAAGACTATTATCGTACTGCAGCTGAAAAAACAGGAAACAGCTTAAAGACAGAGCTTCATAACATTATTGATCATCACACAGAACTGTCGTATTCAGCCGTATGGGAAGCTTTAAAGAAAACGGATGAAGATCCAGCTAACGCAAATAACGTTATTTTGCTCTACACGGGGCGTTCACAGGCTAAGGGTACAAAGGGAGGCGGAGTGGACGATTGGAACCGTGAGCACGTCTGGGCAAAGTCTCACGGGGATTTCGGAACAGCTATGGGACCTGGAACAGATCTTCATCACTTACGTCCAACCGATGTGTCTGTAAACAGTACGAGAGGAAACTTAGATTTTGATAACGGAGGGACGGAACATAGCGAAGCACTCGGAAATTATTTTGACAGTGATTCATGGGAACCTCGAGATGAAGTAAAAGGCGACGTGGCTCGTATGTTGTTTTATATGGCCGTGCGCTATGAAGGCGATGTAAGTGATGAGCCTGACTTAGAACTTAATAACACAGTGAATAATGGCACTGCTCCTTATCACGGGAAATTATCTGTGCTTCTTCAATGGAATGCCCAAGACCCAGTAGATGATCGAGAACGACGTAGAAATGACATTATTTATTCAGACTATCAGCATAACCGCAATCCGTTTATTGACCATCCTGAATGGGTGAATGAGATTTGGAACTAATGAAGAAGGCGTCCTGGCGGGGCGTCTTTTTTTATAAAAGAAAAAGGAAAAAACTAAAATCTGCCGAATACCTATAGGTGATTTTGAAAAAATGGAGGGAAGATATGAAACAGCTATGTAAAAAAGGATTGGCTTTCGTTTTGATGTTCATTTTTGTTAACGCTTTCATTTTGAGTCCAATTAACGGAGCGGCTGCCGTAGATGGAAAATCAATGAATCCAGGTTACAAAACCTATTTAATGGCGCCTTTAAAAAAGGTAACAGACTATACAACATGGGAAGCGTTTGAGAACGATTTACGCAAAGCGAAACAAAATGGATTTTATGCAGTGACAGTAGACTTCTGGTGGGGAGATATGGAGAAAAACGGCGATCAGCAGTTCGATTTTTCCTATGCTCAGCGATTTGCTCAAGCAGCTCGTAACGCGGGTATAAAGATCGTTCCTATTATTTCTACTCATCAGTGCGGCGGTAATGTAGGAGATGATTGTAACGTTCCGCTTCCGTCTTGGGTATGGAACTTAAAAAGTGATGACAGCCTTTACTTTAAATCTGAAACAGGTACGACAAATAAAGAAACGCTAAGCCCGCTTGCAACCGACGTTATTTCTAAGCAATACGGAGAGCTCTATACGGCATTTGCGCAAGCGTTAGCACCTTATAAAGACGTGATTGCTAAAATCTATTTATCAGGAGGCCCTGCAGGTGAAATTCGTTATCCGTCTTATACAGCAGCAGACGGAACCGGCTATCCGTCTAGAGGGAAATTTCAAGTGTATACGAACTTCGCCAAAAGCAAGTTTCAATCATATGCTTTGACTAAATACGGTTCACTCGCCGGCATTAATCAAGCATGGGGAACCAATTTAACGTCTGCATCGCAAATTTTACCGCCATCAGATGGCTATCAGTTCTTAAAAGATGGTTATTCAACAGCTTATGGAAAAGATTTCTTAGCATGGTATCAAGGAGCTTTGGAAGATCACACAAAACGTATTGGACAGTTAGCTCATCAGGCTTTTGATTCCACCTTTAACGTACCAATCGGTGCAAAAGTGGCAGGAATTCATTGGCAGTATAATAATCCCACGATTCCTCATGCTGCAGAAAAACCTGCTGGATATAATGATTACAACGCGCTTTTAGATGCGTTTAAAACAGCTAAATTAGATATAACGTTTACGTGCTTAGAAATGACGGACAGCGGAAATTATCCGGAATATTCTATGCCAAAGACGCTTGTACGCCAGGTAGCAGGTATTGCGAATGCAAAAGGAGTTGTTTTAAACGGGGAAAATGCTTTAACTATAGGCAGTGAAGATCAATATAAAAAAGCAGCTGAAATGGCCTTTAACTATAATTTTGCAGGATTTACTTTGCTTCGTTTCTACGATGTTATTAACAATGATACGCTGATGGGGCAATTTAAAAATACGTTGGGCGTTACACCTGTTGCGCAAACGGTTGTAGTAAAAAATGCGCCAACTGCATTAGGAGAAACGGTTTATATTGTTGGAGACAGAGCTGAGCTAGGTCAGTGGGATACGTCCATTTATCCAATTAAATTAACATATAATTCATCTACAGCTGATTGGAGAGGCACCGTCTATTTTCCTGCGAGTCAAAATGTTCAATTTAAAGCAATTGTGAAGAGAGCTGATGGATCGTTAAAAGCATGGCAGCCTTCGCAGCAATATTGGAGCGTGCCGTCAACAACAACGACTTATACAGATAATTGGTAAAACAAAGCCGCATAGCAAACGCTATGCGGCTTTATTTTGAACACAAGAATTATTTCCAGTTCGTTTGAATAAATTCATCTCGACCAGACTTAGCGCGGTCTTCTTTATAATGCTTTGGATTTTTCTTGTGGAAATCTTGGTGATACTCTTCGGCTTCATAAAACGTAGAGGCAGGAAGAATGCTTGTCACGATTGGTTTTTTAAAACGTCCGCTTTCTGCGACCTCTAGCTTCGTCTCTTCAGCTGCTTGTTTTTGGCTGTCGTTATGGTAAAAAATTGCTGTTCGATACTGCGAGCCGCGATCTTGAAATTGACCTCCGTCATCTGTTGGATCAATTTGCGGCCAATAAAGATCTAATAAACGTTTATACGGAAACACTTCGGGGTCAAATGTGATTTGAACCACTTCGTAGTAACCGCTTGTTCCAGATTTTACTTGCTCATAAGTAGGGTTATCCACAGTTCCCCCCATATATCCTGATACAATGCCGTGAATACCTTCTAGCTCTTCAAAAGGTGTAACCATACACCAGAAACATCCACCTGCAAATGTAGCTTTTTCCATACGTAATCCCTCACTTAATCCGTTGTTATGAAGGGTATTATAACAAATTTATATTGAAACAGCTAGAAAAGGGTTTGTAGTCTGTGTAAAAGCTGTGGATAAAGATGAATATCCACAGCTTTTACACAATAAACTCGACTGTTTTGAAGATTGAAAAATGAAGGAGAGAATAAAGAAAAAATGATAGAATAGATAAGATGTATATATCGATTTAGAAGAAATTGCACAACAGAAGTACAATCTACGGACTGGACTTTGGGGTGCTGATGGCATCTAGATAAATAAAGTTAGTACGTTAGTAAAAAGAGGTAAGAAACAGCATATTCGCGCTGTTAAATAAATATACAAAGATAATAGGAGAGTTGAATATGTTACAAGATAATCTCATCCTAGAGCACTATGGATTAAACGAATTAAATTTTGATACGATCAAAAGCTACCGGGATCGGTTTGCTGAAGTAAAACCAGCTCATCCTTGGAATGCGCTTGAAACAAAGGAGTTTTTATACAAAGTAGGAGCTTGGGGAAAGGTTAGAGATACCCATAAAGAAGGAGTCACACTCGCAGGCCTGCTTTTATTCAGTGAAGAACGGATTATCACAGAAGTTTTACCACAATACTTTTTAGAATACCGGGAAAGTAAAGGAAACGAAGAATGGACAGAGCGCTTTACCTCTCAAGACGGGACGTGGTCAGGAAATATCTTTGATTTTTATTTTCATATTCATGAAATTGTTCGTAATAGCGAACCCCAGCCGTCAATCGCTTCCTCTTTAACAGAAGTTTTGATTAATATGCTTATTCATGCAGATTATAATGGCGAGGGCGGCGTTATTTTAGAAAAGCAACCTTCACATTACGTTTTTTCTAATCCAGGTCTTTTGCTAGTACCTACAGATTCAGTTTTTAGCAATACCGTTAGTCAGCTTCGAAACCCAAATATCGTTAAGTTATTCAGTTTACTAGGGTTATGTGAACGTTCGGGCTCTGGTTTAAAAAAAGTAAAGCAAAATTGGAGCTTGCATCATTATAAAACGCCGGCTATTGATCAAGATGTTTCTATGCATCGTACAGTGGTCACGTTATCTCTGTCCACTCAAGAAAGACAGGTAAGTTCTTCTGAAAAAGACACTTACAATACGTCCATAACCGATTTGGGAAATAATTTTAAAGATGTCGAAAAATATCAAAATACACCTGAAAACGATGTCGAAATTGACTCCTATAATAAAAATAGATACTCCTATAATAAAGAATTAATAGAGGAGTTAAAGTCATATAATAACAATGTTAACTCCTTAAATAAAGAAGATAACTACTATAATAATGAGAGTAACTTATATAATAATGATGTTAACTCCTATAATAAAAATCATAACTCCTGCAATAATGAACAAGAAGAGGATTCTTCTAATTTGGTAAATGTGGAGAATATTGATACGAAGCTATGGGGTATTGCAGCGCTGGCTCGTGAAAAAAAACGGCTTTCGCCGAATCAGATGGAACATATTATTCTTGAGTTATGTAAAGAAAAACCGCTTATGCTTAAAGAGTTTGCTTATTTACTAGAAAGAACGCCGGATGGAGTACGTAATAATTATTTAACAAAGCTATTACGTAAAGGACAATTACAGTTGAAATATCCAAATCAGCCAAACCATCCAAAACAGGCATATTTATTTAATAAGAAAGATATAGAGAAATAAATCAAGCAACCGATAGAACATATAGAGATTAAGCTGCAAAAAATTCATAAGGAGGAGTTTGCTAAAAGCTACAGATTTAAGGGGGAAATTCACCATAAAGTTGTGCCAAGCTGTCAGACTCTCTTTATATGAGTTCTGGCTCGTATAAAGGAGGAAAAAGAGTGTGAAAAGCAAGTGCGTTCTTATTTTTCTGGTAGTTGTATGGCTGTTTAATATGGGGAAAGGAATAGGATGTGGATCAAAGGTGAATGCAGAGATGAATATACCGCTGTCGACGTGGGTGTGGGATACAAAGAAATGGATGCTGAACCAAGAAGCTATCCTCGAAAAGCTTCAAGAAAAAAAGGTGACAAACGTTTATTTACAAATTGATACTCATCTTTCACCTTCCGTATATAGGCATTTTATCCAACAAGCACAAGCCAAGGGCATAAGTGTTTACGCGCTTGACGGCGCTCCTTATTGGATAGGGCCTTCTGGTATAGAAGAGCAGGAAGCATTTTTTAATTGGATAACAGTTTACCAAGCAGAAGCAGACGAGCAACAGCAATTTTCAGGGGTTCATTTGGATGTAGAGCCTTATTTGTATAAAAGTTGGGAAAATAATCGCGTGAAAAGTATTCTGCAGTATCAATATGTTATTTCTCAAGCCGCTGTACAGTCCCATGAGTTACACTTGCCGCTTGCTGTAGATATACCGTTTTGGTTTGACGAAGTTCCATTCAAAAATAGCAATGGTTCCGGTTCGCTGGGGCGGTGGGTTATTCAGTACGCTGATGAAGTCACAATTATGGCGTACCGAAACCACGCAGATCAAGAAAACGGTATTGCTGAAATAACAGAAAATGAACGCAAGTGGGGACGTTTACTATCCACTCCGATTGAAATAGGGGTAGAAACGATGGCTTCAGATGAAGGAGAATACATTTCTTTTTCTGCTAAAGGAGAAGAAAAGATGATGCAAGAGCTGGGTATGTTGCTTACGGAGTGTCAAGCTGAAAATCCTCCAAGCAGTATAGCTGTTCATTATTTTGATAGCTGGCTACAGATGAAGCCATGACCACGAAAAGACCGCTGCATCGCTGCAGCGGTCTTTTTGGGTTTAGGGAGTATAGATACAATATAGCCATTTTATTAAAGGACTATACATAAAAAAAGTAACCATTTAAAAAATGGCTACTCACACAAAGGGGGGGAACTTAATCTTATCATTCCCACTTTTTCTAAAAGATATGCCTCTTTTAACCCGTTTTTTTAAAATAATTTAGTCGTCCAAGATTCGCAGTTCCACACGTCTGTGACAACATCTTGATAAAATTCAGGTTCGTGGCAAATAATTAAGATACTTCCTTTGTATTCTTTTAAAGCTCGTTTTAATTCATCTTTCGCATCTACATCTAAGTGGTTTGTAGGCTCATCCAGTACAAGAATGTTGGTTTCATTGTTAATCAGCTTGCATAGACGAACTTTTGCTTTTTCTCCACCGCTTAGAACTTCTACTTTACTTTCAATATGTTTTGTTGTTAAGCCGCATTTAGCTAAAGCTGCACGAATCTCGTATTGGGTAAAGTGAGGAAACTCATTCCATACTTCTTCAATACACGTATTGTAATTAGCCGTTTTGATTTCTTGTTCAAAATAGCCAATATGCTGGTAATCTCCTTTTTCTACAGAGCCTGAAATCGGTTTGATTTCTCCTAAAATACTTTTTAAAAGAGTTGTTTTCCCGATTCCATTTGCTCCTACAAGGGCAATCTTTTGACCTCGCTCCATTTTTAAATTCAGTGGCTTAGAAAGCGGCTCTTCGTATCCAATGACTAAATCAGATGTTTCAAAAATTAATTTGCTTGAAGTACGAGCACCCTTAAAGTTAAACTCTGGTTTTGGACGCTCTTGAGCTAGTTCAATTACTTCCATTTTATCGAGCTTTTTTTGACGGGACATGGCCATATTTCGTGTCGACACACGGGCTTTGTTTCTCGCTACGAAATCTTTTAAATCTGCCATTTCTTGCTGTTGTTTTTTATAAGCTGCTTCAAGCTGCTGTTTTTTCATCTCATATACTTTCATAAAATCGTCGTAGTCTCCTACATAGCGATTTAACTCTTGGTTTTCCATATGATAAATTAAATTGATCACGCTATTTAAAAATGGAAGATCGTGAGAAATTAAAATAAAGGCATTTTCATATTCTTGCAAGTAGCGTCTCAGCCACTCAATATGCTGTTCATCCAAGTAGTTTGTAGGCTCATCAAGTAAAAGAATTTCTGGTTTTTCAAGCAGCAGTTTGGCTAATAATACTTTCGTACGCTGTCCGCCGCTTAAATCCTGTACATCGCGATCTAAGCCGATATCTTCTAATCCTAATCCGCGTGCAATTTCTTCGACTTTTGCATCGATAACATAAAAGTCATTGTTTGTTAAGAGGTCTTGAAGCGTACCGACTTCTTCTAATAGTTTTTCGAGTTCTTCTGGTGATACCTCCGCCATTTTCTCATAGAGGCCATTCATTTGAGCTTCTAAATCAAATAAATATTGAAAAGCACTTTTTAGTACATCACGAATAGAAAGGCCGCGCTCTAATGCTGTGTGCTGATCTAAATAGCCAACGCGCACTTTTTTAGACCATTCTACTTTTCCAGCATCCGGTTCTAGCTTGCCTGTAATGATGTTCATAAATGTTGATTTACCTTCGCCGTTTGCTCCAATTAAGCCGACGTGTTCACCTTTTAACAATCGAAATGATACATCGTTAAAAATCGCACGGTCACCAAAACCATGGCTTAGATTTTTTACGTTTAATACACTCATGCTGACACACCTTTTCTTTTAAAATATCTATCGTACGTTTCGTTATAAACAAATTGATTCATAACGATTATAGCGAACTTATATACATAAATCCATATGAGTTTTCCAGCCTTGAAAGTCATATAAAATTCACTCGCGTCTTCCTTTCACTTCATTCATACTATATATATCAATGTAGAAAATCCTTCATGACGAAGGGACGGTTATATCGAATCATTCAAATAGAGTATATAAAAGAATAAAAAGGCAGGGGGAAAAGAAATGAACATTCATACGATACTAGTGGCAGGAAGAATGCATAAAGAGCTGCAGGAGATAATCAATCAAAAGCAGCTGTCTCAGACGTTTCGATTTATGGAAGAGCAAGACGTTACAATTGAAGATTTAGACTGGGCTGACGCGCTTTTATCCTTCGGTCCAACGAATTGCTTTGAAGATCATAGCTTTAAATGGATTCATTCTCTCGGCGCAGGAGTCGACCGGTTCTTAGAAAGCGGTAATTGGAAAAAGAGTGTGATGTTAACACGTACGGTTTGTTCATTCGGTCAGCGAATCAGTGAATATTGTCTTAGCTATATGCTAGCTGAACTTCAGCACCACGCACAGTTTCAGCATCAGCAAAAACAAAAGCAGTGGAAAGTGGTAGAGCCTAAGCAGCTTTCTACTCAAACGGTCATAATTTACGGAACAGGTGAAATCGGCGGGCGTCTTGCAGCCGTTTTAAAATCTTTTGGTGTACGAGTAATTGGTGTATCTAAAAGTGGAAATGAAAAGCCGTCATTTGATCAAGTGGTCTCGATTTCGAAGGAAAAAGAATTGCTAAAAGAAGCCGATTGGATTATTAGTACAATGCCCCTAACACATGAAACAAAAAGCTACTTTGATCCAAAATGGATGAATGTAGTTGAAAATGCATACTTTATAAATGTTGGACGAGGAGCAACTGTAGATGAAAATGCGTTAGTAGAAGCTATTGAGCAAAAACGTATTCGAAAAGCATACATAGACGTGTTTGAGCATGAGCCGTTAACGAAAGAATCTTCTTGGTGGGATCATTCAAACATCATCATAACACCTCATATTTCAGCGGTGACTACGCCTGAAGAAGCCGTCGAGTGCTTTGTTGAAACGCTGCAAAAAGTTGAACAAGGCGAATTGCCTTCTAACTTGGTTAATATTGAAAGAGGCTATTAAAGCATTATGATGCGCGTTTCCGCTATGAGAATGGTATACTGAAACTTGCTTTTCTTGAACGAAAAGAATGAAATCTGTTCTTCTAGGGGGGAACAAACGTTGAAGCAAGAAGAATTATTTGAACAAGCACGTGTATTTATAGAGACGTGTTACGCTGAACTTGAAAAAAGCGAAGCGGATAAAAACAAGCGGTTAAAAGAAATCCATCAGCAAATTATGTCACTCGGACATTATGATCATACATTTGAAGAGTTAGAGCACGGAGCTCGTATGGCTTGGAGAAACAGCAATAAATGTATCGGACGGTTATTTTGGAAATCGCTTAATGTATTTGATAAGCGAGAGGCAAGCACAGTTGAAGAGGTAAGAGACGCGCTTTTTCACCATATTGAATATGCAACAAATGACGGGAAAATCCGGCCTACTATTACGGTGTTTAAACCGAAAATGAAAGCAAAAGAGCCGGTTAGAATATGGAATCATCAGCTAATCCGCTATGCTGGATATGAGACGGAATACGGTATGGTAGGAGATCCTGATTCTATTGCGTTCACGGAGGTTTGCCAAAATTTAGGGTGGGAAGGTGAGAGAACTCACTTTGATGTTCTTCCTCTGGTACTGCAAGTTAATGAAGAGTCACCTCGATGTTTTGAGATTCCAAAACATTTAGTGAAAGAAGTAGCTATTACGCATCCAGAACTTCCTGAATTTGAAGACTTACAGTTAAAATGGTACGCTGTCCCGATGATTTCAGATATGAAGCTAGAAATTGGAGGGATTGATTACGTCGCGGCACCGTTTAATGGATGGTACATGGGAACTGAGATTGGGGCGCGAAATTTAGCGGATACGTATCGCTATAATCAACTTCCAAAAATAGCTTCTATGATGGGATTGAATATGGATTACAACGCGACGCTTTGGAAGGACAAAGCTCTTGTTGAATTAAATGTTGCAGTGCTTTCTTCTTTTAAACGAGAAGGAGTTAGCATTGTAGATCATCACACCGCTGCTCAGCAATTTCACTTGTTTGAAGAAAGAGAGCAAAAAAATGGCCGCGAAGTGACTGGGAACTGGACGTGGTTGATCCCGCCGGTTTCGCCAGCTACCACGCATATTTTTCATAAGCCTTATAAAAATAAAGTATTATCACCAAATTATTTTTATCAAGACACTGCTTATTAAATGAACAAAAAAGAGAGTACGCATTTGTACTCTCTTATTACACGTTAATTAATTTTTGTGTTTATCAAGCAAGTTAGCAAGTACATATGTTTTGTACTTTTCTACTTTGCGGCCCTCGTGGTTGCGAACTCCTCGTTTCTTAAGTTCCTCAACATACCAACCTTTGCTTCCTACGTGCATACTCAAACACCCTTTCGTCATTTTTTTAGGATGAACAGAATGAGGTTCATTGTCTGCTCGAATGGAGACATCTTGTCTTTCCAATACGTGCCTCATTGTAACATCTTTTATTTTATGATGAAAGGGAAAAAGGTTAAAAAAACGAGAATGATTTCAAATGAATTTTAGTTTACTCATTCCTCGTTTTTTTGAGATAGAAGGAGGAGGTTTAATTCATCTTTATTTTGAATTAGATCTTCTAGCGTATATTGATCTAATACCTTAATGAAGGCTTGCATGGCTTCATGTAAAACACTTTTTAACTTACAGACGGGGCTAATAATGCAGAAGTTTCCTTCACGGTCAAAACATTCCACGATATGAAAATCTTCTTCTGTTTGACGTACCACTTTTCCGATATTAATGTCTTTTGGAAGTTGAGCTAAACGAATACCGCCGTTTCGTCCTCGGATCGTTTCAATTAAGCCAAGTTTTCCAAGCTCGTGAATGATTTTCATAAGATGGTTTTTTGAAATATTATACGCTTCAGCAATTTCTTTTATATTGCTTAGTTTATTATTATCGCGAACGCCTAAATATAATAAAACTCGCAGTGAGTAATCTGTATATTGTGTGAGCCTCATCTTTTTACCTCTTCTCTTACCAGCAGCTTATATATCTATAATAGCATGTCTATATCTAAGAAATACAGAAAGAATGCTCACATTTTTGACGAGGCGAATTTGTGAACATTTCTTTAAATGTGTATATAAAATATATCTTTTTGAGTTAGATGTGAGTATTATAAAGATGTATTAAAAATATATCTTTTAAAAATGAATCTTTCGGAGGCGAAAGTTATGAAACAAACAACTATTTCTATTGTAAAAAGTACAGTTCCTGTTTTAGAAAAGCATGGTCAAGCAATTACCACTCGTTTTTATGAGATGCTTTTTGAACAGTATCCTTCTTTAAAAAATGTATTTAACCAAACAAATCAAAAAACAGGACGTCAGCAAATGGCGTTAGCTAATACAGTTTATGCCGCTGCGCAGTACATCGATCGGCTTGAAACGCTGCTTCCAGTTGTAAAGCAAATCGCTCATAAACACCGCAGTATCGGCGTAAAAGCAGAGCACTATCCAATTGTCGGAGAGTTCTTATTAAAAGCAATTAAAGATGTTTTAAAAGAAGCTGCGACCGATGAGATTATGGAAGCTTGGAAAGAAGCATACGGTGCCATTGCGGATGTATTCATAAGTGTGGAGCAAGAATTATATGAAGAAGCCGAAGAAAAAGGATGGAAAGATTATAAAAAACTAATGGTTCATAAAAAAGTAAAAGAAGCAGAAGACGTGTACTCGTTTTATTTAATATCACCTGATCAAAAAGCGCTGCCTGCTTTTCTGCCAGGTCAGTATGTGAGTGTACGAATTCCTGGTCAAGAGTATTTATCCATTCGTCAGTACAGCTTATCTGGCTATCCAAACCAACCATACTATAAAATTACGGTGAAAAAAGAAAAGCAAATGGAAGACGGGGTTGTGTCAACTTATTTACATGACCAATTGAAAGAAGGAGACTTGCTTGAAGTCAGCGTTCCAGCAGGAGATTTTGTCTTAAAAGAAAATAGTAAATCAGTATTTATCAGCGGAGGTGTAGGAATTACTCCAATGATGTCAATGCTTCATCAAGCACTGGAAAACAATCAAGAAGTAACATTTATTCACAGTGCTAAAAATGAGCAGTTTCATGCAATGAAACAAGAGCTTCAATCGTTGTCAGAGACATATACGTTTGAACAACACGTTTTCTATAGTCAAGCGCAAACAGAACAGCATGATGAACATATAACGTATGGTCGCTTAACTAAAAAAGAGCTAGCTAAATATGCCGCCGATAAACATGCATATTATTATGTTTGTGGATCTTCTTCATTTACGCAAATGGTGTTAGAAGGCCTAGCTGAAATGGGTATTTCCCAAGAAAATATCATGTATGAATCGTTTGGCCCGAAAATGAGTATGACTCCTTCCGCATAAATGTATGGAAAAAGGGTAAAAAGCTAACAGTAGACAATACTGTTAGCTTTTTTTATGAAAGGGAGTTTAAAGATGACAAATAAGCAGTATGACATGGTGGGAATAGGAATAGGACCTTTTAATTTAGGCTTAGCGGCCCTTGCTGAGCCTCTTGATGAAATTGATGCCGTCTTCTTTGATAAAGAAGAGAAATTTGAATGGCATCCGGGCATGTTAATTGACGGCACGGACTTGCAGATTCCGTTTCTAGCAGACTTAGTTACATTTGCGGATCCAACAAGCCCCTATTCTTTTCTAAATTATATTCACAGGCAAAAACGCTTGTATCCGTTCTTTTTCTTTAATCGTTTTGACATTCCGCGTCAAGAATACAACGAGTACGCAAAATGGGTAGCGGAGCAGCTATCTTCCTGCCACTTTTCTTCAAAAGTTGTGGACGTGATACCAAAAAATGAAGAAGAGTATTATGAAGTAAAGATAGAAACACCTGAGGGAATTCAAACGGTAAATGCTAAACACGTTGTAATGGGAACAGGAAGCATTCCACTTGTGCCTCCGGCTTTTGAAGAAAAGCTGAATGAGCATATTTTACACAGCAGCGGCTATTTACATAAAAAAGAAGAGATTCAAAAAGGAAAGCATGTAACGATCGTTGGTTCAGGGCAAAGTGCTGCAGAGATTTTTCTTGATTTACTAGAAGAACAGACTGAACATCATTACCACCTTACATGGTTTACAAGATCCTCGAATTTTTTTCAGCTTGATCAATCCAAGCTTGCTCAAGAGTTATTTTCGCCAGACTATGTAAATTACTTTCATTCGCTGTCTTTTGAGGAACGTACAAGCACGGTAGAAGATTTAAATCCTTTGCGTCACGGAATTGAATCTTCTACTTTAACGAAAATCTATGATTTACTTTATCATCGTTCACTTAAAGGAAAAGTACCAGTTACGATTCAAGCTTCGACTGAAGTAAGTGATATTCATAAAAAAGGAAATGGATATGAGCTGGAGTGCAAACAATTAAAGGCTGAACGCTCTTTTCAATACGAAGCGGATCGTTTGATATTGTCCACGGGCTATAAGCCAAAAATTTCGCCGTTCATCGAACGAATAAAAGATAATATCGAATGGGAAGATGACAAGCGTTTTAAAGTCACAAAAGATTACCGGCTTGTCTTTAAACAACCCCGTAACCACCACTTTTTTACGTTAACCAATATCGAACATTCACATGGATCTGGCGCAACAAATCTTGGTTTATCCGTTCAGCGCAATCAGCGTATTCTGAACGTGATTGCAGGGAGAGACGTGTATCCAGTTCCAGAAGAGACGACGTTCCAGACATTTAATTTGTTTTGAATTTCTGATTTATAAAAATCTTCAATGTGGTTTTTGATTATTGTAGAAAAGTTTTTTACTCATAAACTATGTTTAAAAGAATAGTGTACGGGTATTTTATTTATAGAACATTAGTACACAAATCAATTAAGGAGTTGCTTAGAATGAGTAAGAAAATTGCAGTATTAGTAACAGATTTATTTGAAGATGTGGAATATACAGATCCAGCCGAAGCCTTTGAAGAAGAAGGCCATACGCTAACCAAAATCGATGTTAAAACAGGTGAAGTAACAGGTAAACAAGGCGAAACAACATTAACAATTGATAAAGCGATTGCGGATGTAAAACCAGAAGATTTTGACGCATTGTTTTTACCGGGAGGTTTCTCACCAGATATCTTGCGTGCGGACGATCAAGTCGTAGCTTTCACAAAATCATTTATGGATGAAGGCAAACCGGTTATGGCTATTTGTCACGGACCACAGCTGCTAATCAATGCTGAAACATTAAAAGGACGTGACGTAACTGGTTTCAAATCAATTGCTATTGATTTGAAAAATGCAGGCGCAAACTTCCATGATAAAGAAGTGGTGGTATGCGGTAATCAACTAGTTACAAGCCGTACACCAGATGATATGGAAGCATTCGTACGTGAATCAGTAAATGTCTTAAAATAAGTAAATAATATTAGTAAAACTTTCTGTAAAAGGCGATAACAGGGTGGTTTACCACTCTGCTGTCGCCTTTTTTGTATGTAACGATTTTGACGAGGAATTTACAGTTATATTACTGCATTGGATGAAGCGGTTTCTAAAAGAATATGAAAACCTTTTACTATCAATAGATAGAAGCTACGTAACACAATCGAAATATTTTTCACATAAATGAAAGTATAATTTTGGTAGCTTAAAAGACGTTGCGAGTTTCATAGTTTTCATGCAACAATGAGGGTGCATCACGAGATTGGCTTGCTACAAGCTTAGATGCGTTGCGGTTTTACAAAAAAACTTTATTATCACATAGGAGGATTTCAAACATGAAGAAAAGGTTTCGTATTGCCACTGTCGCAGGTGCCGTATCATTAGGATTACTAACAGCAGGACAAGCAAATGCAGCAGCTCCTGATTGCAACACTCCAAAACAAATTAACATTAAAGATGCTCAAGCAGCACAAAATATAAATGTAGATGAGCTATTAAAGAAATTTAACGCTCAAGGACAATCTGCTCAAGCAGCAGCTCCACAACAAGAAACACAAGCACCAGAGCAAGCTGAAGCAGCTCCACAGGAACAAGCACAAGCACCAGAGCAAGCTGAAGCAGCTCCACAGGAACAAGCACAAGCACCAGAGCAAAGTGAAGAAGCAAAAGCTCCAGAGCAAACACAGCAAAACACAAAAGCTCAACAATCAGAAAATACTGATAAAGCAGAACAAACAAAAGATGCTAGTCAATTCGAACAAAAGGTCGTAGATTTAGTGAACCAAGAGCGTGAAAAACAAGGTTTAAAACCTCTAACACTTAACAAAAAATTAAGTGATGTTGCACGCACTAAATCAAAAGATATGATGGATAAAGGGTACTTTGACCACAATTCACCAACATATGGTTCACCATTTGATATGATGAAACAATTCGGCATTGAATATACAACAGCAGGTGAAAACATTGCAAAAGGTCAGCAATCTCCTGAAGATGTAATGAATGCTTGGATGAATAGTGACGGTCACCGCAAAAACATTCTAAACCCTGATTTCACTGAAATTGGTGTTGGATACGTAAAAGGTGATACTACGTACTGGACTCAACAATTTATCGGTAAGTAATACAAAAAGAGCAGGATATACCTGCTCTTTTTTTGCGTTTTTAGCTGTCCAATTTGGGTATAGTAAAGTAAGAACACGTAAAGGAGTGCCTTAAATTGGGACGTATATTAAAAAAAATTCTAGTCGCTGTTTTTCCTATCCTTTTAAAAGAAGGATATCGTCATTATAAAAATCGTAAAACTCGAACTACGCCGTCTAAAGGATATAAATAAAAAGGACTCGAAAGAGTCCTTTTTATTTTATGCTTGAACGGTGATATGCTTGAATTCTTTTACGTTAAATAATCCTTTGTCGGTTAATTTTAGACACGGGATAACAGGCAAGCTTAAGAAAGATAGTGTCAGCAGCGGATTGAATTTCTGTGAAATATCAAGCTCATGAAGAGCCCCGTGAAGCTGCTTAAGTAAGCTGTTTACTTCATTATAAGGGTGAGGTGACATTAATCCTCCAATGGAAAGAGGGAGGGAGCCAATCACTTCATTGCCTTTTACAATAACAATACCTCCGCCGATTTCTTCAATTGCCGCAATTGCTTTTGCTAAATCTTCATCATTTGTTCCTACGGCTACGATATTATGTGAATCGTGAGCAATCGTGGTAGCAATCGCTCCGTCTTTTAACTGAAAACCTTTTACAATCCCAAGACCAATATTCCCTGTTAGATGATGACGCTCAACAACAGCCATTTTCAGCTGATCGTTTTCTACAGAAGACTGAAATTCGTTTTGCTTCACTTGAACTTCTTCTACAATATGATTTGTAAGCAGGCTGTTTGGATTAATTTCAATAATATTAGCGCGATTGTGCTGAAGTGGTATCGTAAGTTTTTTAATGGAAAACTCTTTGAGATGAACAGAATTCATTAGTTCTGTTGGAAGATCAATTTGTTCTTCTTGAACAGAAAGCATCTCTCCATTTTCAGCAATAAGCTCTCCGTTTTGATAGACATGTGCTGCAGATATATCGGTTAAGTCGTCTAATAGAATAAAATCCGCTTTGTAACCAGGAGCAACCGCACCTCTATCTTTTAACCCGTAGCATTCAGCGGCATTTAACGAAGCCATTTGAATCGCAATTAACGGATCCAGCCCGAGTTCAATAGCAAAACGAACATTGTAATCAATAGAACCTTCCGTTAATAAATCATCTAGGTGTTTGTCATCGGTACAGAATAAAAATCTGCGCGCGTTACGTTCATTTACAGCAGGTAATAGTTGTTTCAAATCTTTAGCGACAGAACCTTGGCGGATCAGAACATACATCCCGCGCTGAATACGTTCAATTGCTTCTTCTGCTGTTACGCATTCATGATCTGTTGAAATGTCAGCGGTACGATAAATATTAACGCCCGTAGCATCTAGCCCTGAGCCGTGCCCATCAATTACGCCGTTTGCATCGTTAGCTGCTTGTAATTTATCGAGCATATCGTCATCTCCATCTCGCACAGCAGGGAAATCCATCACTTCTGCTAATCCAAGCACGCGAGGGTGAGAGAAAAATGGCGCTAAGTCAGCTGCTTTTAAGACGGCTCCAGAGCTTTCAAAAGGAGTTGCTGGCACGCTTGAAGGTAAGTTCACAAATACGTCTAAAGGAATGGAATCCGAGTTTTGAAGCATAAACTCAATGCCAGATTTCCCTGAAACATTCGCAATTTCATGAGGGTCCGTTACGACAGTTGTGACGCCTCTAGGTACAAGAAGTTTTGAAAACTCTTTAGGTGTAACCATTGATGATTCAATGTGAACGTGTCCATCAATGAACGTAGGAGAAATGTATTTTCCTTTTGCATCAACGACGTTATTCCCATCGTATTGACCTATTCCAACAATCACTCCATCAGCAATCGCAATATCCGCTTCAATGATGGAAAGCGTAAAGACATCGATAATTTTCCCGTTTTTCACTACAAGATCTGCAGGTATTTTTTTATTGGCAACAGCAAGCTGTTTTTTTAAGATTGTTTTTGTATTTGACATGAATGTGACTCCTCTCATTGTATAACTGAATAACAATGAAGGACTATGTAAGGGAGAACATAAAGAAGAATAAAAATGCAGTATGAATGATGTTCAACCCTCGTAGTCCAACTATTTACGGTAGTTCGGTAGAAACTCTTGGACCCTATTTCCAAGACTATACGAGCTTTAGGTATTTCGATACATTCTATAGACAAATAATAAAAACGTCAATTCCTAATAAAAAAGAAAGATTTTTGGGAATATTTCATCTATGTGTATGTAAACGATTTAACTCTTATTTGCTCGCTAAAAGGTGCAGCATTCATGTATAGAAAAAAATGTAGAAAAAACCGTCAATGGCTATTAGTCATTGACGGAGTTGTCATTAAGCTTGTTTACGCAGTGTACCTAATTCTTCCGCGATTGCTTGCATTTCACTTGGGCTAAAAGAATCTTTTCTCATTACCATATCGTATAAGTACTTTAAGTCTTCATACATTTCTTCGTCAAAAGCTTCAGCTTTAATTGCTCCGATATTTAGCATGCGCAGTTTTTCACTAATGCTATCGACCATATGTTTAATATTTTCTGGAGATTTTACTGATAAATCCACTTTGTTCATCCTTCCAGTTGCGTTTTTTTTATTGTAACATGTTTTTATCGTGTGAACACTTTTATGTCAGGTTCTTATCCAAAGAAGAGTGGAAACGATATAAATAAAAGAAAACTATTTTTTAGTTTGAAAATGATTGTATATAATGTTTGTAATAAGGGAAAGGAGTCGAGACTATGATTAACGTATTATTCGTTTGTTTGGGAAATATTTGTCGTTCACCCATGGCAGAAGCGGTCTTTAAAGATATGGTGAAGAAAAAAGGGCTAGAAGGACAAATTCACGTAGATTCTGCAGGCACAGGAGGCTGGCACAAAGGCAATCCTCCTCATGAAGGGACGCAATCTATTTTAACGAAAAACAACATTGATTTTAAAGGGCAAACAGCAAGACAAGTGATTCAAGAGGATGTAGCTAAATTCCATTATATTATTGGAATGGATGTCGAAAATGTAGGAAACCTGAGAAGGATGGCTGGACATACTAAAACAGGTTATATTGCAAGGCTTTTGGATTTTGTGCCCGATTTACATATTGAAGATGTGCCTGATCCTTATTTCACGGGAAATTTTGACGAAGTATATGACTTAGTTCAAGAAGGATGCAAGGCTCTTTTAGACGAAATTATAGAGAAGCATTTCTCGGAATAAGCGATACTTAAAAAATAAAAAACGGAGGAGAAACGACAAATGGGTAAACGAAATAAGCTAGTAGAAGGTATTGTCATTGGAGCAATTATAGGAGGAGCTGTTTCTTTATTTGATAAAGAAACAAGAAGCTCCGTCATTCAAGGAAGTAAAAAACTGAAAGACAAAACAACAACTCTTATTCAGCACCCTGAACTTGTAACGGATACTGTCAAAGAGAAATATGAAACCATCCGTACGACCATCGAGCAAGTTTCTGAAGATGTATCATTTGTAGCAGGAAAAGTAGAAAAGTTAAAAGAAACAACGCCTCAGGTGATGGAAATTGTAAACGATACAAAAGAAGCATTTGTGGAGAAGTATGGTGATGAACAAAAATAAATAAGGAGGCACATATGGCTGGAATGTACATGAATAACATCGTAAGGTTTGGCAAAGAACTGATGGGCCGCATTCATCGAGATGAGCTGCCCAGTTTATCAGCTGAATTGGCTTATTATTTGCTGCTCTCGCTATTTCCTTTTTTAATTTTCTTAATTACGCTGATTGGATTTTTGCCATTGGAATCAACAGACCTGCTTGACTTGGTCGAAAATGTAGCGCCACAGCAAACGCTGCACATGATTGAAAGCAACGTTTCCCATATCATTGGTTCTCATAATGAAAAGCTATTGTCCTTTGGTATCATTGCCACGATGTGGTCTGCTTCAAATGGAATTAATGCGATCGTAAGAGCATTTAACCGAGCGTATCACGTACAAGAAAATCGGCCTTTTTTAGTGGCGAGAGGTATGGCAGTTCTCCTTACTTTTGCGATGATATTTGTTATTATTGTAGCGCTTTTACTTCCTGTTTTCGGTCATATGATTGGCCTTTATTTATCGTCTACGTTTGGGTTTTCAGAAACTTTTCTCGCTTTATGGTCTGCTTCCCGCTGGATTATCAGCGGCCTCATTTTGTTTACTGTTTTTACGGGGTTATATTACTTTGCTCCTAATAAAAAGCTGCTGATTCGAAATGTTGTAAAAGGAGCGGCTTTTGCTACGGTCGGCTGGACAGTGGTATCGATGCTATTTGCTTATTACGTAAATCATTTCAATAACTATACAGCTACATATGGAAGCTTGGGTGGAATTATTATCCTGCTTATTTGGCTGTACCTATCGGGGATGATTATCGTTATTGGAGGAGAAATTAACGCTATTTTCTACGACCGTCGAGTCAAATCTTCATAGTCACAAATTGGGATGAAATCATTCGCAAGATAATGAGCATACTAACAAAGTGAAAGGGAGGTTTTACATCATGACAAAGCATACAAAAAAAGACGGAAGCAATACAAAGCAGAATAAAAAGAGCCAGCCGAAGCATAAAACAAGCAACAGCCAAAATGGACAAAACGGTTACCATTAAGGCATTGATTTTCATAATAAAAAGCCTAACAAATACGTTAGGCTTTTTTGCGTTAAGATTTTAGCAAGCGAAGGCCGTTTAAGATAACTAAAATGGTGCTGCCTTCGTGACCTATAACACCAAATGGCATATCAAGCACTTGGAAAAAATTCGAACAAATTAATAAAAAGATGACGGCAATAGAAAAAATAACGTTTTGTTTCACAATTGAGTTCATCCGTCTGGAAAGAGCTACTGCATCCGAAATTTTTGATAGATCATTTTTCATTAAAACGATATCCGCTGTTTCAAGTGCCACATCCGTTCCTTCTCCCATGGCTACTCCAACGTTAGCAGTAGCCAGAGCAGGTGCATCGTTAATGCCATCTCCCACCATTGAAACGGTAGGGAATTTTTCTTTTAACGCTTTAATTTTATCTACTTTCGCTTCAGGCAAACATTCTGCAATGTATTCATCGACTGCACATTCTTTTGAAATGGCTTCGGCTGTTTTTTCGCTGTCTCCTGTAATCATGACGGTATGAATGCCCTGCTCTTTAAGAGATTTAACAGCGTCTACAGCTTCTGTTCGTACAACGTCTTTTAGCGCAAGCAATCCCACAATACCATGCTGGTCTTTTGCGTACACAATCGTTTTTCCTTCACTGGCAAGCGTAGATGAAATCCCATTTTCAAATTCAGCTGCATCTTCTTTACCTACAAAATCTGCTTTTCCTATCTTCCACGTATCTCCTTGAAGAGACCCAATGACACCATATCCGGGAACGTCTTCAAGCGAATCTGGCTGAACGAGCGTCAATTCCTGCTTATTTTTCACAAATTCAACAATGGATTGAGCAAGCGGATGATTGGACTGACGTTCAATTGATGCGATTTTAACAAGAAATTCCTGTTCGTTCATATCAGAACGGACAATGACATTTGTTACTTCTGGCTTTCCTTTTGTTAACGTTCCTGTTTTATCAAAAGCAATTGCGCTTAAATGGCTTAACCTTTCCAAATGCACGCCGCCTTTGAACAAAATTCCTTTTTTTGCTCCGTTTGAAATAGCAGACAGCGAAGCAGGGGTGATAGATGCAACCAGAGCGCAAGGAGACGCTACAACTAAGAGAATCATTGCACGGTAAAATGTCTCGGTCCAGCTCCATCCAAGCACATAGTGTGGGAGAAATAGCATAACTGCCACAACCGATAGAACAATTTTTACGTATGTGCCTTCAAATCGTTCAATAAACAATTGAGAAGGCGACTTTTCACTTTGAGCCGTTTGAACAAGTTGAATGATCTTTTGAAACAGCGTCTCAGCACTTGGCTTTGTCATTTTAATGGTAATGGCGCCTTTCACATTCACCGTGCCCGCGAATACTTCATCATCGAGCTGTTTTAGTACAGGAACAGATTCCCCTGTAATAGCAGCCTGATCAATCGTTGTTTGACCTGAGACAACAATACCATCGGATGGCACTCGTTCACCCGGCTTAACTAGCAGCAAGTCACCGATTTGTAAATCCGAAATGGATACAATTTCTTCTTGATCTCCAATCAGACGCGTTGCTTCTTGCGGCTGTAAATTCATCAAGGCGCTAATTTCTCGGTTGCTTTTATTCATGGTGTACGTTTCTAATGCACCGCTTAATGCAAAAATGAAAATAAGCATAGCACCTTCTGTCCAGTAGCCAATTACAGCCGCTCCAATGGCTGCAATAATCATTAACATTTCGACATTCAATTCTTTATTTTCAATCGTTTCTTCAATACCTTCTTTTGCTTTAGCAAATCCGCCTATCACGTAAGCTAATACAAAGAGCGTAATAGATACAGCAGTATCCTGCTGTTTTGACAGCAGCCAGCCGGCTAAAATCAGCACGCCGCTTAACAGTGCAGCAATGAGTTCACCATGTGTTTTTAATACGTTGACAGCAGAAGATGTTTGAGGCGTTTGTTCTTGTTTTTTAGGTAACGCATTTTCCATACAAATCCTCCTTGAACGATAATTGAGAAGAATAATCACAATCATTACCCCTAAAAAAACACGAAAGCTGCCATCTCAGCGATAGCAGCACATTTTTTCAGTTCTTCTCTTTTAAATTGGGATATTTAGTATAGTATAGCACGGAACAAGCAAGGAGGTAACGACTAACGCCTAAAAAATAAAAACAGAATGCAGCTGGACGTCTGCATTCTGTAAAAAACGTACTACATATCTAAATGTTCTTCATAATATTTATAAGCGGAAGTGTAAATGTGCTCGATATCGGCATCCGTCATGTACATTAAGGTTTCACGGTCAATCCCCTTCATTGTTTCAATAAATGTAATCATATTTTTGCGTTCTTGTCTGCTCATTTATTATTCTCCTCTCCATCTGTTTTAATACAGTTTATTATATTTAATTGTATTATATAACAGAAAAAGTATTTTGTGTGGATTTTTTTTAAAAATAGGCAAAAAAATTTAGAAAGACGTAAATAATTGACTATATAGAAAAAGGTGTTTTATAATTTATATATGAACATATGCTCATATACTTGCATATAATGAACGGAGAGATGTTATGAAAAAAGATGAACATTCGTTTTTATCGCCTCAAATAGTAGAAGAAGCGTCAAGAATACTAAAAGCTATTTCAGATCCTACGAGAATGAAAATTCTTTATTTACTATTTCAAGAAGAGTGTTCAGTCGGTCATATGGTTGAAGTGCTTGGTGTTTCACAATCAGCTATTTCACATCAGTTGACTCACTTGCGTCATTTACGTTTAGTAAAATATCGCCGTGAAGGGAATACGTATTTCTATACGTATGATGATGAACACGTGGTCGGAATACTGCATCAAGTAATTCAGCACGTAGAATGCGCACATAACGAGTAAAAGGAGGGGCTTTGCATGAGTCATGATCATCACCACCATCATGGTCACCATCACCATTTTGATACACAGCGTGAAGGCAACAAAAAAGGTCTGTTAATTGCACTCATTATCACAGCGGGTATTATGGTTCTTGAGTTTGTTGGAGGGCTTTTTACAAATAGTTTAGCGTTATTATCCGATAGCGGACACATGCTTTCTGATACAAGCTCACTTGCTCTTAGCCTTGTAGCGATATGGTTTGCTAATCGAGCTGCATCGGCTAAAAAAACGTACGGTTATTATCGTTTTGAAATATTAGCGGCTCTTTTTAACGGAGTGGCACTGTTTGTAATAGCAGGATTTATCATCTATGAAGCCTATCAGCGCGTATTAGAGCCGCAGTCTGTAGCAAGCGGCAGCATGATGCTGATTGCTACCGTTGGTTTACTCGCTAATTTAATCAGCGCCTGGTCACTTATGAGACAAGGCGATGTAAAAGGAAATGTAAATTTACGCAGCGCTTACTTACACGTATTGGGAGATGCTTTAGGATCTATTGGAGCTATTGTAGCGGGATTTCTTATGATGCTGTTTGGATGGTATATTGCTGATCCTATTATTTCTGTAGTTGTGTCTGTATTAATTTTAAAAAGCGCTTGGGGCGTGCTTGCTCATAGCGTTCATATTTTGATGGAAGGCTCTCCTGAAGGGGTAGATCACAGTGAAATAAAAAACCTTCTTGAAAACATTGAAGGAGTCAAAGATGTGCATGATTTACACATTTGGACGATTACTTCAGGACTGGACTCATTGAGCTGTCATATGCGCGTAGAAGATGAAAAAGATAGTCAGCAAATTTTGCAAAAAGCCATCGATTTAGTACATGATCACTGCGGCATTGAGCATACCACGATACAAATTGAAAAATCAGCTCTTCAGCATCGAACGCTAAAAGTTTAAAAAACAAGCGAGAACCTATAGGTTCTCGCTTGTTTTTTGTTGCCTAGGCATCTTTTGTCCGAATACAAAAAGAATAATAAAAATAAAGCCAAGCATCCCGCTAATAATATTAAAAAAGCTGATATGGTGAAAGAACTGAATAAACGTGCCGCCTATGTAAGGGCCGGCAAGGCTTCCGATACTAAAAGCAATGCCGCATAGTAAATTACCTGTAGGCAGTAGACGAGCAGGAATCAAATCCGTCATATAGCTGATTCCTAAACTGAACGTCGAGCCTACAACCATGCCAGCTATAAATAAACAGGCTACTAATGGAATAGCGGTCTCTTCCAAGAGGCTTGCTGTAAAAAACGTAACGGCTCCAATTGATAAAATCCATCCTAATACCAATTTCCGCCCAAATTTATCGCTCAGTATTCCCAGAGGAAGCTGAAATACAATAGCTCCAACTGCAAAGGAAGTCAGCAGCAGTGAAATAAACTCTACTTGCAAACCAATTCGTAAGCCATATACAGGAAAGCTTCCGTTCAGTGATGATTCTAAAAATCCATATCCAAAAGGCGGCAAAAAAGCAATCCAAGCATACTTAGCGGCCTTAGAAAATCGCTTAGCCGTTTCTTTTAATGAATTAACCTCCACTTCCTGTAAGGGAAATTCATTTTTTATCAAAAATAAAAACACCCACGTTATGAGGCAGAGAGCTGAAGAAATCATAAAAGGAAGCGCTTGATTAATTTCAATTAACGGCGTCATTAAAGGGCCAACAGCAAAACCAATACCGAAAAAAAGCCCGTACAATGAAATGTTTCGACCTCGTTTATCAGCAGGTGAAGACGATGTAATCCACGTTTGAGTACCAAAGTGCAGCGCGTGATCTCCTATTCCAATAAATAAACGGAGCACAAACCAAAAAACAACAGATTTCCACAGGGGAAACAAAGCTAAAGATACAATAACTAAAAGTCCGCCTGCTGCGATAATTGGTTTATATCCGTATCTGCGAAGCGGGGCTTCCATGAAAGGAGAAATAAATAAAATGCCTAGGTACAATCCAGTTGCGTTTAATCCGTTTATAGTAGAAGAAAGACCGTCTTTCTCAAAAATAATAGCAATTAAAGGCAGCAGCATACCTTGGCTGAATCCAGAAATGGCGACAAGGCTAACTAAAATCCAGAAACGTTGTTTATGAGTAGCACTCATAGCATTCAACCTCTTTTTATCTATATTTTGTCAATCTAACTGTTTCATCGTACAAGGAAAACGCTTTATTGACAAGGATGTAGACGTGCTGTGCTGTTAATTTGACATCTTTCTATAAGGAAAGTAGAATAAAACATGTAAATAGTTACATGTTTTAATTTACAATCAAAAGGCGATCGCTAGGATACAAACAGTGCTTAAGAAAATAGCGACATTCACAATCAATGTCGGTACAACGAGTGTCATTGGTCATACAGGAAGTGCAAAATATAAACGCTTACACAACTGCGTTTTTCTAGGCACTGCTGTGAGACACTTAGATCGCGTTGTGTCAGACATATACGAAGTGTTATAAATCAAAGGAGCGATATAAAAATGGAAAAGTTTATTGGAAATCATATGATTTACACATACGAAAACGGATGGGAATATGAAATTTATATCAAAAACGAAAATACAATCGATTACCGTATTCATAGCGGAATGGTGGCAGGACGATGGGTTCGTGACCAAAAAGTAGATATCGTGAAGTTAACAGAAGGTGTATATAAAGTATCGTGGACTGAACCGACTGGAACAGATGTATCTTTGAACTTTATGCCTGATGAAAAACGGATGCACGGCATTATTTTCTTCCCAAAATGGGTACATGAACATCCTGAAATTACCGTGTGCTATCAAAATGATCATCTCGATTTAATGCATGAGTCTCGTGAGAAATATGAAACGTACCCGAAATATGTGGTTCCGGAATTTGCTGATATTACATTTATCAAAAATGTCGGAGAGAACAATGAGGAAGTTGTAGCTCAAGCCCCTTATGAAGGAATGACGAATGATATTCGCGCTGGAAAATTAATTTAATACGGAGTCATAAAAAAGGCTGAGACAAAATTATGTTAGCTGAAGGAAGATCCGAACGAATTTGATTCTTGATCAAGAATCAAATTCGTTCGGATTTTTTTATTGTGATGGTGCCCGGAAATAAACAGCGGTGTAACAAGTGATCCATATTGAGAGTAGTGGGTTATATAAAAAGCGGTTTATAATAAAGTAAAGGAGTGAAGAAAATGGAATTTAACATGAAAAAAGAGGCGGGATTTACAACAAATCTTCCTTATGGAGAGCTACATATCGCCGGAGATGAAGAGTATGGCTTTCGTCCGTATCAGCTAATGGTATCGTCCATTGCTGTTTGCAGCGGAGGCGTGTTAAGAAAAATTCTAGAGAAAAAAAGAATCGCTTTTTCCGATTTACGCATCCAAGCTGATGTGACACGAAATGATGAAAAATCGGGGCGAATCGAGAAAATTCATTTGCACTATATCATCACAGGAGAAGAACTTTCATTAGACAAAATTGAAAAATCAATTGAGCTAGCACGAAAAAATTGTTCGATGCTACAGTCGGTTATTGACAGTATAGAAGTGACAGAAACCTTCGAAATTAAATGAGGTTGGGGCAAAAGTATTTTAGTTGAAGAAGATCCGAACGATGAATCAAACTCGTTCGGATTTTTTATGGTGTTGTTACAAGCCGTTCAGCTCCTTGTTCCCATTTGTTCGTCTTTAGATGGAATGGACTTAGCTACGTCTCAATCTCATATTTCCTTCGGTTTGCTTCCGGCTTTATCAAAATAGCGCATACGTTCAGGAGTCAACTGAAGAAGCAAATAATTTGGATCATCTGGACTTTTAATCCACTCTTTTAACTTTTCATTCCAAAATTTCTTTTTTAACTCTTCGTTTGTTTCTACATTTACTTTGGCTTCTACCTCTACATACGGATCACTCCAACCTTGCCCATCATAGCCTAACAAAATATGAACGTAAGGGTTTTTTTCTAGTTCTTCGACTTTATGGGTATCTTTATTGGTAGCGGTGTAGAGCACAAGATCTTCATGAAAAAACATCATAAAGCGTGAATAAGGTTTTCCATCTTGAATTGTAGCTAACGTTCCAATTGTATAGTCATCCAGTACGGATAAAATTTGATTTTTCACATCATTATTGCTCATTTTTTCACTCCTTATTATATCTTTTTACCCTTGGTAGTTTGGCTGATTTTTAACTATCTTAATCAAAAATCAATTAAGGGTTTATCATTTATAAAAATAGGTTAAAAATACTAACATTGACGGTGAGTCTATACAAATTCCATTAATTTGATATGATTGATTTTGTTGTCAAAAAATGAATAAGGTAGGTGTACATATCGATGATCAATCGGATTTTTCTTATAGCGGTTATTCTTGGGGTGCCGCTATCTGTTATTGGGCATATGATGCACTGGTCAGATGTTCTTATGTTTATTATTTACTGTTTAACAATCATTGCCCTCGCAGCTTTTATGGGGAGAGCAACAGAGAGCTTAGCTGTTGTAGCTGGTCCTCGAATAGGAGGTCTATTAAATGCTACGTTTGGTAACGCTGTAGAATTAATTATTTCTATTTTTGCTCTGAAAGAAGGCCTTACAGCGGTGGTGCTTGCATCGTTAACCGGTTCTGTATTAGGAAATCTTCTTCTTGTAGGCGGTCTTTCATTCTTCATCGGGGGATTAAAATTTAAGCGTCAAGAATTTAATGTCTATGATGCAAGACATAATTCTGGATTATTGATCTTTGCCGTTATCGTTGCGTTTGTTATTCCTGAAGTGTTTGCTAGCGAAATGAACGAAGCGAAGACCATGTCCCTGAGTGTCGGAATCTCCATTATTCTCATCATCTTGTACTTAGCGGCATTATTTTTTAAGCTGGTAACGCATCGAGGCGTGTATCAGCATAAAAGTGAAGAAGTGGAAGAACATGAGGAGCCAGAGTGGTCAATGTGGAAAGCGATTACTGTTCTCTTTTTGTCTACGTTAGCTGTAGCTTACGTATCCGAAAGCTTGGTTAGCACAATCGAAATTGTATCGGAAAGCTTTGGCTGGAGTGAGCTGTTCATAGGGGTCATCATTGTAGCGATTGTTGGGAACGCGGCAGAGCATGCTTCCGCTATTATTATGGCCGTTAAAAATCGCATGGGTGTAGCTGTTGAAATTGCTGTTGGATCAACTTTACAAGTAGCGATGTTTGTAGCACCGATATTAGTACTTGTTTCGCTAATGTTCGAAAACCAAATGTCTCTTGTCTTTACTTGGCCCGAGTTGATCGCGATGGTAACGGCCGTATTTTTAACTATTGCGATTTCTAATGACGGAGATACAAACTGGTTCGAAGGTGCAACTCTTTTAGGTGCTTATATTATTATGGGAATTGGTTTTTATCTTATTTAAAAAGAAGAGACTGGAACAAACATGTTTTAGTTGAAGGAAGATCCGAACGATTAATCGTTCGGATTCTTTTTGTGTAAGCAAATAGAAGAATTTCCCTTTCGGTATTCAGGATAAAACAGGGGGTGTTTGAAAAAACTATGGTTGCATTCATTAACGATGTTGAAAGGAGTTTCTAGATGTTACGTAAATTGCTTTTATTTGTGTTTACCATCATTATTTCATTTTCATGTTCAACGAAGATCGCCATTGCTAAAACAGCTCAGCCTACCATCAACGTGCCTTCTTCAGCTTTAAATATTTCAAAAGAAAATACCTATCCAAATGCTAGTCAAGACACGCCATATTTGCAGCCGAGTGAGTTTACAAAAGAGCTCATTGAAACATCAAATGTAAAAATTGAAAACCCTGATTTAATTCGTATATTAAATGAATCAAACATTTCTAAAACTCCATGGGCAATTGGTTTCAGAGCAACCGTCTTTTTAGGACAGTGGCCATTAAATTACGAATCAACAGAAACAAACGTTAACTGGCAGCACCAGCGAATCAATACAAATCATTATGATAACAGAGCAGGAAAAACTCAGTACAAAATGATGTACAGTCAGGAAAATCAAAGTCATGTAAAAGGCGGATTAACAGCAAAAGTGCCTCAGCCTGATCATGTTAAACAAATGATGCTAATTGAAGCAGCTAAAAAAACAAAGCTCACTTTATCATTTCAAACATTTGTAGGTGCCGGAACGAAAAAAGACCAGGTCTATAACGTAGCTCCTAAAAAAGTAGGTTATCTGTATGCGTATACGCCTGCTGTAAGTGAAAAGGGAAAAGTAACATATGGAGAAGTGTATGTCACAGTAAAAGGCAGCAAGCGCGCAATTGTGGTGAGAAATGTAACGTCTCAAGGAATTGGAGCATGGATTCCAGTACAAGATTATGTTTCCTTAAGCTTTGGAGCTTATGACCAGCCGAGATAACAAAAAAGAGATTCCCACGATGGAATCTCTTTTTTGTTATTTTGTAATGCTCGCTTGGAGTTTGCTGAAATCAGTATCTTGATAATAGCTGTTTTTCACCAAAATATTAGGTCCCAAACAAGACACTGCTGAACAATGACAGCTAAGTTCTTTAGAAATTGTGCTTTGCTGCCACGTATCAAAAGCGTCTGTAAGCTTTGTATCTTGAATGTTGCCAAGAGGAGGCGTATCACCAAAATCCGTTACGATAATATCTCCGTCGAAAATATTTACATTTAGGCGAGAGCGCCCGTCTGGATCGTTTCGAACAGTTACATTTTTACTGCTATATAAGCGCTGTAAGAGCGTTAAGTCTTCCTCATTATTGCTGCATGCATAAAATGGTAACGTGCCGAATAGCATCCACACATTTTCATCTCGAATATCAAGAAGGTGATGAATAGCTTGACGCATTTCAGGAAGAGATAATGTTTCTAGAGTGCTAGCAAAGTCACTTGGATACATAGGGTGTACTTCATGACGCTGACAAAGCATTTCATCAACAATTTGACGATGAATCTTTTCCATATGAGGAAGCGTACGTTTATTTAACATCGTTTCAGCTGATACGGTTACACCTGCTTTTACAAGCGCTCGGCTGTTTTCAATCATACGGTCGAAATATTTGGCGCGCTGCTCATAAGTAGGCTTTCGCTCCATCATTGCAAAACCAGCTTCCACAAAATCGTCCATCGTTCCCCAGTTGTGAGAAATATGTAAAACATCTAAATAAGGAATGATTTGTTCGTAACGAGCAAGATCTAATGTTAAATTTGAATTAATCTGTGTACGGACACCTCGTTCATGTGCATACTTTAATAAAGGCACCACATAATTTTTCACAGAAGATAGAGACATCATCGGCTCTCCGCCGGTAATGCTTAACGCTCGAAGAGTTGGAATTTCATCCAGACGTTTTAAAATTAAATCAAGCGGCAGTGCGTTTGGGTCTTTTGGCTGCAGCGTATATCCAACTGCGCAGTGCTCACATCGCATATTACAAAGTGTCGTTGTGGTGAATTCAACGTTTGTAAGCGTCGGTTTGCCGTATTGTTTCATATCTAAATACGCTTCCCACGGATCGAACTCCGGGGTAATTCGTTGTAAAGTGGCCATAAAAAAACTCCTTTTATTTTTCCGTAAAGTGAAATGATGATGAAAACATCTCACGGTCCGTCCTGCTAGACTAAATTATACGTCTCATTCAAAACGGACACCAGTGACTATTATGGATTTTATTGCTTTTAGTTGTCAAATATGAAAGTATTCGTTAGGATATAAAGAAATACGAATGAAAAAGCTATATCAGGAGGGTTTAAAATGGGAAACGCCGTTCGAGATAAAGATTCACAAGTACGTTATTTAAAAGATCGTTTAAATATGTTTGTACACGTATTAGACTCCATGGAGCCTGAAAACACAGATCTAGAAGACATTGACCGTTTGATTACGATGATTGATGACCTTGAAGCAAAATGTGAGCAGTTTAAAAAAGATAAAGAATGAACAAAGGAAAAAGCGCTAGAAAAACTAGCGCTTTTTTGCTTGAAGTGGAAATCCTCCTATAAAGGTCTTTCGAAACAATTTTTGAAGGAGTATAATAAATTTTGAAAGTTGTACGACAGATAGATAAATACATACATTAGCGGGATATGGGAGGAATTAAGTGATGATTGAAGCTTTAAAACAAAGCATGTACGATTTAATTGTTGAAACATCTACAAAATTGCCAAAAGACGTTCGACGTGCTATCGCAAAGGCAAAAGCGCGTGAAAATGCAGGAACGCGTGCAGCAATGTCTTTAGCGACCATTACCAATAATATTAAGATGGCGGATGATAATTTATCGCCAATTTGTCAAGATACGGGTATGCCAACATTTAAAATTAAAACCCCTGTAGGAGTGAATCAGCTTCAAATTAAAGAAGCGATTTATTGGGCAATTGAAGAAGCAACAAAGCACGGAAAGCTTCGCCCTAACTCCGTAGATTCGTTAACGGGAGAAAACAGCGGTAATAATTTAGGCGGCGGCACGCCGGTTATTAAGTTTGAACAGTGGGAAAATGACTATATTGATGCGCGTCTTATTTTAAAAGGCGGCGGCTGTGAAAATAAAAACATTCAGTACAGCCTGCCTTGTGAAGTAGAAGGTTTAGGTAGAGCTGGCCGTGATTTAGACGGCATTCGTAAATGTGTGATGCACTCTGTGTATCAAGCACAAGGTCAAGGCTGTAGTGCCGGCGTCATTGGTGTTGGAATCGGTGGCGACCGTACAACAGGCTATGAATTAGCAAAAGAGCAGCTGTTCCGAAATTTAGATGACGAAAATCCAAATTCTCAGCTGAAAGAATTAGAAGAGTATGTAATGGAAAATGCCAATAAGTTAGGAATTGGTACAATGGGCTTTGGCGGAGAAACGACATTACTTGGCTGTAAAGTCGGCGTAATTAATCGTATTCCTGCTAGCTTCTATGTGTCAGTTGCGTATAACTGCTGGGCTTACCGTCGTTTGGGCGTTAAAATTAATGCCGATACAGGAAGCGTTCAAGAGTGGCTGTATCAAGAAGGCGAAGAAGTAGATTTTAATAAAAATGCAGGCGCAGAAGACAAACAAAATGCGGATGAAACAAAAGAAGTTGTATTACAAGCACCTATTACAGAAGAGCAAATTCGTGAATTAAAAGTTGGCGACGTGGTGCGCATCAACGGTATGCTCTACACAGGACGCGACGCTATTCATAAGCATTTAACAGATCACGATGCGCCAATTGATTTAAATGGACAAATCATTTATCACTGTGGTCCGGTTATGTTAAAAGATGAAGATGAAAAATGGCACGTAACCGCTGCAGGACCAACAACAAGTATCCGTGAAGAACCTTACCAAGGAGATATTATGAAGAAATTTGGTATCCGCGCGGTTATCGGTAAAGGCGGTATGGGTCCTAAAACGCTTGCTGCTCTTCAAGAGCATGGCGGTGTGTACTTAAATGCGATCGGCGGAGCTGCACAGTACTATGCTGATTGTATCAAGAGCGTAGAAGGCGTTGATTTGATGCAGTTCGGTATTCCTGAAGCAATGTGGCATTTAAAAGTAGAAGGCTTTACAGCTGTAGTGACGATGGATTCACACGGAAACAGCTTGCATGCAGATGTAGACAAGTCTTCATTTGAAAAGCTTGAGCAATTTAAAGAACCGGTATTTAAATAAACATACGTCCGGAACGTATGGTAAAAAGTAACGTTCATGAACGAGAAAATTGAGTGGATACTAAGCGTAAAATGACTTCCGAAAGGAGCTTCTTATGCGCCGGTTCACCTTTTTTCTCGTTTTTTTATTCGGGATGTCAACAGGCATAGCATCTGTTGAAGCACAAATGTATCCAAACACTCCGATCAGCTGGGGATTTCAAAAAAGTAAAAATCACAAGCCCGCATCCGCAGGTACAGCTTATGAACAAATTCTTGCTAAGTATGATGCTTTTTACCTCGGAGATACAAATAAAAAAAATATTTATTTAACGTTTGACAACGGTTATGAAAATGGTTATACACCGCAGGTATTAGACGTGCTCAAAAAAAGAAAGGTTCCTGCCACGTTCTTTGTAACAGGACACTATTTAAAAGAAGAGCCTAAGCTAATTAAGCGAATGGTAAAAGAAGGGCATATTGTCGGCAATCATTCATGGCATCACCCTGACTTAACTCAAGTGGATGACGCACGTTTTAAAGAGGAATTACAAAAAGTAAAAGATGAATACAAGAATATTACTGGTCGTGATGAAATGAAGTATCTTCGCTCACCTAGAGGTGTATTTAGTGAACGAACGCTAGCTCTTTCAAAGCAAGAGGGCTATACGAATGTATTTTGGTCACTTGCATTCGTTGACTGGAAAGTGAATGAACAAAAAGGCTGGCGCTACTCATACGACAATATGATGGCTCAAATACATCCAGGTGCAATCATGCTTCTGCATACCGTTTCAAAGGATAACGCAGATGCATTAGATCAAGCAATTGTGGATTTAAAAAAGCAGGGCTATACGTTTAAAAGTATTGATGATTTAATGAACGAACGCAAACAAATGAAGAAAAGTCCTTCTGAAACGAAATAAAGATAAAAACCGACGGGAATGTTTCTCCTGTCGGTTTTTTGCTGTTGAAGTGTTATAATATGCGTTGATGTCTTTTTTAAAGCGATACGGTCTAATAGGTTTTAAGCAGCTAAGGACCGTTAATAACTATATAAAGAATTTAAACTAATCGGAGTTGGTCTCATGAATAAACCAAAAACTGAAATGAAAGTTCAAAAAGGACAAACGTTTCCGTTAACGATAAAAAGACTCGGTATTAATGGAGAAGGCGTAGGATATTTTAAGCGCCAAGTCGTCTTTGTACCAGGAGCATTACCAAATGAAGAAGTGGTTGTAGAAGCAACAAATGTCCAGCATAAGTTTGCGGAAGGGAAAATCAAGCGAATTCGCAAAAAATCTCCTCATCGCGTAGATGCGCCCTGTCCTATTTATGAACAGTGCGGAGGCTGTCAGCTTCAGCACTTATCCTATGAAGGTCAGCTAGAATCTAAGCGCGATATTGTTCTGCAAGCGTTCGAACGTCACAGTTCATTAAAAAAAGTAGAGGAAAAAACACGCCAAACAATTGGCATGGAAGATCCTTGGGGCTATCGTAATAAATCACAGTTCCAAGTAGGTGTAGATAAACAAAAAGTCATCGCTGGTTTGTATGGACTGAATTCTCATCGACTGATTGACATTGAAAACTGTCCTATTCAGCATGGAGCCACGAATCACGTGACAAAAGAAATAAAACGAATTTTACAAGATCTTCAAATTCCTATCTACAATGAACGCAAACGCCGTGGTATTGTACGTACCATCGTATCTCGAGTAGGATTTGAAACGGGTGAAGTGCAAATTGTCTTGATTACGGCTAAACAAGAAATTCCGAAAAAAGAGCTGCTGATTAAAGAAATTCAGCGCCGCCTACCGGAAGTGAAATCGCTCGTACAAAACGTAAACGGCCAAAAAACATCGCTTATTTTTGGAGACGAAACGTTTACACTCGCTGGAAAGTCGGTGATTCAAGAAACGTTAGGAGATATCTCGTTCGAACTTTCAGCGCGTGCATTTTTCCAGTTGAACCCTCTTCAAACAGTGAAGCTATATGATGAAGTAAAAAAAGCAGCTGCGCTAACAGGCAATGAAAAAATTGTAGATGCTTACTGCGGAGTAGGTACAATTGGCTTATGGCTTGCTAAAGATGCCAAAGAAATTCGCGGAATGGATACGATTGAAGAATCGATTGTAGACGCGAGAAAAAATGCCAAAGATCATGGATTTGAGTATGCCACATATGTGACGGGTCCAGCTGAAAAGTGGATGCCGAAGTGGGTAAAAGAAGGCTGGAAGCCAGACGTAATCGTCGTTGACCCGCCGCGAACAGGCTGTGATGACAAGCTTCTAAAAACGATTTTACAAGTGAAGTCAAAGAAAGTGGTTTACGTTTCTTGTAATCCATCCACATTAGCGAAAGATGTGCAGCAGCTGTCGAAGGCTTATCATGTTGATTACATTCAGCCTGTTGATATGTTCCCTCATACGGCGCATGTGGAGAATGTGGTAAGTTTGACGTTAAAGAAATGAATAGAAAAAGAGTAAAGGGCAGATTTGATTCTGCTCTTTTTTCTTTGAGCTGTACTTTTATTAATGGGGGAATTGTTAAAATTAAACATCTGTTCTTTTAGAGTATAAAATATTTTAGTATAGTGAATCGAAATTCCCATAAAGTCTAGATTTAGAAAGTTTTACATCGCTAAAGAGAAATTACATAAGAGGATTAATGCTTTTAAAACAAACTATAATGACGTATTTTATACAAATAATAAACGCAAATTCTATCCCAAAACCCAAACCTTTAACCACATCGATAATACTATATTAATAAAACTAATAAAAAGTATGTACAGAGGTGGCAGAGGTCAAAATGAACTCAATGTTTTTAAAAGGGCTTACTGGCGAAGTGGTAACGCCAAAAGACCCAATTTATGAGGAAGCTCGTCAGGGATGGAATCGTGCTGTTAATAAATTTCCGCTTGTGATTGTATACTGTGAAAAAAAGCAGGATGTTGTGAATGCGATCCGCTGGGCGCGCAAGCATCGTGTTGATATTCGCATTCGATCTGGCGGTCATCATTATGAAGGGTATTCTACGGGTGACTGTGTATTAGTCATTGATATTAGTCGATTAAATGGGTTGAAATTGGATAGGAAACGGAACATTTTAAAGATGAAAGCAGGAGAGGAAAATACGGAAGTGTATGATTTCATCGGTTCGAACGGATATGTGTTTCCAGGAGGAACGTGTCCGACTGTTGGGGTATCTGGCTTTACACTTGGTGGAGGCTGGGGACTTTCGAGCAGACTTTACGGGTTAGGGTGCGACAGCTTGATAGAGCTAGAATTAGTCAATTATGAAGGAAGGCTCATTAAGGCAAACAAATCGTGTAACGCGGATCTTTTTTGGGCATGCCGCGGTGCCGGTGGCGGTAACTTTGGCGTTGTGGTAAGCATGACGTTTCAGCTTCCAAAGCCCACGAACAGCTCTGTGACGCTCGTTCGATTCTTTTATGTAGGTACTACAAAGGAGAAGCAGGCACAAGTGATGAATATATGGCAAAACTGGCTGCCCAAACTGGACAAACGTATGACGCTAGTTGCAAGCATTTTATAATGCAGGAGGAGAAGGGTTAGGCATATTTGCAAACGGATTCTTTTACGGCTCCCCAGAAAGAGCTCGGGAGATTTTGCAGCCTTTTGCAGAAGTAGAAGGGTTTCAAGTAGAGCTGGAATCATTATCTTTTCTTGAAGCGGTAAAAAAAATAGAAGCAACCTATCCTCCGTCTGAAAAATTTAAGTCAACGGGAAGATTTGTGCACAGAAGCTATTCACGTGGTGAGCTTGAAAATCTTGCAGATCTCATACAGCGTCCGGCAGAAGGTTCCGTGTATGATGCGATTTCTTTTTATGCACTAGGAGGAGAAATTCGCCGTGTTGGTAAAAGAGAAACGGCTTTTTTCTACAGAAACGCCAGATATATTATGGGGTTTCAGTCTGTCTGGACAGAAGATGTATTTGCAAGAGCAAACAGAGATTGGCTTCGCAAGCGATTTGAATATATTAAAAGTATTACGGTAGGTTCCTATGTGAATTTTCCTATCAGCAACCTGAGAAACTACGAACGTGAGTATTTTGGAGACAACGCAGAGAGATTAGAAAGAGTGAACAAAAAGTATGATCCGTTTAATGTGTTCAGGTTCCCGCAAGGACTCAGGTAGCGCGAGGAAAAGGATACTAAGTTGACGATTGAAACTGTTCAATTACCTTCTGTCGAAGAAGGTAAATAAATGAAAGTAATCTTTCCTGTTGACAAAGCATCTAACTGGTATTAGAATAAACAACTATTCGACAGTCATTCTATTGATTGAAAAAATTAATACGTAGAAAGCTATGATTGCTATGGATCACACTATAGCAGGAGCAGCTTCTGGAGAGATCGCGATAGTTTCGCGACGCCGAAGGGTTCACAATCTCAGGCAAAAGGACAGAAGAGTACCGGATATTTATTTGGCATGTTACTAATTGGTAGCATGTACCTTAATATTTGTTATTCTTATGACCATGAGATTGGAGCGCATCCAATCTCTTTTTTTTATTGGACTTTATTTGTAGTCCGCACGATCGCATCAAAGGTTTTATTGTTAGGAGGAGTTAGAGTTGGAACAACGAGAATTAAAGAGGGATTTATCCAATCGTCATGTTCAGCTAATCGCGATTGGGGGAACCATTGGTACGGGCTTGTTTTTAGGTTCTGGTAAAGCAATACAGCTTGCAGGTCCCTCTATCATCTTTGCTTATTTAATTGTTGGTATTGCGCTTTTCTTTGTGATGAGAGCGCTAGGAGAACTACTGCTGTCTAAAGCAGGTTATCAATCGTTAACAGATATTGCTGAAGAGTATCTTGGACCGTGGGCGTCATTTGTAACGGGATGGACCTACTGGTTTTGCTGGATTATGACAGCTATGGCTGATGTGATTGCAGTTGGCGTATATGTGAAATATTGGTTCAATATTCCTCAGTGGATTCCCGCACTTATTTGTGTAATCATTTTATTAGGTCTTAACTTATTAACCGTAAAATTATTTGGAGAATTAGAGTTTTGGTTTGCTTTAATAAAGGTTATTACGATTCTTGCATTAATTATTATTGGCGTTATTTTGCTGGTAATGGGATTTAAAACAGACGCGGGATCCGTTACTGTTCAAAACATTTGGAATCACGGAGGACTGTTTCCAAATGGGGTTTCAGGTTTCTTACTTTCATTCCAAATGGTTATATTCGCATACGTCGGGGTTGAATTGGTAGGGGTATCGGCAGCAGAAACATCAAATCCCCAAAAAAATATTCCATCGGCCATTAATAAAATTCCGCTGCGAATCTTATTTTTCTATGTTGGGGCGCTTATCGTCCTTTTATTTATTAACCCGTGGATGGAATTAAATGCAGCAGAAAGCCCATTTGTTAAAACCTTTAGTTTAGTCGGAATTCCGCTTGCTGCTGGAATTATTAATTTTGTTGTATTAACTTCAGCCGCTTCTGCTTGTAATAGCGGAATGTTTTCAACAAGCCGTATCTTATATAATTTAAGTAAAAATGACCAAGGGCCATCTAAGTTTGCAAAACTGAACAAAAACCACGTACCAAGCAACGGATTGTTTGTATCTACGCTGGTCATCTCAGCGGGAGCTCTTTTAAGCAAACTTATACCAGACCAAGCTTTCGGCATCGTCACGACCATTAGCGCTATTTGTTTTATTTGGGTGTGGAGTATCATTCTTATTTGCCATCTAAGGTATAAAAAGACGCGTCCGCAGCTGCATGCAGCATCAGCATTCAAAGCACCGTTAACACCATTTATAAACTATGTTGTGCTAGCTTTGTTTGCGGTGATTCTTGTTATTATGCTGTTTTCTGACGCGACGCGCCCAGCCTTATTGTTGACGCCCGTTTGGTTTATTCTCTTATTTATTTTTTACTGGACTAGAAGGAAAAAGAAAATAAATCTTTAAAGGCTAGAAAATCAGCAGGGAATAAACATGATTTTTTATAAAAGAATATAGTAAATTTCTGACCTCATCACTCCGTGATGAGGTCTTTTTAGTGGAGGATAAATAATTGATTTCTACTGCATGAATAAAATGCAGGAAGCAAAGTTTATAGAAGAAAACTAAAAATTTGTTCTAACAGAAAACACAGTGAGAAAGCTCATAGTTTTCTGATAGGAATGTAGAACAAATTGCTTTTCTTCTGTGTCTAAAGATGGAATTCCGTCATTTATATGGAAAAGTTTTCATTTTGCAGTACAATGGAGGTAGACTTCATTAGATTAAGGTGAACAAACATGAAATGGTTTAAATCTCATACGTTTTGGAAAATCTTCACGATTAATGTGCTTCTTATTTGTACCGTACTGACGCTAATGTTTATTGTTTCAAGAGTGATGCTGCCTAATATTTCTCAAAATCAATATCGACAGGTAACTGATAAAACCGTCAAGAGAATGAAAGAGCAAATTAACGTCGTCATTAAAGATATTTGGAGCCTGGGCGACGAGGTACAGCAAGATCCTATTTTTTTATCGGATGATGAACAAGAAATAGACGAAGAATTGCAGAAAATAGTTAATATTTCACCGTATATCGATAGCGGAACCATTTTTAATGTAAAAGGGTATGTTGAGCATTATTACCCGAATGATTTAAAGAATATGAAACATGTGAACTTAAGTAAAAGAAAATATTTTCAAGAAGCGCTGCGAACCAAAAAAATATATTTAAGCGATGTCGTTTCAGCAGATACAAAGCACTACATTGTGGTGATGGCGATTCCTATTTTGGATGGGCAGCAAAATGTAAAAAAGGTTGTAAATTTAGCGCTGCGAATTGAAGAAAATAAAAGTTTTCAATCCATCTTTCAAACGTTTGATATAGGAGAGAACGGCTATACATTTATTGTAGACCGCAATGGTAGAATTATTTCCCACCCAGAGAAACAGAGAATCGGTGAAAATGCTAAGAAAAATGAAATCGTTCAGAAAACGATGAATCATAAATCAGGATATCAGCGGGTTGTGAACACCGAAGGTAAGTATTTCTTTGCGTCTTTCGAATATATTCCTGTTTTGGATTGGGGAATTGTCGCTGAATTACCCGTTGAAGAAATTTACAGGCCTTATGAAATGTTTGAAAAAACGCTTTGGATCGTTTCAGGCGTTACGATTTTACTGCTTTCTTTTTTTACTGCGTTATATGCAAGGCAAATTGTGAATCCAATTCATAAACTATATGAATTGGCGGGACAAGTAGCGCGCGGGAATTTTAATCAAAAAATTCCGGAACGAGAAATTGAGCGGGGCGAAATCGGTATTTTATCTAAACAGTTTAATGAAATGATTAGCTATATACGCCATTCTAAAGCAAATTTACAGCAAAAAGAAAATCAGCTGCAGGAACAAAAAACGTTTTTAAGACAAGTTATTGACATTAATCCAAGCTATATTTATGCTATCAATCAAAAAAGGGAATTCATTCTCGTTAATGAATCTTTTGCGATGCTCTTAGGTGAAAAATCTGATGACTTAATTGGACAATCGATTGATAAATATCAGTTCAACCTTCAATCAGATCTTTTATATAAAGGGGAGTTTTCAAACTGTACCCAAAAAGGGATGGTATTAGAAGAACAGTTTAAAGATTCGAAAGGAAACCGGCGCTGGGTCGAAACAGCAAAACTTCCTATTATGAATGAAAAACAGGAAGTGATTCAAATGCTGTGCGTATCGACAGATATTACGGAGCGTAAAAAGGCAGAAGAGAAGCTTAGAACTTCTGAGAAGCTTGCCGTGGTAGGAGAACTTGCAGCTGGAGTGGCTCATGAAATCAAAAATCCTTTAACTTCTTTAAAAGGTTTTGTTCACTTATTAAAAGAACAACATCCTAAAGATGCTTTGTATATAGATATCATGGAAACTGAATTAGAACGAATGAATGGAATCGTAGAAGAATTTTTGATGTTAGGAAAACCTCAGGTAATGAAGGTTGAATCTTTGAACATGCAAGCGCTTGTTCAAGAAGTGTGCTCACTTCTTGAACCTGAAGCAGTAGAAAAGGAAGTAGCTTTCATATTTGAAAGAGACGACCAGTTACCAAAGGTGTATGGAGATAAAAATCAGTTAAAACAAGTATTTATTAATATTATTAAAAATTCTATCGAAGCAATGCCTGAAGGAGGAGCTATTCATATTACGATTAAAGTAAAAGAAAACCACCTTTGGCTGCAGCTTGCTGATGAAGGACAGGGTATTCCTCCTGAACGGTTAGCGAAGATAGGTGAGCCTTTTTATAGTACAAAAGAAAAAGGTACAGGCTTAGGACTGATGGTCAGCTATCGGATTATTAAAGCTCACCACGCGCAGATGACGTTTTCTAGTCAGTTAGATAAAGGAACAAGTGTGGATATATTGTTTCCAATCATAAAAAAGTAGGGGAACTTCCCCTACTTTTTATTATTATACTTATAATATATCAAAAGCGTTGATGGTACTAAAATAAATGAAAGTGCTAAAGAAGATATCCACAGGTTAACAAGAAGTTAACTGCTGAATTATATAGGATATTCACAACTTTATCCACACTATTCACATTTTTTCAGAAAATTTACATAAAAATTACCCACTGTTATTTCAAGTTATGAAAGCGGTAATATGCATATCCAATAAAGTTATGCACATTATCCACATAATTGTGGGTAAACTTTGTGGATATAGTAGAGTGTTAAAAAAACGTAAATCATACGCTTGAAATCTTCGTGTTATTATTTTTACATAATATAAAAACGTCCTTCCGATACAAACTGTACAGAAAGGACGTTGGGATGATCAAGCGTTGGATAGAGATGTTTTGCCTCACTTATTTTTTCGTGTAGCCGCCTGCACGGTCTGCTTTTTTAAACTCGCGGCCGTAATAGATTTCTTGAGCGCTACTTAACGTATTTTTTGCGTTTTCTTTTCGTTTTTTTTCAGACATAAAAAAACCTCCAATTAACGTTTTTCGATCATGCTACTTATTTTTTCCAGAATCTCTCGTTTTTAATCATAAAAAAAGCTCTCCGTTACACGGAGAGACTCTTACGCTTCTTTAAGCTGGTGATCTTCTTGAACGTCTTGCTCGTGACGCAAGTAATATAATGTATACAAGTCTTTTGGAATTTCGTATAAATCATATACGTCTTCATGTTGATTAATTTCATCGTATAAAGCTTTGTGTGTTTCATTCGCAAGTACTGCATAAGGCAGTTTTTCTGCAGCCTTAATAGACCTAATATTAATTTTGCGAATTCGCATAAAAATTCGCTCTATATTTAACTCAAAGAACAGTTCATTAAAGAACGCTTCTTTTGCAATTTGATTATATCCTTTTCCATGAAACGGTTTGCCAAGCCAAGTGCCTAAAAAACCAGCTTGGTCCTGTACATCAAATAAATTAATGGTGCCGATAGGGTTACCCCATTCGTCTAAAATCGTGCGAGAAATAATTTCTCCATGATCTTCTGCTTCCATCGTTTGTTTAGTCACAAATAAAAATTCTTCATAGGAATGGGCTTTATGACGAACAAAAGGGAAGACATCAGGATGTACCATGAGTTCGTATAGAGATTGACAGTCATTTAGGTCACGTTTTTTTAACATAACTTTTCCCTCCTGATCGAGGGTATATACAGACTCCAATCAAGTCCCCACCCTCGAAATTTTTTAATAATTAAAAAAATTTCGGGGTGGGAATCGAACCCACTAGAACCAGTTACCTGGTGGCGCACCATTTGCCTTCCCATTACAAGTCAACAAACATAAAAAGTCAACGTGTGATGTTTATGCTTTTGTGAAATTCACATGCTTCTAAACGTATCATACTAAAAAAAATAAAAAAAGAAAATAGGTAAAATGTTAATTTTTTTTAAATAATATTTTACCATCTATCATGGTGAAAAGGGGCTTTGCTAAGTAGTGAAAGGGATGATGGCTCCATAGCACTAAATCAGCGTCTTTTCCTGCTTCGATACTGCCGATTCGCTGATCAATACGGAGATTTCGAGCAGCAGCAATGGTGATGCCTTCTAATGCTTTTTGTTCTTCGAGTCCTTCACGTACGGCAATGGATGCACAAATATTTAAGTACTGAATGGGCGTATAAGGGTGGTCTGTTGTAATGGAAACTTCTACTCCTTCATTGCAGAGAGCTTGATAGGTTTTCCACGTTTTATTTTTCAATTCAACCTTTGAGCGGCGTGTTAAAGTTGGTCCCACGCTTACTTTTAAGTTTCTTCCACTTAGCTCTTTAGCAATTAAGTGACCTTCTGTACAGTGTTCAATACGAACGTCTAAATTAAATTCATCTGCTAAGCGCAGAGCTGATAGAATATCATCGGCTCGGTGAGCATGAATTCGAACGGGAATCTCTCTATTCAGTGCTTGAATGAGCGGTTTGATTCGCAAATCATCTTTATTGTCACTGCTTTTTGCATGATAAAAGGCTTCTCTCAGCATCCCCATAATGCCCATTCGTGTAATGGATTCTTTATTGCCATGGCTGTGGATTCGTTTTGGATTTTCTCCTAGCGCAATCTTAAGTCCAGCTGTCTCTTGAATCAACATTTGAGAAATACTTGTTCCGGCTGTTTTAATAACGGACGTTGTACCTCCGATCACATTTGCACTTCCAGGCATAATGTGTACAGACGTAATACCCGCTTCAATGGCATCTTTAAACCCAGGATCTAAAGGATGTACGCTGTCAAAAGCTCGGATATGGGGAGTCATAGGCTCGATTGTTTCGTTAGCATCATTTCCCGCCCAGCCGGTTCCTTCATCATATAGTCCTAGATGTGTATGAACATCAATAAATCCAGGGAATAAGTAGCGCTGTTTGCAGTCAATGACTTCTACTTGAAGAGGAGGCTGCAAGTTTGGCCCAATTAAAACAATTTTTCCATCTTGAATGAGCACATCACTATTATAAATAGGTTTTGACGTAATAGGATAGAGCGTTGCATTTTTCAAGAGAATGGTTTTCATAAAGGATGCTCCTATCTATCGGCAGCTTAGTCACCTGTTTTAGGTAAATATCAGAAAATAACTAGAGTAAATCTCGCAATGCATCTTCTAATACAGTATATGTAAAAATGTAATTCTGTTGAATCAATTTTTCAGGTAAAACACGCTGTCCTTTCAAAATAATCATACTCATTTCTCCCATCAGCAGCTGAAGGCCAAAGCTAGGTACGGGCATCCAGTGAGGGCGATTTAACACTTTGCCAATCGTCTTTCCAAACTCTTTCATTTGAACAGGGTTTGGGGCAGTTACGTTAACAGGTCCTTCTATTTGTTCGGTATGAATACAATAATCAATAATTTTGACGACGTCTTGAAGATGCACCCAAGACATCCACTGCTCTCCCGAACCAACTGTTCCTCCTGCAAATAATTTATAAGGAAGGGCAGTAGAAGGGAGTGCCCCGCCATCTTTGCCTAATATAACGCCGAACCTTGTTAAAACAGTACGAATATTGAGTTCCATCGCTTTTAACGCTTCATTTTCCCACTTTTTTACTGTTTCAGCTAAAAAATCTGTGCCCGTGGATGGAGAAGCTTCTGTGAACGTTTCTGTAGTTGATGTCCCGTAATAACCAACTGCGCTTGCGTTTACATAAAGGGACGGTTTTTCGGGTAAGGCAGCCATAATACGAAGGATTTCTTGAGTAGAAGAAAGGCGACTTTCCACAATGGCTTTTTTGCGCTCGTCCGTCCAGCGGCCGCTGTTAAGTGAAACGCCAGCTAAATTGATAAAAACGTCTGCTCCTTCTACATGCTCTTCAGGTTGGCTGTTTTCTTGCATCCACTCTACATATTTAAGTTTCGGATCTCTTGCAGCTTTATCTGCATTGCGTGTTAAAATATATACATAATGTTTTTGTGTTAAAAAATGTTTTGTTAAAGCTTTACCTACGAATCCAGTTCCTCCAGCAATAACAATTTTCATACGAATTTCCTCCTTTATTGAGATAAATAAAATGTGTATGATACGTTTGGCGGTTCTTCAGCCATCAATTTAATAAGAAATATGAGGTGAAGGTTATGCCTGTTGTCACAAAAATCACAACGCAAAAGAATAGCGGTGAACGTTATAATGTGTATTTAGATTACGGTAAAGGTGAAGAGTTTGGCTTTGGTGTTGACGAAAATGTCCTCATCAAATATGACTTGAAAAAAGGTCGTGAGCTTGATGAATTTGAATTAACGGAAATTCAGTACGCAGATGATGAGAAAAAAGCTTATAATTTAGCGATCACTTACTTATCTTATCGAATGCGCTCTGAAAAAGAGGTACATGATTATTTAAAGAAAAAAGAAATTAACTCTACTATTATTCAACAAGTTATTCAGAAATTAGTCAGCCACCGTTATTTAAATGATGAAGAGTTTGCAAAAGCATTCGTGTTAACTCAAATGAACACGACATCAAAAGGACCAAATGTGATTCAAAGAGAATTAAAAGAAAAGGGAATTTCTGATTCCATTATTACCCTTAGTTTATGTGAATACCCTGAAGAACAGCAAATTCAAACTGCTGTGAAATTAATTGAAAAATTAAAAGGGAAATATAAAAAATTATCTCAAGTAATGATGAAACAAAAAATGGAACAAGCATTGGCAGTGAAGGGCTATTCATTTTCTATTATTCAAGAAGCATTTCAGCGCACGAATACAGAAAAAGAAAGCGATGAAGCATGGGAAGCTCTGCAATACCAAGGAATGAAAGCTCATCGTCGTTTTTCAAAGTATGAAGGCTGGGAATATCAGCAAAAAATAAAGCAGGCTCTTTATAGAAAAGGATTCTCTATTGACCAAATTCAATCATTTCTAGATTCTATTGAAGAGGAATAAAGGCGGGACAAAAGTATGTTAGTTGAAGGGAAATCCGAACGGTGAATCGAGATTCTTGATGGAGAATCCAACTCGTTCGGATTTTTTCAGTGTGATGGTAAACGTAAACTTCATATGTTTAGTTGCTTCTAGCAGTTGATTGGAGGGCAAGACGAAGACTCCTGCCGTCCCCGGAAAGGGAGAAGTCCTGCACGGAAATCAACCGCTGTGTCACAAGCAATTCCTATAAGATCATTTATACAATTTGTTTATCTTTAGATTAGATTGATGTAGGTATGTTTCACTCTTTTTTAAAACAAAATATCTTCTGAGTCATTCTGCTGTTTATAAATAATCTCAGCAATTTCTGAAGCCGAGCGCAATCGGCTTTTATCTTTAATGTGGTTGTTGTGATCCCAAAAAGGGGTATTCATGCCTCCCATGTAAGCTGCAATCACATGAAGGCTGGTATCTTTGTATTCCACTTTTAAACTTTCTGTAAATCCCCTTACGCCAAACTTACTTGCCACATAGACGCTTTCATTAGCTTTCCCGCGAAGTCCTGCAGTTGAAATGATATTCATAACTTTAGGTTCAGGTCTCGTCAAGAGATGAGGCATAAGCGCTTGTGTTAAAAAAATAGTTCCTTTTACATTTGTATCGATGACTTCATCGATGGCTTGTTTTGTATAATCGGTCAAAGGACCAAAATGTCCAATGCCTGCATTGTTGATAAGGATATCTACTGAATGCTGCACCAGCAGTTTTTCTACAGATTTTCCTACTTCTTCATACTTTGTAATATCTACAGACATCGTATATACGTTGTCTCCTAGCTCATGCTGCGCCTCTTTTAATTTATATTGATTGCGTCCAGCTAGAATGACGTTGTAGTCTTTTGCGTAAAATTTAGCGAGTTCTTTTCCAAGACCCGTCGCACCGCCCGTGATTAGCACTGTTTTCATTCCCAAAACTCCCTTTTCATAGTCTCCCTTTAGTTATACCTTTTGTTATAATAAAATGAAAGCAAACAAGGGGGAAAACAGCATGTCTGAAAAACGTTACAGCGATATGACGACGTATGAACTTCAACAAGAAATTGGGTCTCTTCAAGAAAAAGCACGAAAAGCTGAACAGCTTGGCATGGTCAATGAGTATGCAGTATTAGAAAGAAAGGTAACAATGGCTAGGTCGTATTTATTGGATCCCGAAACGTTTAAAGCAGGGGAAGTATATGAAATTCAAGGAGATCCGGGTTCATATTTTAAAATTGATTATATGAACGGAGTTTTTGCGTGGGGATTTAGGCTTGGCTCACCGCAAAACGAAGAGGCATTGCCTATTTCCATGTTGAAAAAATAAAGGGATAAACAAGCAGCACGAAGTGTGCTGCTTGTTTGATTTCTATATTCACTCTATTTTTAAACGTAAAGCAAGCGGTTATTCTTCGCGCTCATTAGAAGCATGCATACGTTCTTGAGGATGCGTGTTAATAGTTCCATTTGCACGTTTTGAAGCGTACTCAGCTTTTGCTCGAGGTTCGCCTTCAAACTTAGTATGATGTTGGTTTGGAAAATCTTTTGCTTTATTGCGCATCGATACCTCTCCTTTTACAACAGAAAGCGTTGCGGTTATGATATAGTACATGAGGGAGTGAATAACTCCGCATTTATAGTGTAAGTTAAAAGTGCAAACATACTCATAAAGAATTTTGGTAATCGAGGTGTTCTTATGAACGATATATTTGAAAGATTAACGAATCAGCTATTAAATAAAAACAGTTCGCTCTCATACGCTCAAGCTCGCACGTGGGTTGAACTTTTCTGGGAAGATTTTGAGTCATCTTACGCAAAAGCAGGATATGATTATAAAGGTAAAGAAGCGACGGAAAAGGTTGTTACGATGTATATCAACAGCTACGGTGACAAACTTCATGAAATCGCGGTTAAAAACCCTAAATATCAGCATTTATTAAATAACGATGACTATTTAAAACATTAAATAAAAACGAACCGTCTTCTCAAGACGGTTCGTTTTTGGGTTTCATATTTGTTCTTGTTATGATTAGTGCGGGAGGTAATCAAGCTTTTTACGCAATTTTTTCTCACTGAAAATCCAACCTGTGTACGAGCAAATAATATTTAAATCGTAATCAAGCTGGACCACGGCTACAAATGGATAGTAATCCTTGCTGCGGTAGCGTAAATCAATAAAGCGCACTTCAATATGGTCGTTATATTCGTCCAGTTCCCATCTATAAATAGGTGAAAATGAAAGAAAAGCAGATAAATTTTCATCTTTTTTCGCTACTTCAATTACAGCGGATTCAGGGATTGGAACTTTATCAAACGTATCATAAATAAAAATTTCTTCTCCGATTGCTCTTCCTACGTGAAAATACTTTTCGGTCGTCACAGCTAAATGCCAGTGAGTGAAACGCATTGTAGGAGAGATATTGAGCTTGATTACATCAGGAAACTGTTTTCGAAGCTTCTTGGCGATCTGGTGGCGCATATAAAAGCGCAGTCCATAGTAAAACGCCAATAGCACATACAGCGTAATGAATGTTGGTCCCGGCTCTGCTCCAGCAAACCAAATGATAATCGCAAGGACGTGAGCTGAAAAAATCACGTAATCAAACGTGTTGATTACGCCAAGCGCAATCCATTTATTTGTGAAAGGTCGTAAAGCTTGCGTGCCGTAAGCGTTAAAGATATCAACAAAAACGTGAATAATGACGCCTGCAAAGGTCCACATCCATAGATGCAGCAAGTTAGCTCCTGGCAGCAGAAGCGAAAGAATGAGCACAATAAGCAAAGGCCATAAAATAACAGCCGGGATAGAATGTGTAATTCCACGGTGATTGCGGATATACTGTGCATTGTTTCGCAGCTTTAAAACAGTGTCTAAATCAGGTGCTAATGACCCGGCCATTACGCCAATCATTACAGCATCCAGTGTGGCTGTATTCGCAGATACAGTGGGGTCTAATGTTGCAAGGCCGCCTAAAGCGATTCCCATTGCAATGTGTGTACCAGTATCCAGAGCGAACTCCTCCTTTGTAAAATGACAATCTTAGATTATCCTAATTCAGCATGGAAGCTGGATTTAGGGCGAAAAATCTCGCTTTATTACTAACGCAGCAAATTAGCTGTTTTTATTCATTATTTGAACAATTCATTTTACTATTCATATTTGTAGTTGTTATAAGGTTATCATAAAGTTACTAAGATTCAAAAAGCAACACATTGTATATGTATAGTTAATACCTCGGAGGCTATGACGTGAAACAAAGTAAAGATATTGTACAAAATTTCGATATTCGAGCATTTCAAGATGACTTAATCTCTTGGTTTGAGCAGGAACAGCGCATTCTACCTTGGCGTCAAGATCAGGACCCTTATAAAGTGTGGGTATCTGAAATTATGCTTCAACAAACGAGAGTAGATACGGTCATTCCTTATTTTAATAATTTTATTAGCAAATTTCCCACTATTAAAGATTTAGCTTATGCGAATGAAGATGATGTGTTAAAAGCGTGGGAAGGATTAGGCTATTATTCCCGTGCCCGTAATTTACAAACCGCCGTTCGAGAAGTTCACGAACAATACGGGGGAGAAGTTCCAAATACGCCAGCAGAAATCTCTAAACTAAAAGGAGTAGGCCCTTATACAACAGGAGCCATTTTAAGTATTGCATACGGAGTGCCGCAACCTGCTGTAGATGGAAATGTCATGCGTGTGCTATCGCGCATTTTATCCGTTTGGGATGATATTGCAAAACCGAAAACAAGAAAGCTGTTTGAAGATATCGTGCATGAAATTATTTCAAAAGATAATCCTTCCTATTTCAATCAAGGCATGATGGAACTTGGTGCCATTGTCTGTACACCAACTTCTCCTTCCTGTTTATTATGTCCAGTTCGCGAACACTGCCGTGCATTTGAAGAAGGAGTGCAGAATGAGCTTCCTGTTAAATCAAAGAAAAAAGCGCCGCGTGCTCTTCAGCTTGCTGCAGCGGTGATTAGAGACGAGGAAGGAAATTATCTGATTCATAAACGTCCAAGCAAAGGACTTTTAGCTAACCTATGGGAATTTCCAAATATAGAAGTAGATCTTAGTATAGCGCCAGATCATCAGCAGCTTCACGCATTTATTCAAAATGAGTACGGAGCCGATATTAAAATCCATGCACCGTTTACGACGATTCAGCACGTGTTTTCTCATATCGTCTGGAATATCACAGTATATGAAGCAGAGCTTATAAGTGATATCAGTGCATTAAAAAATTTGAAAGTGGTTTCTGAAAAAGATTTAGAACAATATGCATTTCCTGTTTCCCATCAAAAAATCTTAAAAGAATATTTACTTGTTAAATAAAAGAAGCGCGGATAAACTCCGCGCTTCTTTTTATTTAATCATATGATACATGCGTGCCGTGTGTGTAATCTGCTTCCTGGCGCTGTAACCCGCCCCGTGCTTCAATTTCTTTAATAATTTGCTGATGAATACTTTGTCCTTCAGCATTTAAATACGGCGTTATTTGCTGTAAAGAATGATGGAAAAACGCAAGCTCGCTGTCTTTCCACTCGCTTTTAGAAATCATTGAAAGAGCCGTCATGTCTCTACCTACATACATTCTATTCACCTCATTCATTTCATCAAGTTTTATCTATTTTCCCTATATTACTTGTTTCTTATGCGATAAAATCAGTACAATGTAAAGATAATACGATACATAAGGGAGATGACATCATGTCACAAAAGGTAGCACTAGTTACGGGAAGCAGCAGAGGTATTGGTAAAGAAATTGCCTTACGTCTGGCTAAAGAAGGATACGATATTGTATTAAACTATGCACGAAGCAAAAGTGCAGCGCAGGAAGTAGCAGAAGAAATCAAAGCATTAGGCAGAGAAGCATTAGTTGTTAAAGCAAACGTAGGAAAAGTAGAAAAAATTAAAGAAATGTTTGAGCAAATTGATGAAGTATTCGGTCGCTTAGACGTATTTGTAAGTAATGCAGCGTCAGGAGTTTTACGTCCTATTATGGAATTGGAAGAAACTCACTGGAACTGGACAATGGATATTAACAGCAAAGGATATTTATTCTGTGCACAAGAAGCGGCTAAACGTATGGAAAAAGTAGGCGGAGGAAAGATTGTTACCATCAGTTCGCTTGGGTCTATTCGCTATTTAGAAAATTATACAACAGTAGGCGTGTCAAAAGCTGCTGTAGAAGCGTTGACCCGCTATTTAGCAGTGGAGCTGGCTCCAAAGAATATTGTGGTAAATGCTGTATCTGGAGGAGCTGTGGATACAGAAGCATTAAAACATTTCCCAAATCGCGATGAGCTTCTAGATGATGCACGCAAGCATACTCCAGCTGGTCGTATGGTGGAACCAAAAGACATGGTAGATGCAGTTATGTTCTTAGTGTCCGATCAAGCAAATATGATTTGCGGTCAAACGCTTATTATTGATGGAGGGCGTTCACTTTTAATGTAAGGTAAATGTATTTTGGGCTTGCGCCTTAAAATACTGAAAAAAGTTTGCATACCCTATTTACCTCCCGGGCATATTAATTTTCGTGGAGGTGATTACAATGGCAAAGCAAACAAACAAAACAGCATCTGGTACAAGCACACAACACGTGAAACAACAAAATGCTCAAGCATCTAAAAACAACTTCGGTACTGAATTTGGTAGCGAAACAAATGTACAAGAAGTGAAACAACAAAATGCACAAGCAGCGGCAAACAAAAGCCAAAATGCTCAAGCATCTAAAAACAACTTCGGTACTGAATTTGCTAGCGAAACAAGTGCTCAAGAAGTGAGACAACAAAACGCACAAGCTCAAGCAAAGAAAAACCAAAACTCTGGTAAATACCAAGGTTAATATCAAAAGCGAACTTAACGTCTTTCATACGGCGATGTTAAGTTCGCTTTTTCTTATATAAAAAGCAACAAAGTATGACAAAACTTCTTGAAACTTTACACAACTCGTCAAAGGAATCTGTATCACCTAAACAGAATGTTAACAGAAGTGCCGCGTGTATGGTTAAAGCAAATAGGGAGGAGCTATCGTATGAAAAAATTTGATGAGCTAGTGACTCAACAATTGGAGACCATGGATCAACTTCTGTTTTTGCAGTCTGAGATTGAGCGCTGTCAGGAAATCGAAGGTGAACTAATAAAACTTCATGAAGAAGCAAAACTTCATTCTGTGCAAGGTGAGATTAGTGAAATGAAGCTAAAATTAAAAGAGATTCAATTGACGTTTGAAGCACAAACCGAAGACATTATTCGTACATATAAAAGTGAAGGGGCTTGCTCTACACTTGCTTAATGAACATTGATGTGTCACTTCCTCTCTTTTTTAAGGCTGCCAAGCAAAGGAAAAGTAGGGGGAGTGGCTTTTTTGAACTCAAGAAGGTTAGCACATTTGTGTTAAAATGAGAGAGAAACCGTTATAATAAACATAAGACAAATGGAGACGTTATATGAATTTTTTTAAGTGCTAAAATGAAAGTAGGTATTGGAGATGGGAATTCCGGTGGAAGGAGAAACAATTCAAATACACAGCTACAAGCATAATGGACATATTCATCGCGTGTGGGATCGGACAACCGTATTAAAAGCAACCAATAACTTAGTGATTGGAGGAAATGATCGTACGGTCGTTACAGAATCAGATGGACGAACATGGGTCACAAGAGAGCCTGCAATTTGTTATTTTCATGCTCAGCAGTGGTTTAACGTCATTGGGATGATCCGTGAAGATGGAATTTATTATTACTGCAATATCAGTTCGCCGTTCATTTATGATGACAATGAAGCGCTCAAATATATTGATTATGATTTAGATATCAAAGTCTATCCAGATATGACATACACCCTTCTTGATGAAGATGAATATGAGAAGCATCGAAAAGAAATGAATTATCCAGAAGTGATTGACCGTATTTTACATAATCACGTCGAGGAGTTAAAAGGTTGGATTCGACAGCGAAAAGGCCCGTTTGCTCCAGATTTCATTGACATTTGGTATGAGCGTTTTTTAACATATCGGCATTCTTGATGAATGATCTAGAGAACATTATGTTAGGCCGTCTAAAGCTGACTGTTTGATATAATGTTCTTTTTGGCGTTATGCTCACCATCTTTTAGGAGAGATAAAAGCACTAAAAAATCGACGCGTGTACATATACTAAGAAAGCTTGCCCTCATAGATAGAAAGGGGAGATTTTATGGGAAGTATAAGACGCTACATGAAGTTTGTACAGCCATACAAATGGCAAATTGTCGGCACTGTATTAATTGGTATTATTAAATTTGCTATTCCTTTATTAATTCCGCTGCTTTTGAAATATGTTTTGGACGATATCGTAAATGGACATGGCATGTCTTCTTCTGAAAAAGTTCATAAAATGGTGACGATTATGGGGATTTCGTTTGTTATATTTTTAGTGTTAAGACCTCCCATTGAATATTACAGGCAGTATTATGCTCAGTGGGTATCGAGCAAAGTACTATATGATATACGGGATCAGCTGTTTAGCCATATTCAAAAGCTTAGCTTACGTTATTATGCAAATACTCGAGCGGGTGAAGTGATTTCACGAGTCATTAATGATGTAGAGCAAACAAAAAACTTTGTTATCACAGGCTTAATGAATGTATGGCTTGATATGATGACGATTGTAATAGCCATTGTGATTATGTTTACGATGAATGTACCTTTAACACTGGTATCGATTATTTTGCTGCCGGTTTATGCGTTCTCTGTAAAATATTTTTACAGTCGTCTTCGCCATTTAACAAGAGTCCGTTCGCAGGCTTTAGCGGAAGTGCAGGGGCACTTACATGAAAGGGTTCAAGGGATCTCTGTTATTCGCAGCTTTGCTATTGAGCCTCATGAGCAGAAACAATTTGATAAGCAAAATTCAAATTTTCTACAAAAAGCAATCAATCATACGAATTGGAATGCAAAAACATTTGCAGTAGTAAATACCATTACCGATTTGGCGCCTTTAATCGTGATTACATTTGCTGGATATCAAGTCATCACAGAAAGTCTTAGCGTAGGAACGATGGTAGCATTTGTTGCCTACATTGACCGCTTGTATAATCCGCTTCGCCGCTTGGTTAATTCATCGACTACGCTCACGCAGTCTGTTGCATCTATGGACCGGGTGTTTGAGTTCATTGATGAAGAATACGATATTACAGACAAGAAAGATGCAAAAGAATGCACTGAGCTTCATGGAAAGGTGCAGTTTGAGCACGTTTCATTTGCTTATGAAGAAGAAGAAAAACCGGTGATTCATGATATTAATTTAGATGTAGAAAAAGGAAAATCCGTTGCGTTTGTTGGAATGAGCGGAGGCGGTAAATCCACGCTTATCAGCTTAATTCCGCGCTTTTACGATGTGACAGAGGGCAAAATTCTCATTGATGACATTGATATCAAAACCTATAAAGTACGCAGCCTGCGAGATAAGATTGGAATCGTCCTGCAGGATACGGTGTTGTTTAGTGACACGGTTAAAAACAATATACTGCTTGGAAAGCCAGGAGCGACAGATGAAGAGGTAATTGCTGCGGCAAAAGCCGCAAATGCCCACGATTTTATTATGAATTTGCCTGAAGGATATGATACAAAAGTGGGAGAGCGGGGAATGAAGCTATCAGGGGGACAGAAGCAGCGTATTTCCATTTCGCGCGTATTTTTAAAAAATCCAGCTATTCTTATTTTTGATGAAGCCACTTCAGCTCTAGATTTAGAAAGTGAGCACTATATTCAAGAAGCATTAGCTGAACTAGCAAAAGATCGCACGACCTTCATTGTAGCCCATCGTTTATCTACAATTACTCATGTTGATGAAATTGTACTTTTAGAAAATGGAAGAGTAGTCGAACGAGGTTCTCATGAGGAGTTAATTAAGAAAAAAGGTCATTACTATCAGCTCTTTAACGTTCAGCAGCTTGATACAATTTAAAAACACCACCTATTGTCTAACAATAGGTGGTGTTTTTAATCTTCTTGTCGCTGATGATTAATATCAAATGAGTTATCATCTTTGTGATAGTTTTGGAACGTATCAATCAGCTTATCAAGATGCTCTAACTCTTCACTATACTCAATGATGACAGAGATCAAAGGGAAGATATGATAAATAACCTTATTCTCTTCATCATTATCGTATATTTTGTACTGCATAAATTTATCGATTAAAGCTCGTTTTCCAACGCAGGCTTCGTTTGGTACAGTAGTGGTTGGCTGTACGCGTAATTTCCCAATGAATTTTAATAATACTTGCTCATGATACATTAACAGGCACTCAACTTCAGATTTGATTAAATCTTGAAATTGCTGTGGCATGACCTGGAGATCATTTTCTACTCGGTGGAGTAGCTTCAAGGTTGTAAGAGCTCGTGTTGTTACGGTAATCATTTGACGAAATAAAACGAGCTTGCGTGACTTAACAAAACGTTTTTTGGTTGAATAAGTGCGTTCTTCTTTGTAAAAATCGAAAAGTTGATTCATTTTAGCCACATTGTCTTTCATTTTTTCAATGTCTTCTTTTAACAATGTGTGCTCAGATGCGTGATAAAGATTCATGCGAATCCATTTAATAATTTCTTCCGTTGTGCTTACAATTTTATAATACAGCTTTGTTTCATACTTTGGCGGAATAAAAATAAGATTGACAATAAATGCTGAGAATACCCCAAGTAACACTGTACCAAAGCGTATAAGTGCATATTCAACGAAATTATCTCCTGGATTTTCCATGATTGCAATTACTGTCACAAGCGCAAGCCCAATTGTATTATTAATACGTAATTTTAAGTTGACTGCGATGACAACAACAGCGGTAAAACCAATAATGATGGGATGGGTACCAAAAATAAGTCCAAAACAAACTGCAGAAGCAGCTCCAATCACATTCGCCTGTATTTGCTCCAATATTGTTAAATAAGATCTGTAAATAGACGGTTGAATTGCAAAAACTGCCGCAATTGCCGCAAATATTGGAGATGGTAAACTTAGAAATTCACCTAATAACAATGAAAGTGTAATGGCAATTCCCGTTTTTAAGATGCGGGCACCAAGTTTCATGTGCGTTCGTAGTTCCTTTCTGTAAAAAAGTTTTTTCGTTATGAAGAATGTTCCCCAAAACAAATGATAAATTGCAAAAATCAATCCTTCTTTATTACATAACCTGTTGGAAATAATATAAACAATAACATACTATACAAGGTTTAAGAATGGATATCAAGAGAAAACAAGCAGAAAAATAAGGGTATTTCTCGGGATTTTTCGACAGGCTGACAAAAAGGAGATGACGCGTAAGAAATGGTTATGAAAGGTGGGAATGTTCTATAAGGAAACCCAAAGGTAAAACGAAAAAGAGGTCGAGACATAACGAAATAAATTCAATCTCAAGACGAACAAATGGGATACATGAGCTGAACCGCTTGTGACACAGCAGTTGATTTCCATGCAAGACTTCGCTTTCCGCGGGCGGCCGCTAAGCCTCCTCGTCGCATACGCTCCTGTGGGGTCTCGCCTGTTCTGCTTTTCCCGCAGGAGTCTTCGCCTTGCCCTCTAATCAACTGCTAGAAAGACCTACACGCATGAAACTATATTCACCATAACAAAAAAAACGAACCACAAATCAAACATGTTGATTAATGGTTCATTTTTCACTTCGTCTAAAATTCTTTTATCTCAGCCTCTTTAGAATAAGAATTAGCGTTCTTCACTTAATTGTTTAAATGCTTTTTCTACTGCTTCTAATGTCTCGGCAATATCTTGTTCTGTATGAGCTGTAGTAAGGAACCATGCTTCATATTTCGAAGGAGCTAAGTTGACACCTTGGTGGAGCATTAGTTTAAAGAAGCGTGCGAATAATTCGCCGTCTGTATTTTCTGCTTGTTCATAGTTTTTGACCGTTTCCGTTGTAAAGTAGACAGTAAGAGCGCCTTTCAATCGATTGATAGTGATAGGCATGTTATATGTACGAGCATGTTTTAAAATACCTTCTTCGAGCATCGCCCCTAGCTTATCCAACTGTTCATAAACACCTTCTTGCTTTAGTACTTCTAGGCAAGCAATCCCAGAAAGAATAGAAGCTGGGTTTCCTGCCATTGTACCTGCTTGATAAGCGGGTCCAAGCGGCGCCACTTTTTCCATGATTTCTTTTTTACCGCCGTAGGCTCCGATTGGAAGGCCGCCGCCGATGATTTTTCCAAAGGCAGTCAGATCAGGTTTTACACCAAGTAAATCTTGAGCTCCACCGTACATAAAGCGAAACGCTGTAATAACTTCATCGTAAATAACAAGTGCTCCAGCTTCGTGAGTCAATTCGTTGACTTGTTCTAAAAAGCCAGGTTCAGGCTCAACAATTCCAAAGTTTCCAACGATTGGTTCTACTAAAACAGCCGCAATCTGATCGCCCCATTTTTCTAATGCTTCCTTGTAAGGCTCAATATCGTTAAAAGGAACTGTGATGACTTCATTAGCGATACTTTTTGGTACACCTGCAGAGTCAGGAGTTCCGAGTGTAGAAGGGCCAGATCCAGCTGCCACCAATACAAGGTCTGAATGGCCGTGATAGCAACCTGCAAATTTAATAATTTTATCGCGTCCAGTATAAGCGCGTGCTACACGGATCGTTGTCATAACGGCTTCTGTTCCAGAGTTGACGAAGCGCACTTTATCTAATGCGGGCATCGCTTCTTTGAGCATTTTAGCAAATGTGACTTCATGAGCAGTTGGAGTACCGTAAAGAACACCCGTTTCAGCTGCTTTTGTAATAGCTTTCGTGATATGAGGATGAGCGTGTCCCGTAATAATAGGACCGTAAGCTGCTAAATAGTCAATATATTTATTTCCATCAACGTCCCAGAAATAAGCTCCGCTTGCCTTCTCCATTGCAATAGGCGCTCCGCCTCCTACGGCTTTATATGAACGTGAAGGGCTGTTAACGCCGCCTACAATATGTTCGAGTGCTTCCGCGTGTAATTGTTCTGATTTTGTAAATTGCATAGTATGCCTCCTAATGAAAAGTTCAACTTCTTTATTCTATCAAACTTATTTGTTTCTTGAAAAACATTCGAGAACGTGTATGATAGAAATTTGTGAGCTAACTGCTAGAAAATAGTTCCTCGTCTCTTGGAGGAGTTGCTAGCAAGGGCGCTGGAAACAATAAAAGAAACCACTAATACGTCCACGTAACGGAGGGAATACAATGAAAAATGCTATTGAGGTGAATCAACTTCGTAAAGAATTTAAAGCCTATTCTAGCCGCTCTGGCCTTAAAGGGGCATTCCGGGATTTATTTACCCGTAATTATAGAGTCATGAAAGCGGTGAACGATATATCGTTTACCGTAAAACAAGGGGAAATGGTAGGGTATATAGGAGAAAACGGAGCGGGGAAATCGACCACAATCAAAATGCTGACAGGAATCTTAACTCCTACTTCAGGCGACATTACCGTAAATGGAATGAATCCTCATAAGGAAAGAGAAAAGTTTGCCCAAACGATTGGTGTTGTTTTTGGTCAACGCTCTCAGCTGTGGTGGGATATTGCCGTACAAGAATCTTTTCGCCTGTTAAAAAAAGTATACAAAGTGTCAGATGAAGATTATAACGCTCATATGGAGCATGTTATTCAAACTTTAGATATTGGACCGCTACTAGATAAGCCGGTGCGAAAGCTTTCGCTAGGTCAAAGAATGCGCTGTGAGCTGGCTGCTGCTCTTATTCATAATCCGCCGCTTCTATTTCTAGATGAACCGACGATCGGTTTAGATGTACTAGTTAAATTAAAAATCCGCCAATTTTTAAAAGAAATTAATGAAAAATATAATACGACGATTTTGCTTACGACACATGATTTAGCAGATATTGAAGCTTTATGTGAACGCGTCGTAATGCTGGATGAAGGCAGTATTATTTATGACGGATCGCTGCAAAAGCTGCGTTCGAATTGGGGAGATCTTAAACAAGTTACGTTTGAATTTGGAACCGCGCCAAATAAAGAACAGTTGAAGCTATTGACGCAAGGGATGCCTGTTAACTGGATTGAAGGTGATCAAAAATATTTGTGGACAGCGCAGCTTCAAAATAAAGGGGACTTGATGTCGCAGCTGATTGCTAAAGTGGTGGCAAAGCATGAAATCAGTGATATTAACATTGAAGAAATTTCAACGGAAGAAATCATCCGCAACATTTATGAAGAAGGTGTTGTGAATGGATAAATATATAGAGATGATACGCATTCGCTTTTTAATGATGCTGGCGTATCGGACGAATTATTACAGCGGAATATTGATTTATGCGATTAATATTGGTGCTTACTACTTTTTATGGTCCGCTATTTATGGAGGAAAAGAGAATATTCAAGGGTTATCCATTACCCAAATGACAACGTATGTAGCAGTTTCATGGATGGCAAGAGCCTTTTATTTTAATAACATTGACCGTGAAATGGCAATGGAAATTAAAGATGGCAAAGTGGCAGTAGAGTTAATTAAGCCTTATAGCTACCTTGGTATGAAAACAATGCAAGGACTGGGAGAAGGGATTTTTCGGCTGCTGTTTTTCTCAGTGCCCGGCATGATTATTGTCGCGTTTTTATTTCCAGTACAGTTCTCAGCAAATGCAGCAACATGGCTTTATTTTGGACTGTCTTTAATTTTTAGTTTCATTATTAATACACAAATTAATTTATTAACGGGTATTACGACTTTCTTTCTCTTTAACAATGATGGACTCATTCGAGCGAAGCGCGTTGTTATTGATTTGTTTTCAGGACTTCTTCTGCCCATCAGCTTCTATCCTTTGTGGGCGCAACATATTATGAGCTATTTCCCTTTTCAAGCCATTAGTTATATTCCGAGCATGATTTTCACAAATGGATTTAAAGGGCAGGAAGTAATAAATGCTCTTATCACACAAGCAGTTTGGTCAGGACTTCTATTTATCCCTATTGCATGTTTGTGGAACATAGCGAAGAAAAAAATGGTTATTCAAGGAGGGTAGTCTATGAAAATGTTTTATTTTTCGATTTTTTTTCAGTACATTAGTCAATATATGAAAACAAGGCTTCAGTACCGCACCGACATGGTAGTTGAAATCATTTCAGACTTATTGTTTCAAACAGTTAATTTGATTTTTATTTTAGTTGTATTTGGACATACTCAGTCGCTGCACGGATGGTCACGAGAGGAAATTATCTTTATTTATGGTTTCTTTTTGGTCCCTTTTGCTATTTTTTCGTCTTTCTTTAACATTTGGGATTTCAACGAGCGGTACATTGTTAAAGGAGAAATGGACCGAATTTTAACGCGGCCAATTCACAGTTTGTTTCAAGTTATTTTAGAGCGGATGGAACTAGAATCATTGTTTGGTGGTATCACAGGGATTGCAGTAATGGCTTATGCTGCGTCTTCTTTACATCTTCATTTCCAGTGGTATGATGTTTTTATTTTTCTATTATTTATTTTAGGAGGAGCGCTTGTATACGCAGGAATTTTCATCGCCTTAGCAAGCATAGGCTTCTGGTCCGATGCCAGAACCTCTATTATGCCTACTATTTATAATATTGGAAACTACGGAAGGTATCCTGTAGATATTTATAATAATGTCATCCGATATGTTTTAACGTGGATTCTTCCTTTTGCATTTGTAGGCGTATATCCAGCTGCTTATTTCTTAGGAAGGTCAGAATGGTATGGATATGCATTTTTAACTCCAGTTATGGGAATCGTCTTTTTTGTAATCTCTATTTTCTTATGGAATACAGGGGTCAAAAAATACAGAGGAGCAGGCAATTAAATGCCTGCTCTTTTTGGTGGCTTCGGAGTAGTAATGAATGGACAAGAACGCGCGTATAGTGGTAGTAGAGTATAAATTAAAGGAGTAGAATGATGGTTGTTTTTCTAATCCTCGTTATCATTGTTTTTGTAATTGGTAGTATGAAGTTTCTCTTTGAAAAAGAACTTGGAGAATTTCATTTTTTCTCAATTGGTCATTTCTTTGTCTTGTTTTATTCATATATTACAGTTTTATTGGGATTTAGCCTTATTTATACAGTATGTGAGATGGGGAGTATTCCAGTATTAAGCGGAGGGTTTGAACATGAAGGTCATTATTTTTATACCCTGTTTAACAGTATGTATTTCAGCGCAGCGACGTTATTTTCAGTAGGCTACGGAGATATGTATCCGGTTGGAATTGGGAAATTATTTGCAACTTTTGAAGCGTTTATCGGCTATATTATGCCTGCAATCTTTGTGATGCGAACTGTTACCCGCACTTAAACTTGTCATCTTATCTAATATTGGGTACGCTATTCAAAGAAAATGAAAAGCGTAAAGGAGAAGATAAATATGACAGCTGTAGTTGGAGAAAAAGCACCCGATTTTGTATTGATGTCTACAAATGGAGAGCAAGTATCACTAGCGTCGATGAAAGGCAAAAACGTTGTGCTGTATTTTTATCCGAAAGATATGACGCCAGGCTGTACAACAGAAGCCTGTGATTTCAGAGATCAGCATGAAAATTTTGAAGAGCTAGATGCGGTGATTCTAGGAGTGAGTCCGGATCCAATCGACAAACACCATAAGTTTATTGATAAGCACGGCCTTCCATTCTTACTTTTAGCTGACGAAGATCACAGCGTAGCTGAAGAGTATGGAGTATGGACACTGAAAAAAAACTTTGGAAAAGAATATATGGGCATTGAACGCTCCACTTTTATCATTAATAAAGAAGGAATGCTCGTAAAAGAATATCGCAAGGTTCGAGTGAAAGGGCATGTGGAAGAAGCTTTATCATTTATTAAAGAAAAAATGGCATAAAAACAGGCAGATAACTAGAGCAGTTTTAGTCTTTGAACATACAATATCAGTGTAGGGCATACCTCCTCAGATGTTAATATATTTAAAAGTGTGGATTGATTTCCACACTTCTTTTTTTGCATAAAATATATGAAAAATTTCTACTTATTACATAAAATAGGAATAGGCATCAAGTTGACAAAACGTGGGTAAAACATGTAGACTAATTATAAGAATTATAAAGTAATAATACTTACAGAAGAGGGGTGCATGACGTGTCAAATCATTTACAAGAAGCCCTTGAAACGTTAAAAGGTACTGGCGTTCGTATTACACCACAACGTCATGCTATTTTAGAGTATTTAATCAATTCAATGACACATCCAACAGCAGATGATATTTATAAAGCGCTGGAAGGTAAGTTTCCAAATATGAGTGTAGCAACCGTTTACAATAATTTAAGAGTATTTCGCGAAGTAGGTATTGTAAAGGAACTAACATACGGTGATGCATCAAGCAGGTTTGATTATGTTACAACAGAGCATTACCATGTGATTTGCGAAAGCTGCGGAAAAATTGTGGATTTTCATTATCCTGGTTTAGACGAAGTAGAAAAGCTGGCTGCTCATATTACTGACTTTGATATTAGTCACCACCGAATGGAAATTTACGGAACGTGTCCTGATTGTACGGCTAAAAAAGCGCATTAATAAGCTGATAGTAGTGATACTATCAGCTTTCTTTTTGTTTTTTTCTATTATACTTTTCGTCGAATTGTTTTCCTTCAAGAGACTGGTCAAGCGTAAGCGGCTCGTTGCAATACATACACATATCTACGCGCCCTAGCATTTTGGTTTGCTTTTGACATGTAGGGCAGGTTACTTGAACCGCTTTTGTAGAAAGCATGCCAATCCAGAAATAAACGCCGGTACTAGCTACGATGCACAGCAACCCCAAAAGCATAAAAATAGTCATTAGCCAGACTGAAGACCGAAAGAAAATTCCCCCATACATAACAATGAAACCAACAAAGATCAGGCTGAGTGCAAACGTGCGAATCTTGTTAATTTTATTTGAATACTTTATCCCCATCAGTATCCCCCCTGTTACCAATATATCATAGAGTGAGACAGTGAATGATGATAAAAATTGAATCTTCGGAAAATTATCGTTGGTTTTTGAGCTTTCTGAATGATTTCCATAATTCTGAGTGGGATATCCGTTATACATCGTATATAATAAAAAAAGAAATCTTAGTCCATAGCCTTTAAAAGTTTGAAAAATATTTGTTTATTACAGTTAGGAGAGCTCAAAATGGAAGATGTTTTACGGCCAATATATCAAGAAAGAGCTAGCAATAAAGACACACTAGGTATTTTACTGATTGAAAAAAAGAAATCAGAATCTCCAGTGACGGATAATTTGGATGCTATCTTATTTATTGTGACCAAGACTACAGAAACGTCTCTTTTTATTAAACAATACGAATATGAAAATGAGCGTGCGGCACTTTATATGGCTTCTGAACAGCAAATGAGTGAATGGATTATGAATGGGACGAACCGCCGTATTATTGATTGGATCTTAAATGGTAAAGTGCTATTTGATCGCAACGAATATATGGAAAATTTAAAGAAACGCTTAATTGATTTCCCTAGAGAAGATCGGACAAAGAGAATAGGTGTCGAGTTTGCTAAGTTGATTCGCCGATTTAAAGAAGGAAAAGACTTTTATGCGTCTAATCATTATTTAGATGCATTCAATCATGTCATTCATGCTCTTCATCATTTAGCACGACTGTCTGTGTTGGAAAATGGATTTCACCCAGAAGTGACAGTATGGAACCAAGTGAAAAAAATAGAACCTGAAATTCATCGTCTTTACGAAGAACTAATTATTAGCCAAGAAGAGGTTAGCAAGCGTTTAGAGCTGCTTTTCTTAGCGAGTGAATTTCTAGTAAATAAAAAAACTGAATTGGGTGCCAAGCATCTTGTTCATATTATGAAAAGTGAAAAGCAGGAATGGACGTTTAATGAACTGGTTCATCATCCCGAAATACGCCCTTATGCTATTGATTTAGGAATACTTCTTGAGTTTTTAATTGAAAAAGATATCATTATGGTAAAAAAAGTAGAAACCAAGGGAAAGAGTTTGTACCATAGACACTATGTGGCGAAATGATAGAGAGGATAAAGGGTATCTGATACGGTGCGGTTATGACGTGTAGATACCCTGACATATGACTTTATAGCCTGGATAAAAGGTTTTTCTAAAAAAACACGATTTATTTTAAAAAATCTATTGACGCTTTAAAATATCCGTGATAAATTTATATACGTCGCCGATGAGCGATACTAAATTTATCAAAAACTTGAAAAAACTTCTTAAAAAGTTGTTGACAAGAAAGAGATAAACTGGTAAGATTAAAAAGTCGCTTAAGAGCGGCGGTTGAACTTTGAAAACTGAACAAAGCGACAAACGTCAACGTTAAATTTTATTTTTTAATTGAGCAAGTCAAACATTTCTTCGGAGAGTTTGATCCTGGCTCAG
>Ga0164306_10000008_pt1 | contig 105122 bp, 51 predicted proteins | sample Whisoiple_242_MG_FD_110213 | JGI IMG/M metagenome (GOLD analysis project Ga0164306, IMG submission 110213) | Soil microbial communities amended with fresh organic matter from upstate New York, USA - Whitman soil sample_242_MG | ecosystem: Environmental > Terrestrial > Soil > Unclassified >... | reverse complement strand
GGATGATGGAAGGATTATTGACCAGGGCGCGGGCAATGGCGACGCGCTGGCGCTGTCCGCCGGAAAGCTCGTTGGGCTTGTGGTTCTTGCGGTCGCCCAGGTCCACGGCATCCAGCGCAGCCTTGGCGCGGGCAATGCGCTCATCAGCAGGAGTGCCGCTATAGATGAGCGGCAGCTCAACGTTGTGCAGCGCGGTGGCGCGAGCCAGAAGATTGAAGGTCTGAAAAACAAAGCCGATTTCCCGATTGCGAATGCGGGCAAGCTCGTCGTCATCGAGCTCGCTCACCAGGTTGCTGTTGAGCCAGTAACGGCCTTTGGTTGGGGTATCCAGGCAGCCGATCAGGTTCATGAGCGTGGATTTGCCGGAGCCGGACGGGCCCATGATGGCAACGTATTCGCCGCGATCGATCCGCAAATTGACGCCGCGCAGCGCGTGCACCTGCTCCGCACCCATCTGGTAGGTTTTCCAGAGGTCTTCCGTGCAGATGATGCATTCGGAAGGCGGCGCGATGATCTTGTCGGAAATGTCGGCGACTTGTGTTGACATCAATTTCTCCTGGTCTTCTGGCACAGAACCCATTCTCTCACTATTTAGACGGTCAAAAGGCGCGAGAGTCTACGATTCCGGCTGTTTGGCCAAAGAATTATCCACTTTCACGCCGGCGCCGTTGCGCAGGGTCTTTAAGACCTTGTAGCTGCCGGTGATGATCACGTCGCCTGGCTGCACGCCGCTTTTTACCTGGATTTCCGTGGTCCCGGTGAGGCCGGTCTGTACTTCATGGAATTCGGCCTTGTTGTTCTTGATAACAAAAACGCCTTGAAGGTCAGTATTTTCCTTTTTGCCGGCGGGCGCGGCAGGCGCTGTCTTGTCCAGGGGCTTGGCCGTCTTCTTCTGGGCTTCCAGGTCGTTCTTGTCGCGCATGGTAAGGGCCTGGATGGGAATGGTGACGGCGTCATGCTCCACGCCGGTGGTGATCTTGGCCGTAGCGGAGAGTCCGGGACGCAGGTTCGACGGAGGATCAAGCAACGTAACGACGACCTTGAAATCCTTGGCTTCCTGGCTGCCGGAGATGCTTTGTGAAGTGGAAACGCCGGTGGAGCGGATGATGGCGTTGTCGCCGATCTCGCTCACCTTGCCCTTGAAAGTCTGGTTGGGAATGGCGTCAATCGTGACTTCAGCCGGCTGATCGAGTCTTACATTGACGATGTCGGTTTCATCCACCTGCACTTCAGCGGTAATGATCGACATATCTGCGACGGTCATGAGGGTGCTGCCGGGCGAATTCTGGATGCCCATGACCACGGTCTCGCCTTCATGCACGGGAAGATTGGTGACAGTGCCGTCAAAGGGCGCGTTGTATGTGGTCTTGCTAAGAACGTCACTCACGCGGGTAAGTTGCGCTTTAGCTTGTCCCACGCGGCCTTCGGCGGAATCCACCTGCGCCTTGCTTTGCGCGACACGCGCGACGTCCTGGGCATGGACGGCGTCGGCCACTTCATAAGCGGCCTTCTTGGTATCGTAGTCGGCCTTGGAAATCAGGGCGTCCTTGAAAAGGTTCTGGGCGCGCTCATACTCAAGCTTGGCGCGGCCAAGATCGGCGGTGCTGCTCTTGAGCTGTGCCTGCGCGGTGTTGAGGGCGGCTTCAGCGGCGATGGCGTCGGTCTGCGAACTGGAGACGGTGGCGCGCGTCATGGCTACGTCGGCGGCGGACTGCACATTTTCAAGCTGCGCCAGAATCTGGTTCTTCTTGACCTTGTCGCCTTCCTTTACGAACAGGCGGACGATGCGTCCCATGGCATTGGCGCCCACGTTGACGATGGTCTTGGGCTTGATCTGGCCGGACGCGGTTACCTGGGACGTAATATCCTGCTTGGCCACCTTGCCTGTCTGGACCGTGACGGCGTTCTTCTGGCTCTGGTTGACGGTGAAGCCGACGACCCCCGCCGCGACCAGCAGGATAACAACAATGAGAATAATCTTCTTTGCGTTCATTCCATTACCTTCCGGCACACCACGGTTCTTGCACACGTTATATACGCCGGTAGGACTAGGAAAGTTCCTTCGTCGGACAAAGTGTACGAGCGTGAAATCGCTATTTGCTGTGGTGGCGGATACCCTTTCTGATTATATCGATAAGCGGATTCCCGTTCCAGGCGATTTGTTGAGTGCCAAGGCCGTAAATTAACAGCAAGAAAGGACTAAGTACCCGTTCTAAGGTTGATAATTCGAGGGCGAAGGAGCGTTCCATCCTTGATTATAGGGTGAAGAAAGACTTAAAATTCAAGTATCTGCCCGTTTGAAGGAGGGCTCGAGTGGTCTCCAGTTATCCCCGTTTTTATTACTTGTTTTTACTGGCTATGTTGGTCGGTTCAGGGTGTTTTGTAGTCCAGGCCCAGGAAAATAATCCGCCGGAAAAAGATAAAAAGGCGTCCAGTTCGCAGGCCCAGTCGGATGGACAACAGGACCCGCTGAAGCGTCCGAAGAAAAAAGACGACAAGGCGGCAAACATCGAAAAGCTGGGCGGCGTCTATAAGAAATGGCTGGACGAGGACGTGCGCTGGATCATCACCGACGAAGAGCTTTCGGCCTTCAAAAAGCTGACCACTAACGCCGAACGAGATACGTTCATTGAAGGCTTCTGGCAACGCCGCGACCCCACGCCGGATACCGCCGAAAACGAATACAAAGAAGAGCACTACCGGCGCATCGCCTATGCCAATGAGCACTATGCCGCCGGCATGCCGGGCTGGCGCACTGACCGGGGCAGAATTTACATCATGTTTGGTCCGCCTACCTCGATTGATTCTCACCCAATGGGTGGCCCCTACCAGCGCTCGGCTGAAGAAGGTGGCGGTCAGACCACGACTTTCCCGTTTGAAGTCTGGCGCTACCGCTATCTGGAAGGCATTGGCCAGGAAATTGAGATCGAATTTGTGGATGATTGCGGCTGCGGCGCTTACGAAATGACGCTGGACCGCTCCAAGAAGGACGCCCTTCTGCACGTCCCCAACGCCGGCCTTACCACGATGGAAGAAATGGGTCAGGCCAACAAAGCGGACCGTTTCCGCGGCGGCCTTGAATCCATTGGCGAAGGCCCGTTCAACAAGAACAACCAGTCCAAGCAGTTTGACCGCATGGAGACGTTCGCCAAACTGAATCGCGCTCCCGACATCAAATTCAAGGACCTGCAAAACGAGCTGGTCACCCACAAGTTCCGCACCAACCTGCTGCCTTTTGACGTGCAGGTTGATTTCGTCAAGCTGACCTCGGACACCGTGCTGGTCCCCATCACGCTGCAGGTCCCGCTCAAAGGCCTTACTTTCGCCAACAAAGATGGCATTCAGCGCGCCGTGGTCAACGTTTACGGCCAGCTCACCAAGCTTTCCGGCCAGATCGTGCAGACCTTTGAAGAAACGCTCCGCAAGGATATTCCTGCCGAGCTGCTGGAAAAAGAAATTAACAACGTTTCGCTGTATTGGAAGGCGCTGCCCATGCGTCCGGGCCTTTACCGCCTTGACGTGGTGATGAAAGACGTCAACGGCGACAAAACCGGCATCTTCAGCCGCAGCTATACTGTCCCCGACTTCGGCGACGAGAAGCTTACTTCCTCCACGCTGATCCTGGCAGACCAGATGGAGCCAGTCCCGGCGCGCGAAATCGGCACCGGCAACTTCGTCATCGGCACCAACAAAGTCCGCCCCAAGGTGCAGCCCTCTGACGGCAAGCCCGCTTCCTTTACTAAGAAGGAGAAGGTCAGTTTCTGGCTCCAGGTCTATAATCTCGGGCTCGACCAGAAGACCAACAAGCCTTCCGCCACGGTCGAATATCAAGTTGTCAATACCGCAACCAACCAGCATGTGCTAGACTTCACGGAAACAACGGCTCAGATGGGAAATGTGGGTGAGCAGGTGACCTTGGGCAGAAGTCTGCCATTGGGCCAGATTGACCCCGGCGTATACCAGGTAACGATCAAGGTGAACGACCAGATCTCTAAACAGACGATTTCGCCCACGGCGAAATTCGCCGTTCAGCAATAGCAAGCAAGGGACTCCACTTATATTGAGGTGGTGGATATGACCCGCAAACTCGGATGTTTATTGGTCGTCCTGTTGGCATGGGCGCCGCTTCATGCGGCCAGTGTTGGGGCCATTGCCGGCTACGTCAAAGACAGTTCCGGAACGCCGCAGATGGGCGCGGTGGTGGAGGTTTTTGTCTCCGCCGCCAAAGTGGGCACCACCGTCTTCACCGATTCGCGCGGCTACTATCTGGCCAATAACCTGCCTGCCGGCACGTATCAGGTAAAAGTCACTGCCACCTCGTTCCTGCCGTCTCTGCGGGAAAATGTTCTTTTGCGCTCCGGCGCCCACGTCATCATCAATCTCACGGTCAATACTCTTGCTGATGCCCTCAAGCTGATGCCCGTCCGCCGCTCTGAAACCGACGAGCCCGACGACTGGCATTGGACCCTGCGCTCCGCCGCCAACCGCCCCATCCTGCGCGTTCTGGAAAAAGACAAGGACAGCAGTGACAACGGCTCGCTGGTCGTGGTCTCGCACAACAAATCTGAGCGTGGCAACGGTCAACTCCCGGTAAAGGCCAGCGTAGCCTTCATCGCCGGCGCTGAAGCCGGGGGCTTTGGCAGCGCGGGCGACGTCACCACCGCATTCGCCCTGGAGAAGTCCCTGTTTTCGTCCGGCACGCTTTCTTTTAACGGCAATATCGGCGCTTCGTCCGGCGATCCCACCGGCGTCCTGCGCGCCTCTTACGCGCACGACATAGGCGATTCTTCCCGCCCGACTTTTACCGTCACCTACCGGCATTTTGCCGCGCCCGGCGTCGCTGTCCAGAATTCACCCTATGCCGCCATTGAGATGAGCAGCTCTGACAGCGCCACCATCGCGGGCTTCATCGATTTGAACTACGGCGCTGACCTGAATTCGCTGGAATTTGCCAACCGCATTATCGCGCTGCGACCCCACGGCTCCGTCGACGTGCATCTCTCGCCCAACATGGTGGTTGAATATCGCTACGCCACCTCTGAGCCGGACACACGCGCATCCAAGGGCTTTGATTCCGCTCCCGCCGACCTCAGCGAGTCCGGTCCCAGGATGGCCCTGCTGAATGGCCAGCCCCAGGTGGAAAAGGCCGCGCACCATGAGGTTTCAGTTTCCCGCCGCATGGGCCATACCAGCGTGCAGCTGGCGGGTTTCTATGACCACGTGCAGAACGCGGTGCTCACCGGCGCCGGCGATCCTTCCAGTTATTCCAATGACGTGCTGCCCGACGTTTATTCCGGCACGTTCTCTTATGGCTATGGCCCGGGCGTGAGCAGCGCCGGAGCGCGCGTGGTGGTGGAGCGCAAGATTAATGATGACCTTACTGCCACCGTGGATTACTCCACCGGCCAGGCGATTGTGGCTGATTCCGCCGCCGACTGGCAGGCCCTGGCGCAAGCCATGAGCACCAGCCGCCAGCATTCGGTCGGGACCAAGATTTACGGACACATCCCGTCCACCGGCACGCGCTGGATTGCCTCTTATAAATGGACCAGCGGCAACACCCTCTCCGCCGTCGACGCCTTCAACGCTTCGCCCGGCCAGATCGATCCTTACCTGAGCGTCTTTATCCGCCAGCCTCTTCCCGGAACCTCATTCATCCCCGGCAAAATGGACGCGCTGCTCGACCTGCGCAACCTGCTGGCCCAGGGCTACGTCCCCGTGATGGGCCAGGATGGACGCACCGTGTACATGGTCCAGTCCGCGCGGTCTTTGCGTGGTGGGTTGGCGTTTACTTTTTAACAAAAACAAACCACAAAGGGCACGAAGGAACACAAAGGGATTTCTCTTTTACCTTGCCAAATTGTCCTGGAAGGGTGTGCGTGGAAACCGCGCAGAATCACAACTTGCCTCTCTTTGTGTTCCTTCGTGACTTTTGTGGTTAGTCCTTCTAGGTTTGCCCAAATTGTCCTGGAAGGGCGTGCGTGGAAACCGCGCAGAATCACAACTTGCCTCTCTTTGTGTTCCTTCGTGACCTTTGTGGTTAGTCCTTCTAGGTTTGCCCAAATTGTCCTGGAAGGGCATGCGTGGAAACCGCGCGGAATCGCAACAACAAACTTGCCTCTCTTTGTGTTCCTTCGTGCCCTTTGTGGTTAGTCCTTCTAGGTTTGCCCAAATTGCCCTGGAAGGGTGTGCGTGGAAACCGCGCAGAATCACAACTTGCCTCTCTTTGTGTTCCTTCGTGACCTTTGTGGTTAAGTTTTGGGCTTGCTGTCAAATACGTGGTACGTGACCGCGTCCCATGCATTGTGAATGCCCACAAACAGCAGCAGCAACGCTGCCGCGCCAATGCCAAACAGCGCCCCGGATAAACAGGAACGAGTCGCGAATGCCGTTACCGCCAGCGTGGCGTATGCCGCGAACGGCAGAAGAACGTGAAACAGCCAATCCTCAAACACGGGTTTGTACGCGCCTTGCCGCAGCATCCGGCGAACCACAACTGCCGCGTACACTATTCCGCAAAGACCCAGCAGACCCCACAGAACGGCGGCTGGAGTAATCGCCTGCCATGGCGCGCTCAGAATTCCCGCCAGCAGCAGTACGGCCCCAAAGTGGACGATGGTCGGCGTCGCAAAGGCGTGTCCGGCCTGTGCCGTACCCGCTCCCACGGGCCTGCTGGCAATGAGGGTCAGGACGACGAACTGCAATCCAATCAAGGCGCCTGCAGAAGACCCGACGATTACGTAAAAGTTCTCCCACGCGGATAGAGGTGTCATGCTATGGAATTATGTCAGGCCTTATACTGCTCGTCACTGACGTGCTCCATCCAATCGACAACCTTCCCGTCCTTCTTTTCCTGAATAGCGACGTGGGTCATGGCCGTCGTGGGCGCGGCGCCGTGCCAGTGCTTCTCGCCCGGAGAGAACCAGACCACATCACCGGGCCGTATTTCCTCGATCGGGCCGCCCCACCGTTGCGCGCGACCGCAGCCGGCCGTGACGATGAGGGTCTGGCCGAGAGGATGCGTGTGCCATGCCGTCCGCGCGCCGGGTTCAAAGGTCACGCTGGCGCCTTGAACAAATGCAGGATCGGGCGCCTGAAAAAGTGGATCGATCCGCACCGTGCCTGTGAACCACTCGGCTGGTCCTTTGCCGGAAGGTTGCGAGCCGGCTCTCTTGATTTCCATTCGGAACTCCTTCAGTTGATTCCACCATCGCCACCCGCATCATCATGCGGCGGGCGCTCGGTCGAAATCGAGTGAAGTCGAGAGCTCCCGGTTCGCATCCACCTGCGTCTTCAGATCGGCGACCTTCTGCTCCGCGGTGGCAATGGCATCGGCGCCGGCGATAAAGCGGCGCGGCGGTGGCTGCTGGCTCGCAATGGTGATGAGCGCTAGCGCGAGCTTCGCCGGATCGCCGGATTGCTTGCCGTTCTGGCTTTTCCAAAACTCAAGCTGCTTTGCTCTGCGGTCGTCATAGTCGTTGATCGAGGCTTCGGCATAGTTCGTCGATTGCTCGGTGAGGAGTTCCGTGCGGAAGAACCCCGGGTTGACGATGGTGGTGGTGATGCCGAACGGCGCGACCTCTGGGTGCAGCGACTCCATCCAGCCCTCGAGGCCGAACTTCGACGCCGCGTAGGCGGTACCGAACTCGAACCCTGAGAGCCCCGCTGATGAGGAGATCGAGATAATGTGCCCTGAGCGCTGCTTGCGCATCACCGGCAAGACAGCTCGGGTAACGTTCATTGGGCCTATCAGGCTTGCCGCCAACTGCCGTTCCATCTGCTCCGGCGTCAGCTCCTCGAAGTAGCCGGCGTAAAAGCTGGCAGCATTATTGATCAGCACGTCGATGCGGCCGAAACGGTCGACAGTAGCCCGCACTGCCGCCTCTGCATCGGCACGGCTAGTCACGTCCAGCTTGGCTGCCAACAGATTATTCGACTTTCCCAACGCCTTGGACACGCGGTCCGCGTCCCGGCCTGAGGCCACAACCGCATAGTCGGCCGCAAGGACGGCCTTGGCGAAATCGACGCCCATGCCACGGCTGGCTCCAGTGATGAACCAGACCTTCTTGTTAGTCATGCTATCTCCTTAGCGATTGACCAGTTTCTGTAGATTTTCCGGGTATCGCGCTCCCTGCACCGGAATTTTCGCGCTGGCGTTGTCGATCTCGCGCAGGTCGTCCACTGTGAGTTGAACGTTGGCTGCTCCCATGTTTTCTTCCAGCCGGTGCAACTTGGTTGTCCCCGGTATGGGGACCATCCAGGGCTTCTGGGCAAGGATCCAGGCCAGGGCGATCTGTGCCGCTGTCGCCTTCTTTTGTTCGGCGACTTTGCTCAGCAAATCCACCACAGACTGGTTGGCCTTGCGGTTCTCCGGGGTGAAGCGCGGAACGATATTGCGGAAATCGGTCTTATCGAATTTGGTTTCTTCGCTGATCTTGCCCGTGAGAAACCCTTTTCCCAAAGGACTAAAGGGAACAAATCCGATGCCAAGTTCCTCGAGCGTCGGCAAAATCTCCTGCTCCGGCTCTCTCCACCAGAGTGAATATTCGCTTTGCAGCGCCGTGACCGGCTGCACTGCATGTGCCCGGCGGATGGTCTTCGCGCCTGCTTCTGACAGGCCAAAATGCTTCACCTTGCCTTGTTGAATAAGCTCTTTCACCGCTCCCGCCACGTCTTCAATGGGCACGTTCGGGTCAACCCGGTGTTGATAGTACAGATCGATCACGTCCGTCTTGAGCCGCTTGAGCGAGCCCTCGACCGCTTCCTTGATGTGCTCTGGCCTGCTATCCAGGGCAGTCCACTTGCCGCCGTCCTGCGGATTCGCCGCCCAGCCAAACTTCGTTGCGATCACCACGCGATCGCGGAATGGAGCAAGGGCTTCGCCCACCAGCTCTTCATTCGTGAATGGCCCGTAGACTTCCGCGGTATCAAAAAATGTAACGCCGCGATCAACCGCTGCTCGAATCAGTTTGATTCCTTCCTGCTTGTCTACGGCGGGCCCCAGGCCAAAGCTCAGCCCCATGCAGCCCAGACCGATGGCTGAGACTTCCAGGTTGCTGTTTCCAAGTTTGCGTTTTTGCATGATTGCTCCTTTTATGAGCGGCTGAAATCCCGAAGCGAAAGCGAGATACCGCTATCAGCTTTGAGTATTTTAGGGGCTGAGCCGATGGTTTGCATCAGGGCACGCGCTTTAGCCGTGACGTATCAGTCAAAATGATAATTGGTTTTAGCTTGCTGGAGCTTTTGTCGTAGAGACAGCCCCCTCTATAAGCTTCAGGGTCGATGTTCAGAAAAAGATTCGCGATCATTCGCGTAAATTCGCGGCTAAAAGATACGAGAAATTCCGATGGCAATAGGGATCTCTCGCTGCGCTCGAGAAGGTTTACTCATCCCAGAATTTCCGCCACCAGCCTTTCTTAACTGGCTCCGCTTCATCCTCGAACACCGGTTCGTCGCTCAACCCCAGAAATCCTCCGGCACGAGTAGTAGAGCGATGAGCGGCCGGCTCCACGGGCAGAATGCGCTGCAGATGTTCTGCCGGCGCCTTCTGTTGCATGGCCGCCCGCACGCGGCGGAACACCGCGATCCCCAGATCACCGCCGCCGGTTGCCGGCAGCACGGCAATCACCGTGCTCGGCTTGGCCAGCGCGTAATCCACCGGCCCGCGAAGAAGCGTGTCAATTCTTGTTCCCTGCGCCAGGGTCGAGCGCAGAATGTTGGTTGTTTTCTGGTCAAAAGCAATCCAGCGAGCCATGAGGAAACCATCCCGGGTTTTGAAATCAGGTTTTGAAAATCAGGGTTTTGAAAATCAAAACGACTGCGAACTTTTTAGACGAAGCGGCAATTAGTTGGATGCAAGCAGCTGCCCCCGCGTTTGATGCCCGTATTCGCGCATTTCGGCGGTTTGATGGCTGGTGTTTGACGATGAAGACGCGCTTCATTTACTCTCCCGGCTTGGAAACTTCTTAACCGGAGAACCACGGGATGCCCAAATTCCTCCTCGGACGGCGCCAGTTTGCCCTGGGCGCGGCCGCCACCGCATTAGCATTGCCAGGCAAAGCCGTTCTCGGTCACGATCTGCTGGCCCAGGCCGCCGCAGGCACAGACCAGCCGCCGGACTCCCAGTCTTTGGACAAGAAGACCCGCGCCGCCATGGCCAAGCTCTCCGCCTCCGCGCAGGCCGAGGTGGAAATGAAAGTGGCCTCCATCTTCCGCAAATATGGCGACCGCCTCAGCGACGAGCAAAAGGCCGACATTCGCCGCATCATGGCCGAGTCACAGGAAGGCCTGGAAAAAATGCGCGCCTTCAAACTGGACAATGGCGACCAGCCGGCGGACGCGTTCCGCGCCTACCGATACGAGGAAAAGCGGAGCCAACAAAAGCCAGGGGAAGCGGCCAAATAAATGCTCAGCGAAGACATTCTTTTTCTCTCCGTCACCGAACTCGGCAAACGCATCCGCGCGCGCCGGCTTTCGCCAGTGGAACTTACGGAAAGCTATCTCGACCGCAGCCGCAGCATCGGCCCAAAACTGAATGCCTATGCCACGCTCACGCCCGAGCTGGCGTTGCAGCAGGCGCACGCCGCGGAAAAAGAAATCACGGCAGGGAAGTACCGCGGCCCGCTTCACGGCATCCCCTATGCCGCTAAGGACCTGCTGGCGGTCAAAGGCTATCCCACTACCTGGGGCGCGCGGCCATACTCTGACCAGCGCTTCGACCATGACGCCATGGTGATCAAAAAACTTGAAGCCGCGGGTGCGGTGCTGCTGGGCAAGGCCGCCATGATCGAGCTGGCCGGCGGCATGGGATACCGTTATGCCTCGGCGTCTGCCACGGGCGCGGCCAGAAATCCCTGGAACACCGATTACTGGACCTGCGGATCGTCCAGCGGCTCGGCCGCCATCACCGGCGCTGGTCTGGCGGCATTCGCCATTGGCACGGAAACATGGGGCTCCATCATCTGTCCTTCAGGGTTTTCCGGTCTCAGCGGTTTGCGGCCGACGTACGGTCGCGTTAGCCGCAGCGGCGCCATGGCCCTCTCTTACACCATGGACAAGATTGGCCCCATCACGCGCAGCGCCGACGACTGCGACCTCGTCCTGCAAATCATCTCCGGCCACGATGCTGAAGACCTGGGCTCGCTGCCGGAAGCCAGCGCAAAATATTCCGGCGCTGCGGACGTGAAGGGCAAGCTGCGAGTGGGCTGGCTGGTAAATCAGTGGAAAGAGATCAAGCCGGACGTGAATGGGCCTGTGATGGCGGCGCGCCAGGTGCTGGAAAAAAGCCAGTCGATCACGCTGAGCAACGTCTCTTTGCCGGAAGGCCCGTGGGAAACCGCGGCCGGTCTTGTCGTCTCCGTGGAAGGCGCTACGGCGTTTCGCGACCTCGTCCATTCCGGGCGCGTGGCCGAGCTGAACGATCCGCTGGGAAAAATCGGCGGCTATATGAATGAAGAAATCAGCGCGTCGGATTTCATTCTGGCCCAGCGTATCCGCGCTGTCTTGCAGGTGAAGATGGATGAAATCTTCAACCGAGTTGACGTTCTGGCCACCGCTTCACTGCCGGTGACCGCCAGCAAAATCGACGCCAATCTGGACGACGAACTGACCTTTGCCGATCCCATCGGCGGCATCGGCAATATCTGCGGCCTGCCGGCCATCAGCGTGCCCTGCGGTTTTGGCCAGCATGGCTTGCCGGTGGGCATACAGTTCATCGCGCGGCCGCTGGATGATGCCAGGGTGGTTCAGGCGGCGCGCATCTTCCAGCGCCAGACGGACTGGCACCGTAAACACCCTAAGCTCTCCTGATAAGGTATTTCACCTGAGTGCGTTGCGAGCGTTCCCTGTGCCATACTAAACAGGTTGCCGTTTATTCCCGCATGCTTGCGGGACGCGCATCCAACCACCCAGAATGTCCGCTGATTTATTGACGGGAACACCGTTTGAGCCCGAGCCGTTGCGGCAGTCCATTCTGCGGCACATTCATTACACGCTCGCCCGCGCAGGAGGCGATGTAGTCCCTCGGGAACTCTTCAAGCCTCTCGCACTCACCATTCGCGACTACCTGGTGGATGGCGTGCTCAGGACCGAGCAGCGCTACCGCCAGCAGCACGTCAAGCGCCTCGGCTACCTCTCCATGGAATTTCTGATGGGGCGCTGGCTCAGTGACAACCTGTGCAACCTGGGCCTGATGGATCCCTGCCGCGCCGTGCTGTCCGAATTTGGCGTGAAGCTGGAAGACGTTCTGGATATTGAGCCCGACGCCGGTCTGGGCAATGGCGGCCTTGGCCGCCTGGCGGCATGCTTTCTTGAATCGCTGGCGACGATGGGCATGCCCGGCTTTGGCTATGGCATTGACTACGAGTACGGCATGTTCAAGCAGGAAATCGTTGGCGGCTTTCAGCGGGAAAAGCCGGACCAGTGGAAGTCAGAAGGCACGCCGTTTTACATTGAGCGCCCGCAGGATTTCTGTGCCATTCCTCTCTACGGACGGATCCAGTCGTCGCGCGACTCGCAGGGCAACCGCCGCCAGAGCTGGGTGGAGAGCAAGATCGTGGTGGGCGTTCCCAATGATATGCCGGTGGCCGGCTACGGCGGCCAGACGGTAAACTTTTTGCGTCTGTTCACCGCGCGCGCCTCAGAAGACTTCGACATTGAGATTTTCAATCGTGGCGACTACATTCGGGCCGTCGAGCAGAAGATAGCTTCAGAGAATATCTCGCGCGTTCTTTATCCTTCTGACTCCGTGCTTTCAGGCAAGGAATTGCGCCTTACCCAGGAATATTTTCTGGTCGCGTGCGCGTTGCGTGACATTATGCGCCATTATGTTACGCATCATTCCGGGTTTGACGAGCTTCCCGGCAAGGTTGCCGTGCAGATGAACGATACGCATCCCAGCCTGTGCGTGGCCGAAATGATGCGCCTGCTGGTGGATGAACACGCGCTGGATTGGGACCGGGCCTGGGAGTTGACCATCGCCACGCTCGGCTATACCAACCACACGCTTCTGCCGGAAGCGCTGGAAAAATGGACTGTCTCATTGATGGAGCGCGTGCTGCCGCGCCACATGGAGATCATCTTCGGCATCAACCACCAGTTTCTGCGCACCGTCGGCCGCAGCTGGCCGGGCGACATGGACCGTCAGCGCCGCATGTCGATCATTGAAGAAGGCCCGGAAAAACATGTGCGCATGGCGAATCTGGCCATTGTGGGCAGCCACGCCATTAACGGCGTTTCCCGCCTGCACTCTGAGCTCATCAAGACCGCGCTGGTGCCGGATTTTGCCCAGCTCTGGCCGGAGCGCTTCAGCAACAAGACCAACGGGGTCGCGCCGCGGCGCTGGATCCTCAAAGCTAACCCCGGTCTGGCCGCGCTGCTTACCCGCACCGTTGGCGAAGAATGGATTACTGACCTGGAGCGCGTGCGCGCGATCGAGAAAAGCGCCGGCGATCCCGCGTTCGTGGAAGAATTCCGCGCGATCAAGCGCCGCAACAAGGAAAAGCTGGCGCGCGAAGTCTTTAACACCACGGCCGTGGTGATTGATCCGCAGTCGATGTTTGACGTCCACGTGAAGCGCATTCATGAATACAAGCGCCAGTTGCTGAACGTGATGCGCGTGATCCACGAATACCTGAGCATGGTGGATGACGGCGCCGACCCCAAAATCATGCGCTCGTATATTTTTGCCGGCAAGGCGGCGCCGGGATACTGGGCCGCCAAGCAGATCATCAAGCTCATCGGCAACGTGGCGCAGGTGGTGAACTCTGATCCGCGCGTGAAGGACCGAATCAAGGTCGTTTTTGTTCCCGACTACCGCGTTTCACTGGCGGAAATCATCATGCCTGCCGCCGACCTGAGCCAGCAGATTTCCACCGCCGGCATGGAAGCCTCCGGCACAGGCAACATGAAACTGGCGATGAACGGCGCGCTCACGCTGGGCACGCTTGACGGCGCCAACATTGAAATCATGGAAGCCGTGGGCGAGGCGAATATTTATACCTTTGGCCTCACGCGTGAAGACGTGAGCTGGTACCAGGAATCCCATGGCTACAACCCGCGCGAACTTTACGGCAATGACGAGACCGTGCGCCGCGTGGTGGATTGCCTGGCCTCAAACCGCTTTTGTCCCGACGAACCCGGCCTCTTCCGCTGGATTGTGGACGAGTTGCTGGACCGCGGCGACCGCTACTTCCATCTGGCCGATCTGTCTTCTTACGTTGCCGCCAGCCATCGCGCGGAAAAGGATTACGAGATGCCGGCTGTCTGGACGGCCAAATCCATTCTCAATGTCGCCCGGACAGGCTATTTCTCCAGCGACCGCACCATCTCCGAGTACGCGCAAGACATCTGGCACATCAAATCGGCAATACCGGCCGGCGACCGCCTGGCTATGGCCCCTAAAGAGCAGCTTGGGGCAGAAGTTTCTCGGTAGGCGGCTGCCTCAGCGTCCGCGGCGGGGCCTTAATCCTAAAAATAGGGGCTTTAACGCTCTGTATTCCACAGCCGGGGGCCACTTTTTAACATGTTCTTAACATTCGCGGCTTCCGGACAGGAGTGTAATAGAGGTTTATTGCCCAGGCGTAGTCCTTTGCCTAGCCCGAGGAGAAGAGATGCGAATTGTCCAACCGCCCTATCACGTCCGAATCGTTCCCCAGAGCGCCGGAGCGCCCAACCTGTGGCGTTGCGTGATTGAGCAGCAAGAGTCAAGAGAAGTGGTGGTGCTGCACGAGACGGCGCGCAAAGAAGACGCCCGCTGTATCGCTCTGCTGGAACTGGCTCGGCTCGATCCAGCCGGCGCCGCGCAGCGACGACCGCCTGGCGGCGAGTAAAACGGCGATCCCATCCCGTCCTTGACCTTCTTCCTCACAATCTCTTAGGCTTGCTTTGCAATTGCCGCAATGAAGATCCGCAAGCAAGCTCCGGGAGCAGGCGTTGCGCTCCGCGCACATCTTGGCCGGTCTACCCTGGCCAAACTCGCGGTGCGAAAATTCGACCCTCTGGACGTGCTGCGCCAGGCCGCGAAGAACCGCATCGCCCAGCTGCTGCCGGTCAAGTTCAAGCTGATGAGCGAGTCGCCGTTTGTCTTCTTCCGCGGGTCAGTGGAGATCATGGCCGCCGATCTGGGCCGCGCCGCCCACACCGGAATTGAAGTCCAGATGTGCGGCGACGCGCACGTCAAGAACTTCGGCTTCTTCGCCTCGCCTGGCGCGGAGATCGCGCTCGACATAAATGATTTCGACGAAACCCAGCGCGGTCCATGGGAGTGGGACGTAAAGCGTCTGGCCACCAGCATCGTGCTGGCCGGACGCGTCGCCGGCAACACTGATTCCGGCTGCAAGGACGCCACGCGCGTTTTCATCGCCGAATATTGTGAGTGGATCAGGCGTTTCGCCGCCATGCCCGCCATTGAGGTCGCGCGCCATCGCGCGTTGCGCAGCCTGCATGATCCGGTCATCCGTTCCGCTCTAAAAAAAGCGGAGCGCGCCAGTCCGCTCTCCAGCCTGAAAAGTTTGACGCACCAAGACCGCCATGGCGGCCGCAGCTTCATTTACAAGCGCGACTCCATGTGGGACGTAAAGGGCGCTGAAGCGAAAGCCGTGGTGCGGGCCCTGTCTGAGTATCGGGCCACTCTGGAGCCGGACCGCCAATCCCTCTTTGATCGCTATAGCCCCGCGGACATCGGATTCAAAGTTGTCGGCACCGGGAGCGTGGGTACGCGCGACTACATTGTGCTGCTGCTGGGCCGGCATGGCGGAGAGAACGATCCCATGTTTCTCCAGATCAAGGAAGAGCCGGCTTCCGCCTACGCTGAGTATTACAATGACCGCACCTCTCCGCGACATCAGGGCGAACGCGTGGTCCGCGGCCAGCACGCCATGCAGGTGTTTTCTGACCTGATGCTGGGCTGGTGCTCCATTGCCGGACGCGACTACCTGGTGCGCCAGATGAACGATCACAAGAGTTCCGTGGCGCCGGAAGACCTGAAAGGCGGCCGCCTGGTGGAATACGCAAGAGTCTGCGCGGAGCTACTGGCGCGTGGACATGCGCGCTCTGGGGAGCCGTCGCTCCTGGCGGATTATCTGGGCCGTCCGGGCAAGGCAGAGAAGGCGCTGCTGCAATTTGCGCTGGCCTATGCCGCCCTGGTGGAGAAGGATTATGAGGCCTTTCGCAAGGAACTGAAGCGCGGTCAGCTGAACGACGCAATAAAGGCGGCAGACCGCCGCATTTTTCCCGCCTGAAGCAGTTTGTGTTGCCGTAGTCCGATCCGGTGGAAGAGCGGCGCTTTCAGGGCCGCGATAAGGCTTTAAAGACGCGGGCTTTAGCCCTGATGCAAAGCCATCGGCGTGCTACATCAAATATAAAAGTGCTCTAAAGAATTAATTTTCCGCCTGAAGAGCCACTTTCCCCAGTCTGAAGAATCATTTTCCCGCCTGTAGAAAGTCGTTTTCCTGTCTGAAGATTCGTTGTTCCCGCCTGACCATGGATTTCCTGCTTGGCCAGGAAAACGAGAATATGGGCCCGGAGAAGGGCCCATTTTTTCGTGCGTTGCAGCTTCCCGACTCGTTGCAGGTCCCGACCTGTTGCAGTCCCGACCTAAAGAGAAAAGACAGGTTCGAATTTTCCCCTGATGAAACGATTGCCATGATTTTGCGCCGGACGTTTTAACCTGCGATGAACAGCCGGTTAATCTTGTGTGAGTCCCCGCCGTCTCTTTGCCTGCCGGGGCATGTGTTACACTGATATTGCTTCCTGTGACGTCCCACTCGATTGAATCCACAGCAAGGGCGCGTAGCTCAACTGGCAGAGCAACTGACTCTTAATCAGTAGGTTGAAGGTTCGATTCCTTCCGCGCTCACCAAGTTTCCAATAACTCACCACGTTGTCGTTTCAGGGTGTGCCGCAAGATTTCCCGGCTATGCCCTGGCTTCACCTGTTGTGCCGCGTTGATCCAGTGCCGCACGCACAATCCCGAGCAAGGACTAAGTTACTCTCTCGTTGTGCCTGTGCAGCTGGGTGTTTCAAACAGCGATTTCGCCGGAAATAGGCCCGGTGTCTGGATCTGCTGGATGCAGAATCGCTGTACTCAGCAGTCCTATGCGGTTTTCCGCGTGATATTTCTGGAGTATGTTGGACACGTGGAATTTTACGGTTCTTTGCGATATTTTCAGGATGCCGGCGATTTCCTTATTGGAAAATGCCTTGGCCAACAGACCGAACACCTGTTCTTCCCTCAGAGTGAGGGACCCCGATCCCGACGAGTTCTGGCGGACCATAGAATTACTTTGGGCATACTCTGCCAAGATCTCCTGACTCGCCCACAGCTTGCCGCTGTCAACCGCCCGGATGGTATTAATCAAATCCCTGGAGAAACCGCCTGATATAGGCACTACTCCTGATATACCCAGGTACAAGGCGCGCAGGGCTTCCTGCTTCACAGCCGAATCCGCCGAAATCAGCAGGATTGAGCGCCCTCCCCGCGATTGCCATTTGCAGGAATATTCAGGCCACCTTGGAATGGAGCAAGCATCGAGCAGCAACAGCCTGGGTCCATGTTGGTCGTCAGGCTGCCCCTCGAACTTTGCCAGGGATTCAACGGAACAAGACATTCCCGAATCTGAGCCAATAATCTGGGTGACAATCTGAAGTACTAGCGGATGCCGACTATAGAGATAAATCACCTTATGTTGGCTGGGGGCTACTAGTTTCATTGCAGCACTTAGTTTTCCAAGAATATGTGGTTGGACAAGTTTACAAAAAAAATGAGACAACCTTAATATTTTCTCCTTGTTTATTCTCCAAGCTTCCCAAATTGGAACTATGTTCCAATTTGAAACCTTGTCTGGCTTGAATCTAAAAGAGTTTTGCTTCTTCTGTCCCAACGTACATTTAGCGGGGCCATTCACGTGGCTAAACAATAGTGTTTCTTCGAGAGCGGAGTGGGCATGAATAATGCATCAGACTCGCCGGATAACAGGCTGGCATTCGACATGACCATCTTTTCTATCCTTCCGGCCCACCAGGCACGTATCAGGGCACAACTTCAGTCGGGTCGCAAAACCACACCCACGGTGATCGCCTGACCAGTTGCCAGCTCTCGCTTTTATTCCCGCTTTTGCAGAAAATATTCTCGCGCCGCGCGTGGAATAAATCGCGCTCCTATCTCGTTTTGCATGGTGTACAAAGCAAGGCAATCACAAAAATGCCTTCATACATTGCAAATCGAAAATAGGAGAAATCTCATGAAAACCGCTCTGATCCGCGTACTCGCCATCGCAACCCTGGCCAGTTCCATGTCAGCATTTGCCTTAACCGACGAGCCTAAACGCGACGATGCAGCCACCACCTCCGCCAAACAACAGGACGGATGCCCCGAGAGCGCTGGCCACGCAAAGAAAGAGAAAAAAGCCAGGCTCCAGCGGGACGAGCGGACCGAACAGGAAAAAGAATTCGACCACGTGCTGATGGGAATCTATGGATGAGCGGTGACGCCCCCAAAAGCACAAGACGCCGCAGCAGTGAAAGATAACCAGCTTCCTGCTGCCGGCGCTTGCAAAAAAGTGTTGTTGCAGGCACAGCGATTCAAGCCAGACAAAGTTTCAAATTGGACACAGAATTTTGTTTTTCCTGTCCCAGCGTACAGGTGATCAGGACCCTTTGTGTCTCTCAGTACAGTTGCTCCGGCGCAGGGTGTCGCGTATTTTTGAACACTCATTTGCCCGTCGAAAGATTGCAAGTCTGAACGAATCACGCTTGTGACTCGGAATGGCGACAGCCTGCCCGCCAGGTACTTCCGAGGTCAATCATTTATAAGATCCAATTAAGGAAGGCCCAGAATGTTTTTCCCCCGTCTGGAATCATGGTTTGCAGTTCAAGTTGTGCCACAACATGAAAAGCAAGTTGCGTCAATGCTGGAATACAAGGGCTACGAGCACTTCTTGCCAACGTACGTGAGTAAACGCCGTTGGTCTGACCGGGTAAAGGTGTTGGAACGCCCTTTGTTTCCTGGTTACGTTTTCTGCCGGTTGCGCGAAATGTCGCTCGGATATGTCTGCATGACGCCGGGAGTAATACGGATTCTGGGAGCTGGTCCGAACTCAACCAGTATCCCGGATGCTGAAATCGAAGCAATCGCCCGGGCTGTGAAGTCAGGCCTTGATATTTGTCCATTTATTCCATACGCACGAATTGGCCAACAGGTGCGTGTCAAACAAGGTCCTTTAGCTGGAATCGTAGGCCGGCTCATTCAAATCAAGAATCGTACAAGGTTGGTTCTGGCAGTGGAAGTTGCATTCAAAGCTGTTACGGTAGACATAGATGCGGCTGAGGTAACGCCGTTAGAGTTCGCATGACTCAGACAAATCGCCCGCCTGCCTGGCCGCCGATTCACATTTTGTCCCTATAAATTGTTAATAGCTAAATAGCCATGAGCTTTCCCAGTTCTACACCGCAATCGCTGACTCTTTACGAGAAGGTCTGGAATTCTCATGTCGTGCATGAAGAGCCGGACAGTCCATCCATTCTTTACATTGATCGTCATTTCATCCATGAGGCCAGCTCGCCACAGGCATTTGCCGGGCTCAGGTCAGCCAACCGAAGAGTGAGAAGACCGGATTTGACATTCGCGGTTATGGACCACATGGTCCCTACGACCCATCGCGACCTGCCAATACTGGATGAAACCGCAACGAAGCAGCTCAATGTCCTGGCCGACAACTGCCGCGAAACCGGAATACGCTTGTTTGATATACATAACCAGAACCAGGGCATTGTTCATGTGATAGGTCCTGAGCTGGGTATCACGCAGCCGGGGCAAACCATTGTTTGCGGAGACAGTCACACCTCTACTCATGGGGCGTTCGGGACTTTGGCATTCGGCATCGGTACGAGTGAAGTGGAGCATGTGCTCGCGACCCAGTGCCTCGCGCAATTCAAATCCAGGACAATGCTCGTGCGTCTTACGGGAAAAATGCCTTCGGGCACCACGGCCAAAGACATCATCATGGCAGTGATCGGACAGATTGGAGTAGCGGGCGGAACAGGCCACGCAATTGAGTTCGCCGGTCGGGCGGTCCAGGAGTTATCCATGGAGGGACGCATGACTGTGTGCAACATGGCTATCGAAGCAGGGGCCAGGGCTGGCATGATCGCACCCGATGAGACAGCTTTTGCCTACCTTGAAGGGCGGCCTTTTGTCCCTCGTGGAAAAGCGTTTCAAGAAGCTACGGAAAGGTGGCAGACCCTGAAGTCGTCTGAAGGCGCACAGTACGATCAGACCGTTGACTTTGATGTCAGCGCTCTCGCGCCCCAGGTGACATGGGGAACAAATCCGGAAATGGTAACTGACGTGAATGGAAAGGTCCCGGCCCCGGGCTCTTTTCAGAATGCGTCGCGCCGGCGGGCCGCGGAGCTGGCCCTCGAATATATGGACCTTCAGCCGGGAACTCCGATTACCGACATCTATCTGGACCGGGTGTTCATCGGCGCCTGCACCAATTCCCGGATTGAAGACTTGCGCTCAGCAGCGCGGATTGTCGAGGGAAAACATATAGCGCGTACGATCAAACAAGCGCTGGTCGTGCCTGGATCACGCAGGGTAAAAGCCCAGGCCGAAGAAGAAGGGCTGGACAAGACATTTGAAAGGGCGGGATTCGAATGGCGTCATGCCGGCTGCAGCATGTGTATCGCGGCCAATGATGACGTGGTTCCCGCCAAGGAACGGTGCGCGAGCACATCGAACCGCAATTTCGAGGGCCGCCAGGGAAAGGAAAGCCGCACGCACCTGGCAAGCCCCGCGATGGTAGCGGCGGCGGCCATAGAAGGCCACTTCGTGGATGTTCGACGGTGGATGGCCGGGTCGGAGGATAATTAAATGAGGCCGTTCCTTAGCCACACGGGCCTGGTGGCGCCCCTCGATCGCCTAAATGTGGATACCGACCAGATCGTGCCAAAGCAATTTTGCAAACTGGTGACGCGCGAAGGTTACGGAAGGGTCCTTTTTTATGATTGGCGCTATCTTCCGGGGGAAGTTCCCAATCCGGACTTCATTCTGAATTTGCCCGCTTATCGGGGAGCTTCAATTCTCCTCGCGCGCGAAAACTTCGGCTGCGGTTCAAGCCGGGAACACGCGCCCTGGGCGCTGGTGGACTATGGTTTTCGCGCAATTGTTGCTCCGAGCTTTGCGGATATCTTCTACAACAACTGCCTCAAGAATGGCCTTCTGCCCGTGACTTTGCCTGAGGCCGATATCAATGAATTATTTGCCCGCGCCGCAAAGTTCCGCAGTTATGAACTTAAGGTTGATCTCGAAAATCAGACTGTTGCCGATTATGAGGACTTGCGGCTTTCTTTTTCGATCAGCAGCTTTTCCAGGAAGTGCCTCCTCCAGGGTTTGGACGATATTGAGTTGATTTCGCAATATGAATCCAAGATCGCCGGCTACGAAAACCGTTACCGGCCGGAAGCTCGCCTGTATGCTCCGATTGACCCATTGGGCAACAGTGACGAAGATAATTCGCGCTCTGAACTTACGTTTGTAGCCGGCAAATAAACTGAAACCACGGCTTTATCTGCCAACCTGTGCCTTCGCGATAGCTGTTCTAACATCCGACCATCTACCATGCCTTCCAACCTTCCAGCACCCACTCTGATTGATGTGCTTGCGCTTCGGGCTGTCCATCAATCCAATAAAGAGGCTTTCACGTTCTTGCCGGAAACCGGTCAAGAAGCTTCTTTGACCTATGGGGAACTAGACCGTCGTGCGCGGCTGGTCGCAAGCTGGTTGCAAAGGCATATGCAAGTGGGAGACCGGGCGCTGCTCCTCTATCCGCCGGGCTTGGAATACATCGTCACTCTGTTTGGATGCCTCTATGCCGGAGTCATCGCCGTACCTGCTTACCCGCCCCGGATGCGCAATAAGACCGAGCGAATCCAGAGGATTGCCTCTGATTGCAGCCCGCGGTTCGTTTTGACGACACAAGAAACCATGGGACGGCTGAAAATGGTGCTCACACCGCAGATCAGCTCGGAAGAGCCGCCACGCTGGATTGACCCCGAAGCGGAACTCCTGCAAGAGGGATTTTCGACTGAGGTCACTGTGCCTGAGGGTCGGCCTGCTCTAAGCTCCGTTGCGTTTCTGCAATACACGTCTGGCTCAACGTCCATGCCCAAGGGTGTGATTGTCACGCATGGAAATATCATGCACAACCTGGGCATGCTCAAGGAAGCTTACGAGCACACCGAAGAATCAGTATTCATTTCCTGGTTGCCCATCTTCCATGACATGGGGCTGATCGGAAACATCTTCTCCGCCGTTCACGCGGGCGCGCATTGCGTCTTCATGTCGCCGGCCGCATTTATTCAAAGGCCTGTGCGGTGGCTGGAGGCGGTTTCGCGTTATCGCGGCACTTTTAGCCTGGCCCCCAACTTTGCGCTGGACCTGTGCTGCAACAAGATCGGCGAGGAAGAAAAATCCCGAATGGACCTTAGCAGTTGGCGAACATTGTGCAGCGGCGCTGAACCGATACGCGGAAATACCATGAAGAAATTCGCGGAAGCATTTGCTTGCTGCGGATTTCGGCAGGATGCTCTTCTGGCGGGTTATGGACTGGCCGAGGCCACGCTGATGGTTAGCTGCACGCGAAAACGGACAAGCTTTCTGCGGCAGTTCGATGCCATCTCACTGGAGCGAAACCAGGTGAGCGAAGTTGATAAGGACCATCGTTCCAGCCGAACAATAGTGAGCTGTGGCTATGGCAGTCCAGACCAGAGCATCAGCATCGTCGACCCGGCCACGTCGGGACCCTGCGCGCCTGGTCATATCGGAGAAATCTGGATTTCCGGGGCGAGCGTGGCCGCCGGATACTGGAACAACTCTGAGCTGACAAAATCTACGTTCCACGCGCACCTCATGGGCGATGGCCGAGCATTTCTTCGAACCGGAGACCTGGGATTTCTCCATCAGGGAGAACTGTATGTAACCGGCAGGATCAAGGACCTGATCATTATTGATGGGCGGAACCACTATCCTCAGGACATTGAGTCAGCTGTTGAGCAGGCCCATGCGGCAATTCGTCCGGGTTACGGCGCGGCCTTCTCGGTTGAAATTGCCGATGCAGAACGCCTGGCGATCGTTTATGAGATTGAGCGCACTCAACGAAACGCAGACCTGACGGGGGTAATTCGTTCGATCCGCCGGACAATCTCCGAGTATTTTGATTTACAGGCACAAACGATTGTTCTCACCCGGCCCGGCAGTGTGCCGAAGACTTCAAGCGGAAAGATTCAGCGCGCGGCCTGCAGAGATCGCTTTCTGCGAGGAGAGCTGGAGATAGTTGCCAGCTGGAGTTCCGCACCGGATGCGACGGAAGCAAAGCCGGCGATACCGCCGGCGAAGGTATCTTCCAGGCCGTATCTTACCCGCTCAGAAATTCGCGAGTGGTTGATAAACCGAATTGCCGGCAAGCAAGGCATACCTGCCAGCGGCTTGGATCTATCCTGTCCTTTTTCTGAATATGGCCTCGGTTCCAGAGAAGCGGTGGCTTTGGCGGGCGAGCTTGAAGAACTGACAGGCCGTCGCTTTGCGGCAACGCTCCTTTATGACTACTCCTCGATTGAGAGGCTGGCTGCGCATTTGTCGGAAATGCCGCCGGCGCCGGTTTCAAATTCAGGCTTGCGAAAGACAGCACAGCCCGGGCGTGACGACATCGCGGTAATCGGCATGACTTGCAGGTTCCCCGGGGCCCGGAATATTGAGGAGTTCTGGCAACTACTCTGCAATCGCGTGGATGCCATCCGTCGCACTCCCAATGACATTCACAGGGTTGCGGCCACAACCAGCAGTAGCACACAACCGTGGGGCGGGTTTATTGATGATGTTGATCAATTTGACGCCAAGTTTTTTAGCATTGCTCCATCTGAGGCTCCCTGCATCGATCCTCAGCAGCGGATGGTCATGGAGCAAGCGTGGCTGGCTCTTGAAGACGCCGGATTAACTCGTGAACAGCTGGCAGGCTCGAACGTGGGTGTGTTCCTGGGGATCTCGAACAATGATTACCTGCGTTGCCGGATCGGTGATTTTACAACCGAAGGAACCTACAGCGTAACGGGAAACAGCTTCAGCGTGGCGGCGAACCGGGTCTCTTACGCGTTTGACTGGCGAGGCCCCAGCGTGGCGGTTGATACCGCGTGTTCGTCTTCCCTGGTCGCTGTCCATCTTGCCTGCCAGAGTTTGCTGTCAGGGGAATCCAATATTGCACTTGCGGGAGGGGTGAATCTGATCCTCTCGCCAGCCGTCTCCAGCAGGTTTTCAGAAGCTGGACTGATGGCGGCAGATGGACGCTGCAAGACATTTGATGCCCGGGCCGATGGGTACGTGCGAAGCGAGGGAGTAGGAGTTGTCGTACTTAAGCCGCTGAGCGGTGCCATTGCCGATGGCGACCGGATCTATTGCGTGGTTCGGGGGAGCTACGTTGGGCAAGACGGACGCTCGAATGGGTTGCTGGCGCCCAGCCGTCCGGCGCAGGTTGCGATGTTGCGCGAGGCGCTTCGGCGCGCGGATGTTGCGCCGGGAGACATTCAGTTCGTTGAAGCCCACGGGACAGGAACATTTCTGGGAGATTCAATTGAAGTCAATGCTCTTGCGGAAGTCCTGGCAGAAGGCAGAGCAGCGGGAACCGAGTGCTTTCTGGGAGCCGTGAAAACCAACATTGGTCACGCCGAATCGGCGGCCGGCATCGCAGGATTTATAAAGACTGCCCTGGCTCTTTACCACGGCAGCATACCTCCCAACCTCCATTTTGCCGAGCCGAACGCAGAGACGCCGCTGGCCAACCCAACCTCGTTTTTGAAGGTCCCTGCAAAGGCCCAGCTATGGCTCACAAGCGGGCCGCACCGAGCTGGTGTGAGTTCCTTCGGGTTTGGCGGAACCATCGCGCATGTGGTGCTCGAAGATCGTCTCAATCAGGAAGGCAATGTGCCGGTAACTGAGCAGGAAGACAAAAACACTCACATACTGGCATTCTCAGCTGCGTCGCCGTACTCATTGCAGACTCTGGCTGGCTCTTATCGCGATTACCTGAGTGACCCAGCCAACAGATTTTCATTGAAGGACATTTGCTTTACGGCGGCAGTTCGAAGGTCTCATCATCACCAGCGGCTGGCGGTTGTGGGAGATTCACACTCCACGGTCGCTCAAGCCTTGGCGGACTTGCTGGGCAATGAGCAGCTGCTTGACCGGGCGAAGCGCGCAAGAACGACACGAGAGCCGCAAAAGATCTTTGTTTTTCCCGGTCAAGGCGGCCAATGGCTTGGGATGGGCCGCCGCTTGCTTCAGCAAAACAGGGTTTTCCGTCAGACGATCGGCGCTTGCGAAGAATGCATGCGCGCTCATGTGCCGTGGTCGCTCGTAGACATGATCACAAATGAAAAGGGTGGGGGACTCTCGAGCGTAGACGTCATCCAGCCGATGATTTTTGCCATCCAGGTTGGGTTGTCAGAGGTGTGGAAATCCTGGGGGATCCAGCCGGATGTGATCATGGGACAAAGCATGGGAGAAATTGCCGCGGCTTATGTCGCCGGAGCGCTGCGCCTGGAAGATGCAGCCCATGTGGTTTGTCTGCGCAGCAGGTTGTTGACGAAGATAAGCAACAAAGGTGCCATGGCCATGGCAGCCGTATCGTCCGCCGAGGCAGAACAGATTTTGCACGACACCAGGCTCACAGGTGACGTTTTTGTGGCTGTCAGCAGCAGCCCGGCCTCGACGGTACTCTCCGGAAGCCGCGAAGCGATCGCCGACCTGATCGCGCACCTCGACCGGCGCGCGGTTTTCTGCCGACGCATTGATGTGGATTACGCATCGCATTGCCCTGGCGTTGAACCGATACGCGAAGAATTGCTCGAAGGTCTATCGAAGCTCGTGTCTCAGGCCCCTTCTGTTCCTATGTACTCCACGGTCACCACAACGCCGGTTACCGGGCAGCAACTTAATGCAGCCTACTGGTGGCAAAACCTTCGAGCTCCTGTCCTGTTCGCAGAAACGATCTCTCAGATACTGGAAAAACAGCCGGATGTCATCCTTGAGATCAGCCCTCATCCACTGCTGGAGACGGCAATCAGAGAATCGCTCGCCTATCGAAGCGCCCGGGCGGAATTTCTGCCATCGATGCAGCGTAACACTGACGAATTGACTACTTTGCTCGGATCGTTAGGCACGCTTTATACCCATGGGGCAGCGGTCCGGTGGCCTCAGGTTTATCCGGAAGGCCGGTTTGTTTCCACGCCGGCCTACCCATTTGATCGAAAGTCATTCTGGATCGAAGCGCCTACGGGTGAAATGAAGGCGGATGCTATGCAGGAACACAATATCAGCGCTGTTCTTTCGAGCGGAAGAGATGAATCGTCGGCCAGGCAGTCAGCACGGCCTGCAAGCGCCGCGACGCTTGCCAAACAGCCGTCGGTTGCGGGCAAGAAAGACGCAGTTTTGGAGAGGCTGCGGCAGATCGTAGCGCGCTTATTGCAACTGAATTCTGAAGACATCGAGTTCACCGCTCCCTTTCTGGAAATGGGGGCCGATTCTATGGTTTTGGCCCGTGTGCTGAAGGCCATCGCCGACGAATTCGAAGTCAACCTCTCACTGAAGCAGCTGTTTGAACAATTCACAACCCTGGACGCGCTGGCAGACTTCATCTGTGCGACGGGCCATTTCGAGCAGGAGAGCGCGGAATCCCATCGAAACCCGCCGGACAGCCCACAGCAGGCCAGCTCTGAAGGGGGGCCTGCAGATCAATTCACGCCGGGGGCATCGGCCAAAAACAATTCGTTGGCGGAATTGACGTCGACAGAGCTGGAGCGAATCTTTTCAAATCAGTTGTCAGCCATTTCTTCTGTGGTTGCCGGGCAACTCGAAACTCTTCGGGGCCGGACCGCACCTGCGCATCGCGAGCTGCACCAGACTCAAACCGAACCTGTAGCTCGGACTACCTCAGCGCCCGGGACCATCGCCGATGGCAAGGCAAGTCAAAAAAGAATTCAGCCGCCTCCTAAGAAAGATGTATTTGTCGCTTACAGCCCGATACAACCGGGAGCTGCGAAGCCATTGCCAGAGAAGCAGCAGAGGTATCTTGACCATCTGATCAGGAGCTACACCGGCAAGACGGCAAAATCGAAGGAGATGGCCCAGGCTTATCGTGGCGTATTAGCGGATAACAGGGCCTCTGCCGGTTTCAGGTACTCAATCAAGGAGATGCTATATCCGCTCCATGCCCGGAGTTCTTCTGGTGCGCATATCTGGGACGTGGATGGCAATAAATATGTGGACCTCACGATGGGGTTCGGCGTCAACTTATTTGGGCACAATCCAGCTTTTGTCATAGATGCAATTGAGCAACAACTGAAAAATGGGATCCATCTCGGCCCGCAATCCGATCTTGCTGGAGAAGTTGCGGCACTGGTCAGCAGCCTGACGGGAATGGATAGAGTGACTTTCTGCAACTCAGGCACAGAGGCCATCATGATGGCCCTGCGCCTGGCGCGGACCGCGACCGGACGGCGGAAAGTGGCGCTCTTTGCGGGCTCATATCATGGCACATTCGATGGCGTTCTGGCGCAGGAGGATGGGCGCTTGCAACCAGTTCCTCTTGCACCCGGAGTCTTGCCTGGGGCGGTTGAAGACGTGCTGGTCCTTGATTATGCTGATCCGCAGTCCCTTGAACTGTTAGAGAAAAATGCAGAGCAGCTGGCAGCGGTTTTGGTGGAACCTGTACAGAGCAGGCGGCCGGATTTGCAGCCGAGAGAATTTCTGCACCAGCTGCGCGCATTGACCCGGCAATTTCACATTGCATTGATTTTTGATGAGGTGATCACGGGCTTCCGCATTGCGCCCGGCGGGGCCCAGGAGTGGTTCGGAATAGACGCCGACATCGCTACCTACGGAAAAATCGCCGGCGGCGGCATGCCCATCGGCATCATTGCTGGCCGCCAGAGTTACATGGACGGCATTGACGGCGGCTTCTGGCAGTTCGGGGACCTCTCTTATCCCGTCGCCGAAACCACATTCTTTGCCGGTACCTTCTGCAAGCATCCACTGGCCATGGCGGCCGCCAAAGCCGTTTTGGGGAAGATCAAAGAACAAGGGCCCGCCCTGCAGCAACGCCTCGCACAGCAGACCGAAGCATTCACCACTGAGTTGAACGAGTATTTTCGGTCCGCAGCAATTCCAATTCAGATGGTTCGTTTCGGTTCACTCTTCCGCTTTGCCTTTAAGGGCAATCTGGACCTGCTTTTTTACAGTTTGTTGGACAAGGGAGTGTACATTTGGGAAGGCCGTAATTGTTTTCTCTCCACCGCCCACACTGCTCATGACATAAGAGACGTCGTGAATGCAGTCAAGGAAACCGTAGTCGCTCTTCAGGCCAGCGATTTCCTGCAGACGCCGGGCAGACCTGCGAAATCCGCTCCGTCTCATACCGGCAACGGCAATGGTCACTTTTCTACCGGCGATTGCACAGAGTTTCCTGCGACGGCAACGCAGAAGGACTTATGGTTGTTGTCCCAGAGCGGAAAAACAGCATCCCTCTCCTATAACCTGCCTGTCGCTTTGCGATTAAAAGGAGAGCTTCAGGTACCTGTACTCAAGTCTGCGCTGGCGCGCGTGATTGAACGGCATGAGGCCTTACGCTGTGTTTTCAGCGCAGACGGCCAGTCTCAGAGGATTCTCTCCGGCATTACCACTGAATTACTGGAAACCGACCTCTCTTTGGTTGCCGCATCCCTGCGAGAGACAGCATTATCGCAATACCTGGAGGAGGAAGCTCAGCAATCCTTTGAAATGAGCGGCAAGGTCCTCTGGAGAGCAAAGCTGCTAAAGCTGGATGCGCATGAGCATGTACTGCTGCTTACTACTCACCATCTTGTGGCTGACGGCTGGTCCATGGGAGTTCTGCTTCACGAACTAAGTTCGTTTTATTCTGCTGGCGTCGAAGGCCGCGAATGCGACCTGCCCCACCCGGTGCGGCTGACGGAATATCTTGCCTTTCGGGAAATGCAGTTGAGCGGCCCGGCTATGGCGGCAGCCGAAAAATACTGGCTGGAAAAATTGAAAGAAGCGCCTCAGGCATGCGTGCCGCTGCATGAACCGCGGTCCGCCACAAACGCGGGGCGCCGCATCCACTGGACGCTGCCTGCCGCCCTATACTCTGACCTTTCTGCGCTCAGTGCGCGGCTCGGTAGCACCCTCTTCATGACCTTGCTTGCGGCTTACCAGATGTTCCTTGCGCAAGAGACGGGTTGCGATGACGTGGTTACGGTTATCCCCACAGCCGGGCACAGTCATTTGCAGAATGCGCAGTTGGTCTATGACTGCAGCAACCTTGTGGCTGTCAGGTCCCGTTGGACACCGGATTCGACTTTCACGGATTCAGTAAAGGCCGTGCGCCAGGAATTGCTGGATTCCGAGCCCTATAACTTCTATCCGTTCGCGCAATTAGTGCGCAAACTCCAGCCGCCGTGCGATCCGAGTCACTGGCCAATGTTCAATCTGGATCGGCCGCTCAATAGCTTCAGATTTTCAGGCTTGGACGTTGAAACGGCTCCAGTCCCGGTTGCATACGTAAACTTCGATTTTGGCCTGAACATAACCATCCTCGCCGGTAAGATCGAATTCAGCATTGATTGCAAGACCTCCGCGTTGACTGAAGAGAGGATGCAGGCATGCGGCCATGACTTCATCTCTTTGCTGAACAGAATTGTTGCCGATCCAGGTTTGTCTCTGGGCAGTCTTGATCGCCGCCCTTCAATCCAGTTGCAACATGGAATTCCTGAAGAACAACAAGAGTACGCCGCCCCCAGGACACCCATGCAGCAGGTATTGGCGGGCATTTGGACAGAGGTGTTCAGCCGAAAAGAGATCAGCATTTTTTCCAATTTCTTTGACCTCGGCGGACATTCACTACTGGCGACGCAGATTGTGTCCCGCGTTCGCGAACTGCTGGATACAGAACTGGGAGTGGGAGTGTTGTTTCAACATCCCACGATCGCAAAGCTGAGTGCGCACATCGAGACAGCAACACAAAAACTTCCAGTGCCTGCCGGCCAGTCCATTGTTCCCGTGGACCGTAATCAGGTCCTGCCGGCTTCATTTTCCCAGCGGCGATTGTGGCTGACGGATCTGTTGGAGCCCGGCAACACCGCATACAACATCAGTGGCGTCATTCGTCTGCTCGGCCCTCTGGACCGTGGCATCGTGGAAAAAACTCTCAATGAGGTCGTCAGGCGGCATGAAGCGTTGCGGACGGTTTTTGAATCCAGCGACGAGGACCCGGTGCAGAGGATTCTGCCATTCCAGCCTTTCATGCTGGAAGTGGCTGACATCAGTCCGCTCGAAGAACCTTACAAGCTCCAGGCGGTGGCGCATTACACGCGCCAATCGATGAGAATTCCTTTTGATCTGGCAACCGGTCCCCTCATGCGCGCGAGCATGCTTCGGATGGGCGCGGATGATCATGCGCTCGTCATGGTGTTCCATCACATCATCATTGACGGGTGGTCATTGGGTGTTCTGTTAAAGGAGATATGCCTTTTATACGATGCATTTTCCGCTGGAAAGCAATCTCCTCTGCCGGAACTGCCAATCCAGTTTGCCGACTACGCGGTCTGGCAGCGCCAATGGATGTGCGATGAAACATTGGAGCTGCAGATGAACTTTTGGATGGACCAGCTCAAGGGCGTGCCCTCCTTCATCAGGCTGCCCACCGACCGGCCCAGACATACAACACCCAGTTTCCGCGGCGCACGGGAGCCATTTGCCCTGCCACCCGATCTGTCCGAATCGTTTCGCGAGTTATGCCGTAAGCAAGGCGCGACATCTTTCATGGGCCTTCTTGCGGTCTTTTCCCTCCTGCTGAACCGGTACTCGGGACAGGATGATTTTGTTGTCGGAACTGACGTTGCGAACCGTAGCCGCCTGGAGATCGAAGGGGTGGTGGGCTGCTTCGTAAATCTCCTGCCTCTCCCCATGCGACTGGGCGGCGATCCATCGTTTCGAGACTACCTGCAGCGCACACGGGCGCTTACGCTTGCTGCTTATGCGCGGCAGGACATACCCTTCGACCAGCTGATCCAGAGGCTGCGCCCTGAACGCAAACTCACGAGTACGCCCCTTATTCAGGTCTTCTTTGCGTACGAAAACATGCCGCTTCCGGTTCTGCAAACCGGGAATGTCAGCGTGGAAGTTGTTCCAGTAGAAATGGAGACAACCGAATTTGAACTGCTCCTTTCAATTGAGGACACGTCCAGTTCCTTTAAGGGAACACTTGGATATAGCACCGACCTCTTTGATCGCGTGCGGATTCAGGCCATGATCTCTCAGTTTCAGGCATTGCTGGAAGAAGTCGTGGCCTATCCTGAACACCCGCTTTCCGCATTTTCACTGATTGCCGAAAACGAACAATCTCTTTATTCAACCCAATCTGCTTCTTAAAAAAACCTCCGGCAGCCATCTGCCTTGGAGGAATAAACCGGAGGATATGGTGCCATGGAAGAAAAAGACGATCAGCGCATGTATTCAGTCGTGGTGAATGATGAAGAGCAGTATTCCATCTGGTTCGCGGGCCGGGAACTGCCGGCAGGCTGGCGGCTGTGCGGCAAGAGCGGCACGAAGGAGCAGTGTTTGGAGTACATCAAGACCGTGTGGACGGACATGCGGCCCCTCTCATTGCGCAAGCGCATGGAGGCTGCCGTCGAGCCGCGAGCGTGAGCAGCGGCGGTCCTGGGCCCGGAAACCTTCATGTGGAAAGCCTGGTGAATCTTCAGGCGAGGAGTGATTGTGTATAAAGTCTCTCTCATCAACATGCCATTTGCCGATCTGTGGTATCCATCCATAGCTCTTACCCAGTTGAAGACAGTTGTCGAAGAGCAGTTGGGGGACAAGGTCAGTGTCAGGATCTTGTACCTGAATCAGGATATTGCCCAATATTTTGGCGTCAGACTGTACTGCTATATCTCCGGCGCGCTGGAAACAAACATGGCCGCGATGGGTGATTGGCTGTTCAGCAATATTGCTTTTCCCGATAAAGAAGACAACGTGGATGCCTACTTCCAGAGATGTTTCCCGGGCACAGATCCGGAGACCGAGAACAACAAGGTGCAGATCCTCCGCAAGAGAAAAGGGCTCAGCACCCTGTTGGACAGGCTGATCTCGAAGTACGCTCTTGCGGACGACGACCTTGTCGGATTCACTTCAATGTTTTGCCAGAATGGGGCGTCTTTTGCTCTCGCAAAAAGGATCAAGGACCGCAATTCGCGTGTAATCACAATCGTGGGGGGAGCGAACTGCGAGTCACCCATGGGGCAGGAGTTGGCGCGTCATGCCGATCAAATCGACTATGTCTTCAGCGGTCCGGCCCTTAAGAGTCTTCCGCAATTTCTGCAGGCGTGCGTTGATGCAGATAGAGGGAAATGCGACGAGATCAGGGGCGTTTTTTCCCGGCGAAACGCAGACAGGGAGATCGGCTTGCATGAATCGCTCGGCGAAGAATTGGATATTAATCACGATGTGCGATTAGATTACTCGCTGTTTCTCGATACCCTGGAGAAAAACTTCCAGCATAACGATATTCGCCCCATCCTCCTGTTTGAAACATCCCGGGGATGCTGGTGGGGACAAAAGGCCCATTGTACGTTTTGCGGACTTAACGGCGGCACCATGGCTTATCGCTCGATGGAGCCTGCCGCCGCCATCCGCAAATTCAATGAAATGTTTGAATACGCTTCCCGATGCACCCATTTCAATGCTGTCGACAATATTTTGCCTAAAAGCTATCTCGCTGAGGTCCTGCCGCACATTCATACGCCGGAAACCGCGGAACTTTTCTATGAGGTGAAGGCCGACTTGAGCAAGAAGGACGTTGAAGTTTTGTCGAAAGCACGGGTTAAGCGGATTCAACCCGGAATCGAGTCGTTGTCCACCTCAACTCTGAAGCTCATGAGGAAAGGCACAACGGTTTTCCAGAACCTTGCCTTGCTTAGGAACTGCCTGGTGTTCGGCATTCATGTGGAATGGAACTTGCTGATCGGTTTCCCTGGTGAACCCGAGAAGGTCTTCGAAAAATACGTCGCAGACATTCCCAGGCTTGTGCATTTGCCTCCGCCTCAGGGAACATTCCACGTGCGATTTGACCGATACAGTCCATATTTTGTGCAGGCCAAAGAATACGGACTTGATTTGCATCCGAGCGATTTTTATAGATTCATTTATCCCTTCAGCGAAGAGGTCCTTCGCAACATCGCCTACTACTTCACCGATCACAATTATTCGGCTGCCTATATCAGTGCGGTGAGCGCGTGGAGCACCAGGGTACGCGACCAAATTGCTTTTTGGCGTTCCCGATGGGACGGCGGCCGGTATTCAGCCCCAAAACTTGTGTGGAAGACGAGGCGTGGAACCACGGTCGTCTATGACTCGCGGGGCGAGAGCGAAATCGAGCACGAACTCGATGAATCTGGCACAGCGCTCCTGCAACACCTGGCAATACCCAAAAGGGAGAGTGACCTCGTTTCTCTGTTCCCGGCTTTCGATGCCGCGAAGGAACTCGCCAATCTCAAACAGAAGGGGCTCGTGTTTGAAGAAGAGCAGCGCTATATGAGCCTGGTGACGGAAGATCCGGTGGATGGGCAGAACCAGGCTGCTGAGGGATCGCTGAATTATGAGACTTCAGTGCAGGAGATGTTGCCGGCATAAACAGATTTGTCGATGGCCGCGGTTCGGAGCGACTCTCGGGCAGAAGTGCCGGCGGCAGCACAAATCATCTGGAGGAAAAGATGGCAGAAATGGGCAGTTACTGTAAAGCGTATCGGGCGGAGGATCTCCGCAAATTCCCCGGCTGGGTTGAAAAGGCAGAGCCACTCGTCGTGAGGCGAAGGCCCTCTTCAGAAGAAGAACCGGAACGGCAAAACGACAATTCGGCCGCCGAAGAAACCAGCTACTTCTATCTCCAGGAAAATTTTATGGTTACCGCTGGAATTTTCCGCGATCAAAAAATTGCATTCGACCATGTTACAGATGAGTGGAAAGAATTCTGTAAGAATGTGCTGAAATTTGAAGTTCCCAGCCGATAGCTTGCTCGCATTCGGGCCCGGAAGACCCGCTCACAAGCGATTTCATCGCGCTCCGAAGCTCCGTAGATTTGTCATTCTTGTGAATGTCCAACTCACAATTCGTGGATCTGCTTTTCCTTTGGGGGAAAACCAATGATCAGCAGCAACAAACCGGCACACCTGACGTACTTGTGGGAATTTCTGCAGAGTCAGGCGGAACACAATCCGCGGGCGATTGCGGTTGTGTGCCAGGGGCAAGCGCTTAGCTATGGCGAACTTCACCGGCAATCCAATCAACTGGGCTGGTATCTCAGAAGGATCGGAATCGATGCGGAGACGCGCGTAGGAGTATGCCTGCCGCGCAGTCCTGAACTGATGATCGCGATTCTGGGCATATGGAAAGCCGGTGGAATTTACATCCCGCTGGATCCAGCGTATCCCGAAGAACGGCTTGCCTTCATGGTGGAAGACGCGCAGTTGGCGGCGCTGCTGACTGAATCACAAATGGATGATTTGGCCGGAAACCGGGGTCGTACCGTGTGCCTCGACCGGGAATGGGGTGTGATCACGCAAGAAACCACGGAGAATCACCCCGTACGGACATTTCCGGAGAGCCTCGCCTATGTGATGTATACGTCAGGGTCAACCGGTAAACCTAAAGGCGCCATGATCGAACATCGGGGAATGATGAACCATCTGTGGGCCAAGGTGGAAGACCTGGGCCTGAGCGACTCAGACATTGTTGCTCAAAATGCGCCTTCTTCATTTGATGTCTCAATCTGGCAGATGATGGCTGTCCTGCTGGCCGGGGGCCAGGTACAAATCATCGATGAAGAAATTGCACGCGACGCCGAGACGTTGCTTGCCGGAGTGCAGCGCCTGGGGATCACGGTCCTGCAAACCGTGCCGACTCTGCTCGGAATCATGATTGATCAGCAGGAGCAGGCGGGCGAGCAGCGGCTTCCCCTTCAAAAACTGCGCTGGATGATCTCCAATGCGGAGGCCCTGCCCGGTACCATGTGCAACCAGTGGGCCAAGCTTTATCCGCAAGTGCCTTTGCTGAATGCCTATGGACCAACCGAGTGTTCCGATGATATTGCCCACTACGTCGTGGAGCAGGTTCCCCACGCCCAATGGATGTATGCGCCTCTCGGCTCGCCTCTCCGCAACATGAAAAGCTATGTGCTGGACGGCCGGATGCGCCAGGTTCCCATCGGCATGACGGGGGAAATGTATATCGGAGGAGTGGGTGTGGGCCGCGGTTACTTGAACCGGCCTGGCCTCACAGCTGAGCGGTTCGTGCCCGATCCATTTTCTCCGGAACCCGGAGCGCGACTTTACAGGACGGGAGATTCAGTCCGGCGTCTTGCCGGCGGGCAAGCGGATTTTGTTGGACGCCTGGATAATCAGGTGAAACTCAGAGGGCTTCGCATTGAATTAACTGAGATTGAGGCCGTGCTGAATCAACATGAATCGGTGCTGCGGTCGGTGGTGATTGTGCGCGAAGACGAACCCGGCGATCAGCGCCTCGTGGCGTATGTAGTCGGGAAACACCAGGCTGCGGTAGATACCAATGAGCTCAGGTCAAGCCTGAAAGGGCGCTTGCCCGAGTACATGGTGCCAGGCGCAATAGTGGTGTTGGAACGTATGCCGCTCACGGTGAATGAAAAGATTGATCGAACTGCATTGCCCAAGCCTGAGCGCTCCATCGCCGAGGTGTCCTCCTATGTACAGCCTCGCCACCAGTTAGATGAAAAGGTTGCCGCAATCTGGGCTGCCGCCCTTAAAGTACCGCGAATAGGAATTCACGATAATTTTTTCGAATTGGGAGGGCACTCCCTTATGGCCACGCGGATCATCTCTCGCATGCGAAGCGAATTGGATACAGATTTGACTTTACGTATGCTGTTTGAAAAACCTACCGTTGCCGCGATGTCTGATGCCATTGAGGGGCTTAAGCATCTGCCCAGACAGCTTGGCGCGCAGCCTGGCGCAAGAATTGAGCGATCGACTCACCCGGTGGAAGATGAGATCGCCGCCCAGTTGGACCAGCTTTCAGAAGAGGAGATTGACCAGTTAATGAACAAGATGTAAAGTCCGGGCCCCGTGTCCAGGACCTGAGCAGCCATCGTAACTTTCCTTGTACCGAGTAAACATTCACAAAATTCCAGATTTTTTATGCCTGCGCTTTACCCCTGCTTCCGGGGAATGGCTGTATTGCCTAAGTTCGTGAAGTGACCAACGGCAATAGGCCGTAACTCAGACTTGATACTTAGGAGTTGACCATATGACGCTTATTAAAGAAGCCGCCCACGAACTGCTGGTTAGTCCACTTCACTACACGCAAAATTGTGATTTCCCCCGCCCGGAGGAGATCAGGATTTATGACACGACCTTGAGAGATGGCGAGCAGATGCCGGGGGTGGCAATGGCGCCGGCGGACAAATACGCGATTGCCGTGGAACTCTCGGAAATCGGGTGCCACATCATCGACCTGGGTTTTCCCTCCAGTTCCCCCAGCGAGGAAGCCACATTGAAATTGGTACTTGAGGGAAAGGCCCGCGGCGAGTTGCGTGAGGACCTGGAGATTCTGGTAATGTGCCGGGCCACGCAGGAGGATATTGATACCACCATACGTACGGTCAAGGGCCGCGGTTTCTCTGCCCGGGACCTTACCATGCTCATCTTTACCGCTTCCAGCCCGCTGCACTGCAAATATAAGCTCGGCCCAACCCTTCTGAAGCGCGAAGGATACAAGCAGGACGAAGATGCCCCGCTTGAATTCTTTCATGAAGCAAACAAGAGAATGATCTCTGATGCAATTCGGTATGCGCGACAGAGCGGCATCTGCAGCATTGAATTTGGAGCTGAGGACGCCAGCCGTACGCCGGTGCCTCAACTTATAGACCTGGTGAAGACGGCAGTGGATGCGGGCGCGAAACGATATACGTTTGCGGATACAACCGGGAGCCTCACGCCGGAAGCCACTGCATTCTATTGCCATGCCTTGACGGAACAGTTTCCTCACATCGAGCGGGCAAGCCATTTCCACAACGATTTTGATCTCGCGACAGCGAACGTCATTACAGGTCTCATGAACGGCTTCAATATCTTCTCCAGTACCGTGAACGGGATCGGTGAACGCGCCGGGAATGCCGCTCTACACTCCGTGGTGACCTGCCTGCGATATCTCTACGGCATCGAGTTGCCCAATTTCCGTTATGAGCGTCTGGGGCGCATTAAGAGAACTGTAGAAGACCTGACCGGCATACCTGTGCAGGCGCAGGAGCCGGTAATTGGCTTCAACGTTTACTCGCACGAATCAGGAATTCACACCCACGGCGTGAGCATTGCCAGGTGCATGTATGAGCCGATTCCGTTTGCCGAAGTTGGAGGCACTGCGCGAATGATCTATGGAAAGCATTCGGGGGCGCATGGAATCAGGCAGGCCCTTCTCCGGCATGAGGCGGAAATCGACGCTCCCATGGATGGCGAGTTCATTCTCCAGTTGCTCAAGGAAGTGAAATCCCTGCGGGAATCAAGGATCGCCACTCGACACACCGCTGCCCACATCGAGCAATACTACGAGAATTTACAAAGTCTGGGCATCAGCGAAGAGGACCTTGTGCTCATGGCGAAGCAGCTGGCCTCGCGGCGAGCAAGAGTGCATGCGGTGGGCGCCGATTAAAAAAACATATCTCACGCACGGATTGCATTGGAATGCCTTTTGCGATCAAGGTTTCAACCGCCCATATCCCAAACTTGAAAAACCTGTATTTCAAACTGAACAACTGGTTTTCTGACTATCTATGAATCCCGTCGTCTTCACCGATTCCGACTCTCTGCTGGAAAAGAAGCAACGTCTTGGCGAGCTTTTGCGAGCGAAACTGGCAAAGCCGCGGCGTTGCCCTGTGTCTTACACGCAACGGCGGCTGTGGCTTCTGCAACAGATGGAGCCGGAAAGCCCGCTTTACAATGTGCCGCATTCCGTTCGGTTGATCGGTGAGCTTGATTTAAAGGGACTCGAAGAGAGTCTTAGCGGGATCGCAAAGCGACATGAAATTTTGCGCACGCAGTTCCCCTTGCATGAGGGCGAACCTGTGCAGGAAATTCATCCGGCTAAACCGGTGAAAGTGCCGATCCTGGACCTTTCCGGCTTTGCAGATCACGAGCGGGAACTGCTCGCGCAAGATGCGAGGCAGGAAGAGGCAGAGCGTCCCTTTGATCTGGAAACCGAACCGCTCTTTCGCAGCCGCCTGGTACGACTCAAGGAGCATGAGCACGAACTCTTGCTCACGATGCACCACATGGTGACGGACGACTGGTCATACGGCATCTTCACTCAGGAACTGGAGGCTTTCTATACCGCTTACGTTGACGGCCAGCCACCTTCGCTTCCACCGCTGGAAATTCAATACGCCGACTATGCGGCATGGCAGTTAAAGAACATTGGCAGCGAGGAATTGCAAGCGCAGATTGCATGGTGGCGCAAGCATCTGACGGGAGCGCCAGTGCTGGACCTTCCTGAAGACCGAGTCGAGTCGCCGGGCAACAGATCCAGCGAACGGGGATTTCAGTTCGCATTTTCGGCGGAGACAAGCTCGCAACTCAAGGAATGGGGCCGGCGAGAAGGCATGACGCCTTTCATGTTGCTGCTTGCAGGATTTTCCTGGTTGCTCGGCCGATACGCCCGAACTGATGACGTTGTCATCGGAACGATTCTGGCTAACCGAAACCGGACCGAAACCGAACGAGTTATCGGGCCATTTGTGAATACCCTGCCTCTGCGCATCGATGTAAGCGGCGGTCCCTCATTTCGTGAACTTGCAAAGCGAGTTCGTGAGGTCACGCTCGGCGCATACGCACATCAGGACGTCCCGTTTGAGACCCTGGTGGAAGAATTAAGCCCGAAGCGCGAGCAATCGGGAGCGCCGCTGTTCCAGGCCATGCTGGTGCTACAGAACGCTACTGGAGATCAACTACGGCTTCCGGGCTTGAAGGTGGTTGGCAATCTGGAACTCGAGATGATGTTCCCATTGATGCATCTGGCAGTGGAGATGGTGGAAAAGCCAACCGGAGAATTAGAAGGCAACCTGCTGTACAACCCCGGACGATTTCGGCGCGATACGATGCAGCGGTTGTGGCGCACTTACGAGTTATTATCGCGAAAATCCGTGGCCATGCCCGACGTTCCTATGACAGAGCATTCGTTGCTCGATGAACACGAGGCACAGCAGGTCCTGGTTGACTGGAACCGCACTGAAGCCGACTATCCGAAACAACGCTCCATCCACCAACTCATTGAAGAGCAGGTGCATAGCCGGCCGGGTGCAACGGCGGCGGTCTTTGGTGAAACAACGCTGAGCTATTTTGATCTGGACCGGAAAGCGAACCAGTTGGCGCGTCACCTCCAGTCCTTCGGGGTGGGACCAGAAATCCGCGTAGCGATGTGCCTGGAGCGTGGCTTGGACATGTTGATAGCAATCCTCGGCACGCTGAAGGCAGGCGGTGCGTATGTACCGCTGGACCCCGCCTATCCAAGAGAGCGACTTGAGTTCATGTTGGAAGATGCGGACTCGGCTGTTTTGCTTACGCAGACGAAATTCCGAGATCGTCTCGCTGGGACGCAGTCGACGATTGTTTGCCTTGATGATGAAGAATCCAGACAGATTGCGCGCTACAGTCCAGTCCCTCTGGAATGCAAAGTTTCCGCCGATAACCTTGCCTACATTATTTATACGTCCGGATCCACCGGCAGGCCTAAAGGAGTGCTCATCACCCACGCCGGTTTATGTAATGTGATCGCGGAATGCGCCCGCAGGTTCCAGGCTGGTCCCGGCTGTCGCATCGCACAGCTGGCATCGCTTTCTTTTGATGCTTCGGTGCTGGAAATTTTCATGCCACTGTGCACCGGAGGGCAGCTCCACGTTGTAGATCAGGAAACGCTGCTCTCGAGTTCACGGTTTGCAGCGCTGCTACAGGAGCAAGGCATTAACCTCGCCCTGGGGGCGCCATCTGTCTTCAACATATTGCCCCACGAACAGGAGTTTCCGGACTTGCGTGTCATGATTGTTGGCGGTGAAATTTGCCCGCCGGCAGCAGCGGCACGCTGGGCGCGGGGCCGAAAACTTTTCAACGTCTACGCTCCTACGGAATCGACAATATTCTCGACCACATTTCAATGCACGGGGCAATCGAGATATTCACCGTTCGTGGGTAAACCGATTGGGAATACTCGCGTTTACATCCTTGATGAGAACCTGATTCCAGTGCCGGTAGGCGTGCCAGGAGAAATCTACATCGCTGGAATTGGGATAGCTCGTGGCTACTGGAACCGTCCGGAGCTTACTGCGGAAAGATTTGTGCCTGATCCATTCGGCGGAACCGCGGCGGCACGTCTGTACAGATCGGGCGATCTGGCACGATACATGCATGATGGCAACCTGGAATTTCTCGGACGCGTCGACCACCAGGTAAAGCTGCGGGGATACCGCATCGAGTTGGGGGAAATTGAAGCCAATCTGCTGCAGCACGAGAGTGTAAGAGAAGCGGTGGTTGTTTTGTGGGAGGAGGGCGACGACAAAAAGCTGGTCGCTTACGTGGCGCTGAAGAAGGACGCCGAAGTTCCGGCAAACGATCTTCGCATCTGGCTGCAGAAACGCCTGCCGGACTATATGGTGCCCGCAGCCATGATGGTGCTTGAAGACATGCCCCGCATGGTGAATGGCAAAGTGGAACGCCGGGCGCTGCCGGCGCCCACGCAGGATGCGGATGCAGTTCGAAACTATGCGGCGCCTCGCAATGAAATGGAAGAAGCCATTTGCCGCATATGGGCCGAGACTCTGGGAATCGAACAGGTGGGAATCGAGGAGAGCTTCTTCGATTTGGGCGGGCACTCCCTTCTGGCAACCCGCGTAATGTCGCAAGTACGCAGCGAGTTCGGCGTTGAAGTGCCGTTGCGGGTTTTATTTGAGCAACCTACAGTCGCCGGCTTCGCGCTGGAAGTGGAGAAGCTGCTGCGGGAGGGACAGACCCCTGAGTTGTCCATCTCAGTGGTGGAGCGCGGGGGGGACATGCCGTTGTCTTATGCGCAGAGGCGGCTATGGTTTGTCCATCAGCTGCAACCGGACAGCGTTGCCTACAACGCTCCTTTCAATTTCAGGCTCGTTGGCAATCTGGACCGCTCCCTGCTTCAGAAATGTCTTACGGAAATAGTGCGCCGCCACGAAATACTCCGTACAACGTTTCCGGCACATGAAGGTGAGCCGATACAGAGGATTCATCCGCCGGCGCCGGTCATGTTGCCTGTGGTGGACCTGTCAGGCATCGAAGCAAGGGACCGGTCCGGCTTGGCGCGTCAATTGCGCCAGATGGAAGCGGAACGCCCATTGAATCTTGCCCAGTACCCGATATTCGAGGCGAAGTTACTGCGGCTGAGCGAGTCCGAATATGAACTGCTCACCACGATGCACCATATGGTGAATGACGGATGGTCAAGCGGCATTTTTGTCCAGGAGCTGGCCGCATTGTGGACGGCCTACAAGCAAGGGAAACCGTCACCGTTACCCGAGCCGAAAATACAGTACGCGGATTACGCGGTGTGGCAACGCAGATGGCTGGAAACAGAGGTCCTGGACAAGCAGATGCCATACTGGAGGAAACAGTTGAGCGGATCCACGGTCCTGGACTTGCCCACAGATTATCCTCGAAAACCTATTGCGAACCATCCGGGAGCAACGCTTCCCTTCGCTTTGTCCCGGGCGCGGAGTGAAAGCATTGCGGAATTGGGCCGGCAGGAAGGCGCCACGGTTTTTATGGTAATGCTGGCGGCCTTCCAGTGGTTGTTGAGCAGACTCTCAGGCCAGGAGGATGTTTCAATCGGCACGGTGATCGCAAATCGCAACCGCAAAGAGACTGAAAGTCTCATGGGTTGTTTCGTGAACACCCTGGTGTTGCGGACCGATGTAAGTGGAGGGCCCACCTTCCGGGAGCTGGTAAAACGTGTTCGGGAGATGACGCTCAGCGCTTACGCGCATCAGGATGTCCCGTTTGAAAAGCTCGTCGAGGAATTGAATCCCGAGCGCGATCTGCTTCGTTCACCGCTTTTTCAGGTCCGATTTGCTCTTGACAATGGGACTGGCGCCTCTTTGGATTTGGCCGGCCTGCAGGTCGAAAATCTCGAAATGGAATTGCCGCAGATCAAGTTTGATCTGACGTTGCTGGTGCAAGAGAGCGGTGATCGAGAGCTGAAGGGATATCTGGTTTACGCGGCGGACCTCTTCCAGCGCGACGGAATGGCCCGCTTATTGGAGCGATATGCGCTGTTGTTGCAAAGGGTCCTTGCGGCGCCGGATTCGCCCCTGCCACACATATCTTTATGGGAAGAAACGGAGCAGCAGCAAGTTCTCCTGGACTGGAACCGGAGCGAAAGATCTTATTCGCTGGAGAGATGCACGCACGAAATATTTGAACGGCAAGTGCAATGCGATCCGCAGGCTTCGGCGGTGGCGTATGAGGGAGTGCGGCTGAGCTACGCCGAGTTGAACGCCAGAGCCAATCAGTTGGCGCGATATTTGAGCGAAATGGGAGTAGGACCGGAAGTCCGGGTAGGAATCTGCATGGATCGGAGCCTGGATCTCATCGTAGCACTGCTCGGCATTCTCAAAGCTGGTGGCGCTTATGTCCCAATCGATCCGTCTCTTCCATCTGAGCGCATTGGTTTCCTCCTGGAAGACGCTGAAATTCCAGTTTTGCTTACCACCGAGCAACACAGAAATCGTTTGCCTTCACAGTGGATCCAGACAGTCTGCCTGGATACCGAGTGGGATTCACTGGCTGGATTGAGTCCGGAAAATCTCGCTCCACAGTCCTTCCCTGAGAACCTCGCCTACGTGATCTACACCTCGGGATCGGCCGGCAAACCGAAAGCGGTCGGGGTCGAGCACCGCCAGATCGTCAACTATGCGAATGCTGTAACGGAGAAGATGAAATGTCCGCCAAAATCCAGATTCGCCTTTGTCTCCACCATTGCCGCAGACTTAGGTAACACGGTTTTGTTTGCTGGATTGCTCCACGGCGGAGAACTGCACGTGATTTCTGAAGAGACGGCCCGGGATGCCCGCAAACTCTGCGCCTATTTTCGAGAAAACGAAATCGATTGCACGAAAATCACGCCTTCGCATCTTGCGTCCCTGCAGGTGCTGCAAGCGACGGAAGACCTGCTGCCCCGCAATCTGTTGGTCCTGGGTGGAGAGGCTTTTCAATGGAAGTGGACGGAAGATCTCAGAAAGCTGCGGCCTTCCTGCCGCATTATGAACCACTACGGTCCGACAGAATGTACGGTAGGGGCAGTTGCAGGTTTCCTCGATGAACTGCGGGAGGCCGGATCGGTAAATGTTCCTCTGGGACGTCCTCTGGCCAATACTCGCCTCTATGTACTTGGTGAGTCGATGGCTGCGCTGCCCCCGGGAATGGTCGGTGAACTCTACATCGGGGGCGCGGGGGTGGCTCGAGGCTATCTCAAACGGGAAGATTTAACCGCGGAAAGGTTTGTGCCAGATCCTTTTTCTGATCGCGGAGGCGCAAGACTCTATCGCACCGGCGACAGGGCGCGCTGGCTGTCGAACGGCACTCTCGAATTCCTGGGGAGAATAGACCATCAGGTCAAGATCAGGGGATTCCGTGTTGAACTCGGAGAGATTGAATCTGCTTTGAAGCAGCATCGGGAGGTACGGCAGAGCGCAGTTGTGTTGCGTGAAGATGCCGGCCAGAAGAAGCTCATTGCTTATGTGGCGTTGCGCGGTTATGGCGTGGAATACATCCCGGAGCGCCTGCACAAGCTGCCAAACGGGCTGACCATTGCGCATCACAACGCCGCAGAAACCGAATATCTTTACCGTGCAAATTTCCATTCACCCATCTATGCCGAATTGGGAATGGACATGCCTGAAGATGCCTGCGTATTCGATGTCGGCGCAAATATAGGGATGTTCACCTTGTTTGCAGGCGAGCGATGCCCCAGAGGACATATCTTTGCTTTTGAGCCCATCGAATCCGTGTTTCGCAATGCCGAATACAATGCCACGCTCTGCAAGGCAACGACAAAGGTGTTTCACCTTGGGCTGTCAGACACAAACACGGAAACCGAGTTTACGTTCTATCCCGATTTCAGCATGCAGTCGCTGCTAAAAACCTATGCCGATCCCAATATCGAGGCCAAATTTCAAAAACAAACCCAGATCTGTACGCTGAGACGGCTCTCTGACGTGTTGCGCGAACAAGACGTGGATTATATTGATTTGCTCAAGTTGGATGTGCAGAGGGCAGAGCTCGATGTATTACGCGGAATCGATCCGCCGGATTGGGGGAAAATCGGGCAAGTTTTGATGTTCATCATCCGCCATGCCTCGGCCGCTCTGACCCAGGCGCGCGTCGAAGAAGTGAGCATGGTGCTGAAGACACAAGGGTTTGAGGTATCTGTCCGGCAGCTCGGAGAGCTGAACACCGGCGATTGGGTCGTGTATGCCAGGAACCAGGCGACACTGGATCGCAGATCGTCACTCTCAAGAACGAAGCGAACAGAAAACCTTCAAATGGCAACATCCGGCGACGAGCTAAAACATTACCTCAGAGGGCGTTTGCCCGAATACATGCTCCCTGCCGCAATCGTGGTGCTGCGAAACCTCCCGTTGACCACGAATGGGAAACTTGATCGCCAGGCGCTGCCTCTTCCCTCGCAAATGATCGAGAAAAAACATACGTTCATCGCTCCGCGCAATGAAGTAGAAGAAAAACTCTGCCGGATATGGGAAGAAGTGCTGCAGGCGGAGCGTGTGGGCGTCATGGACAATTTCTTTGAGCTTGGAGGCCACTCGCTGCTGGCAACGCAAATCATCTCCCGTATCCACGCCGGCTTTAAGCTTGAGATCCCGCTGACCGCGATCTTCACATCGCCCACGGTGGCACAACTGGCGCTGGAGCTGGCAAAGATACAGGAGTGCAGCCAGCCGGATACAATTCAGTCTCTTAACCGGAAAGACTTTCGCGCCAAACGGGCGATCATGTAAGCAACCGCATCACTCCTGAAGACTCCTTAAAACACACATTCAAAGAAAAAGGCATGCACTTGTCATCTGTTACCGATTTATCGGGCTTTACGGGACCCGGTCCCTCCGCTGAAGCGTACGTCTTTCCCGCGTCCTACGCGCAAAAGCGTTTGTGGTTCATCCATCAGCTCGATCCCGGGAGCCCGGCATACAACCTGCCGCTGTTCTTGCGACTGACGGGCAATCTGGACGAACCAGCACTACGAGCAAGCCTCACCGAAATCGTAAGGCGGCACGAGACATTGCGAACCAGCTTCCCACTTCAGGAAGGCGAACCAGTCCAGCAGGTCCATGCAGCCGGAGCGATCAACCTGCCGGTCCTGGATCTCTCGTGGTTGCCGGAAACAGACGCTGAGCAACTCTCCGCCGGCATACGTCGCGAAGAAGTAAGCCGAGCTTTTGACCTGGAACGGGGGCCGTTAGTTCGGCTTCATCTCATTCGTCTGGCCGAGCGGAGGCATGAACTTCTGCTTACGTTTCATCACATCATCAGTGATGGATGGTCCCGAATTGTGCTGATGAGAGAGCTGGGCGCCCTGTATGCCGCCTTTCAACAAGGCAAGCCTTCGCCTTTGCCGGAACTAAACATCCAATATGCCGATTACACCGTATGGCAGCGAGACAAGCTGGAGGACAAACTCCTGGAGCAACAACTGCAGTACTGGAGAAAGCAGCTGGCGGACGTGCCCGTTCTTGATCTTCCAGCGGACTATCCCAGACAGATGCATGTCACCAGCCACCCGGGTGAATTGCTGCATTTTTCTGTTTCATCAGAGCTGGCCGACAAGCTCAACAAGCTCGGCCAAAGCGAGGGCGCAACCCTCTTTATGGTTCTGTTGGCCGCGTTTCAGTGGGTGCTCGGCCGCCATGCCGGGCAGGATGAAGTGGCCGTGGGGACGGGAATTGCAAATCGGAACCGAAAAGAGACAGAAGAATTGATCGGCTTCTTTGTAAATACCCTTGTGCTTCGAACGGACTTGCGCGGCGGCCCCAGTCTCCGAGAGTTACTCCGGAAGGTGCGCGAAATTACCTTGCAGGCATATGCCCATCAGGATGTGCCCTTCGAAAAACTTGTTGAGGAATTGAACCCCAATCGCGATCTGGGGCAAACCGCGTTATTCCAGGCGATGCTCGCCTTCCAGAATGCTCCTTCGGGAACGCTGGAGATGCCTGATCTCCAGGTAGAGGAAATTGCTCCTGAATTTGATCTGGCGAAATTCAACGTGATGCTCATCGTGGAAGCAGCCGGAAATACTCTACACGGAGAATTGCAGTTCGCAAGCGACATCTACTCGCGCGAGAGCATGAAACAGCTGCTCGACCATCTTGAGCTTCTGCTGGAGAGGGCCACGGAGCAGCCGGACGTGCCCTTGACGGAAATTTCCCTCCTGCGCGCGGAAGAGCGCCAGCGGATTGTGGTGGATTGGAATCGCACGGAACGCAACTATCCCGCCAAATCAAGCCTGCAGGCTCTATTTGAAGACCGAGTCAGAACGCATCCAGATGCACTCGCGGTGTTACATGGAGGCGAACAGCTTACTTATAGCCAGCTCAACCGGAGCGCAAACCAGCTCGCACATTTTCTGCATTCACTCGGCGTAGAGACCGAAGATTGCGTGGGTCTATGCGTTGAGCGCGGTCCATCAATGGTTATTGGCGTGCTTGGTATTCTCAAGGCAGGTGGCGCCTATCTCCCGCTTGATCCGAACTATCCGTCAGATCGGCTGGACTACATGCTCAAGGATGTCGACTCGAAGGTGTTGTTGACGGAGAGCAAGTTCAAAGAGCAATTCGAAGGGTGCGGAGCAAAAATCATCTGCCTGGATGAAGCCGCGGAGCAAATTCAACACCAGAGCGTGGAAAATCCGCCCAACAAGATTGCCGGAAACAATCTCGCTTACGTGATGTATACGTCGGGATCGACCGGCCGACCCAAGGGCATTATGGTGTGCCACCAGGCGATCACCCGTCTGGTAATCAACACAGACTACGTGGATTTGAACGAGCGTGATCGAATTGGCCAGGTTGCGAATGCTTCCTTCGACGCTGCTACTTTCGAAATTTGGGGTGCTTTGCTGAACGGAGCATCGCTGGTGATCATTGACAGGGACACGGTGCTGAGCCCGGCCAGCCTCAGCAGAAGCATCAGAGATCAACAGGTTTCCGCCATGTTCCTCACCACTGCGCTCTTTAATCAAATTGCACGCGATGAGCAGGGTGCGTTCAGAAGCGTTCGCTACCTTCTGGTTGGCGGAGAAGCCGTAGAGCCACGGTGGATGTACACGGTGTTGCGGGAGGGAAGCCCGGATTTTCTGCTGAATGCCTATGGTCCCACTGAAGCAACAACATTTTCTATATGCCATTTGGTCAGGAACAGTGACATTAAGGAAGAAGCCATTCCCATTGGCCGCCCTATCGCCAACACACGTACGTATGTTCTGGACAACAATATGCAGCCGCTCCCCCCGGGGCTGGCCGGGGAGATCTACATAGGAGGCGATGGACTGGCGCGCGGGTATTGGCGCCTTCCGGAGTTGACTGCCGAAAAATTTGTGCCTTGCCCCTTCAGTAACGAGCCGGGCCGCCGGCTGTACCGGACTGGCGATATTGGAAGATATAAATCCGACGGCAGTATCGTGTTTGCCGGCCGTGCAGATGCTCAAGTCAAAGTGCGTGGTTACCGGATCGAACTTGGAGAAATTGAGGCGAGCTTACTTCAGCACAGGGCAGTGAAGGAAGCTGTAGTTGTGGCTTTCGAGGAAAACGGCGACAAACAACTGGTCGGATATGTATCTCCTAAACAAGAGGCAGACCTTCAGGTCGGCGAGATCAAAATGTGGTTGAAAAGACGTCTGCCTGAATACATGGTTCCCGGCAGGATAGTGGCTCTAGACAAAATGCCGCTGACCGAGAATGGAAAAATAGATCGGCGGAACCTGCCCAAACCAACTTACGGAGACCAGGCGCAACATGAATACTCAGCACCACGCACATGGATCGAGGAGATTCTCTGCCGCATATGGGCAGAAGTGCTGCAGGTGGAGCAAGTCGGCATAGAAGAAAACTTCTTTGATCTTGGCGGACATTCGTTAATGGCGACGCGGGTGATTTCAAGAATCAGGAGCGAGTTGGGGGTTGAGCTGCCCTTGCGCATACTCTTTGAACAGCCCACGGTCGCTGGCCTGGCCGAAGCCGTCGAGGCGGAATCGCGCCGCCCTCGCGCCGTCATGTCCACCATCGTACCGGCGGATCGAAGCCGGGAACTGCCGGTCTCAGCTGCCCAAAGACGGTTATGGTTTCTCCAGCAACTGCTTCCTGACAGCGCCGCATACAATGTGCCGTCTTATCTCAGCCTTAAGGGAGACTTGGACGGGGCGGCCCTGGCATGGAGCCTGACGGAAATTGTCCGCCGGCACGAGGTGTTGCGCACCACTTTTCCTGCTCACAGCGGCGAACCGGTGCAGGAAATTCATCCGCCGGAAACTGTGTCGCTTCCATTGTTGGATCTTTCCGGATTGGAATCGTGGGAACGTGAGGAAATCGCCTGCCAGTTGCGCCAGCAGGAAGCGCATTTCCCCTTTGATCTTGCTCGCGGACCGCTGTTGCGAGCGCGTCTTGTGCGTCTCTCCGGCAAGCAACATGAGCTGCTGCTGACGATCCATCACATCGTAACCGACGGCTGGTCAGAAGGAATACTGGTGCGTGAGCTGCGCGCCTTCTACACAGCCTATTATCATAGAGATTCAGCGCAGATGCCGGAGCTGCAGATTCAATACGCTGATTATGCATGCTGGCAGCACCAATGGCTGCCCGGCGTGGTTATCCAAAGACAACTGGAATACTGGAAAACACAGCTAAGCGGCGTACCAGCACTGGATTTGCCTACGGACCATCCGCGTTTGCAAGTCGCTGTCCATCCGCAGCAAACCCGCGCTCTTCATTTCCCCTCCGGATTAACTGCCCGGTTGAAGTCCCTGGGGCAGGGAGAAGGCGTCACCCTGTTTATGGTACTGATGGCGGGATTTCAGTGGCTGCTGAGCTGCTACTCACGTCAAAAAGATATAGCAGTGGGTACGGTAATCGCCAACCGCAACTGCAAGGAGACGGAAAATCTAATCGGATTTTTTGTGAATACGCTGGTTCTGCGGACTCCTCTCGATGCCATGCAGACTTTCAGGGAACTCTTGGGCCGGGTGCGGAATCTCACCTTGGAAGCTTATGCCCACCAGGACGTTCCGTTTGAGAAGCTGGTGGAGGAATTAAATCCAGACCGCGATCTGGGCCGCACACCGTTATTTCAGGTTCTCATGGTGTTACAGAACGCACCCATTGGCAGGTTCGAATTGCCGGGAGTGGAAGTTGAGGAACTTGGGATTGATTTGCACGAAGCAAAATTTGAGTTGACCCTGAAACTCGTTGAAGGCAGTGACTCGGTCCAGGGTCAGCTGGATTATGCATCAGATCTCTTCGACGCCAGGTTCATCGAACAGATGCTGCATCACTACGTGAGATTGCTTGAGGCGGTTGCGGACGTCCCCCAAATGCCACTTTCAGAAATCCAGCTTTTGGATTCCAGCGAATGGCGCCGGGTAGTGATTGACTGCAACCGAAGCGATGCGCCAGTCCCGCAGACTGAGCTCTTTCACAAGGTCCTGGAGCAACACGCACAGCGTAATCCTCACACGGTCGCAGCCTTCCATGAAGGACTGGCGTTGCACTATGGCGAGCTGAATAGCAGAGCGAATCGCCTGGCGCGTTACCTGCATGGCTTAGGAGTACGCCCGGAGACCGCTGTTGGGGTTTGCCTGGAGCGTAGCCTTGAATTGATAGTGGCAATCGTGGCTATCTGGAAAGCGGGGGCGACGTACGTGCCGCTGGATGCCGCTTACCCTAAAGATCGCCTGGCCTTCATTATCGAGGATGCTCGAGTGGCCGTGATCTTGACCGACCAGGGGCTGCTTGATGAACTCCCGGCCCACAATGCAAGAGCTTTTTGTGTGGATCAAGAATGGGAAGCCATTGAACAGCAGAGCGAGGACAACCCCGAATGGTGTATTTTCCCCGACAGTTTGGCATATGTCATGTATACCTCCGGTTCCACCGGAAAGCCAAAAGGGGTGATGATCGAGCATCGGGGAATGATGAATCATCTTCGCGCCAAGGCCAATGATCTCGCTCTTACCCGATCGGACATGGTTGCTCAGAACGCGCCATCGTCGTTTGATATTTCAATCTGGCAGATGATGGTCGTGATGCTGGTCGAAGGCCAGGTGCAGATTATCTCCGATGATGTAGCCCGTGATGCATTTCAACTGCTGGATATAGTTGATCGCTTGGGCGTAACGGTTCTGGAAACTGTTCCTACTCTGCTTGGAGTAATGTTCGAGCACCAGCAGCAAAAAGGCGAGCAGAGACTTACGCTGAAAACGCTGCGCTGTCTCATCTCCAATGCAGAAGCCCTGCCTGTCCAGATGTGCGAGCAGTGGACCGCGCTTTATCCCAAGATATGCCTTCTTAACACTTACGGAGCCACCGAGTGCTCTGACGATGTTTCTCATTATGTTGTCCCGCCCTCCCTGAGTAGTGATTGGAACTACGCACCCCTTGGGCAACCCGTAAGTAACATGCAGATGTATGTTCTCGATGAGTGGATGAAGCCGGCGCCCCAAGGAGTGCCGGGAGAACTTTATCTGGGAGGGACGGGAGTGGGTCGCGGATACATAGGCCATCCCGTATTGACCGCAGAAAAGTTTGTGCCACATCCGTTCAGTTCGATCGCCGGGGCGAGACTATACAAAACCGGGGACTTGGGGCGGAGACGTTGTGATGGGAATCTGGAGTTTCTGGGGCGAATTGATCACCAGATAAAAATCAGGGGACACAGGGTTGAGTTGGGAGAGATAGAAGGCGCGCTGATGGAGCACCCTGAAGTGAAACAAGCCGTGGTCCTGTTGCGGCAGGATGAAGCTTCAGTTCAACAACTAGTGGCTTACATCGTTGTGGGGAGTGCTGGCGATGCGCAGCCGGAAATTGTGCGCGAGAACCCTGAAGCACAAGACGATTTGGGTTCACGGCTGCATGAGCTCATGACAGCGAGATTCCCCGAATACATGGTCCCAAATGCCTATGTGACCCTCGCCTCTATACCCCTTACCGTGAACGGCAAGATTGACAGACGCGCCCTTCCGCCGCCAGGGGAGAGCATCCGCAACAAGCAAACTTTTGTCGCGCCCCGAAATGAACTTGAAACCATCATCTGTGACATATGGGCCCAACTGCTTCATGTGCCGAGGGTAGGCATTGAAGACAACTTCTTCGTGCTCGGCGGCCACTCGCTATTGGCTACCCAGGTCATTGCCAGGCTCCGAACCGTGCTCCAACTGGACATTCCTTTGGTTGCTCTATTCAGATCACCTACTGTGGCGGCATTTGCCGAGGAAGTAGAGCAACTTCGTTCTATGGAACCTGAGCAATCGGCTGCGGCTGCCGGCATCACTGCCGCCAATCGTCAGGCATTTCGCGCCGATCGTCCTTCTAAAGCTCCTAGTGTTGTCTAACTTCTTCTGAGAACCGAACCAAGACTGACGAACGTGACAGATATTTTATCTTCCGCCGGGACTTTGGCTGTAGCTGACGCGCTGGCCGCGTCACTGCAGGTCTATGTTTTCCCGCTCTCGTATGCGCAGCGGCGTTTGTGGATCATCCAAAAAATGGAGCCGCAAAGCGCGGCCTATAACATCCCGTTCTACCGGCGGTTAGCAGGCAATCTGAATTTCAAGGCACTGGAAAGAAGCTTGAATGAAATTGTTCGGCGCCATGAGATTCTGCGGACCATCTTTCCCGAGAAGGATGGAGAGCCGGTCCAGGAAGTTTACCCTCACGCACCGCTGGGGTTGCCCTTGATAGACCTATCAGAATTATCTGAGTGGGAGAGATCTGAAGTTGCGCGATATCTGCGTCACCAGGAGGGTGAACAACCATTCGATCTCGAGCAAGGGCCATTGTTCCGTTTGAAGCTCCTACGTCTCACCGCCCAAGAGCATGAACTGCATTTTCCCATCCACCACATTGTTACTGACGGCTGGTCAGAGGCTGTTCTAATGCGGGAGTTGGTGGCTTGTTATTCCGCCTTTGATTCTGGAGGAATCTCGCCTTTGCCGGAGTTGAAGATTCAGTATGCGGACTATGCACTCTGGCAAAGAGACTGGTTGAAAGGCCATGTTCTGGAGAAGCAGCTCGCGTACTGGCGTAAACAACTGGCCGACTTACCGGTATTGGAGATTCCGAGGGACTTTCCGCCGCGGGAACAGCCAAGTCATCGTGGGGACACCGTAGCTTTTCGTTTTGAGGATCGGTTCAGCCGTAAATGCGACGAACTGGTTCGCTCCGAGGGAGTGACTCTCTTCATGGTCCTTCTCGCCGGATGGCAGGCATTGCTCGCCCGGTATACAGGACAGAAAGATGTAGCGGTCGGCACCGTTATCGCAAATCGCCGCCAAACGGAAACCGAGGACCTGATTGGGTTCTTTGCGAATACGCTGGTGCTCCGCACTGACCTGAGCGGCAAGTTGACTTTTCGCGAACTGTTAAGACGTGTGCGCGGGGTGACCCTGGAAGCATACGCTCACCAGGATGTGCCCTTTGACATGCTGGTAAAAGAATTAAATCCAGCGCGCTATGCCGGAGGAATGCCGTTCATACAAAGCTGTCTCGCGCTGCAGAATACGCCGCATGCTGAAGCTGCGCCCGGTGGACTTCAACTTAGCGGAGTAGATCTGGAGTTCAAGTATTCAATTTTCGATCTGCTCGTCTCAATCAATAACGGCCCCGAAGGCTGTATGGGGGTCTTCCTCTACTCGACTGCTTTGTTTGCGCGGCCGGCAATGGAACAACTTGCAAGGCACTATACCGTATTGCTGGAGGAGGCAACGGCGAATCCTGACCTGCCCTTAGAACTGGTTTCATTTCTGTCACAGCAGGAGCGTACCCAGTTGCTCGAGGAATGGAACAGAACAGCCGAGCCAGACAACCAGAAGTGCTGCCTGCACGAACTTTTTGAGCAGCAAGTCGAGCGGACACCCCATGGAATTGCTTTGATAGCAGGCGGCCGCAAGTACACATATCAGGAGTTGAATGGCCGGGCCAACCGTGTTGCGCATTATCTCATCGCCAAAAACATCGGTCCAGAGTCTCTGGTGGGCATCGCGCTCGATCGCTCCTTGGACATGGTGGTCGCGATTCTGGGAGTATTGAAGGCCGGAGCAGCCTATGTGCCACTCGATCCTGAGTATCCGCGCACGCGTCTGGAGTGCATGCTGGAAGATTCACAGGCCAAAGTATTGCTCACCGGCAGTCTTCTGCTCCAGCAACTACCGCCGTTTGCGGGAACTGTGGTCGAGCTGGATTCGCAGTGGGCTGAAATTGCCGCCATGAGCTCGCAGAACCCCGCGGTGAGCATATCGCCTGCGAATCTGGCTTATGTGATCTATACCTCCGGCTCAACCGGAAAACCCAAAGGCGTGGCCATCTGCCATTCCAGCGTGGTCACGTTCCTGCACTGGTGCCGGGAGACCTTCTTGCCTGAAGAGCTGTCCCGGGTACTGGCTTCAACTTCAATCTGCTTCGATGTTTCGGTGTTTGAGATCTTTACGCCTCTCAGTTTCGGCGGTTCCATGGTCATGATCGGCAACGCGCTGGAGCTGACGGAAACGGCCAAGGTCGCCGGGGTAACCACGGTAAGTACCGTTCCTTCGGCCATGCGTGAATTAGTCAGGATGAAGTGTATTCCGGAATCGGTGCGGGTCATCAACCTGGGCGGCGAAGCCCTAAGCGGGACGCTGGTGCGCGAAATCTACGAGACCACGAAGGTTGAGAAGGTATTCAATCTCTATGGTCCCTCGGAAGACACGACGTATTCCACTTTTGCTTTGGTGCCGCGCGCACATCAGGGGGCCGCCGCGCCGATCGGCAAACCTATCGCCAATTCGCGCGTCTACGTGCTGGATGAGTGGATGCAGGTTGTGCCGGTGGGAGTGGTTGGCCAACTCTATATCGCAGGCGCGGGGCTGGCTCGAGGGTATTTAAACCGGCCGGGATTGACGGCGGAATCCTTCATTCCCGATCCGTTCAGCGTAAACGCCGGAGGACGGCTGTATCGCACAGGCGATCTGTTCAAGTGGAACGCCGATGGGAACCTGGAATTCCTGGGACGCGTCGATCATCAGGTGAAGATTCGCGGGTTCCGCATTGAGCTGGGCGAGATTGAAGCTGTGTTGCAACAACACGCTGAAGTAGAGCATGCGGCGGTCTTGGCGCGCGATGATGGCTCCGGCGAAAAACGGCTGACCGCGTATGTAGTTGCCCGTGGGCGGCAGGAAGAAAGCGCCCGGACATTGCGCGAGTATCTGAAGGGAAAGCTGCCGGAGTACATGGTGCCTTCAGCATTCGTGCTCCTCGATCAGCTGCCGCTCAATGCCAACGGTAAGCTCGACCGCAAGGCGCTTCCAGCGCCTGAGCGCAGGCGTGAAGAGAAACACCTTCCTCCGCGAACACCTATCGAAGCGGAGTTGTGCCGCATCTGGGCAGATGTCCTGAAGGTGGACTCTGTAGGAATTGGCGACAACTTTTTTGAGTTGGGCGGAGACTCGATTCTAAGTATCCAGATTGTAGCCCGCGCTAAGAAAGTTGGTCTGGAATTTTCGCCCTGGCAGTTGCTGGAGCAGCAAACAATTTCCGGTCTAGCAGAGATCATCGCAAGAGCAACAAGCATGACCGGGCGCATGGAGGGGGTTGGGGCCCAAGATACCGATGCATCGGACGACGGGCTGTTACCGCCTGCCATCCAACGCCGCGCGCCCGGCACAGTTATTCCTCTTTCTTTCTCGCAGCAGAGGCTCTGGTTCTTGTGCCAATTGGATTCTGGAAATCAAGCTTATAGCCTGCCCGCCGTGTTGCGTCTGCGTGGAGATTTGCAAGTTGACATTCTGTCCAGGGCCCTGGATGAAATCGTTCGACGCCACGAAGTGCTGCGCACCGGATTTCGCGAGATAAACGGGGAACCTGTTCAGGTCATTTCGCCCAGCACCAACGTAGCTGTTGAACAAATTGATTTAAGCAGCCTGCACGTGGACCAGCGGGAGGCCCGGATGCGCGAATTGGTTGCTATTCAGATTCGGCGCCCGTTTGACCTGGCGAACGGCCAACTGCTCCGTGCAGCCTTGTACAAAATGGAGCGCGACCAGTACATTCTGTGCCTCCTCATGCACCATATCGCATCAGACGGCTGGTCAGTATCTGTTTTTCTGCGCGAATTAACGGTTCTGTATGACGCCTTCCTTCATCATCGTCCTTCGCCGCTCCCCGAATTGCCGTTGCAGTATGCCGACGTAGCAGTGTGGGAGCATCAATGGCTGCAAGGGGAGGTCCTCGACCGTCATCTGAATTATTGGCGCACGCGGCTTCTGGATTGTCCCCAGATCCTTGAATTGTCCACTGACTTCCCGCGTCCGGCGGTACAGTCTTTTCGCGGCGGGGTCCAGAAGCTTCGCCTGCCTGCGGAACTCGCCTCGGCGCTAAAGCGACTCAGCTATCGCGCCGGAGCCACCGAGTTCATGGCTTTGCTTACAGTTATCAGCATTTGGCTGTCTTATCACACTGGACAGAATGACATCCTGGTGGGCGTGCCGGTTTCCAACCGAAGCCACATGGAAACAGAGGCATTGATTGGATTTTTCATTAACACCCTCCCGTTCCGCACAAGTATTGACAGAGAAGCAAGCTTTATTGATCTTCTCGAACAGGTGCGAGTGGATTCACTTGGAGCGTATGCTCACCAGGCTCTTCCCTTCAACAAGCTCGTAGATGAATTGCGCGTTAAACGTGATCCTGGCCGTAACCCGCTATTCCAGGTGATGTTCAATATGGAGACCGGGCAGGAACAGGAACTCTCGATTCCGGGCCTCGAGGTCGAGAGCCTGGATTCCGGCCTGGTGCAATCGCGGTTCGATTTGCACTTGTTTGCTCGTCCCGCTGAAGACACACTGCAACTGGTTTGCATTTACAGCGCTGATTTGTTTCTGCCTTCCACCATCGAGTCGATGCTGGGGACCCTTTCCGAGGCAATGCGCCTGGCGGCCGCGATGCCTCAACAAACAATATCTGCGCTACTCAGACAACTCAGCGACTTTGAGCAGCGGGCAGTGATTGGACGCAAGCGCGGGAGAAGAGATGCGCAATTCGAAGCATTGCAGATTGTCCGGCGCCGCCCCAGCTCAACCAAATGAAATAGCAGGAAGGATCGAGTAGTTATGAAAACTGACTTGCTCTCCAGTTTCAATGTTTCCGGTCTGCGCAAGGCCGGCACACTCCGGCGGGACAACCTTATTCGGACTGAGACGTTTGCTTCCGGATCAACGCTGCCGTTGGTAGTTTTGCCCGCGGTTGAAGATGTGGACCTGATCTCCTGGGCCGTTTCCCACAAATCTTTTCTGGAACCGCTGTTGCTGCGACATGGCGGCATTCTGTTCCGCAACTTCCGCATTTCCGGGGCGGCGGAATTTCAGGATTTTGTAACTGCAATTTCCGGCAAGCCGCTTGAGTATCAGGAGCAAACTTCGCCGCGGCACAAGGTCCATGGCAACATCTATACTTCAACGGAATATCCGCCCCAACACAGAATTTTCCTGCACAACGAGAACTCGTATTCATCCACGTGGCCTCTCAAGATCATGTTTTTCTGCGTGACGGCGCCCCGGCAGCAAGGCGAGACTCCAATCGCAGACGTACGCCGCGTGCTGGCCAGGATCCCCTCAGAGGTCCGCGAGCGCTTTGCCCGCGACGGCTGGATGCTGGTCCGCAATTTTGGGCTGGGTTATGGTCTTTCGTGGCAGACGGCATTTCAAACAGAAGATCCTCTCGACGTGAACCGTTATTGCGAAACCAGCGGGATTGAATTTGAATGGCTGTCCCGCGCCCACCTCCGCATCCGCCAGCGCCGCAAAGCGATTGTTGCCCATCCTGTAACCGGCGAGATGGTCTGGTTCAACCACGCTACGTTCTTTCACATCTCCACGCTCGCTCCCGAGATGCGTTCGGCCCTGCTTTCCGAATTCGCCGAAGAGAATCTGCCGTACAACACCTACTATGGCGACGGCACTCCCATTGAAGCGCACGTGCTTGATGTCCTACGCGAGGCATATGAGAGTGAGACGGTAAAGTTTCCCTGGCTGGAGCGCGACCTATTGCTGCTTGACAACATGCTGGTGGCGCATGGTCGTTCTCCCTTTGATGGCCCCCGTCAGATCGTCGTCGGCATGACGGAGCCTTTTTCAGCCTCCTAGAGAATCGATTCCCTTGACTTCCAAAATACTTTCCGAAGTTGCTGAAGGCTTCCGGCTTTCGCCGCAGCAGAGACGTCTCTGGCATTTGCACGAAACCTGGCCAGAGGTGGCGTTCGGCATCCAATGCACAGTCCGGATCCACGGTGCGCTCGATGTTGCGCGTCTCCAAGCGGCGGTTACACGCATTGCGCGCCGGCACGAAGTTCTGCGGACGGCGTTTGCTTTTCTCGAAGGCACGTCCGTGCCGGTGCAAGTCGTTAACGAGGAGGCCCCAGGTCTTGATCACATCATCGATCTCAGCGGTGAGAATGAAACTTGCCAGGCCCTGGAAATCAAACGTGTCGCGGAAGAGCAGTGGGAGCGGCTGCGCCGCCCGGGCGATGCTCCGGCGGTCTCCATCGTGTGTGCAGTCCTTTCGGAGCACAGTCGCGTGCTTCTGGTAACGGCCTCGGCGCTGTGCGCAGACTTCGCGTCACTGGTCAACATGGTGCGGGAAATTGAGATGGAGTATTCAGGCCAAAATTCGCCTGAAAACGATACGTTCCAATACGCCGATCTTTCCGAATGGCAGAGGCAGTTGTTGGAAGACGCAGACAGTGCCCGCGGAGATTTCTATTGGAGAACGCCGGAATTTTCCCAGTTGCGGAGTCCTCAGCTTCCGTTCGAACGCAGGCGTGAGGGCGATACTTCAGCATTCAGCTTTGAAGTGCTGAAGCGCTCGGTTGCTTCCGGCCTTTCGGCTGATCTCGTCGCCCTGGCGTACCGTTTGCAAGTTCCAGCAGCTCACGTGCTTCTGGCAGCCTGGCAGATTGTTCTGTATAAGTTCACGGGGGCATCGGCGTTTTTCACTGGAGTTGCGCTGGAACGACCACCGCGGCCCGAACTATGCGACGCCATAGGCTCTTTCATGAAATATCTTCCGCTCAGCGCGAACATTGAAGGGACCAGCCGGTTCATTGAGGTTGTGCAGCAGGTCCAGCGTTCGCTTGAGGTGGCGCAGTACGATCAGCTCCTTTTCAATTGGGAGCCATTCGGCGCCGGCGACACTTTGCATGACCGCCATCTCTTTCCCGTGGCGTTCAGGAGTGTGCAGACCCCTGTTCTTACCGCGGCCGAGCTCCCGGCCTGGGAGATCGAATTCCAGCGCGAGTGCACCGAAATTTTCGAACTGGGGCTCACGGTTGTGACATCAGCCGGCGATTGGCGATTTGAATTTGCCTGGGAACGTTTCCACTTTGCCCAACAGGACATTGAACTGCTCGCAGATTCCTATTGCGCGCTTCTCAATGACGTTGCAAAGGCTTCTGATCGCAAAATTATCGATCTTAACCTGAGTGCGCCAGGTTCGGCAGTTTCAATGATGCGCTCATCTCCCGTTTACGAGAATGAGCCGCAGTTCATTCATGAGTTGATCGAAGACCATGCGCGGCGTGCACCGGAGAAGCCGGCTGTCAATTGCGGCGACCAGCAGATCACTTACGGCGAACTGGACACGCGAGCATCCTTTCTGGCCCATGCACTGGAAAAAGCGGGCGCCCGTCCCGATTCTGTCGTTGCTCTTCTGGCGGAACGGTCGTTGGACTTTATAGTCGGTATTCTGGGAATCCTTAAGGCCGGGGCGGCCTGGTTGCCCATCGAACCGGATACTCCGGCGGAGCGCATTGAGTACATGATCCGCCAGGCGCAAGCAGTAGCGGTACTTACCCAGGCTGATCTTGCTCTCCCGATCGGACATGGCGCCTTTCCGGTCGTATATATAAAGGATGCAGCCAGCGGCACGGTCCCACTGCGGAACCGCAAAAGCACTGACCCGCACCAGTTGGCTTACGTGATGTTTACTTCGGGTTCTACCGGCCGGCCAAAAGGCGTAGGAGTTGAGCATGGTCATATCGCTGCGTATGCGAAAGCATTGAGGGAAAGAGTTGGGCTGGATTATGGGATCAACGCGGCGCTCGTCTCCACGCTTGCCGCCGATCTCGGGCTCACAGCGCTTCTTGCGGCGCTAACTTCGGGCGGCTGTTTCCACGTGGTTCCCAGGCAACAAGCCCTGGACGCTGACGCTCTTGCCCGCTATTTCCTTCAGCATCCAGTGGACCTCGTCAAGATCGTACCTGCGCATCTGGAGGCGCTCTGCCGTTCGTTCAGCGAAGCTGTCCACCTTCCGTGGCGCTACCTGCTTATCGGAGGCGAGCCTCTGACCTGGAGCCTGGTTAAGTTGGTGCAAAGATGGGCGCCGGACTGTGCAATCTTCAACCACTACGGCCCCACCGAAACGACTGTTGGCGTATTTTGCGGGCAGGCGGAGCCGGAGGCCGAACCTTTTCTTGGCTCGACCGTGCCTATTGGCCGCCCACTTTCAGGCACTTCAGCCTATTTGCTGGATGAACAGTTGCAGCCGGTGCCCGCATGGGTGCCAGGAGAACTTTACATTGGCGGGCGCTCTGTTTCCCGCGGCTATGTGGGGAATGGAGACCTGACGGCTGATAGATTTGCTCCCGATCCGTTTCACTCGAAGCCTGGATCACGGATGTATCGGACCGGTGATCTCGCGCGTTATCGCAGCGACGGCGTGGTCGAATTCCTGGGACGCCGAGATGGGCAAATAAAGATCAGAGGGTATCGGGTGGAACTCGCAGAGATCGAAGCCGCCTTATGCCTGCATCCTCAGGTGCGAAATGCCGCGGTGGTGGTTTCTGAACAACCCTCCACAGGGAAAATGCTTGTGGCGTGGGTAGCCGTGGGCCCCGCTGATGTCAAGCCCGACGATCTGCGGAATTTTCTGCAACAGAAGCTTCCACACTACATGGTCCCGGGTATTTTCACCTGTGTTGATCGCCTGAAGCTTAACGCGAATGGAAAAGTAGATCGTCAGGCATTGCCGGCACTCACTTCGCAACCCGAAGCAGCAGAATTCTGCGAACCGCTGGATGCAGTGGAAGAAAACCTCGTGGCAGTATGGCAGAAGGTTTTGGGCAAAGAGCGCATTAGCGTGGAAGATAACTACTTCGCCCTGGGCGGCGACTCGTTGCGAGTCATCCACCTGGTGCGCGAGGCCCGGCGGTACGGCATCAATCTCACCGCAACCGAGGTGCTGCGTTATCAAACCATCCGGCGTCTGCGCCAGGCGCTGCGCGCGAAACTCCCTCTTGATCTTCCCTCGGAAGACGTCCTTCATGCAACATTGCCGGCAATGGAACTCACTTCCTCTTTGCCTCCCGGCGTAGTTGATTCCTATCCAGTCACAGGAATGCAGGAGTTCGTTCTAAAGAACTATGCCGAGAGCAAGGGCAGTCAGGGAATTTTTCACATTCAGGATTGCTATCACATTGAGGACAAGACCTTATCGCCGGATGCGCTTGAAGCCGCATTCCGCGTCGTGGTCGAACGCCACCCCGGGCTGCGTACCTTCTTTGACCTTGAGGCGCCTGAACCGATTCAACGAGTGCGCGGCGACCTTTCCTGGACGATGGTCCGAAGAGACATTTCTGGCCTTCCCGACAGCGCGCAGGACGAGCACATTGCAGAGGCGCTTCGCCTGGATCGTGCAAACCTATTTGAAGCCGGGGACCACGAAACGCCCCTCTTCCGTATGCTTTTCTTTCTGCGTTCGCGCGATAAGTTCACACTTATCTTTTCATTCCACCATGCCATTATGGATGGCTGGGGGCACCGTGTACTGCTAAACCAGTTTCTGGCGGCGTATCTTTCAATCAAATCAGGAGTTACTCCCGCTTTGGGTCAACCTGATCCGTCGTACCGGGAGTTTGCGCTGTTACAGCAAGCAGTTCGAACGTCGCCTCAGGCATCGGCTTTCTGGAAAAACTATTTGGCTGCAGTGCAGAGCGCCAACCCCGTTGCGCGTGAAGCCGACGGCCGGCAGCACCCCGATGATGCAAGTTTCAACCAGCTGATCGAAGCGGCGGAGGCGGAGGCGCTGGTCCGGATCGCGCGCGAACATGCGATTTCCATGCAGGCCCTGCTGCTCAGTGCGTGGCTTCAGACGTTGCGGGGTTCAGGGAATGAGTGTGTGGTGGCAGGCGTGATCTTCAACGGGCGTTCTGAGTATTTGAGCGATCCTCTCTCCGCGGTGGGGCTGTTCTGGAACATTGTTCCGGTGGTTTCTCGCGTGCGGCTGCCTTTGCTTGAACATGCCGCTGCTGTGCATAAGGACTTGATTGAAATCGAGCCATACGCTGCATATCCTCTCCAGCAATTGCTGAATGAACGAGGAGGCCAGGAGATTTTTTCCAGCGTTTTCAGGTATCTGAACTTCTGGAATACGAGTGACGCGCCGGAGCAGTCCGGCTTGAGATTCCTCGACGTCACTGGGTTAGACAGGTATCCCTTCCCATTGACTTGCACCGCGGTCATCAATTCTGTGGATAAGGGCGGACTCATACACGTTCAATATGATCCAGCGGTTGTATCGGAAAATCAGGCTCAGCTGGCAATCGACCGGTATGCCAGCTTGCTGAGACACATGGCCGCTGAAGCCTCCGGATGATCTCGGCTCTTTGAAGTTTCTGCAGTACTGAACAACCCAAGCCCTTCGTTTCACTTCGACGCTGACTCCAAACCATGGCTTGTCTCCTGGGACCCGCCATTCAAGAGGACCACGATGAAATTGATTGCTTTCATGATGCAACACGCACGCCGGACATTGATTCTGGCTATCCTGGCCGGCGTCATTGGCGGGGCCGCAAGCACCGCGCTTTTATTTGTGATCAATGCCAGTCTCGGGCGCAAAGGCGCTGCCGCCACCACACTGATCTATGTCTTTCTCGGACTTGCAGCGATGGCCATGCTCACTCGCGCATTTTCCGCGCTGCTGCTCACCCGGATTGGCCAGGGAGCGCTTTTTAAGTTCAGGATCCAGATCAGCCATCAGGTCCTGGGCGTGCCTTTGCGCCGGCTGGAAGAAGTGGGGGCGCCGCGTCTTCTTGGGGTGCTTACTGACGATATCCCCAACATCACGAATGCCGTGGCGAACGTGCCGCTGATCTGCGTCAACATCGCGGCTTTAATCACCTGCCTTGTCTTGCTGGCCTGGATGTCATGGGTCCTCTTCCTGGCGGTGGTGGTTTTGATTGTCATCGGAACCATTACTTACCAACTGCCCGTGCTGGCGGCCACCCGGCACATCAGCAGTGCCCGCAAAGAACATAACAACGTGCTCGCGCATTTGCGCTCGCTCATCGCCGGGATCAAAGAGCTGAAGTTAAACAGGAACCGCCGAAGAGTTTTTTCGTCAGAGCTACTGGAAGGCAGCGCCCGGCGGTACCAGCAGCACACGATGTCAGCCATGAAGATTTATGTGCTCGGCGCCACCTGGGGAGAAATGCTGTCTTTCATAACCATTGGTTTGCTCGTGTTTGTCGCGCCTCATCTGACCCTTGTCAGCGATAAAACTCTTACCGGGTTTGTTCTTGTCCTGCTTTACCTGATGGGGCCGCTTGAATTCGTGATGAATCAGTCTCCCCAAATCGGCAGAGCCAATGTAGCGCTGAAGAATGTTGAAGAGATGGGCCTGACCCTTTCAAGAAGCGGCTCTGACGAAGAACCAGCCATCGAGTTCTCCGCAAGGCCGGCATGGAAAAGCCTGGATCTGGCCAATGTGGTGTTTTCTTACGACCGTGATGACGGATCAGGCAGATTTGTGGTTGGCCCTGTCGATCTCTCATTCAACCCCGGCGAATTGATCTTCTTTACAGGTGGCAATGGCAGCGGGAAAACGACTCTCGCCAAGATTATCCTTGGTCTGTATAAGCCCGAATCCGGAAAAATCCGCTTCGATGGGCGGGAGGTGCTGGATGAAGACCGGGATAACTTCCGGCAAAACTTCTCAGCTGTCTTCTCCGATTTCTTCCTATTTGAAAGTCTCCTGGGCATTGAGAACCAGAACCTCGATGAAAAAGCCACCAGGTATCTGCAGCAGCTGCAGCTGAGCCACAAAGTCCAGGTGAAAGATGGGACCATTTCGAGCATTGATCTGTCCCAGGGGCAGCGGAAAAGGCTGGCATTGCTGACGGCCTACATGGAGGACCGTCCTATTTTCCTCTTTGATGAATGGGCGGCGGACCAGGACAGCATGTTCAAAGACATTTTCTATTATCAGTTGCTTCCTGAATTGAAAGCCAGAGGAAAGACAGTTTTCATCATTAGCCACGACGAACGTTACTACGAAGTTGCTGACCGGCTAATCAAGCTGGATAACGGCCAGGTAGTCATGGATCAGCATTCAGCCAAACATCTTGTTCCCTCAGCAAGCTGAGTGGGAAGGTCTTGCATTCATGTGAGCGAGCCCTTCTCCATCGCTCCGCAGCTTTAGCCAAATTTGGCCTGAGTCTTTTAAATCTATGAATCACATTCAAAAACATATAAATTTGTCTCCGGTAAGTGCGGCAGGAGCAGTCCTTGTCCGCCCTCCCCACAGTAATGGCCGTCCCCGCCAGCTTGAGAACGGGTTATCGCTGACCACCGGAAGAGGGCTGAGCATCGCTCAACACGGCGAGATCATGCAGGGCCAACTCGAAGACTCGAATTTCGAGCGGCGGCGATTCCTGCTGAGTCTCCCGTGTAATCTGCTGTATTCAAAAGTCACTTTCGTTCCATCCGAGTCTGGTCCACGCACGGTGGACCCGCCGCATAAGGAAAAGGTGAGCACCGTTATCGAGCTTACCCTGCGCCGTTTTGATTTGGCCGGACTGGGAGGCTCGATCACTGTGGAAAGCAATATTGAAGAAGGCAAGGGATACGGAAGCTCCACGGCAGACTGCATCGCTGGAGCCATGGCCGCTGCCGACTCCATCGGAGAGTTGCTCACTGAAGAGGAGTTGGCAGAGGTTGTCGTGGAAGCGGAAATCGCGAGCGACAACTTCATGTTCAAGCGAGCTGTGCTCTTTGCTCACCGCGAGGGCGTGGTGCTGGAGGACCTTGGACCCAGGCTTCCGAACATTGAAGTCCTGGGCATAGATACCGACAGCGATGGCGTTGTTTACACATTAAAGTTCCCTCCCGCTGAGTACACCTGGCAGCAGATTCAATGCTTTCAGACCCTGGTGGCCGCTCTCAGGCGGGCCATCCGAGTTGCGGACGTTCGGTTGCTGGGCCGCGTGGCTACGGCCAGCGCCGTCATCAACCAGCAGTTCCTCCCCAAGCCGATATTTTCGGAAATCCGTTGCCTGGCCGAATACGCCGGCGCCGTGGGAATTGGGGTCGCCCATTCAGGAACCGTTCTAAGTCTTCTTTTTGATCCATCCGATCCTCTGCTTGAGTCACGCATAAGCCAGACTCAAAAGGAACTTGCCAGTTTAGGCATCGAGAAGGTCCTCAGGTTTCGCACCTGAACTAAAGATTTATTTTTCCAATCTCACTAAACAGGACTTTTATTCATGAAGCGACAGGCCGAATCTGCGATTCTCAGGTGCTACGAGCCGAAGTTGATTCCTATTGAGGACAATCTTTACGCTGCCGTATTTCCGGCGATGAAGATTTATCCTGCTGAATTCTGTATTCGTTCCGCCCGGGAGCAAGGCTGGGTAACCTCTCAATCGTTAATCGTCGAGAGCTCTTCCGGAAATATGGCGCTCGGTTTGGCGGTTGTGTGTAACCTGAGAGGCTACCGGCTCACACTCGTATCCGACTACGGATGCGATGTGGGGTTGCGCAAGCGACTGGAAGGTCTGGGAGCGACGGTAGAGATCGTCCCTGGCCCGGCCGCGTGCGGAGGATACCAAAGGGCACGCCTTGATCGGTTGGACGAAATTCGGGCACAAACTCCCGACCACTGGTGGGTCAATCAATACGATAATCCCTGCAACCCGGGAGCATACAGTCCTTTTGCCGCCCAGATTGTCGAGTCACTAGGGCAAATTGATTGTCTGGTGGGCACCGTTGGATCGGGCGGATCCATGTGCGGCACCGCGACCTATTTGCGTGAATTGTTCCCCAACATGAAAGCAGTGGGCGTAGACACTTTTGGCAGTGTGCTTTTCGGACATCCTGATGAACGCCGGCAGTTGCGCGGGCTTGGCAACAGTCTCCTGCCCAAAAATCTCGACCACACCGTTTTTGATGAAGTCCATTGGGTGACTGCCGCCGAAGCTTACATGGCTACGCGCAGGCTCTACAGGCAAACATCGTTGTTCTGCGGCGGAACGAGCGGGGCCGCGTGGCTGGTAGCTTCTCGCTGGAGCAAGCACAATCCGAGCGCGAAAGTCGTCTGCGTACTTCCTGACGACGGTTCACGCTACCTCGATACTATTTATGACGACAATTATCTGAGGGCCAATAATCTCTATTTGCCTGTTCTTCCCCAGTGTCCGCGAGAGGTGGAGCGCCCGCACGATGCCGGGCCCTCCTGGTCCTGCATGCATTGGGGGCGGCGCGCCTATAATGAAGTGATGGGCCCGCTTGCTGCCGTTGCCGCTGCTACAATCTAGTCTGCGCCGAGGAACCGACCATGTGGGCCAAAGACGTACAGTTCGCTTTGCGGATGATGGTGAAGAACCCATTATTCGCAATAATGATAATCATGACGCTGGCGCTGGGGGTGGGCGTGAATACGGCCATTTTCAGTGTGGTCAATTTCATCCTCTTCCGTCCGCTGCCCGTCGCAAATCCCTCACAGATTATGGTGATGGCGGAAAAGCCAAAGGGATCTTCTGATTTTTCCAACGTTTCTTATCCCGATTTCCTTGATTTCCGCGAGCAATCGAACGGCTCGATAGATTTGGCCGCCTATCAACTCGGCCTGGTGGGACTGAGTAGCGAGGGAAAGCCGGAACGCGCAGTCATTAATTATGTAACGGGCAATTTTTTCCCGACCCTGGGGGTAGGTTCCGAGGTTGGACGGGTGATTTCGCCCGAAGAGGGGACCCAGCCGGGAAGCGATCCTGTAATTGTGCTCGGATACGCGTACTGGCAGAGACGCTTTCACGGCGATCCCGGGATTGTGGGAAAAACCATAACCGCAAACGGTCACGCGCTTACAGTGGTGGGAGTTGCGGAAAACAGATTTCACGGCCCGTATTCAGTGGTGGAGACGGATGCCTATTTGCCGTTGAGTATGGCGGTAATCGGAACGGACCGGAACCAGTTCTGGACGAACCGTGAGACCCGCAATTTAAAGGTTCTGGGCCGATTGAAATCAGGCGTGAGCCGCGAAACCGCGCAGTCCTCTCTGAACCTGGTGACGCAACGCCTGGCGAAAGACTATCCCAGCACCAACAGCGGGCTTAGTGTACGCCTGATTCCGGAGAAACTGGCGCGTCCTGAGCCAAGCGAATCCAACCCTTTGCCTGTTGTGAGTACAGTATTCCTGGCGTTGGCTGTATTGGTGTTGCTGGTGGCCTGCGTGAACGTCGCCAATATTCTGATGGTGCGTTCCATCAGCCGGCAGCGGGAACTAGCTGTCCGGACTGCTCTGGGTGCGAGCCGTGGACGGCTGATTCGGCAGTCGCTCACAGAAAGTCTCATCCTTTCGGCTTTCGGTGGACTCGGCGGAGTTCTTTTGGGTATATGGGCCTGCGGCCTGTTGGAATCAATACGCCTGCATGTGGATTTTCCCATACGGCTCAATTTCAGCGTCGATTGGAAGGTCTTTGCCTACGCCCTCGGTCTTGCCTTGCTGTCGGGTGTGCTGGTTGGAATTATTCCCGCAATTCGCGCGTTCCATACCAACATCAATGAAAATCTGCATCAAGCTTCAACCAGGGGCTCATCATCGGGAGCATGGCAGCGCCGGTTGCGGGGAACTCTGGTCATCGGGCAAATCGGCATGTCTGCGGTGTTGCTTATCATCGCTGGCCTTTTTGTGCACAGCCTTCGAAATGCCCAGCAGATGTATCTTGGTTTTAATCCAGACCATCTGCTCAACATGAGCATGGACCCTCATCAGATCGGTTATGACGAGGTGCGCGGCAAAAGCTTTTTCCAGGAGCTTGAGTCGCGTGTTCGTTCTTTGCCGGGAGTTGAATCTGCGAGTTTTAGTTTTTCGGCCCCCTTCGGATATGTCCATGAAAGTGCAAGGGTGAACGTGGAGGGGCAGCCCGTTGAGCCTGACAAGCGTCCTCCCGAGATTATCTATAACACGGTGGATCCTTATTATTTCGACAATCTGCAGATTCACATTGTGACCGGCCGCCAATTCACAGAGAACGACAATGAAAATGCTCCGCAAGTAGCAATCGTCAATGAAACCATGGTGAAGCGGTTCTGGCCGAAAAGCGATCCGCTCGGCAAGCGCTTTTCTTTTGGAACTCCCGGCGCTCCGCTCATTCAAATCGTGGGGGTAGCAAAAGACGGAAAATATGTTGATCCGACCGATGAAGCACGGCCTTACTTCTTTGTGCCGCTCGCACAGCGCTACGCGTCATTAAGGACCTTGCAGATCCGGACGGCGGTGCAACCGGAAATCATGGTCCCGCAGGTAGAGCAACTGGTCCGGTCCATCGCGCCGGACTTGCCTGTGTTCGATGCCCGCTCGATGAAGGACGCACTTAACGGGCTCAACGGATTTTTTCTCTTCCGTCTGGGCGCGGCTTTGAGCGGGACGCTCGGAGGATTGGGCCTCATTCTTGCCGTGGTCGGTATCTACGGCGTCATCTCTTATACCGTGACCCAGCGCAGGCAGGAGATTGGAATCCGCATGGCGATGGGGGCGCAACGAAGCCACATTCTGAAAATCATCATGCGCCAGGCCCTTGTGTTTGTTGTCGTTGGGCTGTTCGCCGGGCTGGTGCTGGCGCTTCTAGTTGGTTTTCTTATTCAGGACCTGCTTGTGGGAATCAGCGCTGCCGATCCCGTGACATTTATGGCTGTTGTCGTACTCCTCGCCAGCAATGCGTTTATCGCCAGCCTCATTCCCGCATTACGGGCGCTGAGAACGGATCCGATCATAACCCTCAAAGCTGAGTAGTTTCAAAACACTTTAAACATAGCCGAAACCCGTTTGCCAGCCACGATGCCCATGGCACGCTGTAGCTTGCAATCGATCCATCATGAGCCCCCCGGCACCTCTTGCCGAGGCTCTGAGTAACTTGTGGGCGTGCTCCGCGCGCCGGTTGAGGTGTCTTGAAGAGTGGTGAGCGCATCATGATGAAGCCGCAATTTTTCAACGGAACAAACTGGATATGGATGAACGGGCAACTGGTGGCCTGGGAGAACGCAACAACCCATGTTTCCGCGCATGCTCTTCATTATGGAACAGGAATCTTTGAGGGCATTCGTTCCTATGAGACTGCTCACGGACCATGCATTTTTCGCCTCGACGCGCATTTAAATCGCTTCGTTGAATCGGCCGCCGCTTATGAGATGCCGCTTCCATATTCTCAGCAGACTTTGAGTGAGGCTGTCTGTCAGGTCATCAAGGCGAATCTCTTGCAGGGAAACAGCTACATTCGGCTTTTGTCCTGGTATGGCAGTCATGACATGGGCATCACATCGCGCAGGTGGCCGGTTGAAACCGCGATTATCGCCTGGCCCTGGGGCATTTTGTTCGGTGACGATCGCTCTCGTTACGGCATTCGCGTCAGCATCTGTCCGTGGCGAAAGATCCATTTTTCAATGCTGCCGACGTCTGCTAAGGCATGCGGCCAGTACCTCAGTTCGCTGCTTGCCGCTCAGTATGCACTTAAGCAGGGCTGCGATGAGGCTCTCTTACTAGACGCCTCAGGCAACATCGCGGAAGGGCCCGCTGAAAACATCTTCCTGGTCAAGGATGGCAGACTGGTGACCAACGATGAAAGTTCTTCGATCCTGCTCGGAATTACCCGGGAGTCCGTGCTCAGCATTGCGCAGAACCTGGGTCTGAGCGTTGAGGTGCGGCACCTTACGCCGGAAGATCTCTTCCATGCCGATGAGGCCTTCTTTACCGGGACTGCGGTGGAAATTGTCAGCATTCGCGAGGTTGACGGCAAACTGATCGGTACCCCAGGATGCCATCCGGTCACCGACCAAATTCATGGAGTGTTTAACCGAATTACCGCAGGATTAGATACGGCTTATCGGCATTGGCTCAAGCTGGTTCCCGCCGTTGAGGACTCGAGAGCGGCGGTTTTCCCGATCGAACCGGCTGCGGTTACAGCCGAAACAGCCGGCTAAAGGCTTGGCTGGATTCATTGCAATGGCATCATAGCGCTCTCCTCCAATATGGAACCCTGCATTGTATTCATAGAGAGCAACACCAGTGGGACCGGAAAACAGTTCGTCTCGGCGGCGAGATCATTGGGGTTGCAGCCCGTACTGTTTGCCGAAGATCCTTCGCGCTACTCCTATGCACAGCAGGAAGCGGTCCAGATCGTCCAGCATTCATGTGTAGACAATCTTGATGGGCTTGAGAGGTCCATTGCGCGGCTGGCGGGCGAGCGCAAACTCGCGGGAATTTATAGCAGCTCCGAATACTTCATTGAGACTGCTGCCCAATTAGCGCAACACTTCGGACTCCCGGGACCTGCTCCGGCCGCCGTTCGCATATGCCGCAATAAGTGGGAGCAGCGGAGACGATTGCAACAGGCCGGCGTGGGTGTACCTGCTTTCATCTGCGTTAACACCGCCCAGCAAGCTGTGGAAGCCCTCGACTCCATTACTCTGCCGGTGGTGCTTAAGCCCACATATGGAACTGGCAGTATTGGAGTGCGTTTATGCCGGTCAGCGGATGAAGTTCGCTGCCATGCGGCGGCGCTTCTGGCAGTCCACACCAATGAACGCGGAATGCCGGTTCCGCAGGAGGTCCTGGTTGAGGAGTACCTTACCTGGCCTGAGTTTTCCGCGGAGGTTTTTGGCACCACGGTTGTGGGATTTACTCGCAAACACGTTTCGCGAGAGCCCTATTTTGTGGAGACTGGGCACGATTTCCCGGCGTTGTTCACGGCAGATATGCGTGACAAGTTGTCCGTCGCCCTGACATGCGCCATGCGAGCGGTGGGCATGGACTGGGGGCCTATGCACATCGAGTTTCGGTGTGCAGAGGACCGCTTCGCCGTTATGGAAATCAATCCTCGCCTGGCTGGAGGATTTATTCCAGAGCTTTTGCGCCTTGCCACGGGCATAGACGTGATCTCAGAAACCATTAAGCTGGTCGCCGGCCTGCAACCTGATCTAACTCCTTCCACGGCAGGTCACGCCAGCATACGTTTTATCTGTCCGCAATCCGACGGAACAATTACTAGAGTCAAGGGCCTGGAACAGGCCACAGCGCTGGATGGAATTGCCAGCGCATTGCTGTATCGCCAGATCGGCGATTCCTTCGCCGTGCACCATGATTTTCGTGATCGAGTTGGCCATGTCGTCTCCGTAGCGGACTGCGAACACGCCGCAGTTCAGGTTGCGGAATCGGCCAGAAACATGATCGAGATTCACGTTGCTCCGCAGTGACGCTCCGCAGTTTTCTTGGCTCGGCGCCGGTAAAGAGTCTCCCAGCTCGAAACGATTCGTGATGAAAAACAGGAAGGCAGGAGAAGATGAACACGAACGGGACGTGTACCTTGTTTGCCCGGCCACTCGACTCCAACTCGGCTTTGCGCCTTTTTTGTCTTCCTTATGCGGGGGGCAACAGCTCCGTTTTCCGTAATTGGCAGACGGCAATGCCGGACGGCGTAGAGGTTTGTCCAATCGAACTGCCGGGACGGGGAGCCAGGATTCGCGAAAGTCCGATCACGCGTTTACCGCTTCTTATAGAGTCGATCAGCCGCGACCTCGTCTCCTGTCTTGACCGTCCTTTCGCATTCTTTGGCCACAGCATGGGCGCGCTGGTTTCATTTGAGCTGGTCCGTTATTTGCGGTCAATTGGGGGGCCGGCCCCCACTCACTTGTTCGTCTCTGCCTGGAGAGCTCCAGAATTGATCGATGAACATAAAGACTATTTACTGCCTGACGCCCAATTCATCGCCATGCTGCGGGACCTGAACGGCACACCCGAAGAAATCCTCGATAATCCTGAGGCGCTTCAGTTCCTGCTTCCGATTCTTCGGGCGGACTTTGAAGTCGCACAAACCTACGAGTATCGCCCGCAGAGGCTTCTGGGCTGCGCGATTAAGGCGTTCTGGGGGATGCAAGACCGCAGCACCACGCCCGAGATGGTGCGGCTCTGGAGTAACCACACTACAGGCCCCTTCTCCCTGAGCATATTGCTGGGAGGCCACTTCTTTATCCGGCAATCGCAACCTCAACTGCTGAAAATCATCTCCCACGAACTCGACCGCACGCTCAGCCTCCTCGCATCGCGTCAATCGGAGGGCACTTTTTCATCTCCAGGGCAGGACAAGAGTTATGTCAAACCGACCGCTATATCTAAAGCCTAATGTACAGGTAGAACCGTTAATTGATCACTGGTACGCTTGGGCCCACCTGCTTCCTCCAGCCACAGCCGCGCGCAATATCACGCAGCGGCATATGAAAATCATGGACTCCTACATCAGCACTCCGCGGGTCCACGCCAGCGCAGTAAAAAATCCAAAAATGATGGGTGGTCCGTTCATCGATTACGGCGGCGAACGAGTGGATGAAATCAGGGAGTTGCGTGAGCGGACCAGGCGGGAACGCGCGCACCTGTTTGAGCTTTCCAACGCGCTTCAGGAGCTCGATAATTGCCTGCGAACCAAAGCCAAGGGCTTTTCCCTGCAGCCTCTGTACGCCGAAGTCCCAGAAATACTCAAGGGCTATGTTGAACTCGTCTATGACCTCCACAACCAGCCTTCCTTTAAGTTGATCGAGCCTCTCCTCTACCGGTCTAAGTACTACGATCTGTCAGCGCAAAGCTTAATGCTGTCACTGACCACCGGCGACGACCGTCCTTTTGTCCTTAGCACGCCACGCCTGGAAGATGAGGGATCGCTGCACCTCAGGTTGCCGTTTGATCACCCGGCCATAGACCAATTATTTTTGGCCAAGGACCATCCCAGGCCTCTGGGCGAAATTAAAGATACGCTCGAAATCAATGGCAATGGGCAAAATGGACACATGGACCGGTTGCTGGCGTCATTTTTGACCGAGGAACCTCCCCAGCCCTATGTTCCCTACAGTGGAAATGGCGTGCGATGGAGATATTTTGGGCACGCTTGCGTCCTGTTAGAAACCTGCGGAATCAACATAATGTTCGATCCGGTGCTGAGTTATACCTATGAAAGTGACGTCTCCCGCTACACATACCGGGACATTCCGGATTCGCTCGATTATGTGCTGATTACCCATAACCATCAGGACCATGTGCTTTTGGAGACCCTGCTGCAGATCCGGCACAAAATAAAATGCCTGGTAGTGCCAAGAACTTCTTCCGGCGCATTGCAGGACCCCTCTCTTGAGTTGACGCTCAAGAATGCCGGCTTCAAAAACGTTGTTGGTCTCGATCAAATGGAACAAATCCTTACGCGGAACGGGTCCATCACGGGCCTGCCCTTTTTCGGTGAGCATTCTGATTTGAACATAGCTACCAAGCTTGCCTATCTGGTAAAAGCCGGACCTCACTCTCTTCTATTTGCGGCCGACTCATGCAACATTGAGCCCACTCTCTACAGGCACTTGCACCGTGAAATCGGAGATGTGGATGCCGTCTTTCTGGGGATGGAATGCGATGGCGCACCTTTGACATGGCTTTACGGGCCCCTCCTTACCCAGCACCTGGAACGCGGCATGGATGAATCACGACGCTTATCGGGCTCTAACTTTGAGCAGGCGAGAGCCATCATTGATCAGTTCAGGTGCAAGGAAGCTTATGTTTATGCAATGGGTCAGGAGCCCTGGCTGAATTACATCATGAGCATCAAGTACACCGAAGAGTCGCGGCCTATCATCGAATCCAATCGTCTTATCCAATATTGCAGTGAGCACGGAATCATTGCTGAGCGTCTTTTTGGCGAAAAGGAAATCCTTCTGCAATGATTAAGCCGGCATGCGAACCCGCGCTTCCGGTGGTACCATTCTGCTTATTCCGAGACCAGAAACGAACTGTTCATTCTAATGGCGTAACCTCATGATCGATCTACGCAGCGATACATTCACGCTCCCGACAGATGAAATGCTGGCCGCCATCGTAACGGCGCAGCTGGGCGACGACGGCTACCGTGAAGACCCAACCGTCATGCGGCTGGAAAGGCTCGCCGCCAACAAACTGGGGAAAGAAGCGGCTTGCCTCATGCCAAGCGGGACCATGGCGAACCTGGCTTCCATGCTGGCCCATTGCCATCAGGCAGCGGCTATGGTTTTAGTCGGAGATCAGTCAGACATGCATGTCTACGAAGACTGCTCTGTTGCACGGTCCCTGGGCGTTACCTATCATTCCTTGCCCACTAATTCCGATGGAACTATTTCCTTCTCCGAAATCGAACTTCATCTCAATACCCCCCCGGTGCGTGTCCTTTGTCTTGAGAACCCTCACAACCTCTGTGGTGGTGTGGTCCTGCCGGTTGGCTACATCGACACTGTGGCGGACATGGCCCACGCTCATGGCGTGGCCTTGCATGTGGACGGCGCCCGGATATTCAATGCAGCGGTGGCAATGGGTATCAAACCCGCGGAAATTGTCCGCCATGCGGATTCAGTCCAATTCTGCCTCTCCAAGGGACTATCTGCGCCCATTGGGTCCATGGTCGTGGGGTCCTCTGATTTCATTGAGCAGGCGCGCTCAAAGCGAAAGATACTCGGTGGAAGCATGCGTCAGGCCGGCATCGTGGCCGCGGCCGGAATCGTCGCCCTGGAGCACATGGTGGAACGCCTTGCGGAGGACCACACAAATGCGCGCCTTCTGGCTCAAGGCTTGGCCGCGCTGCCGGCGATCCAGGTTCATCCTGACCGGGTGCAAACCAATACAGTTGTCTTCCGTGTTCTGGATGACCGGTTTAGCTGTGAAACGTTTATCGCCGCCGCGTGGCAGCAGGGATTACGCGTGAGTGAATTCGAGCATGGGCGCATGAGAGCCGTCACCCATTATGGAATCACCGCTCATGACATTGAAGAGGCTGTGTTCATCGTGGCGCGTGTGCTTGAACAAGGAGCGGATCCGGCCCTGCCCGCCGAGAAACATAGGATTCATGCCTGACAGCTTTCGCTGATCATGCATCTTAAAGTGCCGTCTTCCTTTGTTGCGGTCCCACGCGACCGGTGGCGGCGCTCTCCTCAACGAATCGCCGCACGCATTCGGTCAGGTTGCCCTGCGCGGTGGCCCACTGAGCAACCTGTCGTCGTATCGACCGTCGCTGCTGTAACCAACCTTCTCTTAATCCGGCCAAAGTAGCCTTCAGGTTTTCTGGCGCGGGGCCGCCACCATAGCGCGCCCTTCTAACGCAAGACGCAGGATCCATTCCCTCCAAAGAAATTCCAAGAACGTCAGGCTCGGCGACCGCCAGTTCTTCGAGCGATCCCATATTGCGGTCCTGCGCTTCCGTTACCGCCCTTCCTACCAGGTGGTGAGCAGAACGGAAATCGATTCCCTTTTGCTCCACCATTCTTACCGCCGCTGCCGTGGCATTGATAAACCCTTCCTTGGCACGGCGCAACATGCGTTCACCGCAAGGCCGCGCGCCGGCAATCACCAGCCGCAACAACACTGTCGCGTCCGTCATGTCGCGGAGCGCGCCCCATAGCGGGCGCACCGATTCGGTGCCTACCGCGATTGAGTTTGTAAATGGCGCGTTGCGAGTGGACGCTATGGCGCTGGTGAAGGCTCCCAAGGCAGACGCCGTTCGACCCTGCACATGCTCAAGTAAGAAAGGATTTCGCTTCTGGGGCATGGCGGAGCTCGAACCAACCAGCTCGTCAGGCAATGAGAGAAACTGGAATTCCACCGTAAGCCATTGCAGCAAGTCGGTGGCGCTCCGGCTTAATGTAGCTCCAAAGATACTCATAGCGGCTAATAGTCTCAGGACTCCATCGCGGGATGCTACGGCATCGATTGAATTGCTGGCCGAGGAACTGAAGCCGAGAAGCTCAGCTGTTCGGGCAGTGTTGATCGGCAAACCTGTTCCTGCGACGGCGCCGGCTCCCAGCGGACATATATCCATAAAGCGGCCCGCATCCAGCAGATAGTCCAGATCACGCCGGATTGCCTCAGCTATGCCGGCTAAATAATGGCCATAGCTGATGGGCTCCGCCGGCTGGCCATGCGTGTATGCCGGCATCACCTTCTCACCATACCGTTCCGCGCTGCGCATGAGCACCGCTTGCAGCCGCAGGACCGCCGTCAGCAGGTGAACGTAGGGCTGGCGCAATCGAAGTCGCAGGATGGTGGCATTGAGATCATTGCGCGACCGGCCGGTTTGCAATAGCCCGCCTATGTCCGGTCCCTGAGTGTCGATCAGGTATCTTTCATACAGCAGGAAAAGGCCGCGCGTGGCAGGTAGAGAGCGCAAAGGTTCAAATTGTTGGCGTTCCAGCGACTGGATGCTCTTCAGCAATTGCCGGGCGGGTCCTGCCTCTATGATTTCTTGCTCCGCAAGCATTAACACATGCGCGAGATCAATACGGCAGATGTGCCGCAATTCTGCTTCGATTTGACTGTCGATATCGCGGTCAAACAAGATGCGCCGGGCCGCCGGCGTTAATGGCTTACCAATCCGTCCTGTGTCCCCAGATTTGCCAGGCATAGAGGCGCCGTGATCTTTGATCTTCGTCTGCCCTGTTTTTTCAGCCGATCTAATCAGGAGAGCACGGTTGGCACAGATGCTTGAAATTCCTATGGCCCAACCTATTGCTTTCCCGCATGCAAGAAAACCGCATATGCCCATGAGATGGTGGCCAATTGATGGAATCGAACTGCCGACGCCAGCCTTTTCAGGGCTGTGCTCTATCAACCGAGCTACCAAGCCAATATTCCGTGGGTTACATACGTGCAGCTTCGATGAGACAGGTGAAGATTTTGTGCGTACGGAACGTGTTTGATTATAACAACGCCTCTGAATTCCCTCAAACCTATTCCAAAGGTTGTCGCCGCAAAATGAGAAGTTCCTATTGGAGCAGAGTAGAAAGTTCCTATTGACGAGGGGGCGAGACACGAATGTCAGAGGAATGAACGGCGCTCAATCAGAAGGAACGGGATTAGATGCAGTGGCTACACACTAAGTTGAGTTCCACAATGGAACAAAAATCAACAGGCGAATTCAAAACAGAATTGGATTTTGCTTGACCGCCCTTGCGATGCAGACGGAACATGGTTTTTGCCAGATATAGAAAGGAGGATTTCCATGGAAGGTATTAGCCATCCATTCGACGAAACACAAGCCCCAGCCCGTAAAGTGATATTGACGAAGGGAGTTAGTGGATTTTCGGCGAGACATCTATTCTTAATGTTGGAATAAGTATTGGTACAAACTACAGTAATTTATTCGCATCATGGATGCAATCATCTTGAATCGCTATGGGTTAACAAGCCAGGACCTTGTATTTGCCGAAATGGAACGCTCAGCATTTTCCTGAAATTCGCGTCTATATACGCCTGGCTCAGCCTGGTGGCACGCAACTGCGCTGACGCGCTTAACTCAGACATGCAACGCTTGAACAAGCGGCATAGATGACACTTCTTTGACCTTGGAGGGCACTCGGCGGATGGCAACCAGAGTTGTAAGTCACGTGCGCAACGCCCTGGGCCTGGACCTCTCCGTGCGTGCTGTCTTGCATGCTCCAGGCGTTGCGGAATTGGGGCTAGTCTCTGGCTGGCCACCGGCTCTCTCTGCTTCACGCGGGCGCACAGGTCAATCATCTGGGGTGTGAAGAAGGATAAAGGATATACCGGCCAATGCTTGAAATCGCGCCACATTTTGGCGAAGAGGCCCTGGATACCCAGACCGGAAAACCTGTCTGGTGGGATGGATATGGATGGTCTTACACCAGGCCGGAGAGTCCAGGGGACCTTGCCGAGGAGAATGGTCTCAAGCCCTTGCCGCCGCTTGCCCGGCAGGAGCGTCCCTCTTGTATTCCTGCTTCTTTTGCACAGAGCAGGTTATGGCTCATTGATCAACTGGAAGGCGCCAATACCGCATACAACATGCCTGAATCGGTTAGGCTCAGCGGGGACCTTGATCTGGAAGCACTGAGACGGACCATTCATGCTTTAGTAGAACGCCATGAAAGCCTGCGCACGCGATTTGCCGAAAGTGATAGCAAACCAACGCAGGTCATCGAGCCGGAGCTTCGCATTGAACTGCCCATCCAAGACCTGAGCCATCTTGATGAATCGTCGCGGAAGGAGCAGGTAGCTGCCGCCCAGCGTCAGGAGTGGGTGCGGCCGTTTGATCTTGCGCGCGGGCCGCTGGTGCGGATGAAGCTGCTCAAGCTGGGAGACCGCGACCATATCCTTCTGCGGACTTTTCATCACATCATTTTTGATGGATGGTCTGTGGGCGTTTTCAATCGGGAGTTCATGGCGCTCTATGAGGCCTTTCATGAAGGCCGGCAGAATCCGCTGCAGCCATTGCCCATTCAATACGCGGACTTCACGATATGGCAGCGTAAGTGGCTCGATGAAGAAATGCAGGACCGTTTGCTGGATTACTGGAAGAAGCAGTTGTCCGGAATTCCTGAGCAACTGGAACTGCCGCATGACCGCCCACGCAAGCAGCGGCAGACGTTTGCCGCGGGACTGTGCAAAGTTTCGCTTTCGGGCGAACAGTTTTTACCATTGCAGCGCACATGCCAGGCAAACCATGTCACGATGTACATGGGGTTGCTCTCGGTGCTTGCGGTGCTGTTACAGCGCCATAGTAACCAGCATGACATCGTGATTGGTTCCCCAATCGCCAACCGGCAGGAAACCCAGCTTGAACAGTTGATCGGCTTTTTCGTCAATTCACTTGTCATGCGGGTACAAGTGAATCCTCAGGCGGCTTTTTGCGATTTGCTGGCCGACGTACGAAGAACAACTCTGGATGCCTATGCCCACCAGGACCTTCCGTTTGAACGGCTGGTGGAAGAGCTGGCCCCGCAAAGAAATCTCAATACCACGCCCATCTTTCAAATCATCTTTGCCGTGCAGAATGCGCCCATGGGTTCTCCGAAGCTGAAAGATCTGGTGGTTGAGGCGGAGCGGATCAGGGGTGAAGAGCTGCGGACGCGCTTCGACCTTGAACTGCACGTGTGGGAGCGGGAGACCGGCATGGATTTTCTGTGGGTCTTCAACCGCGATATGTTTGACCAGTGGCGTGTTGAGCAGATGGCGCATCACTTTGAACGCCTGCTGGATGCGGTGGTGGCTGCGCCGGAGAGGCCCATTTTCGATCTGGAGATGTTGAGCGCAGCGGAGAAGCGCCAGCTCCTGGTCGAGTGGAACCGAACAGAAGTCCCTTACTCGCCCGGTTGTGTGCACGAATTATTTGAACTGCATGCGGCGCGGACGCCGGGTGAGCCGGCGATCATCTTTGGAAATGATTCGTTGTCGTACCTGGAACTCAATCAACGAGCGAACCAGCTGGCCCGCTATCTGATGAAAGTGGGAGTCAGGCCGGAGATGCTGGTGGGCATCTGCCTGGAGCGCTCGTTGGAAATGATTGTGGCGCTGCTTGGCATTCTGAAGGCCGGCGGCGTGTATGTGCCCATTGCTGCTGACTTGCCGCCAGTCCGGCGCAGCCGCATGATCGCGGATGACGATGTGCGGCATATTGTCACTTCCACAGCGTATGGTGCGTTGTTTGAAGGCATAGCCGGGCATGTAATAACGTTCGACGGAGATGCCGCCCGGTTCGCTGCAAAGAGCCCGCAGAATCCTGCCATTGTCCAGTTCCCAGACAGTCCCGCCTATGTGAACTACACATCCGGATCAACTGGACAACCAAAAGGTGTTCTGGTCCCTCACGCCAGCGTCATGCGCCTGGTATGCCGGCCGAACTTCATGCGGCTGGACAACTCCATCCGTTTGCTGCAAATGGCGCCGTTGAGCTTTGACGCGGCCACCCTGGAAATCTGGGGGGCTTTGCTGAACGGAGGCTCGCTGGTGATCATGCCGCCCGGGCGCGCGTCGATCCAGGAGATCGGCGACGTGCTCAGCCGTTTCCAGGTGAATACGCTCTGGCTGACTGCCGGTCTTTTCCATCAGGTGGTTGACCATGCGTGGGATTCCCTCGGGTCCGTGCAACAGCTTCTTGCCGGAGGCGATGTGCTTTCGGTCGATCACGTGAATCGTCTTCTGCGCGCGCTTCCCCGGTGCCAGGTAATCAACGGTTATGGACCGACTGAGAACACTACATTCACTTGTTGTTATCCAGTGCTGCATGCGGCAGACATCGATCATGGCGTTCCCATTGGATATCCCGTCAACAACACACGGGCATACATTCTCGACGAAAACTTGAAGCCGGCGCCGGTGGGCGTGACGGGCGAGCTTTATGCCGCGGGAGTGGGATTGGCTCGCGGCTATGTGAACCGGCCCGATCTGACAGCTGAACGCTTTATACCGAACCCATTCGGAATCGCTCCCGGAGAACGAATGTACCGGACTGGCGATCTGGTGCGCTGGCGAAGCGATGGAATCATCGAGTTTGTAGGACGAAATGATCATCAGGTGAAGGTCCGCGGTTATCGGATTGAGCTGGGTGAAATTGAGGCGGTGCTCAGGAGTCATGATGCAGTGCAGGATGCGCTGGTCACAGTCAGGGAGCAGGAGCATGGCAAGCAGCTGCTGGGATATGTGGTAGCCCGCCAGGACAAAGCGGAGCAGGAGGAGGCCCAGGGCTCACAAATCGTCCATTGGCGTCAGCTCTATGAGTCCACATACCGGCAAGGCGAGGCAGTGGCGGACGACTTCAACATCACCGGTTGGAACAGCAGTTACACGGGCGAACCGATTCCAACTGAGGAGATGCGCACCTGGGTAGAAGAGACCGTCGCCCGGATTCGCGAGCTGCAGCCGCGCAGGGTCTTGGAGATCGGTTGTGGCACGGGTTTGCTTCTGACCCGTCTTGCCGCGGACTGTGAGAGCTATCTCGGACTGGATTTCTCGGCAGAAGTCCTGGCGCAACTGGGGAAATACCTTGCCGTCCGCGAAGACCTGAGACATGTTGTGCTGCGCCAGGGATTGGCGCATGAGCTTTCGTTTTTGGCGGATGACAGTTTCGACCTGGTGATCCTCAACTCAGTCGTGCAGTACTTCCCCAATATGGATTACCTGCTTGATGTTCTGGCGCAAGCCGTACGAGTGACCCAGCGCGGAGGAAAAATCTTTGTGGGCGATGTGCGCAGCCTGCCGCTGCTTGAGGCATTTCACACTTCAGTGCAGTTGCATAAGGCCCGGCCCGACACGCTGACGGCGGAACTGCGGCAGCGCATCCTCCAGGCACGGTACAGCGAGGAAGAACTCGTGGTGGATCCCGCGCTATTCACGCAGTTGGCATTGCGTTGGGAAAAGATTGGCTGGGCCGGTCCCACCTTGAAGGCAGGAGCTTATGACAACGAGTTGAGCAGGTTCCGCTATGACGTGGTGTTGCGGCTTGGAGAAAAAGAGCATCAAGAGAAGCCGGAGCAGTGGCTCTGCTGGGACCAGGCCGGAGGTTGGCGCCAGGAGTTGGAGAGGCTCCTGTCACAAAACCCGGATACATGCGTTGGATTGCGCGGGGTTTGCGATGGGCGGGTGGCCAGGGCCGTTGCGGCAGTCCGACTACTTCGAACAGCCGATGCCGGCATCTCGAATGCGGAACAACTGCAAGCAGCAATCGATGGCGAGGTTGGAGAGGACGTGGACCTTGTGATGCAAGTCGCGCGAGGTTTGGGGATGGAGTATAGCTGGCAAAGCTTTTCCGCGGCGGGAATTTATGACGTTGTGTTCCGGCCGAAATGGAAAAGCACCGGACCCGCCGCGGTGATTTCCTCCAGCCCCTTGCACGAGTATGGAAATACGCCTGCGCGGATGGCGGGAATTGCGAAGGTCGGGCGGGCCTTGCAGGACTACCTCAGGGAACGGTTGCCCGAATATATGGTGCCTTCCGCCATCCTGGTGCTGCCGGAGTGGCCGTTGACCGGAAACGGTAAAGTTGACCGAAAAGCGCTGCCTGTACCCGGATGGCGACAAGAGAATTATCGCGCTCCCCGCACGCCCCAGGAAGAAATCCTCTGCGAGATCTTCGCCGATGTGCTGGGACTCGAGCGCGTGGGCATAGACGATAACTTCTTTGAGTTGGGCGGGCATTCCTTGCTGGCCACGCGGGTGGTCAGCCGCATGCATGCGACATTGGGCAGTGAAGTGGCATTGCGCACGCTGTTTGAATTTCCCACTGTATGCCAGTTGACGCCACACCTGGATCAGAGTGCCCAGTCGCGCCCTATGTTGGGGCCTCAATCGCGGCCACCGCAACTGCCCCTCTCTTACCCCCAGCAGCGCCTGTGGTTCCTTGACAAGCTTGAGGGCGCGAGCACGGAATACAACGTGCCGGAGGCGCTACGTCTGCGCGGCGCACTGGATTTGGCGGCGCTCAAACGCACCATCGCCACCATGGTGGAACGCCATGAGATTCTGCGCACACATTTTGCCGAGATTGCGGACAAGCCGGTGCAGATCATTGAACCCATGTTGGAGATTGCCCTGCCGGTTGAAGACCTCAGCCATTTGAATGAGGCGTCGCGGCATGATTGTGTGGCTGCGGCAATGCGCCAGGAGCGGGAGCAGCCTTTTGATCTTTCCCGTGGGCCGCTTCTGCGGATGAAACTGCTCAAGCTCGGCGCCCAAGAGCACATGCTGCTGCGCACATACCACCACATCATTTGTGATGCATGGTCACAGGGTATTTTCAACCGGGAATTCATGGTCCTGTACGAGGCTTTTCATGAAGGCCGGGAAAACCCGCTTGCAGCATTGTCGTTCCAGTATGCGGATTTCGCCATCTGGCAACGACGGTGGCTGAATGAAGAAACGCTGGCCGAACATCTTGGGTACTGGAAAAAGCAGTTGTCCGGAATTCCCGAGCAACTGGCGCTGCCGCTGGACCACCCGCGTCCGCCGGCGCAAACTTTTGTTGGCGATATATACCGGATGCATTTGCCGGCTGACCATCTGCTCGCCCTGAAGCGCCTGGCCAACGCGAACCACGCAACTTTGTACATGGCGCTGCTTGCCGCCTTTGCCACACTGCTGCAACGCTACAGCGGCCAAAGCGACATCGTGGTAGGTTCTCCCATCGCCAATCGCCGGGAGTCGCAGCTCGAACAACTCATGGGGCTTTTTGTGAACTCGCTGGTCATGCGCATGCGGATCCACCCGGGGCAGACCTTCCGCGGGTTTCTGCGCGAGGTGCGGCTCTCCGCGTTGGAAGCTTACGCACACCAGGATGTTCCGTTTGAACGGCTGGTGGAAGAGTTGTCGCCGCAACGAAGCCTAAATATGTCGCCGATTTTTCAGGTGTTGTTTGCGCTGCAAAACGCGCCCACGGTTCCGCAACGCCTGAAGGACCTGACCATCGAATCGGTGGTTAGAGACACGCATCCGGTGCGCGTGGACCTGGAAGTACATGCGCTGGAACGGGACGGACAGTTTGCATTTTATTGGTTGTATAAGCGCGATCTGTTCGATCGCTGGCGCATGGAGCAGATGGCGCGCCACTACGTTCGGCTGCTGAAAGCAGTGTTGGCGAATCCCGATCAGACGGTCAACCAGTTTGATCTGCTCTCCAGTGAAGAGAAGCGTCAGGTGCTGCTGGAGTGGAGCCGCACAGAAACATTTTGCGGCCGAAGACAAACCATATCAGAGCTGTTCGAAGAGCAGGTGAGGCGGACGCCGGAAGCAACGGCAGTGACCTTCAAGTCATGGCCGCTCTCGTATGCGGAACTCGAGCGCCGCGCCAATCAGCTCGGCCACTATTTAAGGAAGATCGGAGTAGGTCCTGAGGTGCGCGTTGGAGTCTGCATCGAGCGCGGCCCGGAAGTGATTGTGGGGTTGCTGGGTATCCTGAAAGCCGGTGGAACCTATGTCCCACTAGATCCGGATTTTCCCGCTGAGCGGCTTGCCTACATGATTGAAGATACGGAGCCGCTCGTAGTGTTGACCCAGACGAAGTTTCGTCCATCATTGCCCAAGCAAATAGCGATGGTGGACCTGGAAGCGGAACGAGACAGAATCGGAGCTGAGAGCGATGAAGCGCCGCAGTCCCTGGCCGGGCCGCAAAATGCCGCCTACATTATCTATACGTCTGGGTCCACGGGCCGTCCCAAAGGAGTAGTAATCGAGCACCGCAACGTGCACAACATGGTGATGGCGCAGCACGCGGCATTTGCGGTTCAGGAGACGGACCGCGTCCTGCAATTTTTCTCCTTCAGTTTTGACGTTTCCATATTTGCCACGTTGATGGCCCTGTGTTCCGGAGCAAGACTGGTCCTGGGCACGCGTGATGAAGTGCTGCCCGGCCCTGAACTGCTGAATTTGCTGGAAGCAGAGGAAGTCACCATAGGCGTGCTTCCTCCTGTCGTTCTCGACCACTTGCCTGAAACAAGGCTGCCCAGGTTGCGCGAGGTGATTGTCGGAGGCGAGCCCTGGAGCGAAGAGCTGCTGAAAACATGGGGCCAGGGGCGCCGATTCTTCAATTCCTATGGACCAACCGAGACTACGGTACAGGCCACTGTGGGCGAATGCCGGACCGGCGAAGGGAGGCCGTCCATTGGGCGCCCCATCGACAATGCCAGGGTTTACCTGTTGGATGAGGAAGGCATGCCGGTCCCGGTTGGCGTGGCAGGAGAACTCTACATTGGTGGAGCGGGCGTGGGACGCGGTTATCTGGATAACGCATTGACTGCGGAAAAATTCCTTCCCGATCCGTTCAGTGTCGAGGCGGGTACGAGAATATATCGCAGCGGTGACTGGGCCCGTTGGCTTCCCGATGGCCGAATCGATCTTCTCGGACGAAAAGATGAGCAGGTCAAGATTCGCGGCTATCGAGTCGAGCTTGGCGAAGTTGAAACTGTGCTTGCACAACATCCATCGGTGCTGCAATGCTCGGTTTTGGCGCGGCAGGCGGAGCGCCGGGAAAAACGCCTGGTCGCATACGTAGTCCTCACCGGGCAGGCGGTGCGGGCTGGTGAGTTGCGGACCTATTTACAAGACAAGCTCCCGGAGTACATGGTTCCGGCCCAGTTTGTGATGTTAGAGAAGCTGCCGCTGAACTCCAGCGGCAAAGTGGACCGCCAGGCGTTGCCTGAGGTGGAATTGGGCACACTCACAGCCGGACGATCCCCGCGCACGCCTGAGGAAGAAGTCCTGTGCCAGATCTTCGCGGAAGTACTGGGCCTGTCCCACGTCTCTATCGACGACAATTTTTTTGATTTGGGCGGCCATTCGCTCATGGCGACTCGTCTGGCCAGCCGTATGCGCTCCGTGCTGGGCGTAGAGCTGCCTCTCCGTTCGATCTTTGAGTCGCCAACGGCTGCTGCTCTCGGCCCACATGTCCTTCAGGCAACAAAATCGCGGACACCGCTGCTCGCTCAACCGCGTCCTGAGCGCCTGCCTATGTCCTATCCGCAGCAGCGGTTATGGTTCCTGGATCAACTTGAGGGAAAGAGTACGGAGTATCACATAGCTGAAGCGTTGCGCTTGCGCGGCGAACTGGACTACGAGTCGCTCAAGAGCGCTGTTGGCGCGATTGTGCAGAGACATGAGGTGCTTCGGACCTGCTTCTCGCAGTCGAGTGACGGCGAGCCGGTGCAGATCATCCAGCCGCGCGCAGAGCTTGGTTTGCTGGTGGAAGACCTCACCGCTTTGAGCGAAGAATCAAAGCAGCAGCGGGTGGCCGCGGCCATGCACGATGAACGTGAGCAGCCGTTTGACCTCTCGCGCGGACCTCTATTCCGCATGAAGCTGCTGAAGCTGGGCGAACACGAACATATTCTGTTGCGGACCTTCCATCACATCGTTACCGATGGCTGGTCGCAGGGGATATTGAATCGCGAACTGGGGGTGCTCTATAGGGCGTTCAACGAAGGTCGGCCCGATCCATTAGAACCCTTGCCTATTCAATATGCCGACTTTGCTCTCTGGCAACGCCAACGCATGGACGAAACGCTGGCTGATCAGCTCAGTTATTGGAAAGAGCAATTGGCGGGTATCCCCGAGGAATTGACATTACCGAACGATCGTCCAAGACCGCCCCGGCAGACCTTCGCCGCCGACGTCTGCCACCACAGCTTAACCATGGAGCAGGCCGCCGCGTTGAAGCGGCTATGCCAGAGCAGCCAGGCAACGCTCTACATGGCGCTGCTCTCCGCGTTTGCCGCTTTGTTGCAGCGGTACAGCGACCAGGATGACATCGTGGTGGGTTCTCCCATTGCCAATCGTCGGGAAGAGCAACTGGAAAAACTGATCGGTTTTTTCGTGAATTCGCTTGTTTTGAGAGTGCGTGTCGATGCGACGGAGACCTTCAGCGAATTGCTCGGCCGGGTCCGAGCGACAGCCCTCGATGCGTACAGGCATCAGGACGTGCCCTTTGAACGGCTGGTAGAGGAGCTATCGCCACAGCGCAGCCTCAATAAGATGCCTATCTGCCAGGTGATGTTTCTATGGCAAAACGCGCCCATGGAGAAGCCCGACTTCAAGGAACTGGATGTCCAGTATCTGCCGGTTAAAGGACTGCAAACACAATTTGACCTGGAATTGCAGGCCATGGAGCACGGCGGCACCGTCCATTTCAACTGGATATACAACTGCGGCCTCTTCGACCGGTGGCGCATTGAAAAGATGGCCCGCCATTTTGCGCGTTTTCTCGACGCTGCGGTTGCTTCCCCGCAAACGCCCTTGTTCCAGTTCCCGAACCTGGACGAGCAAGAGCGGCAACTCCTGCTGGAATGGAATTCAACAAACCAGCCATACGAAGCGGAAGCTACGGCACATAAATTGTTCGAGCGGCATGCGGCGCGGACTCCGCAAGCGATGGCGCTGTTAAGCGGCGACCGGTGGATTACCTACGGCGAGTTGAACGAACGCGCCAACCAACTGGCCCACTATCTGGCTGGTCTGGGCGTTGGCCCCGAAGTGAAGGTGGGACTATGCCTCGAACGCGGACTGCAAATGTTTGTAGGCCTGCTGGGAATCCTGAAGGCCGGCGCGGCATATGTGCCCCTTGATCCGAAATACCCTGCCGAGCGGTTGAGCTACATGCTCGAAGACTCACAGGCGCTGCTGCTCCTCACTGGGCGCCCACGAGTTTCGGCATTACCGGCTTTTGCCGGGGCTGTCATTAGCCTGGAGGAGCAGTGGAAAGAAATAGCCGCCCAAAGTTCGAGTAATCCGGAAGCGGCTGCCGCTCCTCTGCCCATTCACGCCAGCTCATCTGTTCCGCAAAGAACGCAGAACGGATGGGGCCCGCAAAAGCGGCGCGCGAATGGGGTCCCTGAAAATCTTGCTTATGTCATCTATACGTCAGGATCCACGGGCAAGCCGAAGGGAGTGGCCGTGGAACACCGGCAGCTCTCTAATCAATTGCTATGGGCCGGAGAAGCCCTTGAACTCACCGCCGTTGACCGCGTACTGCAAAAGGCTTCTTTCAGTTTCGATGTCTCGATCCTGGAAATGCTCCTTCCTTTGGCGTGCGGAGCGGGCGTGGTCATTGCTAAACCGGGAGGAGAACAGGATCTGGATTACCTTGTACGCCTCGCGACCGACAACGCCGTTACCTATGTTGATGTAGTCCCTTCTCTGCTGGAAGGATTGTTGATCCATCCCCTCATTGGTAAATGGACCTCTCTCAGGGTGATGACCTGCGGCGGAGAAGCCCTCAAGCCTCACCTGGTTAAAGCTTTTTATCAATCATTGCCGGCGGCAATGCTATGGAACGCCTATGGACCTACGGAAACCACCGTGCAATCCACCTATGCCATCTGCGCGAAAGAAGACACGTCAGTCACCATAGGCGCTCCGGTTGCGAACACCCGGGTCTATGTATTGGATCGCTGGCTGAATCCGCTGCCGGTAGGGGTGGCCGGCGAGTTATACATTGGCGGAGCCGGACTGGCGCGCGGATATTTAAAGCGGCCCGAATTGACTGCGGAGCGTTTTATTGCCGATCCGTTCAGCCCCCAGTCCGGATCACGGATGTACCGCACCGGTGACCTCGTGAGATGGAGAATAAATGGAAGCCTTGAATTTCTGGGACGCACGGATGACCAGGTAAAGGTCCGCGGTTTCCGCATCGAGTTGGGAGAGATTGAATCTGCGCTTCACCAATGCCCTGAAGTTGAGCAGGCGGTTGTGGTTGCGCGGCAAGATGATTCAGGAGAAAAACGGCTGGCGGCGTATATCGTTTCCCGCGAGCAGCCGCCAGACCTTGACCAACTGCGGAATGACCTCAAAGTCAGCCTTCCAGATCACATGATGCCCTCCCATTTCATCTTTCTGGATCGCTTGCCTCTGACTCCGGCTGGCAAAGTAGACCGGCTGGCATTGCCCAAGCCGGAGGCGGTCTCGCGAAATGTGTTCGTGGCGCCGCGCACCGATCTGGAACAATCTCTGGCCAAGGTCTGGCAAGAGACACTCGCGGTCCCGCGGGTGGGCTTGGACGACAATTTGTTTGATCTTGGCGGACATTCCCTCATGATCGCTCGCATCCACTTCATCTTGCGGGAGAAGCTCAAGCGCGATATCGCCATCGTGGACTTCTTCACTTATCCGACGGTCCGCGCCCTTGCCCAGCGCCTGGAAGAGACAGAGGAAAAACCCATCGACATCTCTGACAGCCAGGAACGCGCCGCGCGTCAGAAGGCAAATATGCTGCGCCGCCGGCAAAGTGCCGGTGAACGGAAGCACGAAAAGGAGACAGTCGAATGACCGAATTCTCGTCGATAGATCCGTTCGGGAAAATCGCTGTCATCGGGATGGCCGGTCGTTACCCTGACGCCTGGAACATCGAGCAGTTCTGGCAGAACCTCAAAGAAGGAAAGGAATGCATCAGCTTTTTCACGGACGAGGAATTGCTCCACGCCGGCGTCAATCCTGAACTGCTTTCCCGTCCGGATTATGTAAAGGCCGCCGGGGTTTGCCCGGGCACCTTCCTTTTCGATGCCTCCTTCTTCGGTTACACACCGCGCGAGGCTGAGCTACTTGATCCGCAACATCGGGTGTTTCTGGAGTGTGCCTGGGAGGCGCTGGAGAACGCAGGCTATGATCCGTGGACCTATCCGGGCCGCATCGGTTTGTTTGCCGGCTCCGGTGTCACGCAATATCTCTTTGACCTGCGGTCGATTCCAGGAATTCACAAGCTTGCCGATCCGGTCACACTTGCTACTTGCGCCGACAAAGATTTTCTGGCGCCCCGCGTTGCTTACAAATTGAATTTACGCGGCCCGAGTATCTCGGTGCAAACGGCCTGTTCCACTTCGCTGGTGAGCATCGTAATGGCGTGCCAGAGTCTGTTGAGCTGTCAATCTGACATTGCTCTGGGCGGCGGAGTGACGTTGCTTACAAGAGAGCGCCAGGGATACTTCTGCCAGGAAGGAGGCATTCATTCGCCCGATGGACATTGCCGGGCATTTGATGCCGATGCTCGGGGGATCGCAGGCGGGGCAGGCGCCGGTGTGGTGGTGTTAAAACGATTGGAAGATGCGCTCGCGGACCGTGACACCATCCATGCTGTGGTTCTTGGCACAGGCCTGAACAACGATGGCGCCACACGCGTGGGTTTTTCCGCCCCGGGAGTGAATGGGCAGGCTACCGTCATTTCTGACGCCATTGCCATGGCTGCGATCGTCCCTGAAACCATAGGCTTTGTTGAATGTCACGGCACCGCCACTCCACTGGGCGATCCTATCGAAATCGCGGCGCTAACGAAGGCTTTCCGCGCTTACACGCAGAAGAAGAATTTCTGCGCCATCGGTTCCGTAAAAACCAATATCGGCCATACCGATACCGCTGCTGGTGTTGCCGGCTTCACCAAGGCCGTGCTCTCTCTGAAGAACGAGTCGATTCCCGCCAACCTTCATTTTCGCAAGCCAAATCCTGCCATAGATTTTGCGAACAGCCCGTTTTACGTGAATACCGGGCTTAAACCATGGGCGCGGAATGGAGAGCCGCGCCGCGCCGGCGTCAGTTCGTTTGGACTTGGCGGCACAAACGCTCACGTGATTCTGGAAGAAGCGCCGGACCAGGAGCCATCTGCCGCTGATGCTCCCTGGAATCTGTTGGTGTGGTCGGCCAGGACTGCCGCTGGCTTGGAGAAAATGAGCGCTAATTTGCTCGATCATCTCCAGAGTCATCCTGAGAATTCGATTTCCGACGTTGCCTACACTCTTCAGGCCGGGCGGCGGCTGTTTCCCCACCGGCGAATGCTGGTCTGCCGCGATCGTCAGGACGCGATTGCGGTATTGGAGGCTGTCGCATCCGCCAGGCTGCTGGCCGGCCATCGTGAAAAGGAACCGGGGCCGGTGACCTTCGTTTTTCCCGGACAGGGATGCCAGTACATCAACATGGGCAAGGAGCTTTACGCACAGGAGCGTGTTTTCCGTGAGCAGGTGGATTTTTGCGCGAACTTCGTCAGGCCGGAGCTCGAGGTGGACGTGCGCGAGATTTTATATCCCAGCGCTGATAAGGCCGCTCATGCCCTCGGGCTTCTGCATCAGGTCAGATACACCATTCCTATTCTTTTTATTGTTGAGTATGCCCTGGCAAAGTTGTGGCTGGAATGGGGTATAAGGCCCGCGGCTGTAACTGGCCACAGCGTTGGAGAATACGCAGCTGCCTGCATTGCCGGAGTCTTCTCCCTTGACGACGCGCTGCGCCTGGTATGCGCGCGCGGGCGTCTCATGCAGCAAATGCCCGCTGGTTGCATGACGGGAGTATTGCTGGCTGAAGCGCAATTGGTTCCACTGCTTGCTTCAGTCGATGGGGTTTCCATAGCCGCGGTTAACGGTCCTTCAGCATGCGTGGTTTCAGGGAATGAAACATCCGTGACCGCGTTGGAGCGCATGTTCGCGGAACGAGGCGTCCCGCATCGCCGCCTCCATGTTTCGCACGCTGCCCACTCGCAAATGGTGGATCCGATTCTCCAGGAGTTTCGGAGCGAAGTAAAAAAAGTAAAGTTCCATGCAGCGGTCATTCCGTATGTCTCAAATTTGTCCGGAACATGGATAACGTCCGAAGTATCAGATCCCGATTATTGGGTCAGCCACATGCGGCAAGCGGTGCGCTGGGCCGATGGGGTCAAAGAGCTGCTGAAGGAACCTGCACGCATTTTCCTCGAAGTTGGCCCGGGACGCACCTTGAGTGGTCTGATCGCGCAACATCCGGCCAGGGGTGCTGAGCATACCATCCTCCCGTCCCTACCCCATCCCAAGAATGATCTTCAAGGTGACCTGGAATTTCTCTGGACTACGGTTGCCCAGCTCTGGCTTGAAGGCCTTGGCATAAATTGGACGGCAGTTCACAATGGCGAACGTCGCCGCCGCATCCCACTGCCTGCTTATCCCTTCGAGCGGCAGCACTATCAATTGAAAGGGACGCCAGGCGCGCAGGAATTTACTGCCTCAGTCCAGGCCGGCGTTCCAACGCCGGACCCACAAACCCAGATGGCCGCCTCCAATGGCCGGCATTCATTTGAGCAAATCCGTGCCGGACATTTACGGCCTAACCTGCCTACACCTTATGTTGCGCCACGCAATGAACTGGAGCGCGCCATCTCAGGGATCTGGCAAGATATTCTGGGAATAAATGCGCCGGGAATCAACGACAGCTTCGTCGCTCTTGGAGGCCATTCACTGCTGGTGCTCCAGCTTGTTGCCCGCATTCATGAGTTGTTTGAAATCGAAATTGCCATTGCCGATTTGTACCAGTCACCCACAATCGCCGGGCTTGCGGAGCGAATCGTGTCCCAGCTTACCGAAAGTATGGATATGGAAATACTGGAAGAAATCATTGACGATATCGATGCCGCGTTCCAGAAGCAGGAAGCTTCATAAGTAACGTGGTCATACAAGGAGATGTACGTGCACTCACAAGGGCCTAAACCGGTGGTCCAACAGACAAGGCCTGCTGACATCGCGGAGCGCCTCGCCGGCTTTTCACCCGAAAAGCTGAGGCTTCTCGCTCGCGAGATCAAAAAAAGAAAAGCGGGAACCCTCATGCGGGCGAATGGCAGTGTCCCGGCATCGCCACTTGTGCCGATTCGAACGTCAGGATCGGCCCCGCCGCTGTTTCTTGTTCATCCGGTGGGCGGAGGTGTAATTGCCTACCACTCTCTGGCGGAACATCTCCGGGCGGAGCAGCCGGTGTATGCGCTCCAGAATCTTGATTCTGCGGCCCTGGATAATCAGAAGTCACTCCGCATCGAAGACATGGCTGCCCGCTACGTTGAGGCTGTCCGAACTGTCTGTCCCGGCGGTCCTTATCTCCTGGGTGGCTCATCCATGGGTGGCGCAGTGGCGTTTGAAATGGCCGTTCAGCTTAAAGAGCAGGGCCAGCGGGTCTTGCTGGTGGCCATGCTCGATACTCCAGCGCGAGTCATTCCGCACATGCAGGACCATGATGGAGATGCCACGCTCGCGGTTGAGCTGATGATGCTGGCTTCGATTATCGCTTCCGGCGCTGGGACGAGGTTTGAGCTGCGGCTTGCGGATTTGAACGGTCTGAATGCGGAAGAGCAAATTAGTTCTGTCTTTGAGAGACTTCGGCGACAACAGCTTATTTCCGCCAACTTGAGTCCGTCTGCATTTCGGGCCGCTCTCATGGCGCTTGTAAAGAACCTCAATGCATTCGAGAGATATGTGCCACGAATGTACGATGGCCGGGTGGCGATGCTGCGCGCCCAAGACGCATCGTCGGACATGAAGGAGTCTGCGGGCGAACTTTGCGACGATCCCATGTTTGGCTGGCAGGCACATTGCACACAGCAGGTCATCGTTCGTTTTGTTCCGGGCGACCACGTAATGATGAACCTTGAGCCAAACGTTCGCTTCACAGGCGCCGAGTTACAGCGCTTGCTGGATGAGACAAGAGAGTGATGGAGACGTGTTCTCTCCCTCGCCAAAAGTGAAAACGCGCAAGAAGTGAAGCAATTGTCTTGTTTGAAGCAACGAGCATATTCTCAGAAGCTGCCCGGTCAGTCGCAGAATCTCCCCGAATCAAGACAAAAGCAGGTTGAAGGTTCCTTCCGCGCTCACCATTTATTTTCAATAGCTTAAGTTGGGCAGCAGGGCAACTGGTCCACCTCCGCGACTCCTCGACCAAGAAAATTGAGCTGAGGCAGAGTGTTTTTTCGTGCCCGCGAGTCTGGAAGCTTCGTCCGCGCCCGCTCGATTTCCCGTCGGTGATGCACTTTTGGCAGCTCTGGCAATTTATTTCCACTAAAGCTGAAATACTTTTCTCGGTTACGTCACATTAAAGGTGTGAGCCTGAACTAAAGTTCAAGCTTCACGTAAGAGAAGATGCCGAACTGTGTCGCGTGACATTCTTGCTAAAAAGCGCCGGCGCAGCCCGCGCAACTCAAAGGCTGTAGAGAGAGGGAATACATGAACCACCCAAAAAAAAGACCTGTTGATTGGGTCCTGATGGTATACATGGGGGCGACCAGCGTTTTAGACAGCTTTGCTGTCGAATCTTTGAAGCAGATGAAACGCGCGGCAGGGGACGGCGTCATTGTTGCCGCACAATTCGACGCCTGCGGATACGCGGGGAAGGGGATTCCCCGGCTAATTTTTGATGGCACAGGGGATAAAGGCGCGTCAATAGAAAACGATGTTAAGAAAAGGGTTTTCCCTGACAACGGCAAAAAACCGGCGGACTATCTTAGGGATTTCATTCTTTGGGCCTATGGCCAACCAGAGTGCAAGGCGGCCAAGCACTACTGCCTTATTCTCTGGACTGATGGCTCCCTGGCGCCCGCGGGCCTCCCCACGGGCAAGGAATCCCAGGAAGTAATAGACAATAGCAGGAGACAGAATTTTCTCTTGCCTGTAGAGTTGAGGGACACTCTGGATAAAGTAAGGGAGACGGGTCGCTCCAAGTTCGACATCATCGGGATGGATGCATGCAACATGAGCATGATCGAGGATGTGTATGAGCTTCGCGAGTGCGCGGATTTCCTGATTGCGTCAGAGGAAGAAATACCGGACGCGAGCTTTCCCTATGAGCAACTGCTGCCGCTCTTCCGCGAGCACAAGGACACGATCACGATATGCCGGAGTGTCGCAAGAGAGTACAAGCGGGCTTACCAGGACTATATTTCCAACGAGTCCACAGGATTGAAAAAGGTGACCCTTTCTTGCTTGCAACTGGCCCACATAAGCCAGATCAAAAAGCCTCTGGATGACCTTGCCGTGGCGCTGTTATCTGCGGTTAAGGATAAGGACACGCGTAGGGCGGTCATTTCGGCGCGTGACGGCGCCATGTCATTTATCGCAGGCTTGTTCGCTGATGCTTTCGGTTTCTGTGACCAACTGCGCAAAGAGTTGACTGCACGAAAGATTGTGAATGAAAAGTTAGACTCTGCCTGCGCGAAAGTCTGCAATGCAATCAATGCGCCTTATACAGAGGGCCGGTTAGTTGCTGGGAACGAGACCTCTGAGCCTCATCGTTGCCATGGACTGTCAATTTATTTTCCTAATCTGTCTGCGGCGGAACAAGGAGAAATTGACCAAGTCAGTGCCTCCAAAGGTGGGACGGATATCCTTAATAAATTGCGGGGTGAGGGAATCGGGCAAATCGAAAGCTATTACCCGTCTCTAGAATTAGCCCAGAGTACACAATGGTTTGAGTTCATTAAGTCCGGATGGTCGCGATGCCTGATAAAGGAGGTGCCTTTGGAACTGGGCGTGCGTTACTCAGCTCAACAGTGCGCTATTCACTTTGTTGAGCTCTTTTTGGACATGTTGGAGCAAAAGCCACCATTGGGACAAAAGCCACCATTGGGACAAAATCCACCGTTGGGACAAAATCCACCGTTGGGACAAAATCCTCCAAACGGGAAGCCCGCGGCAGCGTGACGGCAAACAGCGCCGTGGGAAATGCGGGTCTTGGCATTATATAAAAACAAGACTGGACTTGAGTAAGCGGTTATCACAGACTGTGAGGGCATGCGGAACGGTTGTCACCTAGTGCTCCTGGCTGGAATGCTCGCCGCATTCCCGCTGCTGGTGTGTGCCCGCTCTGCAAGCCCACGCACCTTATTGAAAGGCATGCCCGCTGCGAATAAGGGCATGCCTCAGCAAAAGATTATCAACGACGTTGCTGGTGACCGCGCGCGAGAAGTATCGCTTCACAAGGCTGAAGCCGCCGGGCAAAAAGCGGCCCTGTTGCGAGAGAATCTGAACGCCAAGGACCTCCAGGCGGCGATTGTGTCATTTCAGGAAAGCGCCCGCCTCTTCAAAGCAGGCTCTGCATATGATCATGCTGCCGGCGCAAATCTTCAGATCGGCGAGATTTACTTTACTCTAAGCCAATTCGACAACGCCATTGAATCCTATCGCGGAGCCCTCAGGCTTGATCCAAAAAACCCGGAAATAAGCTGCCGGGCGCTAAGCCGCATGGCGCGCACCTATGCAACGATGGGGCTATCCTCCGAGGCGGATATCTATTCTGAGCGGGCACTCAAGTTGAGCATTGGCCAATCCAACCAAATTCAGGCTGAGGCTTTGGAGGCCCGTGGAGAATTTTTGCATAACTCGGGCAAAGTGCAGGAGAGTGTGGAATTATTTGACCGTGCGAGGGCACTTTTTGCCGAGGCAAATGACGCCAACGGGCAAGCCCAGACGATGCTGATGTTGGCCTACGCCCATTTCCCCACCGATAGGACCACAGGTATTCATCTTGCGCGCGAAGCCTTGCGGCTCTGCCATTCAACGAAGAACCATTACGGTGTTGCCCAGGCGCAGATGGCCCTGGGTACCTTCGCCATGGCGACCGACGAATTTGAGACCAGCCAGTGCAATTGCAAGGAGGCATTATCGGTTTTTCACGGGATGGGCGACAAGGATAATGAAGCGATCATATTCAACATTCTTGGCAAGGTGAACCGGGAGATAGGCGACATGGATGCATCCCTGCGGTACTACAGGAACGCCAGGGCGTCTTTTGCAAGAGTTCCGGACCTGCTCGGGGGTGCGGTAGCAATTACGGGGATCGCCAACGCTTTGAGCGCCAAGCAGCAATACAAAGAACTGCTGCCGTGGTATGTGGAGAAGCTGAGCCTCGCACGTCGGGCCCAGCACCCTGTGTTAGAAGCATCGGCCTTTGCGGACATGGCGGGTATTTATGTGCGACGGGGACAGTATGCAAGAGCGGAAGAGCTCTACCAGCGCTCCCTGGACGGCTACCGCTTCGCGCACAACCCTTATGGCGAGGGCGATGTGCTGATGGAACTGGCCCTACTCCAGGTTATACAAGAGAAATATTTTGAGGCCATATCTTCCCTGGAGCGCGCACGCGAACTCAAAGGAGGCGAAGCCGGCAAAGAAACTGGGACCGGGCAAATTGAGGCGGTAGCCAGGATCAATTACGAATTGGCGCACATCTATCGCCTGTTGAACCGTCCAGCGGATGCGCTCAAGGCCATTGAAAAAACCATATCTTCCCTGGAGCGCGAGCTCAAAGGAGGCGAAGCCGGCAAAGAAACTGGGACCGGGCAAATTCAGGGGGTAGCCAGGATCAATTACGAATTAGCGTACATCTATCGCCTGTTGAACCGTCCAGCGGATGCGCTCAAGGCCATTGAAAAAACCATCGACATTATCGAGCAACAGAGGCTGACGATATCGAGCTTTGACTCCCGGGCTTCATACTTCGCCTTCCTCCACCAATACTATGGTCTCTATATTCAAGTATTGATGATGCTCCATGCGCAAGATCCGAACGGTGGCTTCGCGCAGAAAGCGTTTGCCGCGGCAGAAAAAAGTAAAGTCCGTTCTTTGCTGGATCTGCTGACCACTTCCAGCCAAAACGCCCCGTGTGAAGAGTTGTTGAAGAGACAGTTGGAAGAACTGGATGCTCCTGATGTCAGCGCAAGCCGCCAGGCAGCAACACCGGCAGCCGGCGATGGCTCAACCGTTACGTTGGAGCAAACACAAGAAGAGATTGGGAGCGATGGCACCGTTCTGCTTGAATATGCGCTGGGCGATGAAAAGAGTTACCTGTGGGTCATAGAGCAAAAGAAAATCGTGGTCCACGATCTGCCGGCGGCAGCACAAATCCGGAAAGTTGCGTTGGCATTTCGTGACGCGATGGCCCCTCTTCAGCGGAGAAAGGGCGAGTCTGCCCGCGAGTTTCTGATAAGAGAGCGCGATGCGGAGAAAAACTATTCATTCTATGCCCGCCAACTATCGCATTTGCTGCTTGGAAAAACGCAACTGCCGCAGGCAAAACGGCTTCTGATTGTGCCTGACGCGTCTCTGCAATACATCCCATTTGCCGCCCTGCCGTTTCCGTCTGCCCATGAAAAGAAGGCAATGCTGATAAGTCATCATGAAGTCGTGATCCTGCCTTCAGCGTCCGCGCTCAGCACTTTGCGGAAAAAAGCTGTGAAGAGGACCCCGCCAAAGCTGGTGGCGGCAATTTTCGCCGATCCAGTCTTTGGGTGGCAAGATGAGAGGACCAAGACCATTGTCGTCCCGGGCAAACCCAAACCGCGGGAACTACCTCCCAATTTAGGTCCGGTCGTTCGGGGTGAACCCGGATCGGTGGACATTCCCAGATTGCCAGGATCTGCCGAAGAAGCCATGGCGATCCGGGATATTGTTGGCAAGAAGGATGTACTTTTCGAATTAGGGTTCGATGCCACGCGTGCGCTTGTTCTCGACGACGGGCTCGAGAGTTATCGTCTCATCCACTTTGCGACGCACGGAATTATCAATGTGCAGAACCCTGAAATGTCCGGGCTGATTTTGTCATTATTAGATAAGAGAGGCAAAGCGCAGGACGGCTACTTACGGCTTGGGGACATCTACAAGCTGAAGCTCTCTGCCGACCTGGTCGTGCTTAGCTCCTGCGACTCCGCTTTGGGCAAAGACCTGGATTCGGAAGGGATCATTGGGCTGCCTCGTGGCTTTCTCTATGCCGGCGCAAAAAGCGTGATTGCGAGCCTGTGGAAGGTGAATGATGCTAAGACTACCAAACTCATGATAGGTCTTTATGCACGAATGCAGCGAGGTGAGAGCCCGAGTTCAGCATTGCGTGGCGCCCAGATCCAGATGGCGCAGGAGGGTGAGTCGCCCTCTGTCTGGGCCGCGTTTGTACTCCAGGGAGACTACAAATAAGCGTTTGAATTGAGAGAGTGAGTGTACTATTGTGAACACGCTTATGACACAGACCGGTTCGAAGGGCGGGGGAGGGCTCACCCCAGACGCTTTCGCGCGCTTCCTGCGCTGGCTTTCCGAGGATAACGAGCTTGCCATCAAGGCATTTTTTGCTATCAGGAAGAAACTAATTACATTTTTTGTTCGCAAGGGTTGTGATGTTCCGGAAGAGCTTTTCGATAATACAGTAGACGTGGTGGTTCGGAAGATAGATGCGGGTGGTGAGTACGCGAATCAGGAAGCATTTTGTTACGGCGTGGCAAAAAACATCTGGCGGGAGCACGCCAGGAAACCAAAGCCGGGTCCTTTCGTCACGGACGACATTCCTTCTCCCCTGAACGAGGACCGTGAATTACTCGAGCAGAAGCTAAAATGCCTGGAAGTCTGCATGGAGGATTTGTCCCCGCGCAGCCGGGACCTCATTACCCGGTACTATCAAAACCAGGGCCGCCAAAAAATCGAGTGCAGAAGAGAACTGGCTAAAGAGCATGGGGGAGAGAATACTCTGAGGATTAAAGCCTTTAGGATACGCAAGACCCTCCATGATTGTGTCAACACTTGCGTCGCTGGGCTAGCACAGTAAATTGACAATAAAGCGGGGTTGGGCCATGAAAACCAGTCATCCGAACGAAAACATTATCCGCCAATACTTGCTGGGCAAATTGAATGACCAGAAGGAACTGGAGGAAGAATTGAGCAAGCAAATGTTTTTCGATGATGATCTGTCTCAGATTGTTGATTCAATAGAGGACGAGATACTGGACGAATATCTGGATGGGACCCTCAGTCCCGCCGACATGCAGGCAGTGAAGGAATACTTCCTGTGTCCGCAGGTACGCAAGGATAAATTACAGTTTGCCCGTGTAATGCGCACGTACTTTGAGACAAATCCGACTATGTCGGTGTCACCCCAGATGGCCCCCACACCCTGGCGCGAAATTAACGCGGGCCCCACGCTCCTATTGCGTTCGCATGCCAGGACCTATGTTGAGATTGCCGCCCTGATCCTGCTCAGTGTCAGCCTGCTATACATAGGCCAAGTTCGGCGCCAACTTCAATCCAGCACTGCGGAAAACCAAAAAATCCTGCAACGACTCGAGGAGGAGCGCCAGCGCTCTGCAAGTTTAGAGAAGCAAATGGCATATCTCTCATCGCCCACGTTGACATTGGTCTATGAACGTTTGCGCGACGCTGTCCGGGCCGTTGGCGTGAAACCTCTAGTGGCAATTAAGCCGTCAACGCCCGTAATAAAAGTAGAAATCGCACTAAAAGGCGCGCATTTAGGTTCCTTCGATGTTGCATTGGAGAACCAAGGCGGAGCCCCCGCCTTCTGGTACAAAGCCGATGTGCCTTCTTCTGAGGGTGTCCTGACTTTTGACATGCCGTCCCAGGGCCTACCGGCGGGCGATTACGCCATTGCAGTAAGGCCCCATGGACAACCAGGCGATAAAGCAGAGCATTACGACTTCCGGGTTACAGTTACAAAATAAGCGGACATCCAAGGCTAAATTAACAGTGTGTAAAGTCCCAGCTCGGCAAAACGACGCAGTCCGGCTGCCGCTGTCTGTTTAGAGCAGGAAGCTCTTCAACTGGGCAGCTCAGGTCCCCGAAACTGGTGATATTTCTCCTTAATTATGTCTGCATGATGCTTGCCGCCACGCGCTGCTCAGTACTTTCCTGATCGAATACGTGAGTCAGTTCAGAGAAGAAGGCGATCCAGAGCCGCCACATTTCTTCGGCACTGGCGACGACGCTCCCATACTGTTCGGCCGAAAGCTCCGGCTCCAGAGCGTTGCTCGCCTCGTCGACATGATGTGGCTCCTGAAGCACGTGAATGTCCACCCATGGAAGATTCTTCATGCCGCTTACTCGCCGCACTGCCACGCCGATTCCGGAAACCATTGCCAGATCGGCCACCTCAGTTCCATACATGAAGCCAAGCGCACTGATGGGGGCGGAAGAAGCGCGTTCGTACCCTTGTATGAGCTCGCGGGTAGAGGCCAGAGGAGGAGCTTCAGTGATTTCCTGCCGGGAGAAGCCGGCCGCAGTCATGGTCTCGATATAAATGCGCTCGTGGGCCCTTTCCGGGTTGCCTTCGCCGAGTTCCTCGGACAAAATGGCACAAATCGCAGTTTTGGTCTCCAGGTTGGGAACAACGGAAATGCTCCTGGACAAAAAATTAGGGAAGTAGTGCAGAGGGTGCCACCATTGGCCTAAGAAAACCGCAACATCGTTGCGGGCCAGCGTACCGGACCGGACGGCTTCAAAAAAAGGGTGATGGATTAGATTTTTTCTCAAAGCATTATTTTTAAGCGAATTAAGAACATTACCGTGAACCATGTTGAAGCTCCTGCATAGCTTTTTTGTCAGCTTAATTTTCTTTAATTTTCAATCGCAAAATGAATTTTATGGGCCCTCCACATAGAATTCAACGAACCTGCATGAAGAAACTCGTGAAAAATCTTGTTACCGTCCCAATTTGGAAATTAGGAGAGTGCCAAATTTTTTTTGGGCAAGGCTGCCGCACCTTCATGCCTGATGTTGGAGAAGAATCTTAAGAACTTAATTGGCACCACCAAGGCAGGCCCACACGAAAGGCAGGCCCATACGAGAGGCAGAGTCACTTAGTTTGCACCAGCACCGATGCATTCGGGATAACTTTTCTATTGAATCTCCCGGACCGGTTTCTGCAGCGATGCCCCGGCAGCAGTTATCAACATTGCCAGGCCGGCAATCAGAAACGTGAACTTCAGGTTCCACGCAATGAGGAATCCGGCAAGAGCGAAGGAGATGGGCATGATTCCAAAGCTGCCGAGCATGAGCACGCTTGCCACTCGCCCCCGCACCGCTGCATCGATCCGCTGCATCACCCATGCACCGATGTGGACGTTCATCAAGGTGGCCAATCCGCCGATCAAAAATAACACCCCGGCAAGAGACCACACTCTGGTTATGAGTCCAATCGATCCCAGGCAGGGGGCCAAAGCCGCGGCCACCAGAAGCATTAGGGCGCCGCGCCTGCGAATCTTCCACACGCCGGCCAGTAGCGCGCCCAAGAGACTTCCTGCGGCGATGGCCGACATCAAAGTCCCTAAGATGGCAGGGGAACCGAAGCGGGTTTTTACCATATACGTGAGACCAATTGAAACCGGTCCGGCAAAGCAGAAGTTCATGGTCATGGCCAGCAGCATCAGCGAACGCAGAGGCACATCCCTTCCCACATAGGCAATACCCTCTGCAATCGCGGGCCATACCGCTTTGCTGGCTGCCGGAGATTGAGGCGGGTCGGGCAGCTTCCAGAGCGCGCCGATGATAAACAGGAAACTGATTGCGTCCACGAAGAAGGCCCATGCCACGCCCAGCGTTTTAATCACAAATCCCGCCGGGACCGGGCCAACAATGGTTGTCAATTGCGCCGTGCTCTGGCTGACCGAGGAAGCCGCCACCAGTTGCTCAGGCTGCAACAGGGAAGGCAGATATGCTGTGGTTGCGGGAACGGCAAATGCATCGGCCACACCAAAAATAACTGCCAGGACGTAGATCTCCCACATGTGAAGGACGCCGAACCAGATGAGAATTCCGATGACGGCCACACAGACGGTACGCGTCGTGGCTGTGCTCATCATGATCTTGCGCGCCGACATGCGATCACTGACGGCGCCGCCCATGAGCATGAGAAGAGCGCGGGGGATAGAGCCCGCCATCATGACGGCGCCCATTGCCACAGCCGAACCCGTCTGCTGCAGGATCAGCCAAGGCAGAGCCACCATATAGAACTGGTCGCCGAGAAACGATATTGTGCTGCCGATCAGCCAAAGGCGATACCGAGGATTGCGCAGCGGATGCCCGATGGCAGGGCTGGAAGCGGTTGGCGTGGATGCGGGTACCGTGGCCATAAAGTCCTTTACTATTGTCAGGCATCGAGGCGAAAGTGACCGCCGCGCATGAAGTTTACATTGTATCTTTGAAAAGCTGGAACGTGGCGGGTTATGGTTTATCGAGGGCAGGAATTCGGACAGTGCACTGAAACGCCAGAATCTAACGATACTGATCCCGATCTATGAGGCTGGCGGCCGAGGCCCGGCAAGTCTTCGCCCTGGACCAGACGACACGCACAGTAAATGAGCAGAAAGCCGAGGTATCCTTGCAAAAAATCCTGGCAGCGGTCATGGAAAAACCATTCGTTCCGATAGAGGTGCGCGAGTTTGAAGAACCCGAACTGGAAATGAACTCCGCAATCCTGGATGTTGGCTTGAGCGAGGTCTGCGGCACGGATATCCACCTGCATGCGGGACACCTGGCCGGCGTGCCCTATCCGATTATTCCCGGACACGTTTCAGTGGGCGTTCTGCGCAAAATACGAGGGAGTCTGGTTGACTCTGATGACCGCAGATTTCGCGAAGGGGATGCGGTCACGTTTCTCGATGTGCATGGGACATGCGGTGTGTGCTGGTATTGCGCGGTGGCAAAAGCAAGCACGCGCTGTCCGAAGCGGAAAGTCTATGGCGTCACCTATGGAGTGGCAGATGGCTTGGCGGGCGGATGGGCCCAATCGGTTTATCTTAAGCCGAATACGCGCTGCTTAAGCCTGGAGGGTGTTGATCCGCAAAGATTCATGGCCGGGGGATGTTCATTGCCGACGGCAGTGCACGCAGTGGAGCGCGCTGAGATCTCGCTTGGGGACACAGTGCTGGTGCTGGGAAGCGGCCCCGTGGGTATATCCATCATTATTTGTGCATTGCTGCGTGGCGCACACCGGGTTTTTTGCCTCGGCGCCCCGGAAGCCCGTCTGCAGGTTGCCCGGCTGGCAGGCGCGCATCAAACGAAGGATTTCACAACCTGTACAGAAGCCGAAAGGTTAGAGTGGATTCGCGATCTTACGAATGGAAGAGGAGCAGACGTAACGCTCGAAGCCACGGGGAATCCACCCGCTGCCGTTGACGCAATGCGCTTTACGCGCGATGCCGGACGCGTCGTTATTGTTGGTCAATACACGAATGCAGGAGACGTATCTATCAATCCGCACCTGGATTTGAACAAGAAGCACCTCGACGTGCGAGGCTGCTGGGGCGCTGACTTTTCGCATTTCTATAAATCCGTACGGCTGATGACGGATCCCTCGCGGTCCGCCGCCTGGTCGGCGCTTCCTTTGAAGTTCTATGGCTTGAGCGAAGTGAACGCGGCCCTGAAGGATGTAGCCGCAGGCGCGGCGTCGAAAAGCTTAATTAATCCGCAATTGCTGAAGAAGGGTTGAACAGAGTTAGCACAGAGAATGGTGCATGTCGCTCCTGAAGTCCGAAAAGGATTTCCAAACTCTTTCGGGACGGGCGAATTCATGCAATCGCTTGTATGTAACCCATGAGCTAGAAACGTCTGCTTCCCCTTTACGAACGCGATAGCTTTTTCAATATGGTCTAATAAACCGCTTCCATGACAATCCATTGGCATTACATAAAACAAGTACGTGAATGCGGCAGATAGGAATCCGATATGTTCAACGATCTTTCAAATTGAGAGTTGGATTTTATTGTAAAAATCAGATCGAAAGACCTTTAGACTAATTAGACTAATAAGGTTTTAATTCGGGTGGTGATGTCCGGTCGGCAAGTCATCAGGGACTCAGACTTCCACGTTTGTTGGGTCCGCTTCCATCAATGACCAAGGTATTTCATCTCCCCAATCAGGGAGCTCCTAAGCGTAAGCCCCATCAAAAAATTAGAGTTTTGTAATCATGTCTCCTGAAAGAACTGTGTTGAAAAAAGATCCGGCGGAAGAAGAGCGGGAACTGCTGCGTCTTTTGCTCCAGAAAGAGGGCATTGGTTCACAGGGCTGGGAGATTACCTCATCAGAAACCCGCGAGCGGCTGCCGCTTTCCTGGGCGCAAAAGCGTCTCTGGTTTCTGGACCGTCTGCAACCGGGCAGCGATTTCTACAACGTCGTGCTGGCGTGCGAACTGCACGGAGATTTGAACGTGGCAGTTTTAGAGAGGAGTTTGCGAGAGATCATCCAGCGGCATGGGGCCCTGCGGACGAGGTTTGTGGTAGAGGACGGCGAGCCAGTGCAGAAGGTTGAGGATTCAATAGAGTTCGAGCTACAACGGCTGAGCCTAAGCAATCAGGAAGCCGCCGCGGACCCGAGAAAGCAGGCGCGGGAGATCATTCAGCAGGAAATATCAAAACCGTTCGATCTGGGAAGCGCGCCTTTGTTGCGTGGAGTGCTGGTGCGGTTGGGAGAACGGGAACACATTCTGGCGTTGAGCATTCACCATATCGTGGTGGATGAGTGGTCTATCGGGATATTGCAACAGGAAATGGCGCTGCTCTACGCGGCCTATGTGCAGGGGCAGGAATCGCCGCTGCGGGAGATGCCGCTCCAATATGCAGATTACACCCTGTGGCAGGTCCAGTGGCTGAGCGGAGAAGTTTTTGTCCGCCAGATGGAGTACTGGAAGGAACAGTTGGCTGGAATGCCGGAATTTTTGGAACTGCCCACGGACAAGCCGCGGCCTGCCGTACCCCAGCATCGCGGCAGCACGGAGACGGTAACCATAGGCAGAGACTATTGGGAAAAAATGAAGTTGTTCAGCCGGCAAGAGGGCGCCAGCGTTTTTATGACGCTGCTGGCGATCTACCAGGCGCTACTGTCGAGGTATACGGGACAAACGGACTTCGGTGTGGGAACGCCGATAACGAACCGCAGGCACATGAAGATGGAGGGCATGATCGGATTCTGCGTGAATACCCTGATCATGCGTGCAAACCTGAAGGGCGAGCCCACTTTCAGGGAAGTGCTCGAGCGCGTGAGAAAGGCGACGCTGGAAGCATTCGATCATCAGGACCTGCCGTTGGAAAAGCTGGTTGAGGAATTGTCGCCGGAGCGGCAGTTCAGTGGATCGCCCCTGTTTCAGGTGACGTTTACGTTCATGGGTGGCAAGGCTGTACCGCTTGAGCTTGCAGGCGTGGAAATGCGTCCCATGGCGCCGGAAATTACCACTTCAAAGTACGATCTGGCCCTGCTTGTGATGGACAGTGAAATTCCCATGCTGGCGTTTAACTATGACACCGGTTTGTTTGAGGCAGAGACAATTCAGCAAATGCTTCATCACTTTGGGTTTTTACTGGCCACCGCAATATGCGGACCGGAGCTTCCAATTTGCGACCTGCCGATGTTGAGTCACGATGAAACCCGGCAGCTGTTAGTGGAGTGGAACCCCGCGGAGACTCACCGCGCGCAGAAGTGCGTGCATGAGCTATTCGAGGAGCAGGTGAGAAGAACGCCGAATCCGCCGGCGGTTGTGTTCAAGGACGCTTCTTTGACCTATGGAGAGCTGAATCGCAGAGCGAACCAGTTGGCGCATTACCTGAGGACCATTGGGGTGAAGCCGGAGACGCGAGTTGCGATTGGAGTGGAGCGTGGGTTGGAAATGGTGGTGGGG
>Ga0164306_10000006_pt1 | contig 116689 bp, 154 predicted proteins | sample Whisoiple_242_MG_FD_110213 | JGI IMG/M metagenome (GOLD analysis project Ga0164306, IMG submission 110213) | Soil microbial communities amended with fresh organic matter from upstate New York, USA - Whitman soil sample_242_MG | ecosystem: Environmental > Terrestrial > Soil > Unclassified >... | reverse complement strand
GTGAAGCGCTTCCGGCTCATCGTGGCCGGGATGCGTTTCTGGACCGATCGGCGCGCGGTCTACTCACGCTTGGACGCCATCCTCAAGCTGCGACCCAACCTGATCCTCGTGCACGGCGCCTGTCCGACGGGCGCTGACGCGATAGCCGACAGGTGGGCTCGCCGGAGGGGCGTCAAGATAGAACGTCACCCCGCCAACTGGCGCGTGTACGGCAAGCGCGCGGGCCCGAGACGCAACGAGAAAATGGCGGCGCTCGGGGCCAACTACTGCCTCGTGTTTTGGGACGGCAAGAGCCGCGGGACGGGCTCGATGTATCGCGCCGCGCGCCGCGCCGGCATCCCAACTCGCCAAGTCAGACCGCGTTCGCCGATTCAGCGCGGGTAAGAAGGTTCAGGGTAATTAGGTTCACCACCCAATGACGAACCTGCGCTGGTCTCTCTTCGCGTCGCTCGCCGTCGCGTTTGTGATCACGGCTGCTGTGCTCGTCCTAGACCCGTGAGGCGCAGCATGGCACAGAGCGACTTCTTGAAATGGTTCGTAGCTCACCACGGCAAGCCCGTGTTCAAGGATCCGAGCGAGGCGCAGGCGGCCCGGGACAACTTGAACTCCGCGCGCAACATGCTCACGGCGCTCGAACGCGAGATGCGACGCCACGACGAGTACGAGGCGCGCAAGCAGTCGGCCTGTTACGCCTGGAACGCGAAGCCATCCCGGTCTATGGCGAAACCGCTGGCCAAGTGCCGCGCTCGTCGCCCACGATAGTTCCAAGAGCCTACTTACCCACCCAAAAAACCGCACTTACCCGAGCAGGGTAATTGGGTTTGTTGAATGAAGCGACATAATTCATCGCAAACGACAAGCGCGGGTAAGTAAGTTAGGCGCATCCAAACTGCATCGTTCTCGCAAGTGAGCAAAACAGGAGAAAAAACGAGATGAAACAAGAGCAGATCGAGCGCATCTGGAATGACTCGTTCTTATCGATGGGCAAGACGTTCGGCGACTTGGGCCCGGAGTCCCAGACGAACATCCGTGTCTTCGTCCAAGCCATCGAGGTGCAACTGAAGGACGACTTCGACAAGGCGCAACTCGCGCTCCGGGCCTCGCATGAGGGCGCGACGAAGGCGCTGGACATCATGATGCGCGCGTACGGCGCGGCGGTCGCCTGGCGCGACAAGTACAAGGTCGCCAAGCGTACCGAGGTCTATGCCGTGATGCTCGTGGAGCTGACGAACAACGTCATGGACGCCGTTGGCTGGCACCCCACGGGCCCGTCCGACGAGGAACCGGGCACGGTCAAGCTAGTCGCTGCCAACAGCTGCGTCCACTGCGGAGCACCGGCGGCCGGAGACAACCTCTGCGATCAACATCGTGAAAAGATCGCGCGTGAGCGTGCGGAAGCGAAGCTGATTGGCCCAAGCGACGACGATCCCAACGCTGGCCATGGTGGCTACAACTGGGAAGGAGTCGGACGATCCTGAGCACCTGCGCATCGTCTTCCTGGACATGAAGAATAACCACGCCTCTTCGCTCCGGATTGCGTACGTGCTCCGAGGTTCCTCCGTCGTAAATCCTCCTCTGAATCGGTAATTGGGTCTGTTTATATCAGGGAAATAAGCATGAAAATATCCAACGAAACGCTAGAAAAGTTGCTCAACGGAAATGAGCTATGTGATCTTGAAATCACAGCGCAAGATCTCGCTAGAGACTTGCAAGAGGCGCGTGCCGTCAAGCGAGCCGTCGTTCGCTTCCCAATGCTGGTCGTCAGGGTCCCTGTCGAGAATGTGATGAAAGTCGGTTCCTCGCGAGCGCTCGCTGCGCTTGTCGGCGAGCGCGCCGCAGTCATCGAGGTCAATCTGGAACACCTCGCCAAGGAGGCCAACACGGAGCCGTTCCCGGCCCTCCTAGTTCCAGAGCAACCACTCTGGATCTTGCAGCTGATTGACAAGCGCCGCCGCCATCCAGGCGCGAAAGAGGTCGCTGTTTGTAAGGCGCGGACAAAGGCGGAGTTGATTGCCTTGGTGGAGCGGGAGAAGTGCGAGCCGTACGTGGACGGCAACGAGGGAAAGATCTTCAAGAAGAACGGCCCATTGGAGTGGTTCTTTGAGCCGTCGTCGGACGATGCCTACATCAACGTCATCGAAAACATTACGCAATATGTGGCAGCAGCCCGCCAAACCATTCCGGACGTGAGCGCGCTTTGATCGACATCAACTATTACACGAAGCGCTATCAATTCTTGGACCAGCCCGTGGTCGGCATCACGCCGTCGGAGGGCCAGTCATTGGTCCTCGTCGCGCGCAAGGGCCCGTACATGGCCATGGTGGAGCGCGCCGAAGGCGCGACCAATTGGAGCGGCCGCCTGTTCTTCGGGATGCCCGACAAGGGCGGGCTCGCCGGATCTCCGACGCTGATTGGCATCGTCGAAGACCACCACCACCTCAACGTCGTGCTGATGCGCCTCGCGTCGCGAGCCCACGAGGTGAACCGCGCGTCCATCGAGGCTTGCACCAGGAAGAAAAGGAAGAAGTATGACTACAGAACGCAGAAAAAACGAGCGTAATATGCACTTTTTTAAGCACCCTCTGAGTCGTCTGGACACATACTATGTGTTGCTTCTCAACAAAGACGCCATGGTTACATGCTGGGAGGACGCAGAAGGACGTTGGCGCGCCGGCCTTTCCGGGGCGCGAAGTGATGGACAGATCGTCACAGCGACGGGGAGAACGCCGCGCGAAGCTCTGCGCGTCCTGGAAAAGAAGACGCTAAAGGCCATAGGCGCGTTCGTTTCCACATTTTCATCCATACTGCGCGCAGCAGGAATCTACTGGCGCACCTCGATCCTGGGCAAATGACACACGCCGGCCTGGTCATCCTTGCGGAGCGCTATCTGCTCCGCCAAGGCTGCCGCGTCGTCCTGACGGAGCGCGGACGCGCGGGCGAGGAGTTCCCGGACGCCATCGGCTGGATGCCGGACGGAACCTCCATCCTCATCGAGGCCAAGCGGACCCGCAAAGACTTCCTGGCGGAGTGGTCGCGGGCCGACCGGAAGCAGCACCGGCGGAATCACCAGGCTGGAATGGGTGAGCGCCGCTACTACCTCGGGCCCGCCGGCATCATTCGGCCTGACGATCTGGAGGGGAACGGCTGGGGATTGATTGAAGCGTGGCCAAGAAGACTGTTCAAACGTGTGGATTCCGTCCACTTTCAACCCGACCGATACGCAGAATTGCGACTAATTGTGGCCTCTTTTTCCAAGGTGGAACGTGACAAAAACAACAGACAGCAGCAGTTCGCCTTCTAGCGGCGAGGCGCGGCTGGACAAAAAGACAGCCAATTTGGTTGTAAAAATGCTGGAAAGTGGCGACAATCCAGCAAAAGTGGCCAAAGATCTGGACATCGGCTACATGTCCGTGTACAAGATCGCCATTGGCAAGACGTGGAAGGGCATCACCGGAGGCCGGCGCCTCATCGGCGAGCGGACCACGCGCATGGGGCCGAAGCATCGCGAATTCGTACGCAAGGCGAAGGCGCTCAACAAGACCAACGCCTTCATCGCGCGCAAGCTCCGCGTCAGCGAGACGACCGTGGCGCGTCTCGTTCGGGACAATGAATTGATCGACGCCCACCGGCTACGCGCGGCCGTGCTCTCTTCCGGCGATCAGGACTCGGCGGCGCGAGCCGTCGGAATCAAACCAAAGAAGGCGGACGCGCTCTTGCTGTTCGCCGTCAACAACCCGCTCCCAAAGCGGCTTCAGGAGTACGTGGAATGATAACCATGGAGGTGTATCAGGATCGAAACGGCCATTGGCGGGTTCGTGTGACGGTCCGATCGCCCGATTGGGAAGGAATTCCGTATGCGGCTGTGCCGTATCTGATTGGGACTACGAAACCGGCCGTTCAAAGGCTCCAAGCGCTTCTGAACGCAGACGAATTGGCAACAAAAATGACTCGGAAGGCATAGAAAAATGGCTGAAAGCGAAGCGAACGAAGAGAAGAACATGGAGTTTTCCACCGAGGAGTTCAAGCAATTCCTCGATCAACTCAAGCTAGTCCTGACGGACACGTGCAGCGAGGCGCTTCAGTTCGTGTTCAATCAGACGTTCCCGCCGCTCGCGGAACGGATGGAGATGATTGCCCAAACGCAGCTCGTCCTCGTCCGGGCCCTCCGGACCAATCGCAGGGATGCCAACGCGCTCGAATTCGCCAAGTTGTTCATCAGTCGTGAGCTGGACAAGGAGGGCGGCGGCGTGCCTAGCCCGCCACACATTTCCGCCATGGCGTACGCGATGGCAACAGAGATGGAGGTTCACGCGCAGGTCAATGACATGCAGTCCGAGGCCAAGCAAAAGAACCTGGAGCAGCACGTGGAGGCCGCCCCGCCCAAAACGGACACTTCGACCCTCGTCAACAGCTTCTTTGGACGCGACAAGGAGTCCAATAAGGGCAAAAAGCACTAAGATAGCAGGATGGCGTTGTTGAAGCGACGAGAAGCACTGGAAGCGGCGGCATTCATTTACGAGTGCCGCATCCGCGGCAAGCGCGACAAATACATCCAGGAAGAGCTTGGGTTCAACGCAGAGCAGTACAACGAGGCCTGCAAATTCTTGTTAGAACATCGCTCGGAACAAATCCGGGAGATGCCGCGCGAACACGTTTATGTCGAATACGTGATCGATCAGAAGAAGAACATCAAGGACCTCGACAGCCTGATCAAGAACCTGGACGCCAACAGCCAATACAACGCGCTCATCGGCGCCATTCGCCTCCGCTCTGACATCCAGAACAAGATCTTGGACCGTGCCCAAGAGTTTGGCTTGGTGAAGAAGGAGGCGGAGAAGCGCGAGCTCATCGGTGGAATCGCCATCTTTGAACTCGGCGCGGACGACCTCCGGAAGAAGATCGTTTCTCATACCAAGAGCCTCGCCGACGTCATGCGAGACTATGGCGAGAAGGACTTTTTGCGTCTTCCCGCGCCGGAGCTGCACTATGGAGAGTCGGCTTTCGATACGACCGGGGAAGCCGTCGATTCAGCTGAAACTGATGACGAGGCCGAACTAGAGATGCCATCACGTCGCGAATTTGCCAAGGCTGCCGCGCGCGACGCAATCAAGAAGACAGCCAAAGTAACGGCCAAAGCAAGGTAAAGATGCACCCGAAAGACCGAGCCAAGCGCGCAATGCGCGAGAAATGCACAGATTGCAACGGGCTCGGTCACGGCCAAGAGTTTTCGCTCAAGCCTTGCGAGAAGTGCGAAGGGACCGGCTGGCAACGCATCCGCTGCGGCCAATGCTGGACCTGGAGGGCGCCCGGATTCTTTAAGGGTAAGAAGAACAACCTTACGCAGCGCTGCCACATCTGCACGAAGAAGTACGCCAACTGGGGATCGAAGTCTCTGGAGGAGCGCGAGCGCGCGACCTCCCCGCGCTCGGGAATCAGCTCCTCGGGGCCGCTGCGGGTCCTGTTCGTGCGCGAATCGGGGAACCGAAAGACAGGTCCGATACCCGTCACAATGACCGCCGCGTCGACCTGCCCGCCGTCGTGCCCGCTGATGAATCGCGGCTGCTACGCTGAGCAGCACATGGTTGCCATCCATTGGCGACGCCTGAGCGCAGGCGGTGGCATCTCGTGGCAGGAATTCCTGAAGGAGGTCCGAGCGCTTCCTAAGGGCCAAATCTGGCGCCATAACGAAGCCGGTGACCTCCCAGGAGACGGCGAGGAACTTGACAAGCCCAAGTTATTGGAGCTGATCAAGGCGAATCGGGGCCGGCGCGGCTTCACCTACACTCACAAGTCACTGAAGCACGCAAACACATACAAGGCCGCAACCATGCTAGGTTTCACGGTCAACATCTCGACCGACACCCTGAAGCAGGCCGATGAAGCGGCCGCGCTCGGGCTCCCGGTCACGACGGTCCTGCCACACAACGCTCCCAACAAGGGGAATCGGACGCCCGCGGGCCGCCACATCGTCGTCTGCCCGGCGGAGCTTCGGGACGAGGTGACGTGCGAGCGCTGCAAGCTTTGCGCCGTCGGATCTCGCAAGTCAATCGTTGGCTTCAGAGCTCGGCGACCGAAAGAAGCAGATCACCGAGCGCCATCGCCAACTGCCGTTGATCACCTAGCGCGTACGCGCGGGCGCGCTCCGGGCGTACTCTCGGACTTCACACAACGGAAACTGTCTCGAAGCCTCACAAGGGCGGGTCGCCGGGTTGAACGGTTCGGATGACCTCCAAGAGACATTCTTCCACAGGAGGAAGTCATGAGTTCAGGCGCGCGCAAAAAGTATCGTGGGAGTTTCATTGGCACCGGTGCCCAGCTGGACATCACCGTGATCGGTTTCCGTCCCAAGGAAGTCTATCTGGAGAACGTCGGCGCAGGCTTGTCGGTCGCCCATTGGCAAGAAGCCTTTCCGGATGGCTCGATGACCAAGGAAGTTACGGCCGGCACGATGTCGTACGTGACTGGTGGCAACGGCATCACGCCGTTGTTCAATGGTTTCCGCCTCGGCGCGGACGCCAACTTGAACATCGCCGGACAGCAGGTCTTCTTCACCGCGGAAGAGTAAGCGGCTACGATAGGGGCGAAGGCGACCTTGTTGCGCCGCTGGTGCCTCCGGGCCCATCAAGGTCGTCTTCCAACCCCAAGGTGATAGCCCAATGCGAACCCAACAATCTCCGAAGCGCTCCCCCGAATACAACCTGGTTCGCATCGTCACCGCATCAGACAGTGCGACCGACTACACGAAGAAGTCGAACGGCTGCAACTTCGGCAGTTACTTGAAGGGGTGCTTCCAAATCATCCCCATCAATACGAACGCCCCGGGCGAGGTCGATGGCTCTGTGGACCTCGTTGCGGGCGCGACGAGCAACCCGACGATCGTTCTGCGATTCTGGAACGACGTTTTGGGCCGTTTCGTTCTTCACAATCCAACCATCGCGCCTGCCGCGATGGGAGCCGGGATTGGATTCGAAATGGACTTTGACGCGATTGGACGAATCGTAATGCCCGAAGTCACGGGCGGCGTCAGCGGCGGCCAAGGCGTTCTGATCTTTGCTTCAGGGATCGGTCACAACGAGTCGACCGGATGATCTTTCCGGAGAAGCCCACGTGCCACGACGGCGCGCGTCGCTGGGGGCCAGACCCTATCGTCTGGAGTCCGCCGCGAGTGGACAAGGAGTACGGCGTCAGCGAGCCGTTCCGGCGTTGCTCATACTGTGGTAGCATCCACCCCCAGGACTTGATAAAGCTCCTGGGCGAGGGCGCGGAACTTCATGGTGCTGACTGGAAGTACGGTTGGCCTCACAAGTTCTACGTGGAAGGCATCCCGAACAAGACCGTGGAGTTGGTCGCCAAGGTCGGTTCCACGACCAAGGACGGCGTGACGACTCCGATGCTCGGCAAGCCTCCGCGCGAGTGCCATGTGAAGTGGTACAACAAACACATCATTGACGCAGGTTTCGACGACGAGGCGCGAAGCGCGCTCTTGTCCGTATTGGAAAGCAGTGGCATCGTCTTCTCCATGAAGGATGGAGAGCTGGTCTACCGCTCTCCGGGCCACGGATACCAAAAGTGACAGTGTCTTCGCTCACCACCGCCAAGGCGCTGAAGAGCGCCGACCGAACCGAGCTGATTGCGAACTTCAAACACGTTCGCAGCATGGGCAACGAGTGGATTCGACGCCAAGTAATCCAGAACAACAGGATTGACATCCTTGGCGAAGTGGTCCTGGGCCTTAAATTCCAGCCATTCCATCGCAACCTCCTCCGGTATCAGTTCCAACACCCGGACAATCTTCAGCTTGCGTTCCGCGGCGCGGGCAAGTCGACCTCGTGCACGATCACGAAGTGCATCCATCTGCTTCTGAAGGACCCGAATCTGCGGATCCTGATCGCCTCGAAGACGGCCCAAAACGCCTCCGGCTTCTTGAAGGAGATCAAGAACCACTTCGAGTCCAATCCGCTGCTCGCCGAGATCTTTGGCGAGTATTACGATCAGCGGAAGGTCACGAAGTGGAATGACACAGAGATCGAGGTGCTTCCGCGAACGAAGCCGAACAAGGAAGCATCGATCACCTGCGTTGGCGTCGAAGGCACCATTGTCTCGAAGCACTATGACGTCATCATCTCCGACGACTTGGTGGACGAGGAGAACAGTCGCACCAAGGGCCAGCGCGACAAGACGCGCACGTGGTACTACCAGACCCTGGACCCGACTCTGGAACCGCCTGACGGCAGCGTTCCGCACAGAGGCGAGCACCACCGTTTGGGCACGCGCTACCACTATGACGACCTGTACGGCCACTTCATCGCGAACGAGCTGAAGGAGCACCACAACATCGTCCCTGCCTTGGACGATCGCGGCCGCTCTCCTTGGCCGGAGAAGTACCCGCCACGCTGGTTCGTCGAGAAGAAGCAGAAGAGCGGCCTCATCATTTTCAACGCCCAATACCAGTGCGACACTGAGGCGATGAAGGGCGAGATCTTCCAGATTGACGACTGTCAGATCTGCAACGAAGACGATCTGCCGCACAAGAGCGAACTTCAGATTTTCATGGGCGTCGACCTCGCGATTGGCGAAAAAGAGGTCAACGACAAGTTTGCCATCGTGGTGATTGGGGTCACGAAAGACCGCGCCGCGTTCTACGTTTTGGACTACTTCGAGGGCCAATTGCGTTTCACAGCGCAAACGGACAAGATCCTGGAGTACAACCGACGCTGGGACCCCATAAGGATCGCCATCGAAACCGTCGCCTATCAGGACGCCCAATACCAGCAATTGAAGGAGCGCAATCCTGATCTCCGCGCGCGGCCGGTCAAGACTCACAAGGACAAGGTCACGCGCGCTCAGAAGCTCTCTGCCGTCTTCGAAGACAAGAAGATGTGGTTCAGAAAGAATCATCAACTGCTGATTGAAAGCTTGGTTCTGTTTCCCAATGCGCCTCACGACGACTTGTTTGACGCTCTTGATTTGGCCGTATTGGCCTCCAAGAAAGGCAAACGCCGCGGACGTCGCGAGAAAGAGCCTGGGCTGATCTAGCGATAGACTCGCCGGATGGTCGAAGCAATTGACATCCGAGCAGCCAACGCAAGCGGGAATCAGGCCAACAAGGGCGCCCTTGCCGAGGTGAAGAAGCGTTCAGTTGGCGCGAGGATCATCGAGGTCAACACGACCAAAGCGAACGGCGCCACCACGTCGACCGCAGACCCGAATCCCACAGCCACGAACAGCGAAGAGCCGTTCACGGCCTTGTCCGACGCGGGCCGAATCATCGAACCTCCGTTTGACCTATTGACACTCGCGATGCTCAGCGAGAACAGCAGCGAATTGAACCAAGTCGTTGAGGCGATGGAAGTCAACATCGAGGCGTACGGGCACAGGTTCATCTCCCGCCTGCGGACAAGCGCCACGGACAAGAGCGACATCCCGGACAATGTGAAGCCAACGAACGGCGAAGTTGAGCCGAAAGAGCTCCCGCCCGAGGTAATGGCCGCCCAAGTCGAGAACGCAAGGCTGGTCAACTTCTTCAACTACTGCACTGACGAGTCCTTCGTTGCGTTCCGTCGGAAGCTCCGCCGCGACTTGGAAATGACAGGCAACGCCTACTTTGAAATCATCAGGAACACGAACGGCGAGATCCAAGCATTCACGCACATGCCATCGTATCAGATGCGCCTTGGCAGGCTCGATGAAGACCCACGTCTAGTGGACCGAAAGATTGTCGAGCTTCAGCCGGACGGCTCCGTGATCGTGAAGGAGATCAAGGAGTGGAAGCGATTCCGAACGTTCGCTCAAAGCCGAGCCGTTTACGGTCGAACGCTCCACACGCTCGGGAGCAAGGTTCGCTGGTTCAAACAGTTCGGGGACGCCCGTGTCCTAAACAAGGAAACCGGAGAATTTGCGACTGAGGAGCAGCCTGTTCCTTCCGGGAAGGAAGCCAACGAGGTCTACCACATCAAGATCTACAGCGCGCGCAGCCCGTACGGCATCCCTCGCTACATCGGCAACCTCCTGTCCATCTTCGGCGACCGGGCTGCGGAGGAGATCAACTACATCACCTTTCGCAACAACAACATCCCATCGATGGTCGTGGCCGTCTCGAACGGCTCGCTGACCCAAGGCACCATCGATCGCATCGAGTCCTTCGTGCAAAGTCAGATCCAGGGCTCGGACAATTACAGCAAGTTCCTGATCATCGAGGGCGAGCCGTTCGGTGACGAGGGCGAGGACGGCGGCCAGGTAAAGATCGATGTGAAGCCGCTGACGGCAGCCCAACACAAAGATGCTTTGTTCCAGAATTACAGCGACAAGAACCAGGACAAGATCCGCCGTGCCTTCCGCCTGCCGCCAATCTTCGTCGGGCGCGCGGACGACTACAGCAAAGCAACGGCCGAGTCGTCGCGGCGCGTGGCTGACGAGCAGGTGTTCAGCCCGGAGCGTGACGAATTCGACAACACGATGAATAGGATCATCTTCCCAGAGATGGGCATCGTGTATCACAAGTTCAAGTCGAACAGCCCCAACACGACCGACAACAGCGAGTTGGTGAAGATCTTGGCGGGCGCCGAGAAGACCGGCGGCATGACGCCTCGAATCGCTCGTCACGTCCTCCAAGAGGTTCTCGGCCAAGACCTGCCGGAGTTCCCGCCGGACTTCAACGCGGACGTCCCCTTCAGCCTCACGATGGCAGAGGCCGTCAAGAACATGGCGGACCCGGCCGAGCCAGGCCAACAGGTAACCGCCATCAAGAGCATCCTAAAGGGCTTCGGCCTCGGCCCGGACGCGACTGAAGAGCTGCAAGTCAACGATGACGATTCCATCTTGGACGTCGTTCGGAAGGTCGCAACCGTCCAGAAGAGTGTGGAGCGTCTCTGGAAGAAACAAGCGGAGGTCGAGAATGAACAAGGAATCACTGGTTGATTGGGCTTCGAGCTGGGTCCCGGACGTGCCGGAAGGCCAGCGGAAACGCTTCGCAGAGGCCCTAGCAAGCGAGCTAGAGAACTGGGAGCCTCCGGCCCCGGACACGCTCCCGAACACCTCTGAGTTCACGGACCGCACTTGAACGATCGGCTTGTAATTCTTGCAGCGCGCGCCGATTGTTCGTGCCTGCGCTTCGACGTCTTGGACCACTATTTGAGAGAGTCCGACGCTCTCATTTCCAAGGCGGTTTCTGTGTCAGAGGTGGCACAGATCGCACGCATCGAAGTCCGCGCGCGCAAGGCGCTCTCCGTGAAGTGGAACGCGCGCGCGGCGGAGGCGAGCGCGAGCGCGGGCGCAATCTACAAGTCGGGCGGAACGCTCGCGGCCGTACTTTCGGCTTGTGACAAGGCGATGAACAAATGGGACGACGACGTGCGCGCCAACTACGCACAGAGCTTGGAAGACGTGTACAAGCTCGCGCGCCGAGCAGCCCACAACAAAGCAACGGGGAAGTCGAAGGCGTCCCTTCAGTACAGCGTTCCCAGCATCGTCGTGGCCAAGGCAGCCCCGAAGAGCGGCGCCGCAAAAGGCTCCCTTCGTTTTTCCTTCGACGTGGTAGACGAACGCGCGATTGAAAAGCTTCAGAAGCAAGAGCTGTGGTGGATTGGAGACACCTACAAGCAGGTTGGCCCGACGATTCGAACGGCCGTTGAGCCCAAGGTGCTTGCCGGGCTGAGTCGCAAGGCCGGCGGCGAGATGGTGGCCAAGGCCGTCCAAGAAAAACTGTATGACTTCCGCATCCCGGACGGGTTTAAGGGACCTTCAGAGCGCTACTTCGAAGGGTTGGCGGCCAATTCCGTTACCGCTGCGCGCGTCGGCGGCCAACTCGGAAGCTTCATGAAACTTGGCGTCACCAGCTATGAGTTGGTGAATCCGATGGATAGCCGAACGTCCGACATCTGCGCAGAGTTGAACGGAACAGTTTTTCAAGTAGCGGATGCCGGCGCCCAACTCGAAAAACTCGCGGCAGCCCAAACGCCAGAGCAATTCAAGGCCATAAAACCTTGGCTAAGTTGGGACAAGATCTCATCCCTTGCGTCGCGCGGAGCGGGCGCCCTGACGAAGGCTGGGCAGATGTTCCCGCCGTTCCACTTCCGTTGCAGAACGACGGTCGATGTGTCGTCAGAGTCTTTGTCGTTCTCGGCCCTGGAGGATTAGGCAAGGCGCGGCGCGCGCCTCTAACCTCTTATCCGTGGCCGAGACAAGAGAGCACCTGATTGCCATCGCCGAGCTGGTTCGCAAGGGCCGCGTCCGGAAAGACGTGATCACGGCGCCGACACTCGAAACCGGCGGCAAGCTTGGACCGGCGAAGCTCAAGCCAAAGGTGACTGAGAAATGCGCTTGCGGGAAGAGCGCTGATCAGATGGCCAAGTGCGAGAAGTCCGCGGCGGACTGCTCGATGAAGAAGGCCCAAAAAAGCGCGGACGCCGGGGAGGGCGTGACCGCGTTCATCCCGATCGCCAAGGCAATCGAGGAAGAGCAGACCGTCTCCGGCGTCGTGTTGAAGCCAGAGTCGACTGACGCCCAAGGCGACATCTACAGCTCTGATGTGATACGCGCCGCGGCGTTTCAATTCCTCGCCAACTACAACAAGAGCACCAAACTCGGCCACCAGCACAAGGACTTCAAGAACTGGCGTGATCGATTCGCGCTCGTCGAGTCTTACGTGGCACCGATGGACTTCGTTTTGGGCGACACGCTCGTGTCCGCGGGCTCTTGGGTTATGACGGTGAAGGTGTTGGACAGTAAGATCTGGGCAATGGTCAAGGCAGGAAAGATCACCGGCTTCAGCATCGGCGGGAAAGCTCGCGTTCAGAAGCTCGTGGACGACTGACCGAGACTGGAGAAGATTTTGCCGAGCAAACCAAAACGACGATTCTTGGGACTCAACGTTGACGAAGTGAGCGTGGTCGACAGTCCCGCGAATGAAGTCGAATTTTTAGTCACGAAGAACCTGGAGGATAGTGATATGGCTGGAAAAGCATCCGATGACGCCGAGCGAGTGGCAGTGGAACAACCGGCGGCTGACGAAGCCGTTTCCAAAGCCCTGGAACACGTCTCCAACATCGTGGAGAACATCGCCAAGGCAGTAGGCCTTCCCGCCGCTGCTCCCGCGCCGGCCGCAGCACCCGCTGCCCCGGCCGCACCGGCAGCTGTCGCTGCCGAGGAAGGCGTGGAGAAGGCGATGACCATCAAGGACCTGATGAAGGCCGCTGGCATCGAAATGAACGCGGAAACTGAAAAGAAGATGAAGGCTGCGGGCTTCGACCCCAGCCAGAAGTTCCCGACCGCGAAGCCTCCGGTGGAGAAGACGACCAAGGCTGCAGAGTCAACGGACGATGTCCCGGTCACTATGTCGGGCTTCTTCGACTTGATCACCAAGGCCAAGAAGTTCACTCCGGGTCGCGTCGAAGCCCTCAAGAGCGCCGTCGTAGCACTGAAGGCGCTCTTGGACGAGATCGAAGAGGTCCCGCAAGGAACCATGCCGGGTGTCTCGCCGGGCGGCTCCACTCAGTTCGGCGCTTCTGGCGTGAAGGGCCTGACGAATGGAACCGACGTTTCCAAAGCGGCAGAGCCGACCGAGATGACTCAAGTTCTCGCGGCGGTCACCAATCTGGCGAACGTCGTGAAGAGCCTGCAAGAAGGCCAGACCGCGCTGAATGGCAAGGTCGAAGCCGTTTCCAAGGCGCGCCCCGCGTCAGAGTCTCTCGAAGGCGCTGGCGGAACCGAAACCAAAGTCAGCAAGAGCGCTCTCTGGAGCGGGATTCTCTAACAAGTTCTGGCCGGGTTAACCAGAAACCAGCCGTAGCAAAACACCAGCAGGAGCAGTTTCAAATGGGCAACGTAAACAACGAAGAGCTGGTCAAGAAAGCCGTAATCACGGCTGATACCTTGGCCACGGGTGGCAAACTCAACCCGGCGCAGAGCGACAAGTTCATCGACTACGTGATCGATGAGACCGCGTTGAAGGACAACGCACGCATCGTGCGCTTCCGCAACGAAACCTTGGACATCGACAAGATCGGCGTTGGAAAGCGCGTCGCGGTCGCCAAGAGCGAAGCGAGCGATCCGGGCATCCGTCGCGGCGTCACCACCTCGAAGGTCTCTCTGCAGCCCGTCGAGATCATGGTGCCGATCGAGATCGGTGACACCTTCCGTGAGATCAACATCGAAGGCGAGAACGTGGAGGACACGATCATCCGTCTGTTCGCCACCCAGCTCGCGAACGACATGGAGGATCTCTACATCAACGGCAACAAGCTCAAGCCGGCGCGCCTGCAGAGCGACTTGCTCGAAGGTGGCGACTCCACCCGCTACATCGCGGACACCTATCTGGGTCTCCAAGATGGTTGGTCGCTGCTCGCGGACGGCGCGAACGTGGTCAATGCCGGCGGCCAGAACATCGGCTTGTCCGTGTTCTCCAAGGCCATCCGCGCGCTGCCCACCAAGTTCCGCCGGAACAAGTCGCAGCTCCGTTGGTTCCTCAGCCCCGACCTCGCGCAACTGTACGCGGAAAAGGTCTCCACCCGTGCCACCCCGATGGGCGACACTGCTGCCGTCAGCCAAGGAGCTCCTCCCGGGCCCTTCGGCATCCCGATGGTCCAGGTTCCGCTCTGGCAGATGCTGCCGCTGACCGTGGAACACATCGTGCTGACCGGTACAACCCCGACGGCCCTCAAGGGCGGCCCGATCCAGAACGTGGTGGTCACGGCCACTTCGCTCGGTGGCATCCCCACCACGCCGTTCATCGAGACCACGGACTATGTCGTGGACTACACCGCGGGCACCATCACCCGTAACGGCGCGGGCGCCATCGGCTCAGGCAACACCGTCAAGGTGACCTACCAGAGCAACCCGCAGCTGATCCTCACCCACATGAACAACTTCATCGTGGGCATCGGTCGCGACATCCGCATCGAGAAGGACCGCGACATCTACAAGGGTGTGAACCAGTACGCCATCACCGCGAAGGTCGCGGTGCAGCTGGAAGAGCTGTCCGCGGTCGTCAAGGTCCGCAACATCGGCACTGGCGTCTGATAGAGACGCGGTAAGGTTCGGGACGTCCTAAGTGTTGGGCGTCCCGGCCCCTGCGGCTATCGCTAGGGGTCGAGACACAAGAAGTCCGCCACTTAATTGGCTGAAGGAGGCACAAAAGATGGCAAAAGCGAAGATTACTCTCAACGATGCAGGCCCGCTGACGTACACCGGAAACGGCTACACCTTGTCGCGCGGCCAGTCCGTCGTCACCACGAAGGATGACGACATTCTGTATTTTTACAACCGCACTGGCTTCACGGTCGATTTGCTCGACGGCTCCGTGCTCCCTGGTTCGGCCGTAGCTGCCGAAGAGGCCGAAGACGAAGCCCCCGCGAAGAAGCCCAAGACGGCAAAGCCCAAGAAGACGGCTCCGCCTCCTCCGCCCGCGGACGAGGATGAAGACGAGGGCGACGAAGACGAAGAAGAAGGCGACGAGGACGAAGAGGACGACGAGGAGCTGACCGGCGAACTGTCGGCGGAAGAGCTGTCCAAGCAGACCAAGGCGTCGCTCGCGCAACTGGCTGAAGAGAAGGGTCTGAAGGTCGAAGCGAACATGACCAAGGACAAGCTCATCGCCCTCATTCTCACTGCCAAGTAGTCCCTGAACGGAGTTCAAAACCATGCCGCTGGTTCAATACGTTGCCACCGCACTCGCTCTCCAGATCGAAGGCTTCCCTGCCGAATTGAAGGAGGGCGAGGTCGCGCGCCCGTTCGAGCGCTCGTGCGAAGGCTCGTTGCACCTGCGGCCTGGTTCGACTCTCGAACTGACGGCCGATGAGTACGCCCACATCAAGGCAAAGCGCCCCGATGTGTTTTCGTCGCTGCGCTGCATGATGACCGACGAGCAACTCACCGCGGCTTCTCAGCCGCCAGAGGCCGCTCCGAAGCCGGAAGGCGACGAGACGGCCGGCGGCGACGAAAGCCCACGGCCAGGGAAGTCGAAGCGCGGCGGCTGAGGCGACTCGCGGCCTGAAAGGCCCGCGTGTTGAAGATTCACACTTCGGACGGCCGCACTCAAGCGGTTGATCTGTCTGATGCCGTTCAAGCGCGTGAGTGGCTCGGGCGCCTTGCAAGGGAAGGCGCTCAGGGCTTTGTCACGGGCGTAACGCTGACAGAGAAGCACGCGGCATCAGGAAGGTGCCCCGCTTGCGGCGTACGGTGCTCTCACCCCCTCGGGGTGCAGTTCTCCATTTCGCGTCCGCAAGACTTCGGTATTGTCAGCCTAGCAGCAGAGCGCGTGGAGCCTTCCGGGCGCGTGAAGGGCGGCGAGCGCGTTCTGCTCTTCGCTGACGACGTGCGTCTGAGCGTGATGGCCCACGCCGAGCAACCGGCCGTGCGCGTCGTCTTGTCAAAGGTGGGCAAGCGTCGCTTCGACCCGAACACGAGGATCGGACATGAAGAAGGCTGAACTGATCTCGGTCCTAAAGTCGGCCTGTCGAGGTTGCGGAAAGCCATTGCTTCCGGCGAACGAGACGCTGGCAGATGGCTGCCCATGCAACTCTCCGCGCGGCATCAATCACGGAATCGTTCCGAGACACACGTGCACTTGCTCTGAATGCGACCCCGCAGGCACCGGCGGAGCTCGCGCGCCCGCGGGGAACTTCATTAGCGATCGGGCGCACCTCGAAGCGCTCGAAGGGGCCGGCGAAGCAGGATTCGCTCCGGTCGGCTGGTTGTACGAAAGCGTCATGAGCGGCCTGGTAGTCAAGGGCCTTGCAGAGAAACGCGGCGCTGCTTACGTCCTCAGCAAGGACGGCGCCGCGGAGCTGAGACTTCAGAGGAGCACAAAACCATGATCGACATCAAGAACATCGGTTGGGCCTCATACGACGTGTATGAAGGCCCATTTTATTTGGGGCAATCCAAGTTCAAATTGCCCGACAATCCAGCGCTTCCGGACAAGATTCTGGCGACCATCACGGCGACCGAAGGCGGAAGCTGGAACGCGGTCAACATGTATGATCGCTGCATCGTCACAGTCGGCCTGATCCAGTGGTGCGAGGGCGGGCAGTATTCCGTCAGCGACATGCTGGGAGTGGCGGCTGAACGCTCGGAATCGTTGATTGCGCCGCTCAGCAACGTCATGCGTGAGGCAGGCGTGGAGTTCAAGAAGAACGCCAAGGGCCGCTATCGATTCTTTTTCAGAGACGCGCGCGGCGAAGTCGACCGAACCGACGAGCAACAGCAACTTTTCCTGCGCGGCTCCGGTCGCAAGAACACTTGGACTGATAGCAACAAGGCCTGGGCCAAGTCATGGGCGGCCGCCCTGGCAGATGTGTACGCGGAGCCGAACGCTATCCAAACGCAACGAGACTACACGGTGCCACGGCTGTACGGCTTCGCGCTCCCGACCGCGCTGGAGCTGTTCAAAGAGCCTGAGGCGAAGGGATCGCCCATCGGCCAAGCGTTCATTTGCGCTTACCTGAGTTTCGCCGCGAACAACCCCGCGCGCGCGGACGCGAGCCTGAAGGACGCGATCAAGACGTGGAACACGCAGAACGGTCCAGTTTGGAGCCCTCGATGGTTCAATCACGTCTTGGAGCGGCTGACGTTCGCCTCCGGAGTCACCATCTATCCGCATCGCTACGATTCCATCAGGCCTGTGCTGGAGAAGCTTTTCGGCATTGACATCCCCGATCGGAGCGACCAGCTGAAAGGGCTTCTTTCACCGATCGAGATTCAAGACATTCTTGTTCACGTCCTCAAGTACGACCTCGGCAAGAGCGGCGCCAACGGCGATGGCGTGGACGGTCAATGGGGCAAGAAGAGCACGGCCGCTCTGGCGGACTTCGAGCGGCGAAACAACCTGGACGGCGACGGGCTCCCGGACGCGAACACCAACGCTGCGCTCCTCAAAGTGAGGGACACAAGGTAAAAAGGGAGACATGGATCAGCGCACCATCACCTATGACACCATTGTACACAAGGCGAACCTTGCGCTGGCCAAAGGCGAATCGCTCAGCCAGTTCACGCAGAAGCTTCGCGAGGCAGCCAACAAAGCCATCGCACTGAAGCTCAATCTGACCGCCAAAAATTGCTCGACGTACATGGTCGAAACGTTCGCGGATTCGGCCATTTTTGATGTGACCAAGCGTCCGTTGGTAGATGGCGGGCCATATTCCTATGCGTATTACGCAATCAAGTATTCGCGCAAAGATGATGGCTCTTTCGAATTCAGCGATGCCACGGAAGTGGAGCGCGTCACATCTTTCCAGCCAAAAGCGCCGATGAGCGTGACCAAAGCCAAGAAGGGCTTGCTGGACGACGAAGACGATCTGGAAGACGAAGAGGACGAAGAACTGTCCAAGAAGCCGATGAAGAAGGACGCCCCTCCCGGCTGGACCTACACAACCAAGAGCCTTTGGGGCGGACTGCTCTGAGCTCGAAAAAGAAGGATCGTCATGTTCAAGTCGACCGCGCTGAAAAACGGCTACTCCAATCTGTACTTCCTCAACACCGGCCACGCCAACATCGGTGACGCCACGGGCTTGCGCCCGAGCACAGTGGCGGGCTCGATGTATCTCGGCCTTCACACGGCAGATCCGGGCGTGGGTGGAACCCAAGCCACCAACGAGATCACATACACCGGCTATACGCGCGTGGCCGTCCCTCGTTCGGGCGCCGGCTTCAGCCAAGCTGGCGGCGTGGTTTCACTCGTTGGCAACGCGGACTTCCCGCAGGCGACAGCTGGCTCATTCCCGATCTTGGCCGCGTTCTGGTCGTTGGGTTCTGGATCTACCGGCGCCACAGAGTTGGAGTATAGCGGCCCGCTTTCTCCGAGCGGCGCGTTGTTCTTGCCGTTCACGGCCTTGGCAAGTGACACGCTCACCATGCCCGGTCACACGTTCGCTGTGAGCGACATGGCTACGTTCACGGCGCCTCCGGGGACGTCGCTGCCTGCCGGTATGGTCGATGGAACGGTGTACTTCATCAAGACCGTCACGGGCAATGACTTCACGCTCAGCGCGACGCTGGGCGGCGCAACGCTCGACATCACGGCGGCCGGCGGTGGCCTCGGCATCGAGGTCTCTCCGATCACCATCAATTTGAACACCATCCCGCGCTTGGCGGCGGGAACGATTCTGCGCGAGGGTTGATCATGATCCTGGAGCCTGACTTCCCGAAACGAACGCTTGCGACGGCGCGCGAAGTTCTGCGCGACATTCCAGAGTGCTTGGAAGCCGAGTACAAGTTTATCGTTTTCGCGGATAGGACTCCAGGAATCCTGCTGAAATTCTCCTTGCCGGAGACGCAGGCGAAACCGCTTCTGGCCATTTCACTTGCATCGCGCTCACGTTCCCGTCCGCTCGACGACGGGATCTTGATGGGCGGGGACAAACTCCGCCGACACATTCGCGAATCCACAGAGAACTATCTGCTAAAAAACGGGGTTAAACTCCCCGTTTTGTGCGATTGAAAGGACGAAAAGATGGCTTTTGAAGTTGGCGGCACGACACCCGCTGCCGCCTCCGCCGCGGCGTACGCAACGCTCAACACGGGCGCCAACCGTCGCGGGAAGATCCGCGAACTTGGCTGGACGACTACCGCTGCAACTGCAAGTTCAGTTGGATTGGGAATTCCGGCTAACACGCCCGTCGCCACCACCACCATCACCCCGTTGGCCCAAGACAGCCAAGATGCAACTGGCACGGTTCTTCTCGGGACTGCGTGGTCCACAGCGCCCACAGCGCCCACCACGTTTTTCCGCAAGCTTACCGTTGGCGCGGCAATCGGCGCTGGAATTGCCTGGCCGTGGCCATCGGACGCGCGCCTCACCATGCAGAAGTCAACTTGGCTGACTTTGTGGAATTACGGCGCAGGCGCCGGCTCTGCTCTGGACGTCTATGTTCAACTGGAGGAGTAGCCATGGAATTCCATTTTCGCTACAATGGTCCGAAGTCCGAGACCAAGGTCAAGAACTGCCCGCTATGCCATACGGCTGAGCGGGGTGTCTGTGTATTGATCGAGCCTCCAAGCGACGGACACCCAGGCCACGCACATGACGGCGGCCCCGTCGTTGGTTGCGCTCATTGTGACGCTGCCAAATCCGGCATGTGCCCTTGCCATTGCGGAATCGAGAAGGCTCTGGCTGCTCACGCGCCACAAGATACGGACCCTGGAAACAGCGATTGGAAGGAGATCACCGCGGACGATCGCGGAATCATCCGTCAAAGGGTTCAGCAGGAAGATTCGCCTGAGCGCCAAGAACGAATTGGCAAGGCCAACGTCTTGTACAACAAGGCTGCCGCCGCGGCGCGCTCCTATTGCGAGGAACTACCAGAGTGCCTCGTCGATGTCCAATTGCGTGGAGACGACCTGGAAAAAATCGGAACATTCCATATCGACATCAACGCACTCCCTCTTCAAGAATGAGTGTTCATGGGGCGCCAGCCGAATAGTGGACGCGGGGTAGCTCCCGGATCGGTGCGCGCTAAATCTTCCAAATTTCCGCTCGCGCTAAGTTCCGATGCGCGCTACTTGAAGACTGCGGATGGAGCTCCGCTTCTTCTAAACATTGCGGCCGCCGCGTGGGATTACATCCAAGCAATTAGCTATTCGGATTTCACGGCATTCGCTGACGCGCAGAAGGCGCGCGGGTTCAACGCCCTGCACGTCTCCCTGATCAGCAATGATCAGCTGAGGTTCCCGAGCACCTCCGGCAACCATTTTGCCGCGCCCAATTGGAACAATGGCGCGACCGTGGCGCCGTTCACAAGCGCAGGCAATTTCTCAACGCCCAATCCGATCTATTTCGCGCATGCGAAGAGCTGTATACAGTATCTGCTGTCGATCGGCATGCTCGCAATCGTCCAGGTTGCGTACCTCGGTTATGACGCAGTTTCTGGCATTACAAATGAGGGGTGGGGGCAGCTCATGTTGGCCGACAGCGACGCCAATATGACAACCTATGGCCAATATGTGGGCGGACTACTGAACGACTGTCCAAACGTCATCTACGGCATGGGCGGCGATGCACGCCCCACGGTGGCGTCGACTCTCGAGAGTCGACTCAAGCACGTGGTCGATGGCGTTATTTTCATCGATCCCGGGAAGTTCTGGATTGCTCATTGGGACGGCGACACAGGCGGCGGAAACGGCGGTGATATGGCGTTTGACCAGACAACATTCGCCAGCTATTCGCAGTTGCTATGGAGCCACTATGGCTACAATCCAGGCGCGCTCGTATACACCCGAATTCGAACGGCGTACGGCCATTCGCCGGTACGGCCGGCATTGCTAATTGACGAATCATACGAGGACGATCCGGCGCAAAGCACCACGCTTGAACTGCGCACCAAGCAACTCAGTGGCTTTTGCGAGGGCAGCGCATCACTCTGCTACGCACGCGGCGGAACGACGCCTGCGGGGTGGGTGTTCGCCGCTAACGTCGCCGGCACCACCGGAACCACCGAACACGGTTACATCTATGCATTGCTATCGTCGTTGCCATGGTCGACGATGGTGCCTGATACAAGCAACACCTTCGTTACCGCTGGGCGTGGAACCTACTCGTCTTCAAATTACGTCACCGTTCGCGCTTCGAATTCTTGCCTCATCGCACATTTTCAGAGCGCTGCTGCGGCCACGATTACCGTCGACATGACAAAATTTGTCAAGGCCATGCGCGCCCGTTGGTTTGACCCGACTGCACCGACTGCGAGCGCCTACACTCTGATCTCCTCTTCGCTTGCGAACACGGGAACGCAGAACTTCACACAACCTGCTGCACGAGGGGACGGCACTAGTGATGTCGTTTTGGTGTTGGACTAATGGCGATCTCCGTACTCCAAGCTAGAGGCGCAGATGACGGGTCAACCGGAGCGGGCACGAATGGAACGACGCAGGCCGTCACACTACTTTCGAGTGTAACAGCGGCGTCCATACTTTGGTTCGTCGCATCAGCGGATACATCGTCCGGCGCCATTACGAGTGCGGCCGATAACGTAAATGGTTCATACGGAGGGATCCTAGATGCTGTTGTCGCGGATGGAAACGGACAGGGTCTAGGCGCGTTTAGGAAAGAAAACGCAAGCTCTGGATCAACGACCGCGACTGTAACAATTGGCGCGCCGGGTGCGGTTTACAAAACGGTCGCCTTGTTTGAAATCGCAGGTGCTGCGACTTCCCCGGCACTCGATGTTCATGCGCCTGCGAATCCACAAACCAATCCAGGAACTGGGGTTGGCGCGATTGTGTCGGGAACGCTGAACGTCACAGCGACTGGATTGATTGTTGCGGTTTCGATCAATAGCAACGGAGGTGCCGCCCCAACCGCGCCCGCTGGCTGGACTGACCACGGAACCTTCTGGAACATCTCGGGCACGCTTTGCGGTCGGATGATCTCTAAGCGGGTGACTGCAACTGGGAATCAGACCGCTTCATTCACTGCAGACCCAACCCAAGGCGCAGCAACCTACAATACGATTGCTGCTGTATTCAAAGAGGCAGGTGGCGGAGGCGGCGGCGCCAGCGGCGGGACTCGCCGTCCGCGTTCACAGGAAGCAGCCCCTGAACAACGCAATTCCACAAGAATTGTTGGGTATACTAATGACCCTGGGCTGATCGAAGCATTCATCCTTTCGCCTGGGTACTTCCCTGATGAAGCGGAGCAAAGACCACGTAGATCAAGAATCTTCTCTGGCGCAACTTCGATAACAACGATAGCAACCGGCTTTCCGGCCTCCATGGGAATGGGCCTGCCCAGTACATTGGGGGCCGCATTCGAGCCCAGGGTTGCTATTTCATTGGGTCTGGGCGCGCCCTCGGACGTCGGCGGGGCCATTGCTCCAGGGAACGCTTCGTGCGCGGGCCTAGGCGCTCCGTCTGCAATCGGCGGCGCCGTCAACCCATCATTCCCGGCGAGCGCCGGCTTGGGCGCGCCAACCTCTCTTTCGGCGGCCATCGCGCCGGCATTCCCTGCCAGCATAGGCTTGTCTTGTTCAAGCGCTCTGGGCAACGGTGTTGCCGTCGGTTCGCCTGCTGCCCTTGGCATGTCTGCGTGCAGCGCAGGAGCAGTCTGCATCGCTCCAGGTTCGCCTTCGACTCTGGGCTTGGGCTCGCCTTCTGAAATTGGCGGCGGAATCAATTCCGGATTCCCTGCCGCAGACGGGCTAGGGGCCGCCACGGCACTTGGGGCCGCGATCAACGGCTCGTTCATCGTTGGCCAGGGCGCAACTGTGGGACTTGGCGTGGCGGTCTCAAGCGGCTACGGGATTGCGCTGGGCACTCCGGCCGCTATCGGAATCGCTTCTGTTTCGGCGCCGGCCGTTACTTTCAACACGGGATTCCCTTCCGCGCTTGGCATCAGCGCGCCGTTGAATCTCGGGTCAGGAGTCAACCCCGGTAGCCCGGCAAGTTCGGGGTTGGGAGCCGCGGCCACCCTTGGCTCTGCGATCAACGGCGCTTTCACCAATGGCTATGCAGCGGGCCTGGGGCTAGGAGCTCCTGCCGCCCTTGGGTACGGGGTCGCCCAGGGCTTCCCTGCTTCGCTCGGAATCGCAACGGCGAGCGATTCTGCCGTTGCGTACGAGATTGGCCGGCCGGCCACATTGGGCTTGGACGCACCCACGGCCGTCGCAGGGACGGTTTCGACCGGACTGGCCACCAGCGCTGGATTTGGAGCGCCTGCAGCAGTTGGAGCCGCAATCGCGCCCAGCTTCTCGACCGGCTACGGCTCGACGCTCGGCATTGGCATCGCGACCGGACGCGGCGGCGTGATCACGGTCGGCCGCGCGGCGGCAATAGGAACCAGCTCCGCATTCGCCACGGGGTTCATCGTGAACCCGGGCGGCCTGGTGACAAGCATCACAATAGACCCAAGCTCGCTGCCAGCGAGGGCTACTATTAGGATCATACTGCCATGAGCCAGATGTATGTCATCAAGGGCCACATCACCTCTTACCAAGTGGTTGTGGCTAGGAACGGCTTGGCCGTCGACTTGTCCAGCGCCACGTTGAAGTACGAGGCCAGGAAGGACTCGCCGACAGGCGACGTGATCGTGATCACGAAGACGATCGGCAATGGCATCGTCATCACCGACGCAGTGAACGGCCGCGCCACCTTGTCTCTGACGGCGGACGACACAGCGGCGCTCTCTGTCGAGCAGGCTCTGCTGTACTACAACCTGATTTTGAACGCGGGCGGCCCGGGCGAAGAGATCGTTGACTCGGGAACGCTGAATGTCCGAGTGGACACCACGCCAATCCTGTACATCAGCGTGGATGACGTCCGCGCGCTGGGGTTGACGGACACAGTGGCCTTTCCGGATGCGCTCGTGTTGGCCACCATCAAGGTCTGGCAAGCATTCATCGAGCGCGCGTGCCGACAGTGGTTTTATCCACTGGAACTAGAGATGTTCTTGGACGGGACGGATTCTGACGCCATCCACTTCGGCGTTCCTGTGATCTCCGTTTCGGAGGTTCGGTTGAACGGCGACGCCGTGCCGTTAAATCCAACATATTACAGAGTTTACAACTCGCTGACTTCGCCGGCGGATCGAAACAACCCAAGAATAAAGCTGATTGAGCAGCGCGCGAGCAACTACGACATTTTCACAGCGCCACTTCGCGATGGAAAGCTGCGTTTCCGTTTCGGTCGCCAGAACCAGTACATCAAGGGCGTCTTCGGCTACGTTGAACCGGACGGCTCTTGCCCGTATCTGATCCAACGCGCGCTGGCCAAGCTCGTCGTTGAAAAGCTCACCAAACCACTCTACGTCGCCCCCGGAGTGCTCCCGCCAACGGCCCCTCCGCTGATGGCAGGAATCATCTTGGAAGAGTGGACCGACGGCCACAAGATCAAGTATGCGCACAGCGGTGGTGATTTGAAGCCCCGCGCGCCCGGGATGGCGGGCATCACTGACGATCCTGAAATCCTTGGTATTCTTAGGCTGTACAAGGCTCCGATCGGTGTTGCAACGCCGAATAACCCCAGCGGACGCTGATGCAAGCGCGCCTCCTCCATCCTGTGCTCATCGAGGTCGAGAAGATCAAGCGGACAGTTGCGCCGATGGACCCAGACTACGCAGAGCCAGTCCAGCAAGCCGCGCGCGGGCCGCGCATTTCCGTTCCCGGACAAGTCCAGTGGGGCATGGACGAGCGGCTCCGGGCGACACTCATCGGCGCCGAGCAAGAGTCAGAAGGCTATGTCTTGTTTCGGCGAGTAGACCTGCGCGCGGTCGGCCTGAACGAGATTGCCCAAAATGATCGCTTTGTCGCGTTCGGAACGGGCCCCAACCGGGTTGAAGTCGACCTGTACGTGATCGGCCTCCGCTACAACATCCACTACCAAGACATGGGCGGAGCGACGATGGTCAAAGCCTTCTTCAAGGATCGCTTCCCGTCTAAGCAAAGCCGAGGCGGAAAGTGAGTGGTCAGCAAGACTGAATACGTCGTGACCGGGTTGGCCGAGTGGCAGAATGTCACCGATGCCAACGCTTTTTCGCGTCGTCTTCAGAAGAACATCCGCCGGGCCACGGGCTTGAACGCGCTCGCTGCCGCGAAGAAGATGCGGCAGGTAATACAGGCCGGCGGCTTGAAAGCGAACGCGCCGCTGACGGTGGCGTTGAAGGGCTCGTCGAAGCCGCTCGTTGAAGGCGGAGACCTGTTTCAATCGATCACGGTCCAGCAGATCAACGAGGACGAGATGTTTGTGGGCGTCCTCCGGACCGAGGGCGACTTCAACTTGGTCGAGATCCTTCACGAAGGTGCCACAATACCGGTGACGCCGGCCATGCGTTGGATGTTCCTGATGCTGGCCAAGGTGAGCGACGGCCTGATGGATCCTAGCAAGTTGGAGGGTCGCGCGGCGGAGCTGTACTCCAAATTCCAGGGTTGGAAGCCGTTGGCGGCTTCAACGACGGCCATCGTCATTCCAGAGCGACCTTTCGTCAGAATCACCTTCGAAGCGCCCGACCTCATTGCTTTGTGCAAGGCGAATTGGTCGGCGGCGTGCCAAGCAGCGCTCAATCCAAAGAAGCGCGGCGAGCCCGAAAGCAAGTTGGTAAAGTCCGCCAAAAAGAAGGCATCGCGCGCCAAAAAGCTTGGCTCCAAATACGGCAAGAAGGCTGTGAAAGTGGCCAAGCGCTACGGAAAGAAGGGCGCGAAACTCGGAAAGCGCGTTGGCAAGCGCGCCACGAAGCTGGGGAAGAGTCTCCGCAAACGCGCAGCCAAGGCGCTCCGAGGCAAGCCGAAGGGTAAAAAGAAGTAATGCGCCTCAAGAAGCTGGTAAAGCGTTTCGATTTCAGCAATGACGAGCGCCGCAACGTGACTCTCGGTCCGGGAGTCCGTCTCGCGTACGAACGTCAGCAGCTCGAATTGGTCGCCACCAACAACGTCTATTCGACGGCGCCGGACCTCTACGCAAAGACGCGCCTCACAACTCCCAAGACCTGCAAGGGGTGGATCCTCTTCGAGTGCGAAGCGAAGATGAAGAAGAACGGCGCGGGCGCCGTTGTCACATCGCTCGGATTCCGTCTGAGCAACGATGGGTCGAATCAACTTTGGTGGGACGGCTCGGCTTGGTCTCCGGCGTCTCCTGGGCAGTGGAATACGGAGTCTGAAGTTTGCGATCACATCGCCAGCTTCTCTGGGCAGTCGATTCAAGTCGTCATCAACCTGAAAACGACAGACGGCGCGTACACGCCCGAGGTCGGCGCGGTGAAGATTCTTTGGAATTCAGACATCGAATTCCAACAAGAGTACGTCGCGCGCTCGATGATTCCTGCGATGCGCGAAGAGATCCTGCCAATCTCCGAATACGCCGTGGACATCGCTGTCAACACGGCAGATCTCGACCTGGGAGCGATTGAGACTCCATACGACATCGTTTATGTGGATTCCGTCTACAACGTGACGGATGATCCATCGAAACAGACGGATCTGCTTTCCGGCTACAACGCGACGTCAAAAGTCGTTACGTTTTCTCCGGTGGCAGGCGGGAAGCGCGTCCTGGTTCGATTCGTCTACAAGCCCTCGATCGTCATCATCCAGAGCCAAGATTTCAAAGAGATCTCGAAAATACCAGCAATTTGCATAGAATCCATCTTTCTGGAGAAGTCGCGCCAAGTCGACCCCGGAGAGTCCGTTGTGAATCGGGCAACTGGATTAGGTTGGCAGCTCAAAGAGGGCTTCCAAGAAGACATCAGTTTCACGATTCGATACGTGGCGGACAAGGTGGCGGACTTGGACGCGCTTGGCGACCAGGTGAAGAAGTTTTTCCAGGATCGCTTGCTCCATTGCCGTGGCCAGGACGAATATGCAAGGATGTACACCATTGAGGAGTACAGCCACCAACCGAGCGCGCTTCAGTCGGAGCTTCACTCCGCGCGGCTTAGGGCTAGGATCTTGGACGCAGTATTCTACCTCAGAGACGCGGTGCCCGTCCAGGCCACTCAGAGGTTCTTGGTGACTGGCGGAAACGTGGAATTTAAGGTCTAAGCAGGAGATAAAACCCGATGGTACGCAGATTTGGACCGACCCGCGCCGCTGGCGTTCGTATCGAAGAGCAAGACGGTGACAAAACCATCACCCCGGGCGCGCTCGGTTGGGCCGGAATGGCCGGTATCGCCGAAAAGGGGCCGCCCAACAAAATGGTCCTCTGCTCGACCAAGACCGAATACATCAAGTGGTTCGGCAACATCACGACCGATGGTCTGATGACGGACTGCGCATATGACTTCTTCGACCTCGCGAACGGCGCTGGCGGGCTCGCCGTCGTGCGCGTGACCGATGGCAACGAGCTTCAGGCCTCGTACACCGTGTTCAATCGCCGGACCGGCTCCGCTCAGGGACCCGTTGGCGTGATCAAGGCGCTCAACGGCGGCCGCTGGGGCGGCAAAGAGAAGCGCCACGCGGGCACGATGCTGAACATCGGTTCGCTGACCAACACCACGCTCCAAGTGGAGGCGGCTTTCTCTTCGACGTTCAAGACGGACGAATTGAAGGGCGGCTACATCGCGCTGTCGAACGTCGCCAACAAGCTCTATCCGATCGTGGGCAACACGAGCGCGGGCTTGATCACGGTCGCCTCCGACCAGACGATGCTCACGGACTACAATGTCCTTGGCGGTTCCGTCTTCGGCTACCAAGTGACGTTGGAGAACGACGGCAAGGCCATCTCCATCCAACTGGGCGACGGCGACGAGCAGCCGGACACCGAGTTCAGCTTGGAGGTCTTCCTGGACGGCGCTTCGGCGAAGCGTTGGGGCAACCTGTCGACGGACCCCGCGGCCGCGCGCTACTGGGTAAACGTCATCAACAACGACACGGACAACAGCTACATCTCCGTGACGGACCTCTGGACGGGCTCGCAAACGGCGAGCGTCCGCCCGGCCAACTACTACGGCTTGGTGGCGTCCGCAACGGCGCTCGTCCTGACGGCGACGATCCACAACTTCCTGATCAACTCGCCGACCGGCGGCAACCCGACGTTCACGCTCGGGACCACGACGGACGTGATGGAAGACCAGACCATCACGGTCACGATGTCGAGCCCGACCGCGGGCACGGCCGTCTCCGATCGCTTCGGAACGCTCGGGGCCGTGACCCTTGGCACTCCGTTCGTGTCGCCGAACAAGTTCACCCCGGGCTTCACCATTACGGCCGGCGCCACGCCGCTCGTGGCAGCGAACACCCTAGTGATCACGTACAAGCCGTTCAAGCCAAACAAGCTCGCGGGCGGTTTCCTGTACCCGGATCGCGTGAACTTCAAGCGCGACAAGTTCCGCATCGTGGCGAACGACCGGAGCACCATCACTGTCGCGGCGGGAACCGACCTGACCACGATGGCGACGGGCGGCGACGAGTTCATGGTGACGGCGCCGATCGAGATGCGCGGAGGTCGCGGTGGTCACGCGTCGCTCGTGGACGCCAACTACCAGGCCGTGTGGGAGCCCAGCACCTCGCCCTTTAACGACACCGAAGGGCAGAACCTCGGGCTCATCAAGTTCGCCACGCCCGGCATCAACTCGACCGTCGTTCAGAAGGCCGGCGTTGCGTACGCGGAAGCGAAGAACCACCAGTACAGGTCCGAGTTCCCCGTCAACATCCTGACGGACAACGCGGCGCTGTCGTACGTGAATGACACGTTGGGTCGCTCCGACTACCAAACGCTGTTCTTCCCGAGCTATGGCGACGTGCCGCACCCGGACCCCGCGGCTGCCCGCGAAGGGAAGCGAAAGACCATCCCGACGACGGGCATGCAGCTCGGTCGCGAGGCTCGGATCGTTTCCGACTTCGACGGCTATCACAAGGCGCAAGCCGGCGTGGACGCGGTTCTGCCGCGTCTGCTCACGATTCCGACGCTGGACAAGAAGCTCAACGAGGAGCTGCTCAACCCGGTCGGCATCAACGTGATCAAGAAGTCCCGCGGCAACTACGTTCTGTGGGGTGATCGCAACGTCCACATCGACCCGCAATGGAAGTTCAAGCACCAGCGCGAGCAGATGAGCTACTACGAACACGTGTTGCAGGAGAACTTCGATTTCATCATATTCTCCATCAACGACAAGACCTCTGACCGCGAGGCAGAAACGTCTTTGAACGCATTCTTTCTCCCGGAATTCGCCAAGCGCGCGCTCCGCGGGACGGACTTCAAAGACGCTTGTGTCATCAAGGTTGACGAGGAAGTCAACACGGACGCAACGCGCGCGAACGGCGACAAGATCGCTGTGGTCTCCCTGCAACTCGCGGACACCACGGAACGTTTCATCATCCGCATCGGCAAGCAGGGCATCTTCGAGTCCGTGGCGTAAGCTACGGGGAACCTCGAACAGTTTTCCATTTAGGAGTCCATCATGGGTCAGACCATTCTGAAGAAATACTTGGGCGAAGCTGGCGCGGGCGCGGACGGCTCTCACGACCCAGGACCGGGCACGAAGAAAACCAAGCTGTACGACGTCTTGGCGGCACTCTGCTTGGGCAAGCCGTTGATCAACGCGCACCTCCCGACCGTCGCCACCGGCATCCTCGCACGCGCCGTCATCACTGGCCCGGACACGCTGCGCGAGCTGGCGTTGCGCCTCGATGTCTGCGGCTCCGCGGGCAACACCATCGTCCAGGTGCGCGTCAACACGACCGTGATCGCGTCCATCACCATCGACAACGCCGCGGCCGACCCCAGCCAGGTGAAGCTTTCGCTGCCCAGCACGGCCCTTGGAACGGACACCAAGGGTTTCGACGTCAAAGACGGCGACATTGTCGACTTGAACGTGTCGGCGGCGCCGACCGGCGGCACTGGCTTGACCGCCACGCTCCGCTCGTCTCCCATCGACATCGAGTGATCGGCCGTTCGGACGCGCGGAAACCCAATCCCCAAAGAGAGAGACGTTCATGAAGGGCATCATCAAGCCGGACCACATGCCGGTGAACAAGTTCAGCCTGAAGGTGGTTGGGTTACTCGACCTGACGACAATCACCGTCAGTGGCATCGAAGACGAGCTGCAGACCGTCGACCTTCCCGACCGGACCAAGGCGTCTGGCGGGAATCGGCTTGCCGGCGACTTCGAAGTGGCCATCCCAATGCACCACTCGTTGGAAATGGCAGCGATGGAGATCTGGTTCCGCGAGGGCCAGGACCCCATCACGCCCACGTACAAGAAGCCGTGCACTCTGACGATGGATTCCTTGTCCGGCAATGCGTCCAAGAACTACAGCTTGCTCGGCGTGTTCGTGACCAAGCGCGCCTTGCCGGATCTTGACAAAGAGAACGACGGCGAGATGGCGATGGCCACCTGGACGTTGTCTTACGACGACATTCTGCCGCTCTGAAACCGCTTTCGTCGCGGCCACTGTTCCCTCGGCTGGGGTTCAAGTGAGGTGGCCGGCCGGGCCCCTCGGACGCTGGCCGCGACGGATTACAAAACCACCTAGGTGGACCTAACAAGCCCTTTTTGGGCGATTGGAGGCGACCCGATGACGACGACAGGCAAGAAAGTTGCTGCTGGCAAACCAGCAGCCGTTCCCGAAACCGAAGTGGCCGCGGTCGAAGAGACCCCGAAGCGCTTCTCTCTCACGATGGCCGAACGCGGCCCCGTTCTCCCGGTCGGCGTCAAGCTGCCCTCGGGAGACCTCGCGCGCGACATTGTCGCGCGCCCTTGGAAGACCAAGGACGAGCGCGCGCTGGGCAAGCTGAAGAAGCCGAACATGAGCATGGCCGGCTACGTCGGCACGCTCATCGGCTACATGTTCAGCCGACTCGGAACGAACGAGTGGCAACCCGACTCTCCGCCCATGCCCGAACGTCTGGTGATGATCAACCAGATGTACATGGCTGATGTCTTCTACGCCTACATGTGGCTTCGCCGGGAAGTGATCGGCAACGAGCTTCACATGAACGTGGAGTGCCCAAGTTGCAAGAAGGGCTTCCGCTTCGAGGGCGACTTGGGCTCAACCATGGTCCAGTGCGTCCACGATGTGAACGGGCTGGATCAGACGTACACGCTCAAGGATCCCATCAGCGTTCGCAAGAAGAACGTGACTGTGTTTCGTATGCGTCCGCCGCGCTGGGGCGCTCTCAACATCAAGGATGGCGAAGCGCTGAACGAGGCGACGGCGAAGATTGCCACCATTCGCAGCTCCATCGTCGGCTTGAACGACGATCCGAACGAGGTGACGCTCACTGACGACGAGTTGGACGAGCTGTCCAAGAAGGATCTCGAAGGCATCTCGGCCCTCCTCAACAACGACTACCTGGGACCCCGGATGGTCGTGGAAGGCGACTGCCCGCGCTGTGAAGCTCCATTCAAGCAGATGATCGACTGGAGTTATGGAGGTTTTTTTACGAGTTCTTCCGTGTAATAAAGTTGGAGGACCTGCGTGAGCAGGTCTTCGCTCTGACTTATGGCATGGAAGGAATTGGCTATGACGCCATCAGCGAGATGGAGCCAGACGAGCGCGAGTGGTACGTCACTCGTCTGAACAAGCAGCTGAAGTACGAAAACGAGGAGATCAAGAAGGCTGGAGCGAAGAATAAGGGGCGTGGTCGGTCGCGCGGCAAAAGGTAAACCAAGATGAGCCTGGAAAACATCGGAATCGGCGGCGTCCTCAGCTTCAACGGAAGCCAAGCCGTTGCCGGAATGGGCTCAGCAACGGCGGCTACCGCCAAACTCGCAGACAAACAGACCACGCTTTCCATCGCCGCATCAAAGGTCGGCGGTGCTTTCAGTGCGATCGGAGGCTTCGCCGCCAAGGCAAGCCTCGCGCTCGCTCCGATCACGGGTGCCTTCGCTTTCGCCGAGCACTACGCGATGAAGTTCGAGAAGGCCATGAGCGGTGTCAAGGCCGTGGCCGGCGCGACTTCCGGAGAGATGGCCCAGCTCACGTTGGCGGCCAAGAAGTTCGGCGCCAAGTCGACGTTCGACCCCGTTGAAGTGGCAGGCGGCATGGAAGAGCTCGCGCGCGCTGGCTTCGACGCAAAGGAAACGCTATCTGCCATTCCAGGCGTCCTCGCAGCGGCCGCTGCCGAAGGCATGCCGTTGGCACAGGCGACAGAGATTGTCTCCCAAACACTCCGAGGTATGGGGCTGGCAGCGGACCAGTCAACGCGGGTGGCAGACGTGCTCGCGTTGGCGTCGGCGAAGACGAACGCCAGCATCAGCTCGTTGGGCGAGGCAATGAAGTATGCCGCTGCCCAATCGAAGATCATGGGCGTTGACTTGGAGACCACGGTCGGCATGCTCGGCCTCGCGGCAGATGCGGGCTTGAGCGGATCCATCGGCGGCTCCTCGTTTGCGGCGATGCTTACCAAGCTCGCCAAGCCGAGCAAAGAGGCGAACCGCTGGCTCAAGGCCAACAACATCGAGATGACCAAGACGGCCACCGGCGGCCTGGACATCGTCGATGTGATCAAGCAGATCAACACCAAGATCGAAGCCCAAACCGATGTGATGAAGAAGGGCGCGATCATGGCCGAGGTCTTTGGCGACCGCGGCAAGAAGGCGTTCGGCGCCATCGCCTCCGGAATCCAATCCGGGAAGATCGACACAATCGTTGCCGACCTCCGGAACGCCGCGGGCGCGGCCCAGAAGATGGCCGACACGCGCTTGGAAGGCGTGTTGGGAACGATCAAGCAGATCACGAACGCCGGCAAGGCGCTGGCGATCGAATTCTTTGGCGGGTTGATCACGGCGGCCGGGCCGACTCTGAAGGCGGTCGGCGAGGCGTTCGGAAACATCGTCAATATCGTTCAAGACCTGCAGGCCGGCGTGAAGATGAATCGCGCCGAACTTGAAGACAAGTACGGCCCCGGCGTCGTGGCTGTCGCCTATGGAATCGTGGACGCCATCAAGGAGATCTCCAACACTATCGGTGTGGTCCGCGCAGCTTTCATGGACTTCTTCGAAAGGATCGCAGGTGGCGCATCATCGGAGATGATTCAATCGCTCGTGAAGATCGGCGTGGAATTGCTGGCTGTTACCGCGCTCCTAAGTCCATTCTTGGTGGCTGTTGCCGCTATTGCCACTGCCATTGGAGCAATCCTTCCTGTGGCTGGCGCCGTTGTCGAAGGAGTCGGAGCGGCTTTCTCCGCGCTGGCGTCTGGTCCAGTTTTGGCATTCGGCGTAACGATCGGCCTTTTGTTCCTCGCCATGCGGAACGAAGGCGAGTCGGTCGGCTCAGTCTTCGAACGTATGTGGACGATGGTGACCGACCTCGGACACTGGTTCATGGACGAGGCGTTGATGCCCATGGTGAACATCTTCCTGAGCGAAGTGAAGCCAGCGATCGTCAACATTCAGAAGACGTTCAGCGCGTTCATCGCCGAAGCCGGAGCCGAGTTCAAGTCTTGGTTCGGCGGCATCTACCGCGCGATGCAAGCGCTGGCTCCGCTCTTCAGCGCCATCTTCAAGATCTTGGGCGTAATCGTCGCGTCCTTCGTGGACGTCGCCGTGACGATGTTCGGCTGGATTCTTCAGGCGGTCACCCCGGTGCTACATGTGGTCAAGGAGGTCGGGCTCTGGATCCTCAACGTCTTGCTCAAGGCGTTGCAGAAGGCCATCAGCTTCGCCCTGCAGGCCAGCCACGCGCTGGGCATCGACACGAGCGGCCCGATCTGGCAGGACCTCGCGACGTTCGCGAGCAACAAGATTGACATCTCCTCGCCCGAGGGGCAGGCCCAGAACCAATCGGCGATCCAGAGCGCGGGAAAGAAGCCCACCGTGGCCGAGCGAGAACATGGCGACAGCGGAGCCGACGTATTTGCCAAGGAGGCGGCGCAGAACGTCGCGATGCAGAAGGCGGCAGGCGCGTCCAAGCCAAACGTTGACGTCACGGTCGACGTCCAAGACAAGCGTTCGCTCGAAGTGAAGAACTGCATGACAGTCGATGGCCGGGAGCTCGCCGTGGCCCAGGGCCGTCACAAACAGGAGATCAACGAGCGCGCGGGCTTCCGGGCAACGCCGTACCAGCGCCGACAAATCGCAGAGCAAGGCGCCGCTCCGGTCGGCGGAGTTGGAGGTTCCTGATGGGCATCGGAAATGCACTGATCGGCGTTGGCGGGACCCTGCTGAGCAAGATGCTCAGCCTGAAGTCTTGGACGCTGAAGAACACCGAGGATGGCACCACACTGAAGGGGCAGTTCCCGGCAGAGGACGTCACCCGGAGCGTGGGCGGGAATTGGTCCGAGATCCAGGCCCTGAACCGCAGCAACGCCTTCCTCCAATTCCTGAACGGGAAGTCCCAGACGCTCTCTGTTCAATCGCGCTTCTTCAAGCGCGACATGTTCGACGACTCGCCGGTGGACAAGGTGGAGAAGCTGATCGAGTGGACGCAATCCACCATCCGCTTCCGGCGCCCGCCGATGCTAACGTTCATCCTCGGGGACGGCCTCGGCCTCCAGATGGACTGCGTTTGCACAGGCGTTACGGGCATCAAATATGGGATGCCCAACTCGCTCGGCGGCATTCGAGAAGTCCAGTTCACAATGGAGTTTCTGCGCGTCAGCGGGCGCCAGACGGCGTTCTCCAGCGAGCAGGAAGTCACAGACACGCGGTACGCGCACGCCAAGGATGGCGACTACTACGAATTGCTGTGCCAAGAGGAGTACGGCGACCCGATGATCGGCGTGATCATCCGTCAGCGGAATCCAACCAAGCCGCTGCTGTCTGCCGGCGACATCATCGCGCTCCCCGCGCTCGAAGGCGTCCGCGGCTCAGTGCCATCGCAGCAATCCATCCCGCTCAAGGGCGCATACGGCCGAAAGGACACGATTCAGAAGCAACTTCGGTTGCAGTTCTTCAACAAGCGCTCCACGAACTACACGACGTTCAACTACAAGACCGCGGTGCGCTGATGGTCCAAGTCCTCGACACCCGTTCCGGAGCCACGACCGACAAAGGGATCGCGCCCATCTCGCGCTTCCCGGACACGATGGCGCCCGACTTCTCCATCAAATTGGACAACAATCGCTTGGACGAGAGCGTCCGTGAGATGATCCAATCTGTGGAATACGAGTCTTGCGACGGCATGGCGGACGTCATGAAGCTGACGATCGCCGACACGATGGACAAGAGCGCGCGCCTGCCAATCCGCGACTCGAAGTTGTTCATGCCCGGGCGCGTGATCTCGCTCTTCATCGGCTACGGAACACAGCTTCGACACATTGGCTCGGCGGAGATCCGCCGAATTCGGCCCATCTTCCCGAGCGGCGCGGCGCCGTCGATGGAAGTCATTGCCTACACGGCAGATGCAAAGATGGCGGACACCGGCCCCGAGCCGCTCAAAGAGACCAAGGTCCTGAAGAAGGGCGGAATCAGGAAGAAGAACAGCAAGGCGGGACGCCGTTGGAAGGACGCGCGGTACAGCGACGCGGTGGCCGATCGGGCCGACGCCTACGGCTTCAAGTTGGACATCGATGAGGCGCCGTATGGCGGCGACTTCATCCAAAAAGCCAACATGACCGACTACGATTTCATCAAGGGCCTGTCCAATCTGACTGGCTTCGTATTCTGGGTGGACGGCGACTCGAACGGCGAGTGGACCCTGCATTTCAAGGATCCCGCGCGCCTCCGGCAAGCCGACCTCCAGGACAAGACGTACACATTCAAGTACGCGGACGACGACTTCAGCACGTTGCTTTCGTTCGAGCCCGAACTGGCGATCCAGTCGGCGATCACCAAGCTCCTCGTCCAGACCAAGGACCCCATCAGCGGGAAGATCCTGGAGGCGAAGATTGAGGAGGAGCCCGACCAGGGACCAGAAACCGGCATTGATCCCGGGAACCTGAAGCATGATGGCGACATCGTGGACAAGAGCCTGGATCAGCGCTCCGCGCTCGACCTAAAGGGCAATGGGATGACCGGACAGCTGACGACGGCCAGCGACATCAAGCTGTTCGTCGATGACTTCAGCTTCGACATCCGAGCCAACCGACGTTTCCGAAACGAAGCCGAATTGGCTGGTTGGGCGGCGCAATGGTTCCGTCGCAATCGTGAGAACTTCCTTCTGGCGCGCGGCTCGATAATTGGCATCGAGTCGATGCGGGCACGACAGATTCACAACATGTCCGGCCTGGGAATCGCTTGGGACGGACCCTATTATTTCACGCGCGTTCGCCACATTCTGAACGCCACGCAGGGCTATGTCATCGACTTCAACGGGCGGAAGCTCGTTCCGGACCTGCCGCCAGTCAGCTCCGATCAAGACCTCCAGATTGAAACCCTACTTCTAGGACAGACGTTTTGATCATCAGCGGTACATATCCGGCTACAGTCACCGCCATTGACGACCCCGAGCAACGCGGGCGAATTCGTGTTGCTTGCGCAGCACTCATGGGAGACGAAGAGACCGAGATGCCACACTGGGTTGATCCGGTGTACGAATGGGGGTGGTTCATTGTTCCCGACCCTGGCGAAATCGTGGATATCGAGGTGGCAGAGGGAGCGGAGGACGACGAACACCGCGGACAAATCTCAATCCAGAATTTGAATCCTCGTTGGAAGGGCCGCTATTGGGGCGGCGAAAACACGGAGAACGCCAGGAAGGTTCCGGACGACTTCAAGACGAACTACGGCAAACGCCGGGGCTTCGCCACGCCCGGCGGCCACGTGATGATGTTCGACGACACGGAGGGCCAGAAGAAGTTCAGCATCACGAAGGCCGGGGCGGATGGTGAATTCACGTACATGGCTGCCGACGAAGACGGCAGCTGGATCATGGCGAACAAAAACGGCTCGCTGCTGTACATGAACGCCAAGGCCAAGGAGGTGTCTTGGATTGACGAGCACGGCAACACCATCTCATCCGCGTCGACTGGTATCAAGCTGATCGACAAGTCGGGCGGCATCATCGAGATGAAGGACAGCGCGATCCAGATTCTCAGCGCGGGCGCCGTGACCGTCTCGTGCAAGAACGCTGTTCTGGACGCGGGCAAGGTCGAGTTGGCTCAACCGGCCATCGACGCGATCATCAAGGGCACGACGTTCATGCCCTACTTTCTCGCCCACATCCATCCGACCGGAATGGGCCCGAGCGGGCCGCCCGTTCCCACCGGCGCGGAGGCGACGCTGCTCAGCCTCAAGGTATTCGTCGGATGAAGATCATGATCAAGGGCGCGGCCATCGTCGGCATCGGCTTTTGTCTTGCTGTGACGGTCGCTTGCGAGTTGGCCGGGGCATACGAGCGGCGCGCGCGGAGGCGTCGATGAATGTCCAAGTGCAAGTTCCCAACGCTGCCCACGCTCGCGCTCCCCATCCCATTCCCGCCCGCGCTTCCGCAGCTTCCGGCACTGCCCACGTTGCCGGCCCTGCCGAATCTGCCGGGCATACCTCTGCCAACGCTGCCCACGCTCGCGCTCCCCATCCCATTCCCGCCCGCGCTTCCGCAGCTTCCGGCACTGCCCACGTTGCCGAGCCTCCCCAAGCTACCGATTGGAATCACGCTGCCAACGCTGCCCACGCTCGCGCTGCCGATCCCATTCCCGCCAGCTCTCCCCCAACTGCCGACGCTGCCCACGCTTCCCGGGCTGCCTCCGTGCGCTATTGACTGATGGCCCTTGTAAGCTCCGTTTTGGCCTCGGGCCTGCTGGCAATGGTTCCGACGCCTGTGGAAGCGACGGCAATCACGAACTTCACCAACGCCTGGGCCACGTACTTCGCGGGCGCGAGCGTCACCGGCGTGCCCGTCGGGAGCTTGGCAGCGGCGAAGTCGGCGATGCAGGGCGCGCTCGTCGGTATGAGCTTGGCGAACGCGGGCGCGGCGAAGATTCAGGCGGGAATCACGGCCTTCTGGGGCGTCATCGTCACGAGCGGGCCGACCCTCTGGGTGCTCACCCCGAGCGTGATCACGGTGGTGACTCCGCCTCCGACGCTCGGAGGTATTGCGGCCGCACTTACAGCCGTCTTTGCGTCGAACGCTGCTGATCCAACCAAAACCCTCGCGCAAGCAACAAACGCCATCGCTATCGTCCTGCACAACAACGGCGGCCTCGGAGGCATAGCCACAGTCCAACCACCTCCCGTTGCCCCTTCCGTCCCCACACCTATTCTCTAATCCATGGCAAGCGGCATTTCAACCCCCGTGGGAGCAAATCCAGGCGGGGGTATGCGGATAGCATCCGGGTCCGAGCAGGACACGAACGTGCTGATGCTCGCGCTCGCCTCGGACGACAACGAGAACGGTTTCCAGCAAGGCCAGGGGCTGGGAATTGAGATGATCTTCGACATCAACGACCCCGCGGCGCGCGCGGACATCCTAGCGAGCCTCCGGCGTGTCTTCGGGCGCTTCGAACGCCTAAAGCGCTTCAAGCTTCTGGAAAACACGATTCGTTGGCAGGACGGAGATCCTGGCGAGGCCATCTTGGTTTGTAAATACATCGCTTTGGAAACGGACAAGGTGGAAGAATTCGCCAAGTCCTACTACTCGTCTGAATCCGGCGCCAGCAACACCACGAACAAAAACGGAACCAGGTAAGCAATGGCCAGCGAAGTTACAGAGGTTCCCAGCTTCGAGTTCAGCGCATTCTACTACCCGCAATTGCTGGAGGCGCTGCTGATCTACAAGCGGATTAACGTCCCCGAGTTGACGGATGAATCCGACGAAGAAGTGAGCATCCAACTTCTGCGCGCCATCGCGCTCGTTGGCCATCTGAACAACGTCACCATCGACATCATCGCCAACGAATCGACGTTGCCCACAGCCCAACTTCCGGAGACTGTCCGCAACATGCTTCGGCTAATCGACTACGAGTTGAAGCCGGCCACGCCAGCATCCACGGACATTGTGTATCGCTTGGCGCGAACGTTCACGACTTCATTTCAACTCGTGCCGGCCGAAGGCCAGGTGGCGACGCGCCGCGATGGCGCAGAACCCATCATCTACTTCGAAGCACTTGAAGGCGTCCTGATCGATCGGACGGATCAACTTGGCGCGTGTTTCCTGGAGACGGTCCCCAACGTCACATACACAGACCGGACCGCGGCCGCGAACGCAGGAACTGCGTTAAGCTACAACATCCCCGTCGGGGGCGCCATCTACTTCGGCCACACGTCCGTGATGTGGGACAAGATCAATATCGCCATCACGGCTCCGGCGCCCTTCACAATTGGCGTTTGGGAGTTCTATGATGGCGACACAAGCGACACACGTCCAGATGGCGTTGTGCTCGGCTTGGGCGATTTGACGTTTGATCTGACGACACTCTTGGGCACGAGCAACCGTGCCGGGGCGACCGTCCGGATCCGCTTCAACACGTCCACCACCTTCGAGGATGTCGTTAGCTACTGGGACGGATCCACGAACGTTGCAACGACGTCTCTGCTCGGCCAGTCCAGCCCGTCCGTGATTCCGTCCGACTACACCGTTGGAACGAACTGGCAGGAGCTAGACGGAATCACGGATGGAACGGCGCTCCTGGACCAGACGGGCGATCTGGCATTCCTGCTGCCGCAGACGCTCGAACGCAACTGGCAGAAGACGACCGTCAACGGCTTCACCGGCTTCTTCATCCGGTTCCGCCTCATCGCCGGGGTCGGGAGCGGGCCGACCATCGGCCGCGTCCGCATCGACACGGGCAAGCAGTACGCCATCGCGCGCGCGACGCAAGGGCGGACCGTCTCGTCAGAGACGCTCGGAAGCTCGAACGGAACGCAGAACCAGCGCTTCAACACCGCTCAAAACGGCTTCATTCTCGGCAGCCAGGAGGTCCGCGTTGACGGCGTTGCCTGGACGCTCGTCACCGACTTCTTGAGCAGCGGCCCTGGTGACAAGCACTACCGAATCGAGCTGGGAGAGAAGGACGTGGCCACCATTGTCTTCGGCGACGGCGTGACGGGCTTCATCCCGAGCATCGGCCAGGGAAACCTCGTCATCGACTACCGCTGGGGCGCGAGCGACAACGGGAATGTCGGCGCGCAGACGCTCGTTGTGGACAAGCAAGGCCTCACGTATGTGGAGGCGCTCTACAACCCACGGACGGCGACTGGTTGGACGGAGGCGGAGGCGAACAGCCCTGCCTCGCTCGCCAAGGCCAAGGTGGCGGGTCCGGCATCGCTCCGGATCAAGGAAGTAGCCCTGAGCCCGGATGACCTTGTGACGTTGACACAGAGCTTCGTCGACTCGAACGGCTCCGCCCCATTCGGCCGAGCGTTCACGATCGAGGAGTCATTTGGTCCCAAGACGGTCGAATTGGTATGCGTCGGGCGCGGCGGGGCGCTCGCGTCCAACACGCAGCTCACGGAGCTTTCCACCTACTTTAATGGGGACAAGTATGCGATCCCGCCTAAAGCCAAACATTTCGTGGCCAATCAGCAGGTGGTGGCGACGAATTTTACCCCGCACCCGATCGACATCGCAGCTACGGTCTTTGCCCCGGATTCCATCGTGGCCGCGCAGATCCAGAACCGGCTAGCCTCCGTGCTCCAACCCGAGGCACTGAACGAGGACGGCGTGACCTACACGTGGGAGTTTGGCGCGGACGTTCCTGTGTCGCGCATCATACATGAGATCTTCCGGACGGATCCCGGAATCACGAAGGTGAATTTGGTCTCTCCGGCGGTCGATGTAGCAATGGGCGCGCGCGCGCTTCCGACTGCCGGAACGTTCTCCATAACTATGGTTTCTACCAACTAAGGCCCCAAAAATGCTTGTAGATGCAATTGCGAACGCGACTCTGAATGCCTACTTGGGCGCCACCACCATCCTGCCCGCCACAGTCTACATCGGCTTGATGACGTCCTCGCCGAATCCAGACGGCACAGGCGTGGTCGAGCCGGTCGGAAACAACTATGCGCGCGTGGGGGTGCCGAACAACCCAACCAACTGGCCCGCCGCGTCCGCTCGCATTAAGACTCACGCCTTTGATATCACATTCAACGCGGCGACCGGAGTGGGCTGGGGGACCGTGACCCACGTGGGAATCTTCGATGCTCTAAGCGGCGGCAACGTCCGCTTGTACGATGCGCTGGCCACCCCGCGCTTGATCGCAAACACCGACATCTACAGATTCCTAGCAGGCGGCGCGAACGCACTCAAAGTCAGCTTCTAAACATGGCGATCTATAACGACGGCGCGAACATCAGCAACGGAACCAATGCCATCACTGGCATCGGCTCCGAACGGATGAGCAGCCCTGCGAACATCACGCAGAATGCGACCCTCACGGCGAATCTGATTCGCACCGTCAACATCAAGAACGTCCGCGCCGTCAGCTCCACACGCATTCGCGTCGAGTTCACACAACCCATCAGCAACAACGCGGCACTCGGCGACCCGAGCAGCTTCCTGCTGACTGCTCTGTCTGGCGCGGCCGTATCGATCATCAGCCGAGTCGACACCCCGGACGGCGCGACTGCGACCGCAGTCGTGGACTTGATCGTGTCCGAGATGACGCAGGGCGTCAGCAACTACCAATTGCAGGCGTTCGGCCTCTTCGCTCCGGACGACTCGCCTATTTCCAATGGGCCATTCACCTTCAACGGCCTAGGCGTTCCGCCGAAAGTGCTGGTGGCGTTCGCTCCCGACGCGAACAGCGTCACGGTTCAGTTCACAGAGAAGGTCCTGGACATCGGTTCGCTCCGCGTCACCAGCGCCTACGTCTTCAACGATGGCCTCACCGTCACAGGCATCCTGAGCGTAGATGCCAGCAGCGTGACGCTCAAGACCTCGAACCAGATACCGGGCCACCTGTACACGCTGACGATGAGCGGGGCATGGTTCGACAACTCTCTGAACCAGCTCGTCAACCCGGCCGTTTCGTCGATGCTCGGCTACACGCCGGCCGTGACCAAGAGCGCGCTCTTATCGCTCAAAATGTACAACTTCCTGATCGAAGGCCTGCGCGACAGCGATCAAAACGAGGGCAACCAGTTCCTCGAACGCTTCCTGATGGGGCCGCAAGCCATATGGGCCGCGACCATGCAGACCATCTTCGACCTCCCGAACCTCTGGGACATCTCGACCATCCCGGACGATCTGCTTCAGTACCTCAAGCGGATCGTTGGTTGGACACACGACCTCGACAACATCACGGACGGTCTGGACCCGGCGACGCTCCGCCGGCTAATCGCTGCGTCGGCGCGCTTCTGGAAGGAGCGCGGGCCCGAAGAGACGATCAGCAACATCCTCGCGCTCACGACGGCCGCGCGCGTGTACGTATTGAACTGGTTCGACCTTCGCTTCATTCTCGATCAGACCATCCTCGGCGAGGAGCACCTCGGAACTGACCCGTGGGTGCTCTCGACGCCGGGCGAAGGCGACCCCGACAGCCAGACCTACAACATCAGGATCGTGGACGACGGGAGCCTGAACCACGTGCTCGTCCGGAACCTCGCCAAGTTGACGCGCCCCTCCGGCGAGCGAATCCAGATCAATTATCTAGGATTCCTGGACCGTTTCGAGTCGGACGGCGACGAGACTCAATGGGCATTCCAAACAAATCCATTCTTTTTGCACTCCGTCGTCGATGGGGCGTTGAAGTTCACGTCGCCCGCCAGCACCTCGCAACGCGCGCTCGTGAACGTCCCCAACAACCAAGACTGGACGCGCCAGGTAATATCTTGGACTTTCCGCACGAGCATGTGCAACCCGCAGCTGCTATTCTACGTGGTGGGCGACACCTCGAATCCAGCGGCAGTACAAGATTACTATTACGTTTCCATCAACACCGAGAGTCACACCACAGACCCCAACAAAATACGCTTGATCAAGCGCGTCGCGGGTATCGACACGACGTTGGTGACCGTGAACACGTTGACGGCATACGGTGAGCCGTTCCGGATCAACGTCGTCTACACGATGCGCGTGGTGGTCACTCCGGTGCTCGAAGGTAGCACAGTCAACTCCATTTCTGTCCTCTGGGACGGCGAGCCGATCATCAACTACATTTCGGATTCGACTTTCACCCAGGGCTCGATTGGATTGAACCTCGTGACGGGCATCTTCGCCGCAACCGATTTCCAGCTAAACGAGCTGGAGATGTTCTTCCTCCCGCGCGCGATAGACATGATCGATCTCGGAAATGTAGTGACATCAATCGTCCCGCAGCCTGTCATACCCCCGACAGCGCCGATCGGTCTTCCACTCGGGGCGCTCGTGAATGGGGGCGGCATGCAATTAGTAAATAACTCTGGCCAAGGTTTGGTGCGCGGATGAGCAACGTACATTCGGAACAAGGGCAAGCGGACGGCATCCACATCGTTTCCGCTTTCACGTACGCCAACGACGCTGCGCGCTTGGCCGATGTTCGAATTGCTGCGGACGTGGGGAAGATCGCTGTCCAAACGGACCCGGATCAGCCTTCATATTGGGTATTGGACGCCGCGCCCAATTCGTGGCGTCGCATCATGATCTCGCCATATAATGACACAGGATCTGCCATGGATCGTGGTTTGATTGCCTACCAGGCGAGCGCCGATGCCAATCCCGCTCGCTTGATGGGAAAGAAGTCGCGCGGAACATTCGCTCTTCCATCCGACATGAGCGCGGGCGACCTAATCGCAGAGTTCATCGCCAACGGCCGCTTGTCCGGAGCGTTCTCTGACCGGAGTTATCTTCGCACGTCGAACTTTGATGTGAATGGAAATGCCAAGTTTTCTCTTGGGCTGTATGATTCCGTGGCGTTGCGCGAGATCACGAACACCTTGGCGACTCGGATTCAAACGGCAAACGCGAACCCCACCACAGGCCTGACGATTACGATGGCCAACAACAACAGCATCCTCTCGTATGCAGCGCGTTGGCGCGGAATCGACACCGCGAACAAAATGGTATTTATGGAGCAGATCGGCGCTTATCGTCGTGTTGCCGCAGGCGCTCCTGTAGTTTTTGGAACGCCTAACGACGTCTTCCCGATCACCAAAGACGACGCGGCAGTCGGCACACCAGGAATCGTTGTCTCTGGAAACAATCTCCTGATTCAAGTGACTGGAAAGGCCCTTACCAACTACACATGGGATCTGGAATTCACCTGGCGCGAGATGTTCTGATGCTTGAAGTTCAGCCCTATCATATCGGTCGCGCGCGCATCGTCTACTCCTTCGATCGGAAGTTGTATGACCGCGCAACACGCGCGAGACGTTGCCAGCCATTGGGCCTAGGTGGATGTTTCGGTGGCGCGGCGCACGCCGCGCTAGTCTCGGGATTCAACGGACAGATTGCCAGCCTATTCCCAGGCGCCGCGCAGGTGTTGCAGTCCGATCTTGGACTGACGTACGGCAGCCAGCCAAAAGCAACCGGAACGACGCCCCCGGTGACGACATTGAGCGGCTCGTTGAGCGCCACGCCCGTGCCGATTTGGTTCAAGTGCACGACGGCCGGCGCAATCGGCAGCGGCGCCCTATTCTCCGCGTACGTTGACGGCGTGGGAACAACGCCCTTCGCGACCGGGATATCCCCGCTCGCAGGCTCACCCGTGGCTCTTTCCGGTCCATGCAGCGGCCTTTCGATCGCCTGGGCCGCGGGTTCGGCGGCGCTGGATAACATTTGGAAGGCCACAGGCTCAGGCCTTGCAGACCAGACCGTCAACGGTAAGAACGCGGCACAAGCCACAGCCGCGAAGCAGCCGATCGTGACGATAGGAATCAACGGCCGGGTCGGGCTCCTGTTCGACGGCGTGGACGACACGTTGGACGCGGCGAGCTTGACGCTGCCAGCGCCAGGCACGACTCCGACGTTTCATTGGGCTGTTTGGCGCAAAGTATCGGAGCCGGGCGGTTCGTCTGTCCACTTTGGCGACATGGGACTGATCGCCCACGCGCTCTTTTGTCCGTCCGGTGGCACCAGCTTCCAGACTTGGAACGGTATCTACGGCCCCCTGTCCAGCCTCACGATGGGCCAGTGGATGCGCACCGAGGCGATTTTTACGAACAGCACGAGCGACTATCTAAAGTCTGGTTCACTATCGGCGGTAACCGGGGTGAACGCGCTGAACTCTGCGTCGCCTGGTGGCTATCAGATCGGCAACAGCAACAACAGCGTGGGGAGATACTCCAACATGGAGCTGCTCGCCCACGTGATCACGCCGTACCTGCCGAGCCCGACCCAGCTCAGCGCTGCATCTGCAAAGATCAACTTGTCTACGGGCTACGGGCCCGGAGCGATTGCCGTTTGAAATTGGAGTTTCAAAATGCCCACTGGATCTAAGACCCTTCTCATGAACGCCAAGCAGTTGCTTGGTTTCCAAGACCTCGGGCTGCGTGGCTTCACGGCGCTCCGCAACTCGCACATCGAAGCGACCCAAGCGCGCTGGGACGTCGATGGCGTGTTCAACACCAAGTTGTCGATGGCTGGGAGCGCCCCGAACGCGCTTCTGATCTTGGGTTCCTCGAAGGCGACAGACGGGCTCGGGCACGTTCTGAACATCCAGTCCGCGTACCTGCAATCAGCCCTCTTCGAAAACTCGGTGTCCATCAACTACTACGTTGGCCTGATGTATGCAGAGATTCCGGCGGGCATCCGGATCAACCCGCTGACGGGCAAGCCGCAGTTCGATTCGTACGTGGAAGAGGTCGGTTTCCAAGCCGCGCCGAACAGCGTGGTGGACAACGGCAACGGCACGATGACGATGGTCATCGACTCCGTGACCGAGGTCGGCGTGTCCAACGCCGGGCGTGTCGTCCGCGTTTGGAAGGTGGCGCCAGCGGACGGCGGAACCACGCTCAGCATTGCACTCGAAGAGGTCACGAGTGTCTTCACCGGCGGCCAGAACAAGATCACGACCGCGGCAAAGTTTGGCCAGACGACCATCAGCACGGTCGCGGCGGACTATCTCGTCACCGTCATGGGCCCGCGTATCTCGCGCAATACTGACCTTAGCGCCGTTCCGGGCGTTGTGTTCATCGGCACTGTCGTGGGCAACGGTGCAACGCCTTCGACTTTTAGCAATGCCAATCAGACGCTGCTGAAAACGTTCCAGGATGCGACACAAGTCGCGTACGCGCCCACAGGTTGGCTCAGCCCGGGCGCCACTACGGTTCAGCTCGCGCTTGATACCATCGTGTCGGGATTGGGAGATACGGTCTCCACAGGGACCTCCGGCGCATCCAAAGTTGGTGTCTACTCGGCCGGGTATTCGACCGTTGCCACGGGTGGGATTGGGAACGCCGCTGATTCTACATACACCGCGGCGGCGACTATTGCCGACATACTTATTGGAATAAACACGATGGCTCGCCGTCGCCAATCATTCCAGACCAAGAATGATACGAACGGCACGAGTCAGCCGGCCGACGACGCGGCGAGCGTTGATCTGGCAAATCAGATCGCGACATCCAGACCGCAATGGCTTCGCGCGCTCGCCAATTCGGGGACAACGCCTTACACAATCTCCAGCGACGTCCCTGCTGGCCCTGGACAGGGCAGCTATTTCATGGGCGAGTTCAACGACCCGACCCAAGCAAATTCGCATCTTCGGAAGACGGCGATCAAAATAACAGGTTCCAACCGTGCCATCAGCCTTGGAAAGTGGCAACGAGTATGGATCGACGCAGCAGCCGGATTCGCGGCTAGGTTTGGAGGGACAGGAAACATCCAAGCAGGCATCTTGGAAGACTTTGGCGCAAATGGCGGCGCGATATGGATGGAGCCTACCATTTCTCCAACAGCGGTCGATGCGCCAACAAATTGGAGGAACGGTGTAATAAAGCCCAAGGCGAGCGAATCGAAGTGGGGCGGATCCTCGATCGTTTATGGCAACACCAACAGCGGTTGGGTTTGGCACGTCATGGAAAAGTTGCTGGTGTACGGCAACGACACGACGCAATCGGGAGGAGCTCGAAACGGAGCGATCCAATTCAGTTTCCGTATGGACGCGCCACTCGCCGCAGCATCTGTTTCCCTTCAAGGTAGACCTTTGGTTTACCGCGATTGCGTCTTTGTTTGCCAAGACACTGGAAGCCAAGGGCTAATTCTGGTCGAAGGCACACAACAAGTAACATTTGATAATTGCAAATTCTTTGACATTGCCGGTCGAACTATCGACAACCCGTTGTTCTTCGTCAACGCTAGCGGCGCGCAAGTACGCCTGAAAAATTGCACGTTCTTCTCGCCGGAAGGACGTTGCCTGGCAACAAATCAGTCTTCCGGAATTCACATTGACGATTGCACATTTGTCGCTGGAATCGGCGGCTCTTCAACATTGACGGCGCCGCAAGTGCTGGCGATCAACGGCGGAGATACTCCGCAACCGTCGACCATCCGTGACTCGCGAATATACCTCGGGACGGCAGTTTTCCGGGCAAATGCGACGGCTACAACCACGCCTCTAGTTGCCTTCTATGGGACCACGGTGACGGTGCAGAATCTCAGTGTAAAGGTAGATTCTTCGGCCACTGATCTGGGATGGGCAAAGATTCTGGACGTGTTGGTTAATTCCCAAACTGGGCAAGGATCCTTGGGAGTATTCGAGAACATCACGCTGGATTGCAACTCTGTAAAGGCGAACGCAACGAGCAGCAACAACGTCGTTTCATTGAGCGCCTCCGCCACTCCCGACTCCAGCAGGCTCGAAGTGAATCACTTGCTGATTCGAAACACACAGATCAACGTATCTGCTGGGAATTCCAATGCTTGGGTGTCCGTCGGAAACGGCGTTGTCGGAACAGACTGGCTAGTCGTTGCGTCCACGACACTTCCGACGAACAAGATCGGGTCTCTGATCAAGATCTCAGGGAACGCCAATACTCTCAGAGACATCAAGATCGGGCGCGCCCGATACGCGATGTCCAACAACAACGGCGCGATCCTAGTAATCGGCGACAATAACAAGATTTCAGGCATTTCAGGCGACGAAACATTCAACGCTACGGCAGGAAGCGGAGGGGCAACTCAGTACCTCCTGTCCATCGTAGGTAATCACAATGCTCTGCTTGAGGTCGACGTGACGATGGGAGCTGATTCTAACGCAATCGCCAACTTCGTTGGCAGAGACAATTCGCTCTGCCTGTCAACGTTGTTGGCCACCGCGGCATCCGGGCTCGTTCCGGTCAGCTTTTCTTCCGGCCGTCGTTGCAGATTCGTCAACAACACGTTGCATTGGAACGGGACGACAAATGTTGGCGTAAACATGACTACTCTCGACTCAATCATCGACGACGTTACCATTTATCGTTCGGCCGGTGCGTCCGCGGGTTGGAGCAATGCCGCTTCAGGCAGCGTCACTGGCACTTGCGCAATTTTGTCGACTACCCTCTGAAAGGTATGATTTTGAACATGGAAAAACTAGTAGCACTCATCGGCATTGGAGTAGGTGCAAGCATCTGCTTTCTGATCGCTAGTCTATCGGCGTGCAGCCTCTTCAAGACCAACGAACCGCTATATCCATCTGTGGTGAAGTGCCTCCCGCCGACGCAAGAAGCGGAAGACGTCGTGAAGGGCATCCTGCTTTCGGGGCTCGATGGCTACAAGCAAGCCTTGGACGACGCGGCGCTGAAGTACGGCCCAGGCGTCGTGCTGTGTATCGTCAACAGCCTCGTGTCCGAATGGGGCAACCCAGGATCGCCTGCACGCGAGAGCAAACGAGCGCAGGCTGCCAAGCTACGTGGCAGCGAGTTCCTGGCAGAGCACCCCGCGAAGGTCGAACATTGATCAGGACGCTCGCTGTTCTGGTTCTGTCAGCGGCGACGATGTGCACCCCGGCTTCCACGAAGTCGGGGACGCCTCCGCCTCCTGACGTCTTCGTTCCGCCCGTCACAACCTCGGACGCAGGCCGCGCCGACGCCGGCCCGCCCGGGCTCTGCCCCGACGCGCGTCAGCATCTCGTCGAGATGGGATGCCCGCCCGCGGAGAGCTACTTTGGTGAGTGGGAGACGACTTGCGCGGGGAAGTCGGACGGCCAAGAGATCGCCAAATGCATCTTGGCGAAGAATGTTTGCAACGAAGCTCACGCTTGCGAGGAATGAAAATGGTCACCATCGTTGTCAAGAACCAGTCTACAGTCGTCACTGACGCTCAAGTCCGCGCCATCCTCCCGGCGCTGCAGGAGCAACTCGATCAACACCTCTGCCCTTCTTGGGACGTTGGGCCGTTCCACCTTCAATTCCGGGCGAAGGGCGATCTGATCAAGAAGGGCGAACGCCAGTTCATCTTCATGGATCACACCGGAGACGCGAGCGCGCTGGGCTATCATGACATCACCGTCAACGGCGATGCCATCAGCTACATCGGCGTCAAGGAGACGATGGACGACGGCGGCGAGTGGACCGTTACGGCTTCGCACGAGTTGTGCGAGATGTGCGTGAACGACCATTTGGACGACACGGAATATGACGAACACGGCAACCGTATGTACATCAAGGAAGTCTGCGACGCCGTGGAGGCGGACAGCCTTGGATACAGGATTCACGGCGTTCTCGTTTCTGACTTCGTGCTTCCCGGCTGGTTCCAGCCCGAGGTCAAGCACACCGCCAAGCTGAGCTTCTGCGGCCACGTCTCGAAGCCGTACGAGCTGGCCGCGGGTGGCTACATCAGCTACATCGACCTGGCGCGCCCCGCGAAGGGCTGGCAGCAGATCTTCGCCAAGGAGAACGACCCCGTGAAACGCGCGGGTACGGCGCGCGGCAAGATGCGGGAGCGTGTCGCGCTGCATCACACGAAACGCAAGTCAGTATCTCACTGATTCAGCGCGTAAAGCCCTGGCGCTGGTAGAATAGCGCTCGTGCTGCAACTTACGCTGACCAACCGCAAACTGTACGTGGCCGGGGCCGACTCGGCCACGATTCGCGCGTTGGAAGAAGCGACAAGTTACACGGTGGCTGGTCACTACTTCTCGCCTGCGTTCAAGAACAAGCGCTGGGACGGGAAGGAGCACCTGCTCACACTTTCGCGTCACGCCGGCTACTACGTTCCGGCCGGACTGTATTGCGACGTCATCGCTGTGTTGCTTGGGCGCGGCGTCAAGTACAAGCTCGTGGACGAGACAGAGGTGCGCCACATTCCAACTCCGCTGGAGTGGAATGAGGCCATAGTTCTCCGAGAATACCAAGAGCGCGCGGTCAAGACGATTTTGAACGCTCGCTTCCACCCCGGAGTCGGGCTCCTGAAGATGCCGATCCGCTCGGGGAAGACGAAGACAGCGGCGCGCCTAATTGCCACCGTAGGGCTCCCGACTCTGTTCCTGGTGCCGAGCCAGATGCTGCTGCGTCAGACGTTCGAGGCGCTCACCGAGGCACTGCCGTCAACGCACATCGGCATGATTGGTGACGGCGAGAACGAAGTTGGCTTCATCACCATCGCCACACTCCAATCGCTCGACCGCCTCCGGAACGGTGTTGTGCCGCGCCGGAAGCCGCGGAGGGGCGAGACCAAGGAGGAGGCCAAAGAGGCGGAGGCGGAGCGCCGCGCGAAGTCGAAGGTGATGAAGCGCCGCTACAAGGAGCTGTGCGAGGCGTTCGACCTCGTGATCTGTGACGAGGCCCACCACATCCGTGGCCAGGGCGACTGGTACAAGATCATGTACGAGATGGACGCGCGGTACAAGGTCGGCCTTTCGGCGACGGCCTACCCGGAGAATCAGGACGAGGCGGAGCGCGGGATCATCTGGATGAAAGCGACGTGCGGTCCAATACGCATTGACATCCCAACGTCGGAGCTGGTGGAAGCCGGCTTCCTGATGCGCCAGAACGTCTACATGGTCCGGATCACGAAGCCGAACCTGATGGGCCAGAGGTGGAGCAATACGCTCCGAGAACGCGCGATCACTCAGAACACGAAGCGAAACAAGGTCATCGCGCGTCTGGCCAAGAAGTTCATCGGCGAGGGTTTGAAGGTATTGATTGTGGCCAATCGGTTCGATCACATCGCGTGTCTGGAGGAGGCGCTGGATGCGGATGGCGTCGACTACCGGATCGTCACCGGTCGTGACAATGCCGATTCGCGCCAGGAGAAGGTCGAGGGCTTCGTCAAGGGCGAGTACGGTGCGCTCATCGGGACGGTCTTGGGCGAGGGGGTAGACATCCCATCGGTCGATGTCGTGATCAATGCCGAGGGCGGGAAGGACGACAAGGCAACCGTCCAGCGCCAGAGGAATCTCACCATCAGCGCTGGGAAGACCAGAGCGATTCTTGTGGACTTCTTGGATGAAACGAACGAGTATTTCAAGAAGCATTCGCATGCTCGCCTCGAAGCCTACCGTGCTGAGTCGTCCTTCAAGGTACGGATCGCCGGCTCGGAGCGCTGAGCGGCCCACGGGCCTAATTTGAGGTGTGCGGGGGACGAGGTAGGGAAAGCGGGGCGGGAATCCCCTTTGGATGATTATCGGGTCGGCCGTTAGGCCTGAAGCGGAAAACCGCTTAGTATGTGGATGCAGAGACGAAAAGTCCCGAGGCGAAAATGCCCGACCGCGGCGAAAAGTCTCGCCGAGCGCGCGGATAAGCGCTAGGTTTCGTCGTTTCGAAACCCGACCGCCTCGCAACCGACGAGGCCCAAGCAGCCCGCCGTCCCCAAAGGATCGCGGGCTGTCCTTTTTACAGAGGCATGGAAGCGGAAAACCGCCTGGGAAAGATGGAGAGACACGATGAACCTCGGCATGGGCAAACGACGATTCACCAAAAGCAAGGCGCACCCCGACGAGTTCCCTGGTCATGGGAACGTGGACCTGAACACCGCCTTCGAGGAGCTGAGCGCCTCCGCCTTCGCACTCTGGCTGCGCATCTCCGGCGAGCGTGAGGCGTTGGTAGAAGGACGGCGCGCCCTCGCCAAGCTCACCGGCTACAGCCAGCGCCGGATCGGCGAGCTTTTGCAGGAGCTAGAGCGCAAGGGTTATGTCGGTTTCGTCCCGGAGACTGGTCCAAGGCCCGATGGGATCGTGATCCACCGCCGCTGTGTCATCAGCCACCGCGCGGGCGTCGTCCGTCTCAGCGCTTAGAGCATGACCAACCCTACTTTCCTTTGCATCGAATACTGATCAAAATCAGCATTCCAACGCACTTACCCAACCCAATTACCTTCTAACGATAGGAAGTCCAACAAATATGGCATCATCATCCGCCGCTAAGCAACCAACTTTCTACATCAACCCCGACTTCCGACGGAAGTTCATAGATGAGGAAAACTACATAGGCGGATGGGAGGAGTGCCAGGACGACAAGCCCAATAATCGTTGGAAGAAGGGGGAAGGGGAGGGGAACCTTATAGGAGGGGAGGGGAAGGGGGATGGCTCTCCAAGTAGGGGATCTATGATTAGGGAATCGTCCGAGCGAAGCGAGGACCAGGATGCCGAGCCGTCAAGAATTCGACTCGCCAAACCGGACAATTCCACTCAGGATGCTGCGCATCCTGCGCCGACGCGGCGGGTTGATATGTCGGCTATGCGAGCCGGGCGAGAGCAGATCAAAAAGCGAACTGCCAAAACGAACGCTGAGCATCGCAAATTCGCCAAGGATCGTGTAGCAAAGAAGCCGATTGATTGGAGTCGGTTGGATCAAGTCGGGCGCCCGGTGGTCAGCTTCGACCCATTCCACGAAGACAGACCGCGCGCCTTGCGAATCCTGGGAAGGGACGCCAGAGACCGTACACGCCAAGAGATCGTTCGCAAGTACGGCGTGGAATTCAGCCGTATTTATGTCAGGTATCGTCGCGACGCCGAACGCAGGAAGACAGGAATCACGGCCCCGGACTACATGGTGCGCCACGAACGCGAGCAGAAAGCTTGCGAAGAAGCCGCGATCCAGTGTGTTCTCCGGGGAGTTACGCCACGCCAAGTCCTCGAATACTGGGACGCCAACATCAAGAACTACACAAACAATAATTTGACCATTCCCCCTTTGAACTTTTTGAAGAGCGCGTCCGCGATTGATCGTGTGGCCTGCAGCGCGCTCGGGACCGTTGGGCGCATCGAGCGGACCAAGGCGGCTCCGGAAACCGTCAAGATTAAGCCTGAAAACAGGAACACATTCAGCGGCGTTGGCGGCTTGGACATTAGACTCCGGCCGACCCTCGAAGCCGCCGGATTTGCGACCCAAGCCTACAATGATCGTTACCTTCTGTCCATACAACACAATGCCTTGGCTGTTGCCGCGGGGAAATCCATATTTATGGCTGAAGGCCGCGTGCGAAACATGGTCAAGCACGCCGCGAAATCGCTTTATAGTGGTAATTAAGCCAATCCACTTCAAGTTACCATGAGAACATTGGACGAATTGGAGCGATTCCAGCTCCAGATCAGCACGGAGCCAAAGGCACAAGAGCTGTTGGACTACTACAGCTCGTGCTACGAGGCTTGCATACCCAAGCTTTTCTGGGACGTCCAACGAACGGACGTGAGCCACAACAAGGGCGCGTTCGACAAAGTCGTGGCGAAGTATTGCGCGAAGCGCAAGAAGGCGATGCGTCACGGGTACGGGTTGTTGTTCACCGGCGACAACGGTGTTGGCAAAACGATGTTCATCAGCTACATACTGACGCAAATGATCAAGCGCGGATGCAGCGTCTACTACACAACGCTTCCGCAGTTGGACATCGACATCAAGCGTGGGTTCAACGACCGCGAGATGGACAAACGCCTCACGCAGTACCTCGGAAGCGACTTCATTGCCGTGGATGAGCTTGGCAAGGAGCACTACAAGTCCGAGAGTTACCTGAACACGCGCTTCGAGCTTCTGCTCAAGACGCGGCACGACGACGGCGACCCGACGTTGCTGGCTTCAAATGTGGATTACGCGGCGCTTTGTGGAATCTATGGCGCTTCAATCCAATCCATGTGGGACGGACGCTATGTGGCTGTCGCCATGGAATCTGGCGACTTTCGCAAGACTCTCCAAGCGCGAGCCAAAAAAGACTTGGGGATCAAGATCTGATGTTCGACGTCGAATTTGAACACGACATCGTTTGCTGCTCGCTCAAGGATGACCAGTTCATCAAGCGCGCGATCCGAATCTGCGACGTCCACCACTTCGGTTCCAAGGAGCTCTCTTGGATTTGGAAGGTGATCAGCGAAACCTGGAACGCCTTCAATGAGCGCCCGACGCCTCGGCTCATCACTGCCCGCGCCAAGGATGACTTTCCGGACGATGAGAAACGCAAGCCGTATCTCCAGCTGGCCCTCAAGCTGTTCAAGTCCAAGCCGACCGCTCCGAAGTCCGCCCTGGAAGAGTTGGGCAAGTTCGTTCGCCAAGTCAATCTTCAGCTCGCGCTCGAAGAGTCCGCCAAGCACCTGGAAAAGGGCAAGTTGGACGAGGCCGAGGCCGCACTGTACAAGTCCTCACGCATCGTCGTGGAGCGCAACTACACCCACATCGATTGGTGGAAGGACTTCGAGACGCGCCAGGCGGCCCGCAAGCACGAGCGCGAGCACCCCGAGGAGCACACGGTCATCCCCACCGGCTTGAAGACGCTCGACCGCGCGTTGGGTGGCGGATCTCGCAAGGGCGAGGTCGGGCTGATCATGGGAACGACTGGACGCGGCAAGTCGGTCCTGCTCTCCGGGATGTGCCACGCATCGATCGCGCGCGGGTTCAACGCCGTGTACTTCGCGTTGGAAATGCCCGCCAATCAGGTCGCCACGCGCGCGGACGCTCGTTGGTCCGGCATGAAGTACGACCAGTTCAAGAGCTTCGACTTCAAGCCAACCGAATTGCGAGAGCTCGAAGCGCGGCGGAAGCGCGGCGAGAAGCGACTGGCTGGAAAGTATCACATCCTGTCGATGCCAGTGAAGTCGGCTGACATCCGAACGGTCAAGGCCGCACTCTCGGACCTTCGAGAGGAATTCGGGTTTGTGCCGTCGCTGGTAGCGGTGGACTCCGGCGACCACATGAAGAGCGTTGACCGGACGCTCGATCAGTACCGCCTCCAGCAGGCGGAGGTGTACTGGAGCCTCAAGCAGCTCGCAGAAGAAGAAGGCTATGTGCTTTGGTCGACGGTCCACGCCGGTCGTGAATGGGCAACGCAGATCGCGACCTCGGAGGCCACATCTGAGAGCTACGACAAGGCCCGCATTGCCGACCTGATCCTGTCCATCAACGACCCCAACGCCAAGCCGGGACGCCGTAAAAAGGCGATCGTTGCTGCGGACGACGACGACGAGGACGAGCCCGAGGAGGTCAAGACGGCTGACGCGGCCGAATCAGCGGCGCGGAAGCTTGAGCTGTATCTGGCCAAGTACCGTGATGGCGTGTCCAAGCTCAAAATCGAGTTGGACGCAGACTTCTCCAGGATGTTGTTGAAAGAGGTCTCCGAGACCACCGATGAGGCCGCAGAATGAAGCATGAATGGGTGCAAGATTCAAGGGTTCCGGAGCCGACTACAAAGCATGAAGGCTGGAAGCCTGCAGAGAAGTGCGCAAAATGTGGCGTTTCTCGCTCGTACGTGGCTTGTTTCTTTCCGAATAATCCAGACGAAGGATGCGAAGGCAATTCGTTTGGTTGCAACCCGTTCGTAATAATGTTGATTTTGTTGTCGATAGGCGCATTGATAAAGGTGTTCAAGTGAGCACTGTGGCGTCCATCATCGAAGATCTGAAGCTGCACGACCGCCTCCGAATCGCCTTGGAGCGTCGGGAGCACGAGAACGTGATCGTCATGCAGGCGGACGCGCTGACAGCGCTCCGCGCGCTCCCGAGCGAGTCCATTGATCTGTTCAACTTTGACCTCCCGTACGAATCGCTGGAGAAGCATCGCGCGGTCGGCTCGACGACGCGCTTGAGCCACTCCACCAAGTCCAGCAACGATTGGTTCGGCGTGTTCCCCAACGCGCTGTTCCCCGAGATGCTGAAGGAGATGTTCCGCGCGCTCAAGCCGAATCGCCACCTATACGCCTGGTGCGATGACGAAACCAGCGACATTCTGAAGGCGGACCTAACGGCCGCGGGATTCAAGGTGTGGAAGCGACTCGTCTGGGACAAGCAGATGATCGGCATGGGGTACCACTACCGCGCGCGCTACGAGTTCATTTTGTTCGCAGAGAAGGGCAAGCGCCGCGTCGCTGACCTCGGCGTGCCTGATGTTCTGAGCTTCAAACGGATCAAGAACAAGGATGCCTATCCAGCGGAGAAACCCGTGGAGATCAACGAGATCTTGACGCGCCAAAGCTCACTCTCCGGAGAGGTCGTGTGCGATCCATTCTGCGGAAGCGGCTCGGCCGGGAAGGCGGCGCAGAATCTCGGCCGTCGTTTCGTCGGCTTCGACGTCTCGCCCGAGGCTGTCCGCCGAACACGAGAGCGGCTTGGCCTCTGAGTTCGACATCTCGGACTACCTGGAAGGCGCGCTGAAAAGGCCGAAACCATCGGCCAACAACGAGCTGACCGCGGAGTGCCCTAGCTGCGAGAAGTGGGGCAAGTTCTACGTTAACCGCGAGTCGGGCCGCTACGTGTGCTTCAGCTGCGAGTTCCGTGGCAAGTCCATTGTCGGGCTCGTGGCGCAACTCGAAGGCCTGGACTGGAGCGAGGCTCGGAGCTTCGTGTTCAAGCGCGCGGTCAAGTTCCGTCGGCGCGAGTCGCTTCTCAGCCTGAGCGATCGCATCCGCCTCATTCGGCCGGGTGCGGAGGTCGAAGAAGATGCGCCGACCGGACCGGTTGACTTCCCGGTGCCCAAGGGCGTCACGCCGGTTTGGAGCGAGAAGGGTGAATGGCGTCTGCCGCCCTACCTGAAGGACCGTGGCATCAAGAGTCGAACGGCCAAGGCTTGGGGCATGGGATACGTGATGGGGCGCCTCTGGCTGGACTTCCCGGGCCGTGACAAGCCGTTCTGCTTGGCCCAACGCCTCGTGATTCCCATCAAGTGCCCGGCCGGACGCTCTTGGACGGCGCGCGACATGGACGCGGGCGGCATCCCGAAATACCTGAATCCGCCATCCGCAGATCATCGCAGGCTGCTCATCGGCTGGAACGTGGCACGCCTGACAGGCGACCTGGTGATTTGCGAGGGTCCTCTGGACGCCGTTCGCCTCTGGCAGCACGACATCACCGCTGTGGCGCTAGGTGGCAAGGAATTGCACGACGAGCAGTTGGCCATGCTAACCGATTTGAGCCCGGAGACGGCGGTCACGGTCATGCTGGACCCGGAGGAGCAGATTGCCCCGCTAAACGTGGCGCAACGGCTGTCTCTTCACTTCAAGTCCATTTATATGGCCAAACTTCCGTTAGGGGTTGACCCCGGATCGTCAACGCGCGAAGAGGCGCACGCCGCGGTTGACAGCGCCAAGAAGTGGTCTGGAGGACGGGCGCCGTTGCTCAGCGCTTTGCTAGAGCGCTCGCGGGCCTCCATAGATTCCAGGCATTCAAAAAAAGTTCATAAGAGCTGAAAAAAAGTCTCGCCTTGTAAGCAAGGTCGCGCTAGTAATCCCTTCAAGTGAAGGCCGTGACCAAAGGAACCAAAATGGGAAGCAGCACCGAAGAGTTCGACAGCAGCGGGCGCAAGAAGGTCAAGTGCGAGATCTGCGACAAGTTCTACCACCGCGTGGACGTGCACGCGAAAAAGATCCATAAGATTGAAGCTTCGGCGTATGCCAAGAAGTTCCCGCTTGCCGAGTTGATGAGCGAGTCGGCGCGCGAAAAGCAAGCAGAAGAGGAGGCGGCGGCGTTGGCTCCGCCTCTGCCCACGCCCGGAGTCGGCCCGGGGTCGTCTGCTGATATTTCCAAGCCGCTGCGCTTCGGCGCTGCTTCACTGTTCGAGCGCACGGGGCTCGAAGCCGAAGACATCATCAAGGTTCCGATGCACGATGAAAATTGGGTGATCGGCGCCAGTGAGCAAGCGAACCTCGAAGCGCTCGCCCTCGGCATCGAGATGAACGAGAACGTGTTGATCGTCGGCCCTCCCGGCGTAGGCAAGTCCACCCTCGCTCGCGAGCTGGCAAGCGTCTGCAATCAGCCGGTCACGCGTCTGAGCTTCACCGGCGAAGTCCGTGTGGGCGACTTGATGGGAGGCTCCCGGATCATCGTCGACCCGACGAGTGGCCAGGCCATCACCAAATACATTGACGGCCCGTTGCCAATCGCCGCTGAAAAAGGGCATTGGATCATCATGGAGGAGTTCGACAGCGCGCCGAGCCAAGTCACGTTCGCCATGCACTCGATGCTGGAACGCCCACGCCAACTCCGCTTGATGGAGTCGGATCGCGAGGTCGAATTCAACCAGCACTTCCGCGTCCTCGCCACGGCGAACACCTTGGGCTATGGCGACGAGTCGGGCCTGTACGCGGGCACCGCGCCGATGAACGAGGCGCTCTTGGATCGCTTTGGGATTGTAATCCGTGTGGATTATCCCAAAAAGGAAGATGAAGTCAACATCCTGACGGAGAGGACTGGCATCAAGAAGGAGTGGGCAGAAATGTTGGTGGACGTGGCCACGAAGGTCCGCGACGCGCAACGCCAAGAGTCGACGATGACTAGCCTCAGCCCGCGTCGCCTCATCATGTGGGCGGCGATGACGGTGAAGATGAAGCACCCGCGCGCCGCTGCGCGCATCACAATTCTGAACAAGCTCCCGCCCCAAGATCATGTCTTTGTCGAAGGCATCATCCAACGTCTGTTTGGTGGAAAATGAGCAGCGCGGCCAAAACCAAGGTTGGAGGCGTTGACCCTTCCCTGCTGGGGTTGGTCGGGCCGTTCACCAAGATCGCCCGCGCGATGTCGTCGCAATGGAACGTGACGATCATCCCGAGCGGATTCTCTTGCAAGACGGACGGGAAAACCATCTACATCCCGTTCACATCGGACTTCCTCCCGGAAAGCCAACGCCAGCAGTTGCACGGGATGCTGGATCACGAAGTCTGTCACGTGGTGGAAGAGCAGGAACACACATCCGCGGGCCGCGCCACCCCGATGGACATCCTGAAGGGCGAGAAGAACAAGACCATTCGGATGCTCACCAACTGCGTCGAAGACGTCCGGATTGAGATCAAGTGGAGCCGGGTCTATCCCGGGGTGGCCGAGAACTTGAATGCCATCAATCTGGAGTCTGCTCGCGCTTGGGAAAAGAAGCCGGAGGCGCGGCCGAACTTCTGGGATCGTTTAGGGTGTGCTTTCATTCTGAAGGCGCGCGGAATCGAACCGACTTGGGTTGGAAAAGAAACGTTGGAAGCTTTGGACAAAGTGTCCGAAGAATTGGAGGAATCACGCAATATTCGTTGGGCACAAGATAGCTACGACATCGCGGAACGGATCTACAAGAAGCTGAAGGCGGACGCCGAAGAAACGCTGGAACGCGACAAGAAGGCCAAGGAAGAGAAGGGGAAGGGCAAGAAAAAGAAGAAGGTCAAGGTCAAGGTCGTTGAAGACGACGAGCCAGCCCCCGAGGGCGACGCGGAAGAAGGCGACGAAGCCGGAGAGCTCGAAGACGGCGACACAGTTCGCAAGGGCAAGGCCGGATCGTCTGGCGACGATGGAACTGAGATCGAAACGGACGACGACACGGGCGGCCCGGAGTCGGACGAGGACGAAGAGGAGAAGAGCGCTGGCGGCGAAGCGGAAGCCGATGAAGAGGGCGAGGACGAAGAAAAGGCCGACAGCAAAGGCGGTTCTCCGGATGAAGATTCAGAGCCGACCGAGGAAGAAGTTGCGCGCGCCAAGGAGGTCGTCGAAGGCGAGTCGTCTACGGACGACCTGATGGACGAAGTGAAGTCGGACGTCGAGAAGGCCGCGCGCTCGGACGCGCGAACCCATCGCCGCTACGTGCCCGACTTCGATATGAAGAAGCTGGACAAGTGGATCAAGCCGTCGCCAACGTTCGACGCAGACGTCAACTACAAGAACGCGCGCGCGGAGGTCCAGTCGCAGATCGGCGCCATCCGTTCCAAGCAGCTCGCCTACATACAGACCATTACTCGAAAGCGCCTGGTGCCGAACCAAGACGCCGGCCGTTTGGACACCCAGCGCCTCGCGTCGGTTCGTACGGGCGCCACCGACGTCTTCAACTTCATCAAGAAGGGCCGAAACCTGGACACCTCGTTCGAGGTTCTTCTGGACCTCTCCGGCTCGATGGGTTCTGGAGACGCCCCGGGCCGCGCTGCCTATTACGCCAAGCGCACCGCCATTGCCCTGGCAGAGCCTTGGGAATCGCTTCGGATCCCGTTCGAGATCATCGGGTTCACCAACAATCACATGCGCGGTTCGTTCCGATCCGGAGACCCGGATGCCGTCCGAAGGTGTCCCTTTGACTTCTACATTTTCAAGGGCTGGAATGAGCGCATGGCAGCGTGTCGGACGCGCTTTTCAGCGATCCGAGGCTATGACGACAACGCAGACGGCGAGGCTGTCCACGCCGCTGCTTGCCGCCTCGCGGTCCGCCCCGAGAAGCGACGGATCTTGGTGGTTGTCTCCGACGGCCTCCCGTGCCATTCTGGCATCAGCCGTTCCGCTCTCGATGATCACCTCAGGGAGACCGTCCGCCAGATCACCCGTGCTGGCATTGAGGTCATCGGCGTCGGCGCCGGAACGGACGCACCCGCGCAATTCTACAACAAGTCAACCGGCGCCAGCAACATGATCATCAAGGATCTGAACAAACTCGCCACGACGCTTTTCAAAACTCTTCGAGACAGGATGCTGAAATGATCCAGGGCCAGGTGGACCACGAATTGTACGAAGACATCGAGCGTGAGCTGATGCCCATCATCCGCTCCGCGGCGCGGCGCTTCGCGCCCGGCCTCGGAATCAGCACTGAGGATGCCGTCCAAGAGGGGCGCCTGGCGCTGATGCTCGCTCTGAAGGGATATGACTACAACGCCAGCAAGGGCGGGATTTACAACTTTGCCCGCAAGACCATCCGGAACGCGATGTGCGGTCTGCTCTACTCGGCCACGACGCAGAGCCGATGCCCGCGCGTGGTGATGGAAGAGAACGGCGAGCTGGTTGTTGTGAAGATGTGGCCGGCTCTGACGGACGTTCCCGAGGTCCATCCGGACAGGGATGCCAAGACGCCTGAAGAACTGGCGATCGAAAGCGAGTTCACGGACAAAATCCGTGTACTTCGTATGCGCTTGGTCAATCGCCTAAATCCTTTTCAGCTGAAAGTCTTGAGTTGCATTTCCAGAAACAACGTTCTTTTTGAGACATTCTTGCGCAATCGAGACGAGCCCGAGGCGACGCACGCTCTCATCGGCGAGTGGCTTGGAATGGGAATGGACGAAGACGGCGAAGCCAAATTGGCCTCGGGCAATCGCCACACCAAAAAGAATGCCGTTGATTGGGCCGTCCACAGAATCAAGCAGCACTTCACGGTTCTGATGGAGGCCGAATTCAGCGACATCGTGGAGGAGGCCATACAAGCCGGGAAGTGGCCCATGTTTTACGTTTCGACGAAGCAAAACGACAAGTCCTTCATTCAGGGCATCATCGAGAAGCGCTCGCTGGACGCGCGCCCGATCTCCTCCCCTGAAATCAAGGCCCGTACCGGCAAGGACGGGACGCGAGCCGTCCGGCACATCGAAACGTATTCGTGGGGCTCGGTCATCATGCTAAGTTTTGGCGAAAATGCAGCAACCGTAGTTGCCGAAGGACGATTCAACGCCATCAGCGGCGAGGTCCTTCAGCCGTCGGGCTCCTGGAAGTCCATTCTGGACGTTGTTCCCTGGTACGTCAAAGCGTCGCACTTTATCAACGAAAAGGGCTGAAATGGCTGACAAGAGGATGCCGCGGTGCCTCGGCTCATTCGAGGAAGACGACCCGCAATGCGATGGCGATCCTGTAGGAAAGACAGAAGCCGAGCGCGCGCCATGCGCATATCGCGATAGGTGCGCCGGCTTCGTGAAGCTGATGCAGATCACCAAGCGGCCGCGGGATTACTTCATCAGGACGATGGAAGTGATCGGGCAAGGCAAGTCCAAGCCGGTCGCTTACACATTCGCAAATCATGAAGGGTTCGAGGAGCAGGTGAACGAGCAGATTCTGCTGTATGGAATCCACGGCGGACGAGCGCGCAACGAAAAGCCGTTGAAGCCTCGAATGGTGGTGAAAAAGACGCCGAAGGTAACGGGGCTCAGGAAGCCACCTAGGCCCACCAAGGCGTTTGCTCGGGCCGGGGCCAAGGCTCGGGCCAAGCAAACTCGGGACGGCCGCGAGAAGTCAAAAGAGGTGGGACAGTGGTACATCAAGCGCGTGGCGACTCGTTTGGCACGGAAGGTGGCTGCGTTCGAGGAGTCCGCGCGCCCTGGCGAGTTGTTCCTTGTGGACCGGCTCGAATCCTCCAACTACTGTGCCTTGTACTGCAAGGGGAAGACGCGGCGGATCGCGATCACGAGTTACCTGTACAAGCCGAACAGGGGGCTGATCGAGGTCCGCCTGGCAGTGGCGTTTGCGGACTACATGACAGCGTGCTCACGCTCGGAGCGTGATGGGCTCGCCCCGGTCGACCACACAGGCAAAGACGGGGCTTTCAAGGTGCGAATCATGAACGTTGACTCGCACAACGCGAGCGTGATAGCAGAGACGCTTTCCAAGGTGGACAAGCGCGGCGGCTTCGCGTTCCCAGAGGCAAGAACATGAAGAAGAAAATGGTGATCGTCGGCGGAGGTATCTCGGGCTTGATCGCGTCCTGGGTGTACACGCAGGTGCCCGGGCTCGACGTCGTGGTGCTGGAGCCGGGGAAGCCGGGCGGAGACTTCGCGGCCGGCGGGCTCAAGTACATCCACAAGACGGACCCGATGGAGGAGCTGCTTCAAGACCTCCGAATCACTTACACAGACTACAGCGTTCAGGGCGGCATCCTGCTCCACGGCGCCGTGGAGCCTTTCCCGGCAGTCCTCAAAGGGATGGACAAGGGGCGCGCGCTACGGATTCAGCACGATCACTACCGCAAGACACGCCAGATCGAGCCCGACGCCTTTGCCGCGCGCTCGATGAACGACCCTGAAAGCTCGGGCCCGCGGAAGGCGCTCCGCTGCGATATGGAAAGGATGCTCAAGGACTTGATCGGGCTCGCGCCGATCGCAAAGGATGGCTGCGCGCGCATCGATCCTCACCGTGTAATCGGGACGTCGGGCAATCAATACCTGTTCGACTACCTGCTGCTGACCATCCCGATCTGGGTGATCAAGACCATGGTCTGGTTCCCGCTCCCGGACACGATGGCCATCAAGCTGAACCTCGTGATGGTCGACCCGCCGGAGAAGGTCGACGCCTTTGCCCAGTGGGATTACGTCTACACGCCATACACACCCGAGAACATGATCCATCGGATCAGCCCGCGCGACGGCGGCTACACGTGCGAGTTCAACGGCGCCTGGGAGGAGGGCGACGGAACCGGGGACAAACTCACCTCTGAGCTCAACTTCCTGTTCCCGGGCGGCTGGGCGCTCGCGCGGACGCTGAAGGGCCTCAACGGACACCTGCTGCCGATGACCACCAAGCCCGTCTGGCCCGACAACATCCGCCCGCTCGGGCGCTTTGCGCAGTGGGATCCGCGGATGACCTCCGACGTCGTGCTCAGTACGTGTCTGGAACAGGCAAAAGCATGGAATCTGACTACCTAGTCAGGATGTGGGCTGCCCAAGAGCAGCAGCAGCGTGAACTAGGGCTCGACCCCGCGGAACTGAGCGACGTCGAACGGCGACGCCTAGGTGATGATCTCGCGCTCCTCCTGCACGAGGAGGCGTCAGAGCTGGGGCGCCTTTCCGGAGGCTACAAGCGGCACATCCTGCGTGCGTCGAAGGTGGACCGTCACGCGGTCGCGTTCGAGTGCGCGGACGTGCTGAAGACGATGCTGGCCCAGGCGCAACTCCACGGCGTGACGCTAGGCGAGTTGGTCGACGCCTTCACGCAGAAGACCGAGGCCGTGCGCCAGAAGGCGCTCGCCGAACACCTGGAGCTGAGCGAGTCCTGCCGCGTCCTGTGCGTGGACGTGGACGACGTGATCTGCGACCTCGAACCTTGGCGCGACGAGTTGAAGAAGCTCGGGCCCGTCGAAGCAGCGGCCGCGCTCCGCCTCGAAGCGTCGGAGGACATGAAGAACGCCTTTTACTCGGGCGGACGCTTCCGCGAGATGGCGGCCGTTCCCGGAGCTGCCGAAGGACTCGCGCGCGTCTCCGCGGCCGGGGTCAAGATCGTCCTCATCACGGCGCGCCCCCAGTGGCAGTACAAGCGCCTCCATTCTGACACGGTCTACTGGCTAAACCGCGAGGGAATGACGTACGACCTCCTGCTGTTCAGCCGGAACAAGGTGGAGGCCGTCTATGACCACGTGCGCCCGGCGTGGCCCATCGCTTTCGTGGAAGACCACCCGGTCAATGCCGATGCAATCGCTGAAGCTGGCATTCAAGTCCTTCTGTACGATCAACCACACAATCGTCACGTTTCAGCGAAGTCAGGGATCACCCGGGTAGCTAGCTGGACCGATATCACAACGAAGTTGGGAGTGTAATCTGAAATGAACAACGCAGACAGCAGCTACGATTACGAGCAATACAACAAGCGCCTGATGGGCAACATCGTCCGGATGCCTCTGGTGGTCGGCAGTGCCAAGGGTTGCCATTTGGAGGTTCGTCTAGGAGGCGGTCCGGAAGTCGAACCCATCTTGGACTTCTGGGGCGATGAGGGCGTGGCCTCGCTCGGCTACAACTCGGACGAGTTCCGGATGGCCATGGCCGAATTCCTGAACGCTGAGATGCCGCAACGCCTCCCCGACGTCTACCCGCACGAACTGCGTTGGCAGGCGGCAGAGATCATCTGCTCGCGTACGGGCATGGATCGCCTGTTCTACTCCAACAGCGGCACGGAGGCGAACGAGGCCGCCATCAAGCTCGCGCGCAAATACTGGTGGGACAAGGAAGCTGCCGAGGGAACCCCGGGCTTTGGCGACGCCTTCCCTCAGTTCAAGAACTGCGCGCGCCGACACAAGATATACACCATTGAAGGCAACTTCCACGGCCGCACGGGCTACTCGCTCGCCGCGAGCGACTACCGCGTCAGCCCGTACCACCGCACCGGCTACGGCGTCAGCGCACCGGGTTTCGGCGTGATCACGGAAGACCTCCGTGAAGTCGCCTTCGACGGCCAGGAAATGACGGGCATCGAGGAGCCCGACTGGACCAAGGTCGCTGCCGTGATGCTCGCACCCGTCCTCGGGAACAATCTGGTCAAGACCTATCCGCAGAGCTTCTGGGAACGGCTCGACCGTCTCCGGAAGCAGCACGGCGTCCTGCTCGTGTACGACGATGTACAGGCGGGCAACGGGCGAGCCGGCCACTACGCTACGTGGCAGAAGTGCGGCGTCAAGCCGGACATCATGTCACTCTCCAAGGGCATTGCGATGGGGCTCCCGATGAGCGTCACGCTGGCCTCGGAGGAGGTCGCCAAAAGCTTCGCAACGCCAGGCGTCCACTTCAACACGTTCGGCGGGACGCTCTTGTGCTGCCACTTGGCGATCAAGCTCTACAAGTGGTTGGACGAGCACCTGCACGAAGTCCGCGAGCGCGGCGACTTCATCCGGGAGCAGTTCGGCGCGCGCTCCTGGATAAAGCACTTCGACGGCTCCGGGATGCTGAACGCCTTCCAGCCGGACTTCAAGGAGTTTGGCTATGACGGCTATCAATTCATCGCGCGCTCGCGGGAGAACGGGCTGGCTCTCGTGACTCACCGCCAGCATGGGATGATCCGCTTCACGCCTCCGCTGAACGTCACGCAGAGCGACCTACAGGAGGCGTTCAACATCCTCGACAGGACCCACAAACAGCTCGCGGCGGAAGCCGTCGCGGACGCCGAAAAACTCGGAATGGGGGCGGTTTGAACACGCCCAAGGTCACGCTCCTTTCGCACACGGGGCTCCCGCTGGAAACGGTGATGAGCCTCTGGAACGCCTCGAAGGATGAGCTGCCGCTGCTCACCCCAGAGGAGATCAAGGCGACGGTCGACCCGGATGACGTCCGCAAGCTGTTCCGCGAGGTCATCGCGCAACACATCCCCGTCGGCGAGTCGGTGGACTTCGTGTTCATGATCGAGGGCGTCAGCGTCTCGTGGCGCGAGCAGGCCGTGCGTCATCGCATCGGCGTCAAGCCCTCGCCCGAGCGCCTGGGGATCGACATCGGCATGATCGACGTGAAGGACTTACCGAACCTAGCCGACAGCGTTTATTGGTCTCAGTCGATGCGAATCCAGAACATGGGCAAGTTCGCCGATTTGGACAACTATCGGACGCCGGAGACGATCGTGCAGCACGCCGATTCCGAAAAGTTGAAGGCCATATATGACGAGACGATGTGGCTTATCCAGGAAGGCTACAACAAGTTGGTCGCGGCCGGGATCCCGATGGAGGACGCACGCGAGCTGATCCCGCTCGGGGCCACGCACCGCATCTCGTGGAAGCTGAACATCAGCTCGCTCCAACACATCGTGTCGAAGCGCGGCTGCTGGATCCTACAGCTCGGAATCTGGGGCCCGGTCATCGAGGGGATGATCCGAGAATTGACCGAAAAGGTGGATCCAATCTTCGGTGAGTTGGTCACACCTCCGTGCCTGAAGGGCGACGAGTTCAAGGGCTGCGTCTACATGGAGGAGAACCGTCGGCGCTACACCGGCGACGACAAGCTGCCTCCGTGCCCGCTCCACGTCGTCCACCACCACATGGACCAGTCGACGCCGGCAGCGGACCGTCAGTTGGTCGCGTCTTGCGGCATCGACCTCGGGGTGCCGATGCAATCCGAGATGCGCAAGCGCGCTGAAGATTACCGCAGTTTTTGGGGTCGTGACCCGTACTCGGGCAAACGGCTGCGCGTGCTCCGATGACGCCAGTGCTGCTTTGCGAGTACATCGTGGCCGGCGCGCTCGGGCTCGCCGGAGCCGTCTTCATTCTGGCTTGCCTCGCGGCGCTCATCAAGTGGCTCTTCATCAAGCCGGATCCTGACGACGATGGCGACGAGGACGACGACGGCGAGGAGCGGCCCGCCGACTTCAAGGCGACGTCGAAGGCAGCGGCCATGGCAGCATCGAAGGACACCAATTGATCATCGTCCTCGAAGGCGTCAACGGAACGGGCAAGAGCACGTACGCGGAGAAGCTCTCCAAGGGCCTCAACGCGCCCGTGCTCCGCCCGTTCCGGCAGGGTCCCGATCACCACTTCACCGGCACCACGAGCATCGAGCGCGAGCTGAAGGCGCTCGCCGTCCCGTACAACACGCACGTGGACGACATCTACACGGCGGACATCCTCGCGCGGCTGCTCAAGTTCAACAAGCACATCCCGGTCATCCTGGACCGCTCGGTGGGCAGCGCGATAGCGCACGGGGAACGCCCGCTAAGGGACGCCGGGCGCCTGCTTGGGCTCTGGCAACAGCTGCTAGGTCCGGACACGCACGTGGTGTACGTTTGGCTCACGGCGCCGTGGTCTGTAGCCAACCCTCGGTTGGCTCTCGATCGGCGCGGGCGCTTCACCGAGGAAGAGCACAAGCGGCTTCACGGGCTGTTTCGCTACGTGTTCGAGATGGTGCGATACACCAAGTTGGAGATCGACACCGCGAACGTCGATGCGAACGATGGCGTGAAGCAGATCGTCGAGTTGATGGGAATTGTCCAAACTCGATGAACTCAGAGCGAAACTCCGAACCGGCGAATTGGAAGCCGAGTTGGAGGCAAGGCGCGAGCAGTCCAACAGGATTTACAAGATAAATCCATCGGGATCGGATGCGCTGATCAAGTTCGGGCGCCACCGCGGTCTTACCCTCCTCCAGATCAAGCAGAAAGAACCGGGCTATCTGGACTTCATTCGCAACTCGGACTTCCCCGAGGAGCTGAAGGACGTCGTGCGGTACATACAGACGATCACCGCGGCCAAGGAGATCTCCCTGGCGGCCGACTCGTTGACCGACTGGCTCAAAGGCGACAAGAAATGACCGATACAACCGACGACTTCGTGCACCTCCACACGCACAGCGACATGAGCCAGCTGGACGGGTGCGGGAAGATCAGCGAGTACGTCAAGACAGCGAAACTCCGCGGGCATAAGGCGCTCGCCTTCACGGACCACGGCACGATGCGCGGCGTGATGACGCACTACGAGCAGTGCAAGGAGGTAGGCATCAAGCCCATCTTCGGCACCGAGTTCTACGTGTCGAAGAACATGTTCAGGAAGGGCCTGACGGCGGAGGAGAAAGCCGAGCTGACCAAAGGCGCGAAGAAGGCGGACCACAAGGAGATCCTCCGCGCGTATGAGGACCACGAGGGCATCCGCGACCGTTGGCACATCACGTGCTGGGCGCAGACGAACGAGGGCCTGAAGAACCTGTACAAGCTCTCCAGCATGAGCTTCATTGATGGGTTCTACTACAAGCCGCGCATCGACCTCGCGACCCTGATCAAGCACGGTGCGGGCATCCACGTCGCCTCTGGTTGCCTGTCGAGTCCGATCAACGACTCGTGGAACGAGGGTCGGAAGCGGGACGCGCTGAACTACGCCGATCAGCTTCAGGAGGCGTTCGGCGAGCGTTTCTGGTTGGAGGTTCAGCCACACGCCATCGATATTCAGTGCGAAGCAAACCGCCTGATGATGAAGCTCCACGATCGCTACGGCGGCAAGTCGCGCTACCTCGCGACGCAGGACGCCCACTATGTGGATCAGGCGGACGCGGAGCACCACGAAGTGCTGCTGTGCATCGGGACGGGCTCGAACCTGAGCGACCCGAAGCGCTTCAAGTTTGACGGCGATGAGTTCCACTTCCGGACGCGAAAGGAGATGTGGAACGCCTTCAAGCGCCACCACGACTTCTTGCCCGGTCGCTGCGTTAAAGAGGCATTAAATTCCACCATAGAACTAGCTGAATCTTGCACAGCGAAGATGGAGGTGGACTATCACAAGGTGTTGCTTCCAGACCCCGGCATCCCGGCAAAATATGCCGGTGACCCCTTTGCCTATCTGAAGGACGAGTGCGTGATGGGATGGGCTTGGCGGGACATCCCGACGCGCGCCCGGGCGTACGCAAAGCGCGAAGGAATCACGCCTGTGGACGCCATCGAGCTGTACCGCGCGCGCCTGAAGATGGAGTTGAAGGCGCTGAAGGTGCAGCGGTTCGTCCCATACTTCTTGATCATCCGTGACATCTACCGCTTCGCCCGGGAAGCCTCCATCATGGTCGGCCCAGGTCGTGGCTCCGTCGGTGGATCACTGATCGCCTACTTGTTGGGAATCGCGGCGACGGACCCGATTGAGCACGGCCTGATCTTCGAGCGCTTCATCAGCCCAACTCGTATCGACATGCCCGACGTGGACATGGACTTCGAGGACCGGCGACGCGGCGAGATCATCCAGTACATCAGGACCAAGTATGGCGACGACAAGGTGTGCCAGATAGCCACCATCGGCAAACTCTCCGGCAAGGAGTGCATCCGGTCCGTCTCGCGCGTCCTGGAGATCCCCCTGAACGAGGTCAATCAGGTCACGAACAGCATCATTGAACGGTCGTCCGGCGACGAACGCGCCAGCCAGACGATCGCCGACAGCTTCCGTGACTTCGAGATCTGCCGCGCCTTCAACAAGAAGTATCCCGAGGTGCTCCGTCACGCCCAAAAGCTCGAAGGCATGGCCAAGAACCTCGGAATCCACGCCGCTGGTGTCGTCGCCAGCCCTATCCCGCTCGTGGAGGCGATACCGCTGGAGGTCCGCAAGCACGCAGGCGGCGACATCGTCGTATCAGCATTCGACATGTATGGCGTGGCGGCCGCGGGGCTCGTAAAAATGGACGTGCTCGGCCTCCGAACGCTTTCTGTCGTCAAGGAGGCTTTGGAAGCCATCGAGGCTCGGCACGGCATACACATTGACCCCGAGCGACTGGATCTGAACGACCCTAAGGTGCTCGCTGGCTTCACGGCGCACGACTACGGCGGCGTGTTTCAGTACGACACCCCGAGCGCGGACAAGGTTTGCATCGGCGTCAACTTCACGAGCTTTGAAGACGTCGCCGCGATGACGGCGCTCAACCGGCCGGGCACGAGCCGCTCCGGCCTCGCAACCAAGTACGTGGAGCGCAAGAAGAACCCAAAATTGGTGGAAAAGATCGACTTCCACCCTGCCGTCTCCGCTATCACAAAGGACACACTGGGAATCATCGTCTACCAGGAGCACGTTCTGCGCATCTTCACCGACATCGCGGGTTTCGCTCCGGCGACTGCAGACAAGCTGCGCAAGACCATTGCCAAGAAGATCGGCGACGAGACGCTGGGAAAGGAGCGCGAGAACTTCGTGGAGGGCGCGATGAAGACCACGCCCGGGATGACGGAGGCGGTCGCCAACAAAATCATGGACGCGATCACGTTCTTCGGGTCGTACGGTTTCAATAAGAGCCACGCAACGGCCTACGGGATGATCGCCTATTGGTGCATGTGGATCAAGGTCTACTACCCTGTGGAGTTTTACTGGGCGCTTCTCAAGAACGAGCCCGAGCGAATCCGAATCCAACAGATTGCCAAGGACGCGAAGAAACACGGCATTGTGCTGTCTCCACCCCACGTTTCCTCGTCGTCTACCAACTTCAGCATCGACGGCGCGCTGGCCATTCGTGGCTCGCTCGTGGACATAAAGGGCGTGGGAGAGAAGGCCGCGCAAGCCATCATGGAGGCGCAGCCTTTCAAAGACATCATGGACTTCATCGCGCGCGTCGACCGTCGGCGCTGCAATCGCGGGGCTGTCGTGGCGCTCGCGAAAGCCGGCGCGCTCGACGGCCTGATGCCGAACATCAAGTGGTTCATCGAGAATGCAGACACGGTTTGGGACAAGCTCACATCGAAGCGGAAGCGGGACACAGGCGCGGCCGCGCTCGCGCTTCTGGAGGAGTCGAAGCTGACGGAGGACTACAACGAGGAGGACAAGCTGCTGGTAAGTTCGAAGGTTTCGCCGCTCGCATTCGGGCGTCACCCAATCGACGCCTATGCCTCTTTCATGGAGTCAGACATGAAGGTGGAGCTGGCGGAGATGGGCGCCGACGACTACTTCAAGGAGTACAACAACCGCGGCCACTTCATCGCGGGCGTGATCGTGGAGGTCAAGTACAACCAGATCGGCGACTTCCACACCGGTCCCATGCCGACCGAGCTGGAGCGCAAGCAGCAGTTCTGGGGCGCGCGCTACGCGAACGTCAACATTGAGGAGCGCTCCGGTAAGCAGAACCGGGTGAAGTTCGATCACGACATCTTCGACGCGAACCGCCACATCATTGACAAGGGCGTCGGAACAGCAGTGATGGCCCATGTGACGGCGAGCGAATTCACGCAGACCCTCCGGGCCCAGTTCGCTATCGATGTGGATGACTTCCGGAAGCGTGCGCGCGCCTTCGAGCCGCTGACCATGTGGGAGACGATCGTCAAGGGTAAGCACCCCGCGAAGTTCTACCCGTGGCGTGACATCAAGCTCCGGAAGGCGCGCCTGCGCAATACTCTCTTCTGGGATCGGGACGCCGGCCCGTTCTGCGGTGTGGTCACGAATGTTCGCCTGAAGTACGACAAGAAGGGCAATTGCATGGCCTACTTCGGGTTGATCGGCGGTGACCTCCGATACACAGACGTGATGTGCTTCGCGTCGTTGTGGGACGAGATCAGGCGTGTCGTGAAGGTCGGCCGGCTGATCAAGATCGATCTGGTGCGGAAAAAGGACGACTTCCGTGGCGGAAAAAGCGCCATGTTCGAAGGCGGCCGCGTGACGCATTTGAAGCGCGCACCATCATATTCAGCCGCGCTCGGCACGTCTGAGTAAAGAGAAGTCACCCCAATCAGGAGTCAATAGAACATGAGCGGAATCCAAGATGTGGCACGCGAGGCCGGGCTGAAGTCCGAGATCGTGGCCAACCTATTTGAAGCCATCCTGGCAGCAGTCTCGCGCGGCGAGAAGGTCCGGATCAAGGGCATCGGAACCTTCGAGCGCAAGCTGTACAAGGGGCGAACGCTCGTGACTCCTGCCGTGAACGACGGCGACCCGATCAAGTACCCCGACAGCTACGTGTTGAAGTTCCACCAGAGCCAACTGGCCAAGCGTCGCATCAATATCGTGGCCAAGAAGCAGCAAGCGTCGGAGGAGCCGAAGCCTTCCAAGAAGGAGAAGAAGGCAGCTGCGACCGCCGAATCTTCAAAGCCGGCGAAGAAGAACAAGACCACTCCGCCACCCGCGGCGGAGACCCCGAAGAAGAAAAACAAGCCAAAGCGGGTGCCCGAGCCCGGCGAAGAGGAGTGAAATGCCTAAAGTGGACTTTTCAAAGAGGACGATCACGGTTCAAGGCACTGAGGTCGTTTTCGACACGCAGACGCACTTCCCGGTTCTGCCCGACCTGAGCGCGGAGATGGGCGGGATCGCGTCCGCGATGGCTTGGTGGGCGTCGGTATGGGCGGCCGCATCAGCGGAGCAAATCGACGCCGATAGCTTCTATCGCCATTGGCGCGCGAAGAAGGCGGAAGAGTTCCGCGGCGCCGATCCGAAGCTCTCCGACGAGAAGCTGAAGGCCAAAATCGAGGCTCATCCGGAATTCCCCAAGATGAAGAAGGCCCTGGCGCTCGCTGAAGAGAATGTGGTCTTGGCCAAGGGTTGTTTCGTTTCCCTGGAGAAAAAGGGGAACATGCTTCAATCTCTCGGGGCCAACATCCGTAGCGAGTTGAGCAAGACTGGTCTTAGCACGCCATCGGAGCCAAAATCAGCGCCGCGCCGCTCGGTTCGTGAAGAAGCCGAGGACGAAACCGAACAACCGTGGGCGGAGCCCGACCCTAGCAAGGTCGCTGCCGGCGAAGAAAAGATGAAGAACACGTTCAAGGGTAAGGGCGGAGCTGCCCGTTTCAAGGAGTGAATCATGGTCGATATGGATAAGATGCGGAAGGGTCACGAAGCGCAGCAAAAGGGCGGCGACTTCGTTGGCTTCGAGTTGGGCGAAACGCTGGTGTACATCCACCCGCCTTGCCGTGAGGATGACAAGTGGGAGCCGACGGAGGGCGTCAACTACGTCCCGATCGTGGTCCACTATGGCGTTGGAAAAAACAAGGGAATGGCGGTTTCGCTCGATCCGGAGAAAAACCCGATCATCGAGCACCCTTGGATCAAGAAGCTGCTGAAAGCGCAGAAAAAACGCATCGAGGGCGAAGACCCGATGTCCAAAGCGCTCACCGACGGGACCATCACTGGCGAAGAAGCGGACGAGGCACGTGCCCAAACGCGATTCTTGTGGGGCATGACTCCACTCAAGCACCGAACGAAGTCCACAGACCCTTGGCGTGATCTCCCGGCAAAGCCAGGTACTGCTTTCATCGGCAAACAGATCTTCGATGGGATCATGGAGCAGTTCTTCGACAACAACGACATCACGGACCCGGACGCGGCAATCTTGCTCCGCGTGAAGAGGACGGGCGAGAAGCGCACCACCAAGTACGAGGTGAAGGCGGAGCCGTCAACGCTGAAAACGCCATTCAAGGTGCCAAAGTCTCTTCGTAAGGCGCTCTCTGCTGCGATGGCCGAGGGTGGCGACTGCGACCTGTTCCGGATCACGGCGAACATGATCAAGGGCACGGCCGAAGTCCAAGCGATGATCGATGGGATCGCCGTCTCTCGTGAGCCGGATGATGACGACGAGAAGCCGGCAAAGACGGCCAAGGGCAAGAAGCCCGTTCCGCCCCCTCCGGACGACGAGGACGAAGACGAAGACGAAGACGAAGACGAGGATGAGGACGAAACCCCGCCCGCCAAGCCGGCCAAGGGGAAGAAGCCCGCTCCTCCGCCGTCCGATGATGACGAGGACGAGGACGATGACGATGACGATGACGAGGACGAGGACGAGGACGAGGACGAGGACGAGGACGAGGACGAGGACGACGAGGAAGAAGCGGCGCCCGCAAAGCCTGCAAAGCCCAAGACGGCGGCACCGCCTGCCAAGGGGAAGAAGCCAGCTCCGCCGCCTCCGGACGATGACGATGAGGATGAAGACGACGACGAGGATGATGACGAGGAGCCCGTGCCTCCAAAGAAGCCGGCGAAGTCGGCCGCGCCTCCGGCGAAACCTGCCAAGGGCAAGAAGCCCGCGGACGATGACGACGAGGACGAAGAGCTGGGCGATCTAGAAGCCGCTCTGGAAGACTTGGAAGACGAAGACGAGAAGCCCGCCAAGACAGCGGCAAAGAAGCCCAAGAAGTAAGAAGATGGCGGCGGCAAAAAAGCCCGCCCCGAAGACTGCCGGACTCGCCAAGAAAGCGGCTCCGGCAGTTCCTTCTTCGGATGGGCGCATCGTGAAACCAAACATCCGTGAGCTGCTAGAGGGCATGCGGAAGTCCATCGGCGAGGAGAACGTGCTGCTGCTCGGCGGTGGCGCGGAGGCGCTCAAGATCAAGGGCGTGATCTCCACTCGTGCGCCCGAGGTGGACGAGGCCATTGGACGTGGCGGGATACCTCTTGGAAGGATCTCGATCATACACGGCGGCGAGGGCTCCGGGAAGACGACTCTGTGCTTGCAAACCGTTGCCGAGTGCCAATATCAGGGCGGAGCCGGCGCGTATTACGACACAGAACACAAGTTGGATCCGGACTACGCCCAAGCGCTCGGAGTGGATAGCGACAACCTGATCATCGTGCGTCCGGAGACGTTGGAAGGGTTCTTTGACTCTTCGCATTCGTTCATGGATCTGGTGATTGCACAGCGAAAGGAGACGGGCATCTGGGCGCCATGCATCATGGTCCTGGATTCCATCAATTCAACGATGGCCAAGTGCGTGGTCGAAGGCGACGCGGGCGATCAGCAATACGCGCCGGAGGCGCGCATCTGGTCCAAGCAACTCTCCGACCTGAACCGGCGGATCTCGCAAGAGTCCGTCGCGCTCGTCCTAATCAGTCAGGTCCGCAAGAAGATCGGCATTCAGTTCGGCGACCCGGACGAGATTGCCGGCGGACAAGGTCCGAGGTTCTACGCCTCCCTGATCATGAAGGTGACCAGGACGGGCTCGGAGGTAGTCGACGGCGAGAAGACGGCCAACAAGACGCAGGTGGAGTGCAAGAAGAACCAGATCAGCCCTCCGTTCAAGAAGGCCCAAGTGCTGATCAAGTATGGAAAGGGCGTGGACTTCGCGCGCTCTCTTCTGAAAGTCGCCACCACGGCCGGCATCGTCGTGAAGACTGGGAACACGTACACGCTCGACGGCGAGAACATTGGCGTTGGCGAGGGTGCAGCGACCAAGTGGTTGCGAAAAAACACAGAGGCGCGCGCGCGCCTCAACAAGCAATGGCGTGAGTCGAAGGGCTGGCCGGTATGAAGGCCAAGCATTGGTACGCGCCTGCTGGCGATGCTTGGCGTAATGATGCAGGTGTCCTCGTGAGTGATCACGGAGGCAATCAGTGGCTAAGAGTACACAGTTTCCAGTTGGAAAGGGAGGCCACGCTTGGTGATGTAAGGAAGGCTGCGGCTGCTCTTGGATTCGAGTTGGTAAAAGTAGGGAAGAAACAGGCATGAAGACGTTTCGCGGGACGATGATCAGTGATATTCATATGAGTAATCGGCTCATGGGCGCGCGCCCCGGACCGAACGGCGTGACGGACCGACTCCAGGACCAAATCGGCCTCTGGAAGAGGGTCCAAGAGTCGGCCCGCGAACACGGCTCCAAGGACATCTTCATCCTTGGGGACCTATTTGACAAGTCGCTCGTGGACGCTATCACGCTGACGGCGACCGTCCGCGCGTTAGCAGAAGCGAGCGACATCACGCACTGGATCCTCCCCGGGAATCACGACGCTGTGAACACCCGGGGAGGGCGCTTCACGGTCGAAGCCTTCGGCGAGATGGGCAACGACCGGATCCGCTACATGAAGACCGGCGAGCGCTACGGCTTCGGCGCGGGAGACTGGTGTGGATTCTGGCCATTGGAGTATGGCGACCAGGATCGATCGCGGGAGGCGTTGGAAGAGATAAAGTTCAAGGCCAAATCCAAGAAGGAGCCTTGGGGGCAAGAGAACCTGCTGCTTCACCACAGTATCGTCGGTTGCAAGTTCGCCGATTGGGTTTGTGACGACGGATTGGAAGCTGCCGAGGTATGCGATGGATTCGATTGGGTATACAGCGGCCACTTTCATGACACCCAGGAATTCGGCCACCGTGGAATGTATCTCGGAGCTCCGATGCACCATCGCTTCGAGGATGCGGGGCGTCCGGCAGGTTTCTGGAACATGACTTGGGACAGCAAGGGCGGCTGCTTGAAGGACTTCATGGACGGTGCTTGCCCGCGGTTCCACGAAACAGAAGGCATTCTGGAAGATGTTCCGACCGGAGCCAATCTGGGCGACTACATCCGGCTCAACGTGACAGCGACGACGGCCGGTTGGGAGGACGTCAAGGCGGACGTTCGGGCGCGTGTCGAGGCTTGGAATAAGGCCGGCTACCGCGCGAGCTTCAAGCACAAGCCGGTCTACCACCATTCACGTCGCATCTCGGCGACGGAAGCGAAGAAGACAGGCGGGATGAGCGTGGAAGCGATGATGTCGGCATACGTGGAGTCGCCAGACGTCGACACGACCGGGCTGGACCTCGCGCGGCTCCGTCGGATCGGGCGCGAAGCGCTCGAAGCCGCGAAAGCGAAGGTGCTGTGATGGGGCTCATCAGCATTGAGGCCGAGGACTTCTGCAGCTATCAGACGCTGAAGCTCAAGCTTCGAAAACGTGGCCTCGTTTGGATCGGCGGCGAGAACGAAGACACAGCGGCCGCCGCGTCGAACGGTTCCGGGAAGACCACGCTGTTCAAGGCTGTAAGTTGGGGAACGTACGGCAAGACCGTGGACGAGCGCGACGGCGATCAAGTGATCCGCTTCGGCCAGAAGTGCGCCAAAGTGACCTGTCGCTACACGGACGGTTACGTGTCTCTTCGCGAGCGTCGCAAGGGCAGCCCGAAGCTGTTTCTATGGAAGGGCGAGGAGGAGATCAAGGGCTCGAAGGAGGAGCTTCAGGCTCGCATCGACGCGCTGATGGGACAGGACTGGCAGACGTTCAGGAACGTCTCGCTGTATGGCCAGCGGGACAACAAGCGCTTCATCCACCCCGAGACGAGCGACAAGGAGCGCAAGGACGTCCTCCACCGCATACTCCGGACGGGCATCTATTCGGTGGCGCACAAATGGGTCCAGGAGGAGGCGCTGAAGCTCAAGCGGGCCGCGGACGCGCTGCAGGTCGAAGTCGACAAGGCGATGGCGCGCCTGGAAGAGTACGACCTGGAAGACCTGGAGCGTCAGCGCGACGAATGGGAAGAGTCACGGAAGCGCCGCGTCAACGCGCAGAAGACGACCGCGCGCGGCTTCGTCGATGCTGCCAAGGAAACGCTCAAGGAGGCAGGCGACCTCCCGGCGTTGGAGACTCGGCTGGCAGGATTGCTCGCCAAGCAGCCTGCTGTCAAAGCGTTGCAGGGCGAGCTGGAGGCGCTAGAGACGGCCGATGAGGAGATCGGCGACCGCCTCGCGGCCGCTCACACCAAGTCCGTAGCAGCGGCGGCGAGCCTCCAAGCCCTGGAGAAGCAGCGCGCCAAGCTCGAAACCGAGGACGGCACCTGCCCGCTCTGCTCGGGCGACATGACGGCGGGCTCCGCGGCGGAGCACGTGGCCGAGCTGGACGCACAGCTTGAAAAGGACCGGAAGGCCCTGAAGAAGCTTCAGGCCGCGGAGTCGATGATCGCGACCGAATCGAGGGCGCACGGCGACGCGATGACCACCAAGCGCGCCGCGCTGAAGCGCCTCCGCGCGGATTTGGAAGACCTCTCCGATGCCCAGGCGGCCGTCAACGACGCCAAGCGCGCGTCCGAGCGCGCTGCCGAACAGAAGGCCCAGGCGCGCGCCGCGCTCGACCTGGCAAAGGAGATCGCGGCCGAAGTCAATCCGCTCACGGAGCAGATGGAGCGCGCGCGGGAGCGCTCCAAGAAGGCGATCGAGGCGCGCGACGCGGCCAAGCTGTCGCTCGGAGTCACGGCGGAGGAGCGGGCGCACTACGAGTTCTGGACCAAGGGCTTCAGCCCCTCGGGCTGCCCGTCGTTCTCGCTTGACGCCGTGATGCCGTCGCTCACCGAGCGCACCAACTACTACCTCGAAACGCTCGCCGACGGGGACATCACGATGAACTTCAGCACCCAGCGCGAGCTGAAGAGCGCCAAGGGCGAATTCCGCGACGAGATTGGAATGGAATGGGAGATAGAGGGCGTTCCCGGACACGAGCCGAGCGGAGGCCAGTGGAAGAAGATGGAGATTGCCTGCAACTTCGCGCTCGTGGACCTCGTGGCGTCCCAAGAGGGCGCCCAATCAGACCTCCTCCTGCTGGACGAGGTGTTCGACGGCCTGGACCCGGAGGGCGTCGACCGCGTTGGGATCCTCCTGCAGAAGCTCCGTTCAGAGCGGAGCACGATCATGGTCGTCTCGCACGCGCAGAACATGCAGGAGTGGTTCGAGCGCGCGCTGATGGTGAAGAAGTTCGGCGGAATCAGCAGCTGCGACGTGGCGTGATTCAGCGCCTATTGGTCCGGGCCGCCTACTTCGGGCGGTCCAACCAAGGAGACCAAATGAGCATTCGTAGGAAGACCAAGACCAAGAAGAAGGCCGCGGAGAAGCCCAACAAGCTCGTGCGCGCGACGTTCGGCGACCTGTACATGTTCGGCTACCCGAAGCACCGGGCCGAGAAGCAGGTGCTGACCGTGTATGGGGCGATCGTGGGTGAGCACGCCTTCGTCTTCGCCAAGCACACCCGCTTCGGCAACACACCGTCGCTGGCCAAGATCCGACCGGCCAACCAGGTCTTCAAGACGAAGGAGCAGTGCCTGCTCGCCCAAAAGCCGGTCAACGGTTGGGCGTGGGACAACAGCGATTCGGCCTTGGTCCCGGTCAAGCTCACGCTCAACTCGGACAACACCTACACGGTCCACAACGTCGATGGGAATCGGCGCTACTGGAACCGAGGCTTCACGACCAAGCGCGCGGCCATCGCTCACGCGCTGAAGGACGCGAACGAGAACCTGGAGCGCGAGACCAAGGACTATGTCAAGATCCGCAACAAGGTGAAGGCGCTCAAGGCCGCGCTCCGCCGCGCGCCGAAGGAGCGCGCGCCGCGCAAGCCGAAGCGCAAGACGGTCGCAGACCAGATGGTGTCCTTCGGGCTCTTGCGTCGGAACTAGCGATGAGCGTTGAAGTCTCCGACGGCCCGATGGACTGCCCCAATTGCGGGGCAGACATGGTTGAAGACGCCAGAGAACGAACGATTCGCATCGTGTTCTCCGGGCCCGAGGAGGCCGACGAAATGGAAGTGGACGCGGGCGAGTCGGATCTGATCCGCTGGGTCTGCGAAGGGTGCGGATACAAAGAGACGACCGAGCAACGTGGAGAATCCAATGACGAAGAAGACGAAGAAGACGACGAAGGTGGAGAAGCCAGTCGGAGTGACGCTGTACTTCGAGGACAAGGCTCTGGTGGCGAAGTTGGTCAAGCGCGTCCCGGGGAAGAATTACAAGCGCGCACAAGACGCCATCGAAGAGGTTTTTGAGCGAAGGTTTGGGAAAGCGCGTGTTGCCCACGTACGCGGATCGACGAAGACGCAGGCGCCAGATGCCACGGCTGCGGATGCTGAAATCATTGCTTCAAATCTTTTCCATGTGGACGTTATCAGCCTTTCCTACAAGCGGCCAGAGGAGGTCTCTGTGCCGACAAAGAACGTCGGGCACAAGTCTGCAATCGAATCTCTGGGGAGAGATGTCGAAAGCCTCGACAGAGACATCAAGTCCAACACGGAAGACATTGCGCGTTACGAGAAGATCATTGACGAAAAACGGCAATTCTTGGACGTGTACAAACAATCTCGTCTGGAATTGTTGGAAGCAATCAAGACGCTGAAGGCTCTGAAGGCGTGAAGGCCATCGGCTTCGACATCTCGCTGAACCACGGCGCCGCGTACGAGCTGACCAACGGAAAACCCACGTGGTTCAGCTACTACACGGTGGCCGCGGGTGTCGCGGCCAACAGCCCGTTTGGGCACCGACTCCCCGCGCCTCCGACCAAGAAGAAGGGAGGCGATGAAGTCGACCTTCAACCATATCGTGTCCAGCGCCTGGCGTGGATCGAGAGTTGGATTGACAAGACGGTGCTCGTGGCGCGACGTCCAGACTTCGTGGGGATCGAGGACTACGCGCTGCGAGCGGAGCAGGGGGCGCATCAACTGGGCGAGGTCGGCGGGATCGCCCGAATCCTGTTCTGGTTTCGGGGAGTCTACTTCCGAAAGCATGACCCAATCAGCGTGAAGCTGTTCGTGGCGCACGACGGAACCGCCCAGAAAGACCTGATCGAGGAGTGTGCCCGGAAGCGCTGGGGGATCGATCACAGCGACGTCAACGCCGAGCCTCCGCCCGGGAAGAAGCAGAACAGGACCACATCCGAGGACTTGGCGGACGCCTTCGGAATTGCCAAACTCGTGGACGTGGAACACCGGATCCGCTCCGGCAAACTCCGCCTTCAGGATCTGGAGCACGACAAGGAGCGGCAGGTGTTCAATCGGGTGACGAAGACCTACCCGGTGAGCCTCATCGGGCGTGAGTGGATTCGGAATCCGGCGGGCTCGTACGGATCGCCCGACGCGGTGAAGATTCGGCTCCAGGCAGAGATCGCTCGCACTAGCAAACGCAACCCTAAACTAGCGGCCTACCTCGACAGAATTCTGAAGGGATAAGCCATGCCGAGCCAGTGGGGCAAAGACAAGAAATGCCCATCTTGTGGAGTTAGCTACAAGAAGTTCAGAACTGGTCTGCGTTTCTCTGATATTGTCCAATGGTTTTGGATAAATGACACTGATAGTTCGCTTTGGCGCTACAAGCGCCGTCGGACCATTCTCGGTGCCTGGCACGGTGCCAAGAAGGAAGGCTGGGAGCTCCACAAGCAAGAGTGCTACCTGCAGCGGCTCCACGACGACGCGCGCGAGCCCGAGCAACCCAACTTTGCTACCATCGAAGGCGTACCATTTTGAAAGCTGACAACCTCATAATCGACGGGCGACACCTCCTGTTTCGTTGCTCCGATGCCTTCCGTGAGCTAGTGGCCGATGGCGTCGGGACGGGTGGCGTGTACGGCTTCTTGGCAGCGGCGATGCGCGTCCACTCGCGCTACGGCGGCAAGACCAGGGTGGCGTGGGAAGGCAAGGGCAACTTCCGCCTCAAGTTGTACCCCCACTACAAGAAGAAGGACGAGGTGGACCCCGAGCGCGAGCGGATCCGGTCCGAGATGACACGCCAGCAGAAGGTACTGGAGAAGCTCCTGCAAGCACTCGGAGTCGACCAGCACTGGGGCGTCGGATGCGAGGCTGACGACGTCATCGGACGGCTCGCGCATACCGCGTCCGGGACAGTCGTGATCTACACCGGTGACTCCGACCTCCGACAACTCATCGACCCCGAGGGGCGCGTCACGGTCGTCTCGCCGGGCTTCAAGACCGACACGGCCTATGCCTGGGAGGACGTGATCAAGCGGCACGGCGTTCCGCCGAACCTCCTGGCGCAGCTCAAGGCCATCGCCGGTGACACGTCGGACGCCATCCCGGGCGCCCCTGGAGTTGGTGACAAGACGGCCGCAAAGCTCCTCAACCACTACGGATCGCTGGCGGCCGTGCTCCAAGCGGCGGAGGCCGAAGACGCGCTATGGCCCGAGACTCCGCGCCGCTGCAAGATCATCAAGGCTGCTGCCAACGACATCCGTCTGTACTACCAGTTGACCAGGGTGCGACGGACAATGCCTTGCCGCAAGCTGGTGGGCGCGCGCAGCCAGAAGGCCGTGCTGGAGCAGTTCAAGGAGCTCAAATTCAGGTCGCTCAGCTACCCGGCGGAGTTGTCCGCGCTGCTGGCCATGGGAGGGCCAAAGTGAGTGATGCGACTCACATAGCCGGCCTGGGGCTTGTGATTGGCGGTCGATTTGCTAGGCAGCGATGCGCGTGGTGCGGCGAGATTCTTGTGGATGAGGATGCGGAGTTGATGGCCACTACGGATCCGACTCCGCGCGACCCGTGTTGGCCGATCAATTCGCTCATTCGGGTCACAAAAGGAAAGGGCGTTACGGGCTACGAACAGTTGGGGCATGCGGATTCGCTTCCTGTGGATTGTTGCGCTTATTCTGGAACGCGAACCCCTCCAAAACTGGAACTTGTGAAATGACCATTGCAGGCAGAAACTCACTTCCCGGCGAAACGCCTGGCGACAAGATCATCAGAATCGTGAAGAGCTATGACGGCTGTTCGCTGAAGCATGAGGCCGACCGACTCGGGAAGCTCGTGGCGCGCGGCGTTGATTCGCCTTCGGACGTCGTTGGAATCCGAACCAACTGCGGAATGTTCGCGCTGGGAATCTGGGCGGAGGCCGGCGTGGACAGTCCGATCCTGGACAGGAAGTACGTCAACGGCGCGGCCATCTCCTGGTGCGTTCAGATCGGCATCGACCGCGGCGCGCTCGTGAAGTACACCGACGGCGGTCTCAAGCCTCGGCGCGGCGCGCTTCTTCACTACAAGGCGCCGGGCGAGAACGATGACCACGTGGAATTCTTGCTGTCAGACATCGATGAGCACTGGAACGCTGTTCACGGCGGCGGCGGTCGAGCCGACAACGCCATCACAGTCTCGAAGGCTCCTGGCGTCGTGCTTTGGAACAATGGCAGGAAGCTGTTCCAATTCTGGAACCCCGACAAGTTGGGCATCGAGGTGGTGGGCGTCGGTAGCGACATCAACGATGCCTATCCGGACGACACTTGATCCGTTTGAAGTTGCTCGACAAGCTCGAAGAGCAGTGGAAAGGATGCCAAGCTTGCGGCCTCCATCGAGGCCGCGGGCGAATCGTTCACTGGCGAGGTAGTCCGAGCGCGCCGTTGTTCGTCATCGGCGAGGCACCAAGCGGTGACGACGATGCTGAAGGCCTGCCGTTCGTTGGCAGGTCTGGGCATATGGTCGACCTGATCCTAAAACAGGCAGGGCTTGGCAACGATCACGTCTTCATGACTCATTCGGTCGGATGCCACCCGCCAGGCGGTCGGGCGCCGGACCAAGAAGAGATCCAGGCATGCTCGAACCGTCTTCAGATTCTTCTGCGGATAGTTCGGCCGCGAGCCGTCCTGCTGTTTGGATTCGTCGGTGCAAAGCTTGCGGGAATCCAATCTGTGGCAGCGAGCCGGGGCCAACAGTCCAGCCTGGATATGCCATGTTACGATGGGCGTATGCGCTCTTGGCCCGCGATCGTCACGTGGTCTCCAGGATTCCTAATCCGGTCCGGCGGCCAAGGCTCTCCTAGGTTTCAAGAGTCGTTGTCTGACGTTGTGACGGCGTGGAAGTTAGCAAATTCAGTCGAATGACTGGCGTTTACCAGATACGTTGCAAGGCCAACGGGCGCCGTTACGTCGGAAGCTCTCTGGATATCAAGCGCCGTTGGAAGGAGCACAGAAGCGACCTGAGGAAAAGAAGGCATTGCAACGCGCGCCTCCAAAACGCTTGGAACAAATACGGCGAAAGAGCTTTTGAGTTCAAGCTCATCCAACTTACGAGCGTGGCGGAGTTGATTCCCGCTGAGAAGCTCTGGTTTTGGCTGCTCCAACCAGAGATGAACATCCAGACGGACATTGGGCGCCCGCCGATGCTTGGGAAGACGCACACGGAAGAGACACGGGCCAAGCTCAGAGCCTGGGCCCACTCTCCGGAGGGACGCTTGGCGTGTTCTGGCGGAAAGGGCGTGGCCCAAAGCCTAGAACACAAACGGAATATGGGGCGCGCGTTGAAAAAGGCTTGGGAGCGGCGGAGAAGGAATTCAGCTGCGTTGGCCTAGAACGGTTATTATCGTTCCCAACGCATGATCCTCTCTGACAAACACCTGAAACGCGCACTAGCCAAAGGCGACCTGGTAGTTGAACCGCTGAAAAGCGCGGCCATTCAACCGGCGTCAATCGACCTGACGTTGGGCGATGAGTTCATGCATTGGCCCAGAGAGAGGACGTTCCGCGGCGCCATCGACATGGCGGACGCGGCGTTGAAATCGCCTCCGATGGAGCGCGTCATCGTCGGGAACGGAGCTCCGTTCGAGCTGTTCCCGGGCGCGTTCGCGCTTGCGACGACTGAAGAGAAGATCGGATTGGATCCGGGCCTCTGCGCGCGCGTCGAAGGCCGGAGCTCAATTGGCCGCTTTGGGTTGATGGTCCACGCGACCGCGGGTTTCATTGATCCGGGGTTCGCAGGCAAGATCACGCTCGAAATGTACAACTTGAGTCCGCATGTGATCCGTCTTTACCCGGGCCAATCCATCTGCCAGATTGCGGTGTCCGCCATGAGCAGCCCTGCCGAGCGACCGTATGGCGCAGCGCGCGGTTCTAAGTATCAGGGCCAAGATGGCGTTGCGGCCAGCCGATGGAAGGGGATTGGTGATGGGAATCCTTGACGCCTTCATGATCAAGGGTGACAAGAAGCCGTACTGCACTGCGGCCCAGCTTGGGCTCTTTAAGAAGTCGCGCGCGGGCGGGTTGACCAGCTTCTTCCGGACCGCGAATTGTTGCATTTGTGGCACTGAGGTTCCGAAGTCAAAGACGTTCTGCAGCATGGAATGCTGGGAAAAGAGAGCAAAGTAAAGATGGCATCAGCAAAGAAACGCCCCAAGGGTCAATGGATCGATGACCTCCACGGCGCCGTGGGCGACTTCATCAGGATCGAGACGGCCGTGGGTGTGAACAGAGGCGGGAAGCTCTCCGGAATTCGTACCCGTACCATCGAGTTCAACGGAGAAAAGCAGGACATTCCGACCGAGTTGGAGTTGAACGGCGACCCAACGGACACTGTTAATATCTCCAGCTTGGTAAAAATTTCCATAGGAACTTGAAAAAGTTCTCGACTCTGTAACTGATTCAGGCTATGGTTGAGGCTTCTATGAGCTGCGGAGTCTACAGAATCGTGTGCTTGGCGAACGGTCGATGCTACATCGGCTCAAGTCAGCGCATCGAGCTGCGCTGGGGCGAACACAAGAGCGAGCTTCGCTCCGGCGTCCATCACAGTCGACACCTGCAGCGCTGCTGGGCCAAGTACGGGGAAGACCGGTTCAAGTTCGAGGTCCTAGAGTTGGTCGACGGCGACCCGCTTGCGGCCGAGCAACGCTGGCTGGACCAGGAGCGGCCTGAGCTCAACGGAACGTTCAATGCGGTGGCTCCGTGGCGAGGAAAACGGCTTTCGGCGGAGCATCGCGCCAAGATCAGCGCCAGCCACAAGGGGCGAGTCGGGCCGTGGCTTGGGAAGAAGCGCCCCGACCTCGGGGCGAAAGTCGGCGCGGCGCTTCGCGGCCGAACGCTCCCGGAAACGACGCGCGCTAAGATGCGCGCTGCTTGGGCACGTAGGAAAGCACTTCAAAAGGAGAATTAGATGGAATTTATGGAAATGCAAGAACAGGTCCACACGTGGGCCGAAGAGAAGGGCTGGACCGACCCCGAGATCCTGAACCCTGACGCGGACCCGACTCCGACCGAGGAGCGGCTGGCGCAAATCGCGCTCATTCACCTCCAACTCAGCAACGAGCTGGAGTTGATCAGGAAGGGCGAGCCGTCTAGCGGGTTTTTGGAAACCATCGCCGTCTCGCTTCCGCCGATCGCGCGCGTCGAAGGCGTGAACGCGATCAAGGTGCTGTCCAAGCTTGCGCTCGTGCACTCGGAGGTCTCCGAGGGCGTGGATGCCGTTCTGAAGGGCGTCATCAAGACTACCGTCGTGGACGGAAAGCCGGAGGGCCTCGGGAGCGAAACCGCTGACGTTCACATCCGGCTGCTTCAGCTCGCTGGAATGCTCAATCAGGATTCAACCAAAGACTTCGCGTTGAAGATGGAATACAACGCGCAACGAAGCTTCAAGCACGGCGGAAAGCTCGCCTGAGATGTCACACCCCCAACATCCGAACTGCTCGGCCTGCCGAAAGGCGCTGTTCAAGAGTGCGGCTGCCGCGAAGGTCAAGCCGTCGGACCCGTATGCGTTCTGCCGGAATCCAGCGTGCGCTGAATACACCTTCCGGAATGACCGCCCGACGGATCCCAAGAAGCCGACGCCGGAGCAACTGGCCAAGGCAGTTCGGATCTCGGGGAAGGCTAGCAATGGTCTGGATGGCAAGTCTGCCAAGACGGTTTCGACGCAGAAGCCGAAGCAGTCGGTGAAGGTCGATCATTCGGCGAGTTTGAAGGCTGTCAAGGAAGCAGACAAGATCATCGCGATCACGCCGGCTCCAGAACCGGCGTCGGAGCCCGCGCCGAAAACGGTAAGGATCAATCCCAAGCCCGTTTCGGCCCGCGGCGTTCCACGTCGGGCCGTTCCGATATCGGAGGCACCGGCCAAGCCGAAGGAGTCCGAGCCACTGGCAAAGGCGCGCACCCGTTTGCGCGCAATACTGGAAGCAGTTACGGTCGGACAACCAAAGGAATCCATAAGTTTGGTCCTGGCAATCCTGAATCAGGAGACAGGGAACCAGAAGGCCGCGGAAGCGCTGATCGACGAGTTCAAGCTGGATGAGAAGTACGGTCTGCTCAAGTTCACATGACCGCGGACGAATACGAGGAGCGCTTTGGCTCGAAGCCGCTGCTGGACGACCTTCAACGGGTGAACTGCTCTCGGCCGGGGACGATCGGTCATCTGCTTTGCGGAGTCTGCGAGGAGTGCAACCGACCTAAGTTCCAGTGCGATTGCCCCACTAAGTCTCCACAAACTGAATAATCGTTCGTGATTAGCAAAAAGTTCTCGACCGATGGAAGCATCGGCACTAGAACTAGCTACATGGAAGCCACAACCGATACCGTCGAAGTCAAGAAGAAGAAGCCAGGCAAGAAGGGCGAGAAGATCCCGATGAAGGCGGGCCGACCGGTGGCGCCCCCGGCAGAGCCGGGAACGGGCCGGCGCCCCACGCCTCCGGAATTCGAGGAGACCGAAGTCAAGGGCATCACCTCCGCCTGGCTCATCTGGGTGGGCTCGGAATTCTACAAGGGCATCGCCGACTGGAGCGACGAGGCCATCGCGCTCGGCATCTCCAAGCGCCTCCCGAATGCCTCGATGGCGCGCCAACTCGCGGCCCCGGGCACGGTCGTTTTCGTTGCCCACGATGAAGGTGAAAGCCACAGCTGCACCAAGTGCGTCGGAGCGTGTGAGTGTCCGAGTTGCCGCAAGCGCATCAGCGAAATGACCGCGCTGCGAAACGTGATCGCTTCGATGAAGGCCGCGTTCAAGGGGGACTTCGTGACCGAGGCGCCGCGCGGACTGAAGCGCTTCGAGGAAGTCCGCCTGCGAACCATCGCAGAGCTCGAAGCCGAGATGAAGGCTTGCGAGGAGTGCAAGGGGAAGGGTTCCATCAAGGCGGGCACCGGCGGAGAGGTGGCGCTCAAGGACGGCCGCGTGTGGGATTATCGCACCTACAACTACTGGCTCCACCAGCCCAAGAAGTTCGATCCGGAGACGATGGTGGCCGAGGTCGAAATGTGCGAGACTTGCGGCGGGAAGGGCGACCTTCCCAATGCTCAAATCTTCGGCGTTTTCGCTCCGGAGCGCGTCGAATACATCGCCCGCGGCGACGAGACGAAGGAGGAGCTAGAAGCCCTCAAGGGCTTCAGGATCGTGGAGAAGGACGTGCTCAAGACGGAGGCCAAACGCAAGTGCGGTGTCCGGAAGGCCGGCGGCGTGTACGCGGTTACTTCTGCCGAGGGCGCGGACGGCGACAAGCTGCTGCAGGATGCCATCAAGGCGGGCCTCGTCAAGCCGGATGGCGCCGAGGTCCACGGCTCGTTCATCCGCTTTGGGCGCCCTGTCCCGGTGGCAGAGAAGCGCTTCCGTGGATTGAAGAAGATCAACTTGGGAACGGTGCGTGAAGCTGTCGACCAAGCCGAGATGATCGCAGAGGCGAGCGAAGCCTGATCAAGCTATGGAGGCGAGTTCAGTCAGAATTCGCCTTCGCAACTGCAGGTTGTTGAAAGGCTTCAAGAACGTCCGAAGCTCTTCACCCGGCGGAACGTCCCCGCCAGTGGTGAAGAGCGTTCGGATCTGCGGCCGTAGCGCGCGCGCTTCTTTTTCCAGTTCCAACCCGTTGCCGTCCTTCAGATAGATGTCTGTGATCAGGACGACCTTGACGTGTGGGCAGATCGTTCGCAGGATCAGGCGCGCGTTGGCAACGGTGTAGGCGGAGATGACGTCATAGGCATCGCTTGCCAGGGAGCGAAGCAGCGCGCGAACCACCAGCGCGTCATCGTCTACAAGTAGCACAATCGCTGGCCTGTCCATGGCCTCGATTATGCCCGAGCGATCACAGGTGGCCTAGGACCTGATTGAACGTCGAAACGCGCAAAGCCTCACGCGGGACGGTCGCGGTGACACGTCGTCCGCCGTAGGCTCGGAACATTCCTTCAGGGAAGGGTGCGTGGGCGTTTTTTGCAGTGTAGAAGGCGCTTCGCATCTTGCGGGCGGCCGCGATGCTTTGGACATCGACGTCGGGCGACCCCCAGACCTCGGACGTGTAGCCGTCCTTGTGGATCTGGTACAGGCCCCAAGCGCGGCCGCGGTCGCACTCCTTCGGCCGGCAGTCGTTCCGGCGGAGGCGATCGGAGAGGGCCGTTTCAACGTAGGCGGTCGCCAGCATCGCTGCTGCCAGGATCCGGTCACCCTTCGAGGCGCTGGCGATGGCGCGCGCGAGCGCTTCCGGGTCCGTCTTCTCCTCGCGCGGCGCTAGCAGGCTTCGCTGTGCCAAGACGAGGCGATCCACCATGTTGTAGGGCTCCTTGCTGGCAGCCGGGAGCGCGATGGCTAGGCCGGCAAGGAGGAGCAGGGAGAGGGCGAAGCGTTTGATCATGGGAGTCTCCTGAAAGCGGGGATGGTACGCTAGGTAGCGCGCGCCAACATCTTTCCGCTGAATCGCGAACTGGCTCAATATTCCACAAATGCAAAAAAAGATTGGTGAAAGGCAAAAAAGTTATCGACGTGTGGAAGCAAAAGCCGTACTACTTAGGCATGGCAAGCAGCAAAGCAGTGAAGTTCGGCCCAGTGTTCGCTCGCGCGTCTTATACGGTGAAGGTGCGCGGGGAGCATGGGTGCGCCGTGTATGGCAATTCAGACGTGAGTGCTCAAGTCGAGTGTTACCTTTCCACTCGACCACACGGCGTCGTGGATGTGTTCTACAGCGAGTCGTGTGGCCACTGCAGTGGCTCGGGCCGCGTCTGTACGAACCGCCGCATGATGCGCTGGGCGCCGTGCCCGGCGTGCAAGGGCAACCCCGAGATCCAGGCCGACACGCTGATCGCAACGTTCTAAAAAACAGAACCTGGAAGGAATCAGAAAAATGTCTAAGTTCAAGCAAGTTGCTCCCGCCTCCGAACCGAAACCCCAGCCCGCTCCCGAGGCTCCTCCGATCACCAAGTACGAGATGATTGCCAAAGTCTACTCCCGCAAGAAGGAGGTGATGGAGGATTCCATCGCGGCGTTCAAGGCGAGCGTCGAGAAGGACGGCTGCAGCTACGCCATGATCTGGAAGGGCGAGGCGGCGATGTTCGCTGAGGCGTTCCTTCGGGAGACGCACGGGATGGAGTCCTTCATCGCGCCGCGCCGGCCTCCGTACGACGCGCCAGCCAACCAGGCGGAGGAGGACGAGAACACCAAGGCGGAGGCGGCCGACATCCTCCGGATCCGGGAGGGATTCGAGCGCATGCTGGCCAAGCACGTGAGCGACCTCCTGGGTGGCGAGTACGCGCCTGCCGACGGACCGTGGGTCGCCAACTCGACGTCTCAGATGGCCAACCTGGACACTGTCCAGAAGGCGAACGTCAAGCGCGCGCTGTACTCGATGTACACGCAGCTCCTCGCCTGCATCGACGAATGATGTCATAGTTCCACAAGCAGAGAAAATATTGGAGTCTGGCAAAAAAAGTTCTCGACGTGTGGAAGCACTTAGGCTAAGGTTCTTCTTGTAGGGCGGCCGTGGCGGCCGCCCTCGGAAGGAGAGAAAATGAAAATAGTGTGCATCACGTTGGACGACGAAACGGCCGAGAAGCTCGGAGAGATCTTGGCAAGTTCCCAGTTCAACGTGAACGAGCAAATCGCGTCGATGATCCAAATCGACTACGAGGAGTGGCAATACTCAAGCCACGACTCGCCGCGCTCGGCACGATGGATTCGATTCCTGAAATCAGAACAGAACTGAGGCCACGCGCTCCGGTTCATCGCGAGCCGGGGCGCGCCCCTACTAAGCCCGAATGGCCGAGCCAATCAAACTCAAGCCGGTGGACGAGATGATCCAAGTCTGGGACGGCTACCGAGGAAACAACCGAATTGGTTGGAAGATGGTTGGAAGCGGCAAGCGCCTCGTGGAGGTATTCGGGACTTGGTGCGTGCATTGCCTAACGAATTGGGGATGGACTCCGCAACCAGATCACGCCGATCGGATTCACCAAGCGATGAAGCTGAAAGGGTGCCCGCGTTGCAAGCGCGCAGATGACGGCACGCCCATCCCACGAAAGCCACTCACGACGCCTCGCGCGTCTTCTCTGGAAGGCGTCAGAGAGCGCCTCCGAAACCCAAATGCGAAGAAGCCCAAATGACCAATAGACACCAGATCCCATCAATCCTGCCAGCGCCGACACCAGCCGCCCAAGCTTTTTCCAACGCTAGCTCCATCCTTTCCGAGCCATCGCCGCTTCCGCTCCGCCGGACCTTCGTTGCCAAGGCGCGCGAGATCCGGGCGCTCTCGGAGCGTCTCACGGCGCTGATGGACGTGGGGACGCCTTTGGACGAGATTGACCGGCTCGCCCGCGATCTGGCGATGAAGTGCTTGCAGGCTCAACAGGAGACTCTCAGGGCGCGCGCGGACGGAGCGCGCTGAACAGCGATGGCAAAAGTTCGAAGCCACGCCGGCCTTGAGGTCGTTGTCTTCCTCGGTGAATTCAGAATCCAGGGACGGGCCGGCGCCATCCTCGGCTCCGGCGCCGACGACAACGCGCACTTCAGGGCGGCCGAGCGCTTCCTGCTAGAAGGCAACCAACCGCACAAAGATAGCATCGGCTACGTCTGGCCCGACCGGAAGGCCGCGGAATCAGCACTCCAGGCGATTGCCCAAAGGAACCTGAGATGATGACTGAAAGCGAGAAGAAGTTGATGGATCTGGTCTTGTCCGGCCAGAGCATTTCCGACTACACGACGCGCTTCAACGAACTGCGGAACGCTGTGCTTTTTGAGCGTCTTCCGCCGGAAAAGAAGGCCGTTTGGCAGGAGGCATACCGCCAATTGCGGTTGGCCCGAATCAATTTGGACCAGGTGTCGGTCGACCTCGGCGTGTCGAATCTGACGCTAACTCCTTGGAAAAAAGAAGTCGACGAGGAAGTCCCATGATAGACGCGAAGGAATACAAGCACGAGTCATACGGGATGGTGTCGTTTTCACACAGGAGCGGCAATCCAAAGTTGTTCCATAGCGCGCTTGAAAACCACTACAACTACATCACGCTCAGCGTGAAAACTTGCACGCTACTTCGGGGCGAGGATGGAGATCGGCTCTTTGGGCCGATGCACGGCGACATTGTCGAAGTCGACCTGTCTGCTAGCCAATTTGCTGAACTGCTGACGACGATGAATGTCGGCATGGGCGCCGCGTGCACCATACGTAGCATTGGGAACAAGACGTTGGAGCGTCCGCCAGACATCGATTCCACTCCGGAGAACATGAGGATCGAATTCAAGGCACGCGCCAAGTCTTTCTCCAAGAAGATTCTGGAACGGGCGAACGGCGTGGCAGAATTGCTCAAAAAGCCGACGCTCAACAAGGCCGACCGCGCTAGCATCGGCGACATCATCCGGACAGTGGCCCAGGAGTTGGAGAAAAACATCCCTTTCTTCGTGGAGATGTACCAGGAGGCGACCGGGAAGGTGGTTGACGCGGCCAAGGCCGAGATCGAAGGCTTTATGGTCTCGGCCGTTCGCCAAGCCGGCCTCGCCGCGCTAGCGGCCGGAAAGGTCCAGATCACTCCGCCCGCACTCCCGCCGATTAAGTCATGAGCATCGGGATCAGCCGCACGCCGTCCTTCCGGGATCATCACGAGTCCGTCAGCGTGACAGCATACGGCACTCGGGACGACCCGCCTGGACCAGAGGACATCGGACGGGCCGCTGGCATGCTATTCGCAGCAGGAGAGGCAGCGCTGGCGGTCGACCCGTACGGCTCGCCGGAGGTCTCGCACAGCAAGAGCGGCGGCGTGAGCCTAGGTTGCAAGCGGCTGACGTTCCGCATCCAGTTCGCCGTCTCCTCGGACGACGTGCTGGCAGGCGGCCCGATCCACCGCGAGCGTGCCACAGAGGTGGGCAGGACGATGTACCGCGCGCTGGAGGCACGTTTCTGAATCAGTGACCGGCTGACGGCGTTGGAGCCGGAGTCTCGGACGTTGGAGCGGGCGCCGTCAGTGATGGCATAGGGGGCGGTGGTTTGCCTGAGGCCGCGTTGATGATCGTCGTGATGAGCCAGATCAGGAAGGCGAAGACGATCGGACCGCTCGTGCCAGTCAGCAAGCCCCACCAGCGGCCCGACTTCGCTCCTGCAGCCTTTCCGCTTTCGCGACCTTGCTCGTTGGCAAGCGCTTCGACGCGGATGACGAGCGCGTTGTGATCACGCTCGCGCCGCGCGTCTTCGGTGAGGTTCGCCGTCACGGCACTGGTTAGGCTGGAGATGTCGCCGCGGAGGCCGGATATGTCACCGCGCAATCCTTTAAGCTCGCCAACATCCTCCTGGATGCTGTTGATCTTGGCATCGTAGTCACTGAAGCGCGACACCATCTTGCCTTCGAGTGTCGCGCGCTCGCGCGCTTCGGCCTCAATGGCTCTCTGCATCTGCTCGCGGTCCGTCTTCGAGCCCTCGATGGCCTGCTTGGCAGTCGTCAGAACGCGGTTGAGCAGCGCGCGGTCGTTGTCGTCCAGCGCACCGATTGAGTCACGGCGCTCTTGGCGAGGGTCGACGGCCTTCATTGATGCCAACGTCTCGACAGCAGGCAGCGCGCCCGGCCGCGGGAACTTAGGGGGCGGATCGGCCATTGGGCAACATCACCATGTGTTCGCGAATTTCGCGAATCTCATTGGACATGCGCTCCGTGGCTCGGGCCGTTCCGACGAGAGACAGCACGCTGAAGAAGGCAGCCACGATGGCGACGCTGACGGCAACGTAGGGCAGGTCAGACTTGTTCCGCTTCAGGTCGCGCAGAGCGTCACGCACCTCTTGCCTGAATTCAGCTTCTTCCTGGACGCGCCTTGCGTCTTCGGCCTTGAAGGCCACCATCTGATTTGCCAAATCGGCATCAGTTCGGTCCTTGATGCCAAGTTTGACCGCCAATGAACGGGCGAGGGCTTCAACGGCCTGAGGGCTGAGTGACGTCTCCATCTTTTCGCTAGCCTAACGTTTCGTGAGATCATGCGGTAGCGGATTGGCCCGTTTAGACGTTTCAGCGGCGACGAAAGGGCGCCTTTAATTTAGCCAAGATGAAACTAAGCGAATGGAAGACCGCCGTGCGCTCGTTGAGCAAAGTCGGTGGGGAGTCGCCGCTTGTCTTGGAACGCTTTGGCACAACGTCGTCGAGCGAGCCCAGCGCGCGCGTCCTCTGCTTCAACGTGAAAGACTTGTTGTCACGCCCGCGCCTCGCAGTCGAAGCGACCGACGCCATGCGCGCGCTTGGCCATCCCGGAAACCTACTGATCGATCGCACCAATGCCAAGATGAATGATTCCATTAGTCTGATGTTCTATGGCGCGAGCGGCCCATCAGACCGCGTGAAGCAGATCTTTGAAGCGCGCCGCGTTGGAGGGGCCATTGAAGTGATCATCACGCAGTTCCGTCCGTCGGAAGTATGCAGCCTGGTGCCCGGGAATGCTGAGTCACCAGACTTCTTGGATCGTATTTACGATGCTTGCAAGAACGACCTCCGGATGCTCCGCGGTTGGCCGGCTGAAACCGAATTCGAGGCTAAGCGTCCCTTTGGTCCGATGATGCATGGCGTGGAAGGGCGCGTGGTCTTCCAGGGCGGATCCGGACGAGCACGCGCGGAAACCATGTTCAACGCCTCGCTCAACCAGGAAGGGAAGATTTCAGCGGTCCTGCCGATTTTCCCGCATATCCGACTGGAGATCGCGATGAGCACGATTGAGGACCTATGAATCTGGAAGAGATCAGAGAAGCCGCGCGTGAATGCGGCTATGAGCGCGACGAAGCCAAGCCGCTGATCATCTTGGACTCGCCGAAGCCGGTCGCGTTCGATTTGCGTGGGCTTTCCAAAGCGATGGCGCCCAAGCTCGAAGCGCTCGCCAAGCATCTCGCCGTTTCTACAGAGAAGCTCGCTGATGCCTTGGACAAGGCGTGGATCGACATCGTGGCCGCGTCCGAGACGGTTCCGGCAACGGGCCTCCGCGGCGAGGGCGCGAGCCTCCTGCTGGAGGGCATGATCAAGGTGGTCGACGGCGCGGACGAGGCGAGTCGGGACGATTCCGTTGACGTCTTCGCGCGCGCCAAGGAGATTCTCAGGGTAGGCGGGTTTGCGGGCTCGATTCCGGGCGCCGCGTCAGAGGCGATGGAGATTGAGAAGAAGCTGGCGGAGGTCGCGGCGCTCACAGGCTCCACAGTCGAGTCCATCAAGGACTCTGTGAGCGCCCTCGCGCGCACCTCGTCCAAGTCGCGGTCCGAGGCATTGGCGGACGCCCTCGCTGCCGCCGGCAGATCTCGACACGGCGACCTCGTGGCCAAGCTATTGGGCTTTGACGTTGGGAGCTTCGAGTGAAGCTAGGCGACTTCAAGAAGCGCCTCCGGAGCGCGCCCAAGGAAGAGCCAAAGGAGTGGAAGAAGCCTCTGCCCGTTGAGAGCATGAACTGCCCCGAGTGCCTCGGGACGGGGAAGGCGGACGCCAAGGTGGGCGAAGGTCCGCCGCTGAGGACGTGCGAGACGTGCGGCGGCTCGGGTCTTCAGCTCTCCGGCGTGCCGAAGCGCAAGCAGACCAAGAGCGACCGTGCCAAAGAGGTCGCCAAGGCGCTCGACCGCGGCGTGATCAAGGTGCCGGCCGGCACGCGCGTCGAAGCGCTTGGCCCAATCAAGGGGCGCCGCGCTGACCTCCTGATCATCGACGATCCGATCAAGGAGCGCGGCGAGGTCGATGACGCCGTGGATGCACTCGCACGCTTCCGGGAAGGCGGAGTGGTCGGCGCAGTCTCTCGCTCGCGCGGCAAGACCACAACGGACTTCATAGAGGACCTCCTGGACACTCTGGGCACAGAGGACAAAGAGCCGGCGACTACCACGTGCCTGGAGTGCGGCATCTTCGTTCGCCCCCATCATCCGGAGGATCACTGCAACGATTGCTCGCTGGTCACGATGAAAAAGTGCAGGGTTTGTGCCAAGGAAATGGGACTTTGTTTCAAACACAAGTTCAATCCAGCCTGGATCTGCAAGCCGTGCGCTCGTAAGAAGTTCGCAGAGCGCGGGAAAATGCCTCTATGAGCATATGGAAGCGCGCGTTCAACTACGTTGCGGACCTATTCGGGGCGCCTCACGTCTTCACCAACTGCCCTCGTTGTGGGAAGCGACACGTTGACTTCGGTGAATGGGCGTCTCGTCCGCATAGGACGCATCTCTGCGCGGATTGCGGTGCCAAATGGGCCCCGTCCCAACGTCCTACGGTGGGAATTTGAATCCAAAACACCCAACGTATGCTCGAATGATCGAGATCGTCCAGAAGAACGAGATCTACAGCTATCAGACGCTGGCCAAGGCCGTCGGAGTTACGATCCAGAATGCTATGTCTCGCGCCATCGATCTGGAGGTGCGCGGGCGCCTGACTCGCACGCAAAGCGGCGCCTTCGTCGCGCTCTCCTTCCCAGAAGAGCCCAAAAGCGGCTTGTTTCTGAAGCCGTTGCCGCCTTTGACGAAAGAGAAGCGGACAGAGATGGCCCGACGGTCCTTGTCGAAGATGCAAAAGGAACGGCGCGAACAGAAGGAGGCCGCTGCGCGCCCAACGATCCTTCGCGCGGTCATCGAGCAGTCGGAGCTCGTGCTCAGAGGCGCGCCTCCGGACAACCCGGAATTGGGGCGTTTGATCATCGAGGCCAAGGCGCAGTCGCCGGCCAAACGTCGGACGGCCAAACGCGCTGCCGAGGTTGCCGCAGGACGCGCTCGGTTCGAGGCGTTGGAGCAAGCGCGTGCAGAGAAGAAAGAAGCTGCGCGCCGTGCCAAAGAGGCAGCAAAGATCGAACGCGCCAAGGCGGCAGAAGAACGGCGCGCCGCGCGTGATGCTATCGAACGTTTCGAGCGCCAGGAGCGGCGGATCGCTCGCGGAATGAAGTCAGGACGGAGCAAATACTGCCGTGTCTGCGAAGGATTGGGCGAGCGTCGGCCGAAAGACGCGCCGTGCCCAGGATGTGGTGAAGCGTACGAGCGCGAAGTGATTGAAATCAGCGTCTCGGGGTTCTCGTCGCTAGCTACGTTCGATGCCCACTGAAGAGCACGACTACAACTGCGCGCGCTGCCATCGTCCCGTCAGCTTCCACCCGTTCGCTGATTGCCCAACGCCGGACGTCCTCGCGCGCAGACCACGGCCAACGCCGGCCGCGTCGTTCCTTCAGCTGATGGCGCTGACCGCCATCGCCAGCTCGCGCCTCGCCGGCCCGGTCCGCCCCGACTTTGCTCCGACCATCGTGTTGGCCTCGTACCGTGGACCGCAGCCCGAGCCCAAGCCGGTCGTTCCGCGCTCGAAGATGCGAACGCCCGAAGAGAACGAGCGGCGCAAGAAGCGCAAGGCCCAACGCCGCTCCCGGAAAGGACGCCGATGACACTCGACCATATCAACGCCGTGTTCGAGGGCGGGAGCGCGCTCTTCATTGCCTCGAACGTCCGCCGGCTGCACCTCGACAAGAAGCTGTCGGGCGTCAACATCCTGCCCACAATCTGGTTCAGCATTTGGGGCTTCTGGAATCTGTTCTACTATTTCGGGCTGTCGCAGTGGTACAGCTGGTCAATGGGAGCGCTGGTGTTCTGGGCGAACACCACATGGGTCGTGCTCGCGTTGGTCTATCGTCGGCGTGCCAAGGTGCAATCGTGAGAGGCGAAGCGCTCGGGAAGGCGCTCGCCAACGACACGTTCGTGGACTTGCTAACGCTGGCCATCGACGACAAGGACCTGATCGCTGAATTCGATCGGCTCAAGGGTCACAATCTGAGTCGCGTCGGAACACCACTAGATCTGATGATCGACGATTCGACAGGCAGAACCGAGCAGGCCCTGGACGACTTCACCGACTTCGTTTGGGACCTATCGCAGCGCATTCCGCCGCCATGAAGTTGGACGAACTTCGGCGCCAGTTCCGGAAGCGGACGCAGGAGGAGATCTGCGCCGAGGTGGAGAACTTCATCGCGCGCAAGCGGACCAAGATCCTGGAGCGCTGCGACTGCGGCCACCTGGTAGAGGAGCATTCCGGCCCGGACGAGCGCGCGACGTTACGCGGCACGAAGCCTGAGCTGCCGATCGGCTATTGCTACCACTGCCCTTGCACGCGGCATAATCCGATGCCGGAGCGAACCGAAGAGCTGCCCGTGACGCTCGACCTGGACAAGGCGCGGGCCGACGCAGCCGAGACGCTACCGCTGCCAAAGGGCACGGAAGGCGCTTTTCCGGACACGACGGCTGACAAGCGCTTCGCTGAAGAATACCTGGGCGAGTTCCCCGCCGCAGAGCCTTGGGAATCGCTTCGGATCCCGTTCCCAACGCTTGTTGACGCTACGCGCGGCGACAGCAAAGTCGCCAAGACGCTTCTTGGCACGCACGCCTTGTGGGTTCCAGCAGGCGCCGAATACAAAGCGTCGGAAGCCGATCTGGTCCAGCTGAAGGGATTCTTCCACGGCGGCGAGGTGGGCGATCTACACTTCACCGTTTGGGACGGCCGGCGTGACAGGTCTGGTCAACCAGTGCTGGTGGATGTTGGCGCGAAGCACCTTTACATCGTCGAGCACGAGCGGTGCCCATACGAATACGTTGGCGACCGCTCCGGATCACACGCCTCTTTTCGTCGCGGTATTGATTGCCGCTTCTGCAAGAATTTGGGGCGTGTGATCAGCTTGAAGTCGGCTCGTCTTCTACCTAGCAAAAAAGCATGAAGATCAGTGAATTCAAGGATCGAGCGCGCGGCGGCGAATTGAACTCACCGCTCGTTTCCAGGCGCAAAGTACGCTGGAAAGGGCTTCATATTGGGGTCGATCCTGCTTCTGGCCCGAGTGAAAAAGTTGCTTTCGCCATCGACGATCCGCTGGACCGATTGTTCGACCCCGACTTGCCACTTACCGGCGGACCAAAAAAGGGGCGCATTCTCTCTCCAGAGACGCCCACGATGAATGTCAAAAAACTTCCAAGGCCAGAGGTCGATGCGAGCAAGCTAGACCGCGCGCGCTCCAAGATTGATGATTGGGAGTCTATGGAAGACGACTTGCCATATGTGGCAATCGACAAAGGCGGACGCGCGATGACCTGTAGTACTTGCGAGGGTTCGCTCGGCGATCTCGACGTCTTCTGCCCGCGTTGCATGGTGCGCGTAACGCCAGTCCGTTGTGGCTGCGATTCTACGTGGGACGGGCCGCGCGCCGATTGCGAGCGTTGCGGCGGAACGGGAGTTTGCAAATCAAAATGACCAAAAAAATCCACAAAATGGTTTTGAAAAGCGTTGCATACATGATATTTGAAGTTTGAAATTTTGTGGATTTTTGTCTGGATTTCAACTTGGAATTTGGTTGCAAAATGGCTCGAAAAATGGCCTGGAAATCAGTCTGAATTTGGTCCCAAAATGGCGCTGAAAATGGCCTGAAATTGCCGCCGAGTTTGGGTTGGAAATGCAGCCGAAAAAGCCTCGGAATTGCCAGCGAAAAGCCCTCCCGAATTTGGAGCGAAAAGACCTCGGAATTCCGTCCGAAAACGCCTGCAGAATCAGGCGCGGATTCCAACGAAAAACCAGGCCTAAATGCATCGCGAATTAGCCCTAGGCGCGCTCGGAGTTGGAAGCCTATATATAGCGCTCCGCGCCCGCGTTGCCCTGTGAATGTGTGCACAGAAAACGGCTCGAATTTAACGCACACACTTGTGAATAGGCAGAATTTGTGCCTTTGAAAGTCAGAATCGCTCGGATTCGCCGCGCAACCACCACACACACAAAAGCGGCCGACCGACCTGATTTTTGCAGATTCCTGGCTAATTTTCCAAATTTGCCGTTGCTGAGCCAGAATTTGGCAGAATTCGGCAGCGACGCGACGGAACGTCCCTCTGCATGGGACCGCTCCGACTCGGCCACGAGTCCGCCCGGCTAGCTTCCGCGGATTGCCCGTAAGAGGCGGAACGGGCCGCGACTCCGAGCGCTACCGCCCACGGCAGGCGGATCCAGCCTAATATCCACAAAGTTGAGAAAAAGAACGGCGCTACCAAAAAAGTTCTCGACTTGTGGAAGCAGAAGCCTTATGGTCTCTCCTGTCGCCGAACGAACCGGCGGGAAGCCGCCCCGAAGGAGAGAAGACGATGGAAAAAGCCGAAAAAGTGGTAGAAGCCGTGAAGTTTGCCCCGTTCCAGTCGACCGATTGGATGGGTTACGCCGGGTGCGAGGCGTTTCCGGACGGCTCCGAGCCGATTATTGGCTACCTCGAAGTGGACGGGAACCTCGCGGTGGCGATTCTCGACGGAATCGGCCTCGGGGTCCACGTGGAAGTTCCGACGGGTGACGACGAAGAGATGCACGAGGAGACGGAAACGGAGGAGTATTACTGGGACGGGCCCGCGGCCGGAGGGCGCGCCCTCGCGTTCCTTCGCCCGGAGATGGCCTCCGGAGATCTACTCGCCCTAAACCCCACGGTGAAGCCGTGAGCGCGAAGAAAGCGGTTTCCCATTCGTGGGAGGATTCGCGAACGGTCGTTTTCTCGGCGCGCGCTACCACCCACAGCCGGGCGTTCTCCGGCTCCGCTCGCCTAGTCGCCTACACGGGAAGCGACCCCAAGATCGGAGGGGCCGCGCTCGTTTCGTTCGTCGAGCCGGAGGCCAAATCGGCCGTCCAGCTGATGTGCTCCTACTCGGGAGGGGTCGCGGAAGCGGTCCTAGTCGCGGCCGGCCTCCGGAAGACGCTGAAGCTCGCCCCGATCTCGGCCGCGTACGCGGACCTAGGCGGGCCGGTCGGAATCGCAGAGGATTCGCTACGGGACGGGACGGGAGTCTTCAAGATCGTCTTCTATCGGCGCTAGCCACAATCTTCCACCAACTACAAAAAAGATTGGTGGAAGGCAAAAAAGTTCTCGATTTGTGGAAGCAGAAGCCGTACTTATAGGGCATGGACGCCGAAACCCGCCGAGCCCCCGAAGAAACCGGAACCGACTCCACGCCCGTCGCGATGGGAACGATCGGCTTCGATTGGTACCTAGCGGCCATCGGCTTCTCGCCCGAGGCGCTTCGCGCGGCTCGCGTCCCCTCCTTCCAAGAAAGCCTCTGAAATGACCACCGACACCCTCCTAGTCCAAGCGATCAAGGACTCTCTCCACCTCCGCGTTCGGAAGCACCTAGAGATCTGGAAAACGGTCAGCGCGCGCTACCCGGATGTGGCCTATGAGCGCTTCGACCGGATGATGGGGAAGCTCGAAATGGACGAAGTCATCACTTTGACCGGTTCGCGCGGCCCGAACGCCTACAAACTCCAAGGAGAAGCGTGAAAATGGCCTCTATTAGCGATCTAGCTAGCTCGGAAGTCACTCGGCTCGTGGCCGATAACTTCAAAAAGACCCAGCGCGGCCCTCGCCCTGCCGGCGCTCCCTTCGTGGACGTCGCCTTCATCCCCGGGCGAAAGAAGGCCGTCCTAGTCCTCGTCAACGGAGAGGGCGCGGACGAGTACAGGCGCGGGAAGACTTTCGCCGCGACCCTAACCACGAAAGGCTGGAAGCCGCTCCCGGCGATGAACGCGCTTTCCGGAAAGAAGATCTACACGGACGCGGAAGCGGCCGAGGCCGTTCGCGCCCTCTTCGCGGCGGTCGAACGATGAGCGCGCGGTTCGTAGGCGTTAAGCGCACGAGAAGCCACGTAGGCGCGCCGCTACCGCCCCACATGGCCCACGCTCCGACGCTCTCCAAGGGCGCGCGGAAGGGCGCTCCGGAGCCGGCTAGCGCGCTCCTTCCGGACGGAACGGAAGGCCCGAAGGAGGGCGAAGACTTCGTGGAATGGTTCCTCCGGCGCGAAGGCGCCAAATAATCCACAGTTTCCAAAAAAGATTGGGACGCTACAAAAAAGTTCTCGACTTGTGGAAGCATCGGGCCTATACCTACTTTCGATGAAGAACACGACCAACCCGAAGCTAACCGCCCTCCGAATCCAAGCGCGCACCGCCCTCCGATTGGCCCAAAAGGCCCAAATGGCCGAACTCAATGCGAAAGCCGCCAAAAACGAGAAAGGTTCCAGCAAATGACCCTCCCGATCCAGACCCTAAACGCCATCGACTCCATCGCCTCTAGCGCTATCGCCACCGAAGTCCTCATCAAGCGCGCGCGCCAAGGGCGCTTCCGCTTCTATGGGTGGGAATACGCCACCGCGAAGGTCACCCGCGTCACTAAAGCTCGCATTTTCGTCAAGGGAACGTGGGAAGGGGCAAGCGAGCGCGAGTTCAACCGCTCGGACCTCATCGAACGATCCGGAGAAAAGTTCAACCGCGCAGAGCTCATCGTCGACCCCGAGCTCATCGCGAAAGCGCGCGCCGAAGAGGCGGCCGAGAAGGCCCGTCGAGCCCTCGAACAAAATGGTCTAGTCGCCCTCCTAGGCATCCGGAAGCTCTTCGACGAAGACGCCATCAAGGGCCGCTCGGACGGAGAGATACAGGCCCTTATCGCGGCCGCGGCCGACCTAGGTGTCCTGTGAAGCTCATCCCGGTCGGGAACGTCCGGAAGGGCGACCGCCTACGCGCCTCCGACGAGTCGAAAGAGCTTAAAACCGTGGCATACGTCGCCAACGCGCGCGTATCCGGCTACAAAGTGGCGGTATTCGAGGACGGCTCCCAGCGGGCGCTCGGGCACCGGACGGGGTTTGCCACAGTCTACCCGGCCGAGCCCGTCGCGGAATCTCCACAAAACCTACACAAGTAGGTATAAAAGTTCCACACCTCCAAAAAAGTTCTCGACTTGTGGAAGCAGCGGACGTATACCTATCTACATGGACAACACCACCGCCACCGAGTCGACCGAAACCGCCACCGCTCGCGCCCAAGGCATCGCCATCGCCAACGACCGTTGCTGGACGAAAGACCAGCTAATCGCGATGGCCACCTACGGATTCAAGGGCTCGACGGGCTACCCGGAGGGCTCCGACCTCCACTTTGTGGTCCTCTGCGCCGCGAACGACGAAGCCAAGCGCCTTACGGCCGGTTTCTGAAAGCCGCCTGCCGCGCCGATTCGCCTCCGCGCCTCCCGGCCCGGGGGCTTTCGGCGTTAGGAGACCACATAAATGTCCAAATATAGCGTCCGCTACGTCCACAAGATCGCGCCCTCCACGAACGACACAGGCCCGGACGTCGAGATCCCCAACGGGGCGTTCTCGGACTCGAAGACCCTAGCGTCCGTCCTACGCGCGGCCGGCGTACTCGCCTCTGGCGCGCGGGTGGCTACGTTCCGCGTAGAGGGCGATAAAACCATCGTCTTCCCGTTCCTTCCCGGTTCCACCACCTATTGGCACGCGGTGATTCTAGGCCCAGTAGCGGTCCAGGAATCGCCCAAGGCCTCGATCACTCCAGAATTCGAGAATCAGTGCCTTTCGATCGGTCGGGAGTTCCTTCCCGCGGTCGCCATCCAGGTATTGGAAAACGGCGGCACGAATTCGCCCGAGGAACAGGCCGAATACGAGGCTTGGCTCCGCTCCCAATTGGAGGCGTCGTGAAACGCCTCCTGGGCATTACGGTCGCCCGGGCCATCGTCTCGGGCGACGTCGATCGGGCGAGGCGGGAAGCGGGCGGAAGGCGCTCGTGGACCGTTCCCGAGGCGCGCGCGATTGTCGGCGCGTGTCGAGCGGCTCGCGCTCGCTTCCCGGGGTGCGCCGTCGATTCACGCGAGTTCTTTTAGAGCCTACTTTCCACAAAGTAGATATAATCGACCGCGCCTACAAAAAAAGTCTCGACTTGTGGAAGCAACGGCCGTATACCTATCTACATGGACATCACGACCCACACCGACGCAAACGAGAACCGCAAGATCGTCATCGACCTCGCGGATGGCATCCACCTCGAATACAGCCCGGAGACGGAACCGCGCTGCGTCGAGGTCATCGACGGGAAGATCTTCACGACGACTCAAGAGGCCGCAGAGGAGCTAGCCTCCGAGATGCGCGCCTGGGGCGTAAAGCCGGCGCGCCCCCTCGGCTTCGCGGTCGTCTTCTGGGGCTAACGCGCTCCGCTCCCGCTCGCCTCCGCGCCCTAGGGTCTGGAGGCTTTCGGCGTTAGAACCATGAAAAACCTCATCCTCGCCATCCTCGCCATCCTCGCCCTCGTCATCCTCGTTTCGGCCAGCCCGGCCCAGGCACGAGCGACTAGCTACGAAAGCGCCATCGCTTCCGCCCACGCCTCCGGCGCGTGCTACGTCGTCCAGACCTCTTTCGGCTGGGTCGTCGTCCAGGAATGCGACGACGAACGCGAGCAATCGCTCCCGGATAGCCATATTCTGATGTCTTGGGCCGATTCCCCGTGCGCGTTAGCCGGTGAAGAGGCGCTCGCCTCCGAGGTCGATGGCGAGGAATTCGACTTTGACTCCACCTATGAATGGGCTTTCGACGCTTGCGAGCGCGATACGGCCTTGGATTGCCAGTAATTGGAAGGCAGACAGATGAATAAGCCAAGAATGACCAAGAAGACGCGCCATTTCCTCGAATTCGTCCGGGAGAACCCGGGCCTCAACGCGCTCCGGATCCACCGCGCGATTGGCCACCTCTACACGCGGAACGGTCACCAGTTCACCTACGCAACGCTCAAGCGAATGGTAAAAAACGGCCTCGCTACGCGCGGCCCGTCGGCGAACGGCCGCGGATTCGGCATCCACCCCGTCGGCTAGAGCCTAATCTACAAAGTTCGTCAAAAAGATTGGTCGAGAGCAAAAAAGTTCTCGACGTGTGGAAGCAGAAGGATTAGGTTTCTCTTCGAGGCCGGCGGACGGCCTCCGAAAGCCCAAGGACAAGAAAATGGAAAAGCTCGAAACCAAAAAAGCCCTCCTCCTCGCCCTCGCCTCCGCCCTTACCGCGCTCGGATGGAGCGCGACGATTGAACCGCTTCTTCAAATCCTCCGCGTTCCCGGCTTCCCGGCGCTCCGGACCCCGGAAGTCCGTTTCTCCGGCGCGCCGTCGAGTCCAGACGTGCGCTTCGTTTGGCACGGATACACCGCCAAGAAGCCGGAAACGATGGCCGCGCGCATCGCGGAAGTCCTAAAAAAGGAGGCGGACGCGCAGAAGGAAGCCGAGGCCAAGCGGACCACGCCGATCCACCTAACGGCCGCGGAACGCGAGGCTTTGGAAGCGCTCGTACAGACGCGGATCGCCTCGCTTCCCGCTTCTTGGCCCGCTCGGGCCGCGTTGGAGAACGTTCTAGCCAAGCTCGGGGTGGCGTCGTGAGCGATTCCAACAAACTCCCAAGGAATAAGCGCCTTCAGGAGATTCACCGCCTCAATCCCCCGAATCCCGTGGCAGAATTCGACAAGAATAAGGCGCGCGCGCTCTCGAAAGTGGCGCACGAGCAGGTATCGGGCCCGCTCCTTTGGGCTTCCGAGGCAAATTCCAAGAAGGAGCTCCTAGACCAGCTAGAAGCGGCTGAAACGGCGCTAGAGCTCCTCTACGAGTCTGTAAAAAGCTTTCGGCGCGACGTCCGGAGGGGCGAATGAGCCCCGTAAAGGCAGCGCTAGCGGCGCTCCGCCAGCACGATGGCGACGTCGACAAGGCGACCGCGGAAACCGGCCTCCTTCGCTCCTTCGTGGCCGACATCGCCCGGCAATTCGCGGACTACCTCCGCCCTCGGACGGCAAAATGAGCGCGCGTATCGTTTCCGCGGCGGACGATTGGCACACCGCCTACATCGGCGCGCGCCGAATCGGCGACTATTCCACTTGGGAGCGCGCTCGCGAGGCGCTCCGCCGACAAGGGTGGTTCGTGGAGGACGGAAAGTGAAGCCGATTCTCCTTCGGCTCGCCTACCTCCTTGGGAGAAAGGTCGGGAAACTCTCCCGGAAGCGCCAGGAGCGCGCTCGCCGGAGACTCGAAGCGGGCAGAAACACGAACGGCGCGCTGCCCGCCTTCGTCTTCTCTGGGTGCGTAACGGCCCGAGAACGCCACGAGCCAATATCTATTGCATTCGACTCCCAAGAGGCGACGATCGCTGACGTAATCGACATCCTAGAGCGAGGAACGCCCAAGGTTAAGCCGCGAAGACGCAGGAGGACCGCGCAATGAGCCGAGCAAAGGCCGTGGAGACGCTCCGGAAGAGGCGCGACCGAGCGCTAAGGGCGCTGAAGTCCCAACGACGGACGGCGAAACCGAGCGAACTAGCCGCCATCGCCGAGAAAGAAGCGACGATCCAGCGCGCTTACGAGTCCGAGCGCTGGATCTTAGGGTGAAAAGAGGGCAAAATGTCCAACAATTGGTGCAAAGAGTGTGAGCATTTAGCCATCCCGTGCGCGGCCTGCGAGGAGAAGGCCTCCAAAGAGCGGCTCGAACGTCTCGAACGGATCAAAACGCCCATAGCCGCCAGCCTTCCAGGCCGCGCCACCCATTTCGAGCACACCCCAGGGAAGCTCGCTTGTGGCCTCGTAAGCTCCTCCGCGCTCCGAACGTCCGAGTTTCCAAGAGTTGATTGCAATAGCTGCCGAAGACGCGCCCTAGCGCGCCGTTTCGTCTAGGGTAATTGGGTTAGACGTCGCTCGCCCTCCCCTTGGATGGAGTAGCCGAGCCCCCGAAAGCGGAAAAGAGAAACGACCCGAAGCCGGAAGGAGCCTAACCCGCCCTTTCCGGCTTTCCTGCGTTCCGCTGTGCCCTTCTGCGCGCTTTCGCGCTTCCCGCAGCCCGTCCTCCACGCCGCCCTCCGGAAGCGCGTTTAAGCGCCTCCTAGCGTCTCCGCGCTCCAACGGCCGATGAGAATCGACCGAGCGCTTGAGCGCTCGCCTCCAGAAAGCCAACGCCTTGTGCCTAAACGGCCCGTTACGGCGTTTTCGCATCGTCTCATGGACGAGAGTGTGCGGAGCCCGCCGAGACGATTCTTGCCATCGTTCTGTGCCAAAACGCCCTAAGCGCCCAAATTCGCCCTTTCGCCGATTCCCATCGTTCCGCCGCTCCGCGCCTCCTCGTCCACCCAACCCCTTGGAAGAATCACCACCAGAACCGAACGAACCGAGATAGCCTCCGCCGTTCTACGCTGCCCGCCGTTTGCGCGTACGTGTGTTCTTTTACGCTCTCGAACGCCTCCGGAGCGCTTCGTTGTTCCGCTTTCGAAGGCTCGGAATTGACCAAATCTCGGCTCCGGAAACCCCGTGGATTGTCCGGCACACACATCCTGCAGGCACGCCTTGGCCATCCCGGTCCATGGTGCATCCACCTGCCAAACGCCACCATTTTGTGGGTAAGCGGAGGTCGCCTGGATGGAGAATTTGTGGCGTTTCTCGGCTCCCGAGGGTAAGTCAAGTTACACAGAGAGGGTAATTGGGGTGGAATTGCCGATTGTGTACGTATCGTGGACAACGGTCACGTACGGACCTGAAATGGCCCTGGGAAAACTTCTGGCTCCCCAGCGCGTACGTAACTCTATTACCCTATTAGGAGGATTGCAATAGTAATATCCATAAGATAATGCATATATCGAGTAACCCTATTACCCTATGTAACTCTATTACCCTATTAGAGTAGGGCCGACAGCACCTCGGCAAGAAGAGCCTATTAGGGTAATTGGGTTACAGTGGAATGGTAAGAGCGTTACATCGAGTCGGCCGCTCGTCTAACCCAATTACCCTAGGGTAAGAGCGTTACGCCTAACCCTATTACCCTATAGCTATACAGTGTAACCCTATTACCCTAGCGCCTAGCGTACGCTATCGTGGATGGTCTATGGTGTCGTGCCTACCTACCTACCACCCACACACCACGTATATAGCTATATAGTGTCCAAATTGCCTACGAAACTGGACAACATGGCTTGATTAGCCACGCCTACCCACCCCACTGTGGATGTTTTCTGGAAAAACCCCCGTGCGGCGCCCATGTCTGGGCGGCTCGGAATGCACACGCCGCTCGGACACCCCAATGCACATCCACAAAACGAACTTTCTTTCCATAGCGTTGACTTTTCGCTCGACGCCCTCCCGCGCATCCACTATACCTACCGACACACATGACAACCGAACAACTCGAAGAACGCCAAGCACTCGCGGACGACATCGCGACCTCCTCCAAAGCAATCACCATCGCTCTGGAGTGCGCGGTTTCGTGCGAGACGGAAACCGACTTCATCGCCAACCTCGAAGACGCCGAGGCCCAGCTGGTGGACATGCTCCGTGAAGTCCGCGAGCTGAAGGCCACCCGTGGCTGACGCAAAAAAGTACTGGAACGACAGTGCGCAACTCGCAAACTTCGCCGCTCGCATCCGACGCGAGTGGGGGCCGTGTTGGCACATAATGGTGCCCGCAATACGCGCGGCTGTCGTGGACCAATTCACTCTTGGCGTAATCCGTAGCCAAGAGCGAGAGAGCGTGCCCATGGCCGCAATCGACGAATTGGCACAGGCGATGCACGCCGCTATGGGAACAGAAAACGCCTGATCAGCCAAGAAGGCGCAAACCCAGTAAACACATTTCACCAGACAGTCGTCCTATCGCGCCCCGGCGACGCGCACCACGCCCGGGACGCTCCACTCATTCGAGGAACAGCAACAACATGCCAGCCCGGAAAGCAACGCAACCACGGGACGCACCCCAGTTCGCAAAACAGCAACAACGACTAAATGCCGCCGTTCTCGAACGGGCACGCGGAAACGAGCAGGTGGCTCGCATCGAGTTGGCAGGCGCAAAGCGTCGCCTCCTCCTGGCGGCCGACGAATACGCGCGGAAGCAAGACCAAGCCGACCGATGCACCGCTGAACTTCGAATGCTCGAAGCCAGATACAAGAAGTGAACGACCGACCATTTGCAGCCTGGAGAGCAACGTGGAACCAAAACCAGCAATGAACCCGAAAGTAAAGAGCAAACCGACGCCCGCGCCGAAGCCGCCGCCGCCGGACCCGCACGAGGTGGCCGCCAAGGCGCTGACCGACGTCATCGGCATCCTCGGGCAACTCAACGATGACGACCGCGAGCGCGTTCTGAAGAGCGCGCAGGCCTACTTCTCTCCCCTCGCGAAAAAGGAATGGGAACGGTGAGACACAGCGGCGCCATCCTCAAGAAGAACGTTCGGAGCATCACGCTTCGGTACGTCACGAAGCCCGGCAGCGCGGGCACGACACTTCACTACACGACGCTTCCACGAGCCCAGAAGGCGGCGAAGAGCAAGGTCGGATCTCGGCCGCGTCAGGACCCGGACGGGTACTTGGTCGGGCCGGACGGCTGCTGCTTGTTCTTCAAAGGCGCGACGCTCGAAGAGCTCTTTCCAACCAAACAGGAAAACCAATGACCAAGCCAACTCATAAGCCACCGCCAGCACAGAAGTTCTCCAAGCCCCGTACGCCCATCACGCAATCCGGCGTCGATGCACTCCTGGACCAAGCCGTGGAGAATGGCTACCAAGACGAGATCACACGCCAGGACCCCCGCTCGGTGGCTTGGGACATGCAGCGCTATTCGCCAGAGTGCGAGAACGAACCGACGGCGCGCCTGGTTCTCTTCATCGAAGACTGGCAGAAGCGCCATGTGCCCGCTTCTGAGACGCCCATCGCCGACGCTCTGCGATACTTGTCGGCGCTCGCCCTTGAGAAGGACCAAGGCCTAAAAACCAGCCAAGCCATCCACGTTTTGGAAGTGGCTCTGGAAGGCGAGCTTGGCGCTGAAGAACGCGCGGCGCACCCAATGCTCGACGTCTCCGTGGCCAAGGAACTTCGCAAGCACGTGAAGGAGTTCTGAGCCGTGCACCAGTTCACCGGAAAGTACACGGTCAAGTTCGAATTCCGCGTGCCGGGCGAGCCAACGTTCAAGCGTTGGATGGGTGACTTTGCCAGCGCGGATCCGAAGCACGCACGCAATTTAGTGACGGGGCAACTCAACATGCTGGGCTACGAAGTTGGAGCGCTCGCCGTGTACGACGGCGAATGGCTCGTGCTCGGCAACATCCTCCCGTTCGTGCCGGGCGAGCTTGTCCGGCTTCCGACCATCCACTGAGGCAAATATGGCAATCACAGTCGACAAGGACGGCATCCCGACGAATCGACCACAGGTCACGTTCGTCGGAATTCGTGCGACCAACGTGTTCTTCATCCTCGGCGCGTGCCGGCGCGCCGCAATGAAAGAGGGCTGGACGACGGCACAATGGGCGCTACTCCGGGAGAAGTTCTTGGAGTTGGATCGAAGTGACGACCAAGGCGAGGCCGCGATGGCGTTGGCAACCCGATACTTCACCGTTCAAATCAACAACGCGGAGATAGGCTGATGGACCGGCTCACGCCGTTCGATCTCTACTCGACCGCCGAATTTGTGGCCGATAGCATCAAGCGCAAATTCGCAGGCAGCGCATCCCGGCGCTTGCAGGTGCAAATCTGCGAGAAGATCATCCTGCCGCTCGCGACCGACGAGGAGCTGCGGCGCGGGCTCGCCGCCGTCATCGGGCACGCGCGCGACGGGATCGAAACCATGCACACCGTCAACCACACGGAGCCAGGGAGCTCGCCGGAAGAGAAGGCGTTGATCTGGCTCCAAAAGCTGATTGGGGCGGCTCCGCTATGAACGAGGAACAGAAGGCGCGCCTCCAGGAAGTCCGTGATGACGCGGAACGTGCTTACAGGCGCGAGGACGACGAAGACGAACGGCGCGCACTTCGAATCAAGGTGGAAACGCTCGAAGCAGTCGCCTTTATCTTCGGCGTGGAACTGGACCACTTTGATCCGTACCCGACGAGGCGCGGGTGAAACTCTCGCTCGCCTTCCGGCAAGCCGCGTGGTTGTGGTACGCCAAGGCCCAGATTCGACGCGACGGCGTTTGGATTTCACGGCCACCGGTGTTCGAAGAAGGCGAGTGGCAATCCATTCAGCTCAAGCAAGGCATCCAACCTAGTTACCCTGAGGCAAGATGAATTTTGAAAAGGCATCGCGAATTGTGGGGCTGATCGCATACATGCTCGCTGGAATGTTTGTAGCGCGCATGTATGACGATTGTCGCCGTTCGCGCCAATGTCCGCATCCAATCACGGTTTGCAAATGAAAGACACGCTGATCGTCACCCAGCGCATGGGAGACACGAGCCGTTTTCGAATCCAGTGGGCTTTCTCGGACGGCGAGCTTGGTGGATATCTTGGACAGGACAAGAACGACGGAGGAGAAGAGCCGCCCGAAGACAGAGACGCTTGGGAGCATTGGGCGGCCAGCAAGGCGGTGATGGGCCTTCCGGGCTCCGACCGGGATGACACGAGCACGTTTTGGGAGACAGAGGCCGGGGCGCGCGTCGCGCTCCGTCTCGCGAAGGCAGCTCTGAAACAAGCGAAGCCGTTGCCCGATTGGGCGAAGACGGCGTTGGCGGAGGGCTGGAAGCCTCCGAAGGGATGGAAGGCGTGACTGAAAAACTTCGTTTGGCGCGGTCCATGCGGGTGAACGGCTTGAATTTCACTTGGACCAAAGAGGACTACTCCAACGACTTTTGGCAGTTGAAAGCCACGATGGGCTTGGCTGTTATAACTATCTGGCCAGATGCGAATGTTGGTTTTGACGCCGATGATGGAGCTTGGATCGCAAGCCGATGGTGCGCCAGCTATTCGCCGCTCAGCCCTGGGTGCGAAGTAACTGTGCATGGAAGGACACCTGAAACAGCGGTTGCCAACCTGATCAAGCAACTCCGAAAACTCGCGCACGACATAAACGAATCCACAGGGAGGCTGATCGCTCGTATCAAGAGCGAAAAAGCGTCCAAGAAAGCGAAGGCATCTTGACTGGCAAACGCAACGTCCGCCCGCGCTACGCGCCGCTGAAGGTCGGCACGGAGATCCGCCTGGTGAAGGAGGAGAAGTCGAAGGTGCGCGACCTCGATGGCGGCGTGGCTGAATACATCCGCTTTCGTGCGGGGACGACCGGCCGCATCACCGTACCGAAGCTGCCCAACGGCAACGTCGTGGTTGATATCTTCTTGGTCGACAAGGGCACGAAGGGCTACGAGATCACGCGCTCGAACGTCCGAGCCCTCCCCAGGCAGAAGAAGCCGTTGGGCAACTGCGTTCCCAAGGGCTTCGACCTCCTCAGCCCGGCCGAACGACTCTCCATGAAGCCGATGGCGGCCAAGAGTCTCGCAACGTCACTCGCCAACCAACGGCGAGCGAAGCGGGCGATGTTGGCGGCAATCCAGCACTACGCCGATTGCACGGCGAACGTCTCGCACAACCGTCGGCTTGCCAACATCGAGTCGGGCCTGACGTGATCAACCCCAGCGGCCCTCCAAGCCAATCGTTGCCTCCGCACATCGCGCTCGGGACCCTTCTCCTGGAGGTGAAGATGGTGTCGTTGACGTTCAATGGGATTGTCGTCACGGCGGACGTCGCCGACCGTGACAACCAGTATTGCACGACGACCATCACGGCCAACTTCGCGCGCTTACCTATGGAAGATGACGCGGACCTTCTTCGGCGCGGGTTGAAGATCTTGGTCTGTCACGAGGTGGACGAGCAGATCAAGTGCAACGGCTTTCGGGTCTTCGACCCGCACAACCCGGCCAACGTGGAAAGGCACTACTGATGAAGATGATGCCGGGCCAGACGCCCTACACGCCGGAGGAGCTGAATCGCCTCCAGGCGCTCGTTGGCTCGGCCATCGTGGCCGTGGAAGAGTTTGGCGAAGACGAGTTGGAATATTACACAGAAAGGAAGAAGAGATTGGAAGCAGCAAAGAGCAACTTGCCCCCGGTCGACCTCGTGGGGTGCGAAAAGAGCGTGTATGCCGTGATGGCTCGCGTCCGCGCGGCCGCTACGCGCGCGGGGTGGAACGCGCAACGCATCGGAGACTTCCGCGGGAAGCTCTTCACGGCCAACAATAACGAGGGCTACGAGGCCGCGATGAAGCTGGTGGCGACCGAATTCCAGGTGAAGTCGTGAGCCAGGAGGCGCAAGCCTTCCCCGGCGAGCCGACCCCGAGCGAGCGGATCGCCATCGCGACGGCGCGCGTTGCACGAAGGAAGCAGGAGCTGGACAATGCCGTGGCCGAGTACGCCCTGGCCTGCCAAACGCTCGCCGTTGCCATCGAGCGCGCAGATCGCTTCCACGAGGCTCAGACCAACCCGGCGAACGAGAAGCCCGACGATCCAGCCTAATATCCACAGACTCAAAAAAAGATTCCACAGGTCAAAAAAGTTCTCGACGCCTGGAAGGGAAAGGTTATGCTTAGGAACATGAACAAGCTCATCCCCATCATCACAATCGCGTTCCTAGTCTTTGGCTGCAGCATGCCGGTCGAACAACCGCCCGCGGGAACGCCCGCGGAGCCGTGTCCGGTCGTGGAACCGCCGGTCCAGCAGGGCCCCGGCGTCAACCTCCCCACCGAGATTCAGATCTCTCCCGACTTCTCGGCGGAGCAGTTGGCGGGCATCCTTGAGGCTATTCACGACTGGAGTGATCGCACGTACGGGGTCGCCAAGCTCAACCCGGTCATCGGTACGAATCCGGACGCGCCCTGCCAGCTCAATCCCGTTGACCACTTCGAGCCGGAGGAGGTCCACCGTGGCGGGCTCGCGAGCGGAAGCGGCATCCACTGTTCCATCCAGCTGGCGACCTCGGTCATCAAGCTGATCGACGCGCGGAAGACCTGGAACCAGGACACGGAGATGCTCGAAAAGAGCGACAACGACGTCACCGGCGTCACACGCATCTTCGCCCTGAAGCAGTTCGGGGCCATCTTTGGGATTCCACAGCTCGAAACGGGTCTGATGAGCGAGAACTACGACAAGAGCGACGACTTGGACGACCCGGCGCTGGCAGCCTTCTGCGGCCTCCACGAGTGCCCGAACGGCTTCAAGGCTGGTGCACAGTGATGGCCATTGAAGACGGCGAGCGCCTTCTGATTAAGGCCTGGCGTGACACGCTCCGGAAGGGCGACCAAGTTGAGGTCCGCGACCGCAAGTCACCACGCCCGCGCCTCGGAAAGATCCTGAACACGACGGCGCGCGGTTGCGGCGTCCTGTACGAGAGCAACCACGACGGCTTCGCCTACTGGAACGACATCTACCCGCGCGCGGACCGGATGGAAAGCCTTCTGAAGAACTTCGACAAAACGGTGAGGCGCGCCACGCAGGGCGGAGCAACGATCGCCGACGTCGTGAAGATCAAGGGAGGCATCAGCCTAAAAGTCGTCCCTCCGCCGAAGCCGGAGCCCGTGGAAACAGAGCTCCCGCCCGCGCGTACGGCGCTCCCTTCGATGATTCGCATGACGCCTTCGGATCAGATGCCGACCGGCGCCCATTCGCACGGCCAAATAGTCGGAATGACGACGCCCGAGCCGGCTCCGACAGAACCGCCTTCGCATCCCAAGCAGATGCAACCGGCCAAGGTCATCGTCGTGAAGCAGCCCAAGGTGGAACCTCCGCCCGTCAAGGCGTCCGACGTCATCGATTCGACCAAATTGAATCGCGAACAGATTGCTCAGGTCGAAGCTTCGTTGAAGACGCCCACGCGAACGTTTAAGCGCGGCGACGGGCGCGCCGCTCACGCGCTGACAGACATCGCCATCGCGCTCCGGACCGAACGGATCCGACGCGGCGAAACGCAGCGCGAGGCGTCCGTCACGTTGCGGATCTCCGCGCCCGTCCTCTCCCGGCTTGAGCTAGGCGTCGACCATCCGACGGATGACCAGCTGCTTTGCTACGTGGAACATTACAAGATGGACTTGAACACGCTCCTCCGCGCACGCGACGGACAAGAGGAGAACGTGCCCGAGGAGCCTCCGGCGAAGGTCGATCACATCGCGCCCGTCGGGCCTCCGCTCGCGCTTGTGATTCCGGAGCCCGAACCGCCGAATGAGCGGCTGGACTGGCTCATGGACGTCATCGACTTCACCGAGCGTCTCAAGATCGCCATCCCGTTCCCGTCGGACGCCGAGAAGCGCCGTGCTTGGTACAAGGCAGCGCTGATGATGTTCGAGGTCCAAAATGGAAAGTAAACGCGAGGTCTTCGTGCTGGAGGAGAATGGCGTTCCCGTTCGTTGCAACACTGCGCAGATCGAAGCGTCCGACAGCGCCGACCGTCTCGTGCTCGCCGTCGAAGCCGGCGTGAGGATGGGTCGGCCCATCGGCGAAGAGCGCGTGGTGCGTTACGTCCCCGAGCACGCCAATCTCTGGTTGTTCCAGGCGAACGAGAACTGGACAGAGACGCAGCTGACCAACACCGGCCCGATTCAACCAATCCTTCAGCAAGACGTTGATGGAGGGCCGTGGACGTTCTCCCTGTACTTCATCGCGCCCGACTGGGACGCGGCGAAGCGCCTGATGGACGAGATGCAAGGCCACCGCGTCGGGTCTTACGTCGAGCACACCGTGCCCGAGCCCAAAACGCTGAAGGAGCGGACTCGACGATCCAAACACAGGCCGCATCGCTGGGTTTACAAGAATCTTTCGGGAGTCGACAGCGACTTGTTGAAGGCGGAGGGCGCAGAAGTGGCGAGCATCCGTGTGTGCAAGCGTTGCGGCCAAGTCAGGCGCTCCGTCCGCTTCCCACCGAAGAAGGGGGGGCTGTACCACGAAGTCAAGTCAGAGTGGCTCGCCGTCGTCGAAGATGGCGTGGCTAAAGTGGTTTCGTCGATGGTGCACGGCGCCGATTGGTTCCGTGGAGACAAGGCGTGCACCCAGTGAAAGACGTACACACCGAGCACTGCTGCCGCTTCCACGGCTGCAAGTACGGCCTTGCAGGCAGGCAAGACTGCACAGTGGTGAACAAGGGCGCCCTCCAGAGCTACCCGTGCGAGGACTGCACCGAGGAGCAGGGGCGCCAGATCCAAGAGGAGCGTTTCCCGCGCTGCGGCGCGCTCCCGCGCGACCGGAAGGACGATCACCCGTGCTTCCTTCGACAGGGCCACACGGGCGCGATCCACCGCAGCTTGAGCGGAGCCTTCCTGATGACGCGCCCCGCGCCTCCGGCTCCGCGGCCGCACGAAGTCGCGCGCACGGAGGTCGACGGCGTGACGTACGCGCTGCACACGGACGACCCGAACGAGCCCGACAGCGAGCCCTCCGTGACACGTAGCGTGCCACCGGTGATCGACCCGCAGCAGAGGTCAGTCGACCGGGCCCGACAGCATTCTGCCATGCTCTTGTTGCAGGAGGCCATCGAGAAGGCGCACGGTCTCGGGAAGGGCGCGGCCTGGGATGCGCTTCACCTGATCCAAGCCGTCCTGAACAGGCAAGAAGCGACCATAAAACGCATACAGCGCGACTATCTCGCCTTGGTCGAGCAGCGGATTGCCCCAATTGCAAACAGGGAAACCAAATACAGGTTGATGGAACTGCACGAGGAGTTGGAGAAATGAAACGATCCGCTTACGCACTCGTCGGATGCGCAGCCGGTCTGATCATCGGCCTCGGGCTCGCCGGCTGTGTCGTGATCGCGCGCGCGGACGGCTTCGAGGTCGAGATCAGCCACCGGCAGATCCTCGACAAGACCTGCTTCTGGACGACCAACGCCCAAGGCGAAGCAACGACGCTCTCCTGCGTCAAGGACTGAATGGACCCGCAAATCATCGAGGCGCTCCGGAGCATCGCCAGTGACCTCGCCTTCCTAGGCTTCGTCGGCTCATGCGCGGTCGTGGGCGTGATCGTCATGGCCGAAATGGGCGTGTGGATGGGCGTCGTGAAGCGCCGAGGAGACGACGAGGACGAATGAACTTGCACTTCATCCGCGTGAAGACGCTCACGAACAAGCTGCTCATCGCGGACGGCTGGCAGCTGGGCATGTTCGTCATCGACGGCGATACGCCCTATGGGCCATCGTTCGAGACCCAAGCGGGCGTCATCAGCGGCTACGCCTCCCGGGCGGACGCTGACCGCCTCGTTTCCACAATCGGAAAAAGCTACGTTGGCGTGACGTTCGAGGTCATCGAGTACGTTCCGAGAAGCACGTGAAGCGCTTCCGGCTCATCGTGGCCGGGATGCGTTTCTGGACCGATCGGCGCGCGGTCTACTCACGCTTGGACGCCATCCTCAAGCTGCGACCCAACCTGATCCTCGTGCACGGCGCCTGT